>Ga0209013_10003103_pt1 | contig 14889 bp, 11 predicted proteins | sample Cruoilmetagenom2_FD_187291 | JGI IMG/M metagenome (GOLD analysis project Ga0209013, IMG submission 187291) | Oil polluted marine microbial communities from Coal Oil Point, Santa Barbara, California, USA - Sample 2 (SPAdes) (version 2) | ecosystem: Environmental > Aquatic > Marine > Oil seeps ... | reverse complement strand
CGTTATCATGTTTCTATAGCGGATATCAAATCAGTTGCCACACCTACACTTCGCCATCGCATGTTATTGAATTATGAAGGGGAAGCAGAAGGGAAAACTTCTGATTCAATTCTTGCAGGGTTACTGATGTCCATAAAACAAGGACAGTTATCATGAATCAAGTATCCATCTTGCCCGAAGATTGGTCTGCGAAGATTGGTCGTTTGCAGATATCGACTAAATCGAAATTACGAGGTCATCATAAAGGATCCCATCGCTCCATGCGTTTTGGTTCCTCACTGGACTTTTCGGATTTTAGAGAGTATCACCCAGGTGACGATGTTCGTCAAATTGATTGGAACGTCTTTGGTAGAACAGATAAATACTTCATTAAACGATTCTTAGATGAGCAAGAAATGCGTGTTCATATATTACTAGATAGTACCAAATCGATGCGAGAAGAAAAAAAATGGCGATTAGCGAGGCAAATAACCATTTCACTTGGACAACTCGTATTAGGAAGAGATGATCATTTGTCATTTGCTATAGCTACTGATGAACGAATGGCTCCCTTTAGACGTAAGGGTGCCGTGTATCGAAAGGCTTTTTCATCCTACATAACCAATCTAAGAGAGCCAAGCAGTACTAACTCGTTTACCAGTCAAGCTTTGCAACATATTGCAAAAGACTGCACCGTATTGTTTATCATTAGTGACGGTTTAGAATCAATAGATGAATGGGAAAAAACGCTACGAAAACTACCAAGGTTTTCACAAGACATTCGCTTGATTCTCGTGCAATCGTCTGACGAAGTGGCGCCTAGTTATGCTGGGGACTTACAATTGATTGATTTAGAGACTGAAAATCGAATAAATGTATCCGTATCGGGCCGCGTAATTGAGGATTATGAAAAGAAAAGACAACAGCATTTTATGGAACTCGATGCCTTATGTCGTCGTTTTGGCATACATACGTTAAAGGTCGAAACAAAGGACGACATTAGTCATATCCTGTTCCATCAAATGATTCGATCAAACTGGATAAATTGAGGTGAGCCGTCTATGGGCTTCGGACAATTAGCATTTTTATGGACGGCGATCATTCCGATCACTGTCCTCCTTTATTATTTCTTTCGTAAAAAGTATACAGAAAAAACGATTTCTTCCACAATGTTTTGGGAAACCGTGATGAAAGAAACAAAAGTTTCTCCATATTTACAGTATTTACAACGAAATGCATTATTTTATCTTCAAATGCTCGCACTAATACTCCTTGTGTTTGCTTTGTTGCAGCCGTTTTTAAAAACTCAGGCAATTGCGGGAGAGCAGATTATTTGGGTTGTAGATACATCAGCTACTATGCTTGCTACATCTAATGGGGAATCAGTTTTTGAAGGTCATAAAAGAGAAATGTTAACATTATCGGAACAATTAGCTGGAAAACCGTTAACATTGATGACTACTGGAGAAGAACCTACTATTTTGTTACGTGATGAAACGAATGTTTCATTGATTCAATCAACGATTAAAAAATTAGAAGTGAAGTATGAAGAAGAGCAGTTACCCAAGATGTTAGATTTTACAGAATCCCTATTAAGAGGGAAAGAAACAGCTATCTATTTATTTACTGATCACATTGAGAGAACCGAACTTCCTTTGGAGAACGAAAAAATTACTTGGTTTGTTAAAGGAGCGCCTGATAATTTGGAGAATGTGGCTATTCTTCGTTTCGGTGCAACCGTATCTGAAAAAGGACTCTCAGCACTAGCGCAACTTTCAAACGATACGACCAACGAAAAGCAAGGAACATTTGAAATTCGTTCTATGACAAATGAAGAGATAGTTGTTAAGGAAGACGTTATAATCCCTCCAAATGAGATTGTTTCCTTATCCTTCAAGGACTTACCCAATGAAACCGGTTTAGTGGCTCGCCTAAATATAGAAGATGATTATTCAGTTGATAATGAAACAACTGTGTTATTACAACAACAAGCTTCACAGACATATGTTGACGGAGGATTACATCAACTCGTAGTTGCAGCATTTCAAGCAATGGATATTCCAGTCAGCTCGGTTCCGTCAGAACAATTAACAGATTTATCAAATGAAGCGATAGTCGTGACGAATCAAACGAATCAACTGTCAATGTCTAAATCCCCCGTGCTCTTAATTGGGCGAAATGATGAAAATGCAAAAGAAGTAAATGGAGTAATCACAACGGAGCGAGATGATGTGTTTGCATATGCAGATATGAAAGATATTTTTGTAAGCCATTTATATCCGCCGTTTCAAGGCTTTGAGACAATCGCGCGGGTGAATGATGAACCGTTTATCCAACGGTCTGACCGTGGTGATTTAATTATATTAGCAGATATTCAAATGACAGATTGGCCACTTCATCCTTCCTTTCCGTTGTTTTTATGGAGTGCAAGAGAACAGATGTCATCTACTAATAATAGTTTAGGAACATTTTCACCAAATGAACGAAAGCCACTTTCTTTAGTTGCAGATGAAGTAGAGGCTGAGTGGGAAGTTTATTCATTAAAAGATGAGTATATAGCCACATTTCAAAATGGAGGGCAGTTTTCCGCGCCAAGCAAACCAGGACTGTATGTCCTGAAATCTGGACTATCCGAAAAACAATTTGCAGTCGAGTTAGAGCAACAAGAAAAACAAATTGAAAAAGGAACTACTTTTGCGATAGGAACTGCATCCGAAGAAGGTGTGGAAGAGACCGTAAAAACGTCACTTCTTCCATGGTTCTTACTTCCTCTCGTTTTCTTGTTACTGATTGAATGGGAGGTGCAAAGACGTCGTGGGTTTACGAATTGAATCACCTGCCTGGTTGTTATTACTACTTTTACCCGCTGTTTATTTCACTTTTGTATGGTTGAAGAGTAACAAACACAACTCACGTGAGAATACGATTGTTTTTATAATTCGTGTTACTGCCGTTTTTTTATTGATTTTTGCATTGGCAATGCCGACCTTATTATTGCCTATTAAAGAAGAACAAATTTTATTTGTTGTAGACCGTTCAGCTTCAACAATGGGTACTGAGCAGCAGTCAGTGGAATTTCTTGTCCAAGCTTTAGCGGAAAAGAAGGAGCATCAAGCAGTTGGTATCTATTCTTTTGACGAGAAATTTCAAACTCAAGTGCCGTTATCTTTAGTAACCAATGAGGTTCCTGAATTTATTGGCTCTGAAGATAATAGTCAGACCAATATTGCACAAAGCATCCAATTAGCTACTAATCTTGCCGAACAACAAAAAGCAACACGGATCGTTCTTTTGTCAGATGGCTTAGAAACTAGTGGTTCTGTAACAGATCAACTTTCAAGAATGGCTGGTAGTCAAGTTGAAATCGATACGTATATACTAAGTCGTCCTGAATCGGATGATGTTGCAGTTACAAGCTTTGAAACCCCTCCAGTTGCATATGAAGGGGAGCAACAACAACTTATTGTACAGGTTGAGTCAACTAAGTCTGTGTTAGGAGAACTAATTCTTTCACAAAACGATCAATTTTTAGCGACACAAAGCGTTCAAATTGAACCTGGAAGTAATACATTTACAATTCGCCATGCTTCAACTGGCGAAGGTTTATTAAAATATCAAGTTCAATTAAATGTGAAAGACGACGCTTTACTTGAGAACAATCAGTTAACGAGTGTAACCATGGTGGAAAGTGCACCTAGTTTATTAATTGTCAGTGGAGATAAAATATCTTCTCCTATTTCCACATATCTTGATCAAGAAGTTGTGAGTGTAGATTCAATCTTGGCATCAGACTTGCCTTTTGACTTATCGAATTACTTAGCATATGATGCAATTATTTTTGATAACGTACCAGGTTATCAAGTCGGTGAAGCGAAGATGGCTGTCATTGAGCAAGCGGTTAAAAACTTTGGTGTGGGCTTTATGATGGTTGGGGGAGACAACAGCTATGGGTTAGGAGGGTATTTTAAAACGCCAATAGAAAAACTTCTTCCCGTTGAAATGGAGGTAAAAGGCAAACAACAATTACCTTCACTCGGGCTCATCATCGTAATGGACCGTTCAGGAAGTATGGGCGGTAATAAATTTGAACTTGCGAAAGAAGCAGCTGCTCGTTCCGTCGAATTATTACGGGAAGATGACACGCTAGGTTTTATTGCTTTTGATGATAAACCATGGGAAATTATCGAAGCTAAAACATTAACAGATAAAGAAGAGGCATTGGAAAAAATTCTATCAGTAACTGTCGGTGGAGGTACTGAAATTTATCCTGGTTTAGATCTAGCTTACGAAAGATTAAGTGATCTAAAGCTGCAAAGAAAACATATTATCCTGTTGACTGATGGCCAATCGGCTACACAAAATGACTATGAAGAACTCATTACGCAAGGTTTAAGTAAAAACACTACCTTATCAACAGTTGCAATTGGTCAAGATGCAGATCGAGCTTTACTCGAAGACCTCGCTCAAATTGGTACGGGTCGCTTTTATGATGTAATGGATGAAAGTACGATTCCAGCGATATTATCACGAGAGACTGTGATGATTTCAAGAACCTATATTGAAGATAATCCTTTCTATCCAACGATTAGTGGTGATGCAGCTTGGACGAGTTTATTTACTGAAGGTGTGCCTCAGTTTAATGCTTATATTGCAACAACAGCTAAACAAACGGCGACAGTTGTCGTGGAGAGCACGAAAGACGATCCTGTAGTGGCCGAATGGATGTATGGACTTGGACGAACCATTGCCTACACATCTGATTCAACAGGTGCATGGAGTGGAGATTTTGCGCGGTTTAATCAGTGGGGGAACTTCTGGAACACGGCTCTTTCAAGATTATTGCCTTCTTATAGTGAGGTTCCGTTTGACATTCGAAAGTCAGAAGATGGTTCTTACACGGTTTCAGATCCTTCAGGACAATCTTCATTTTTAGAAATTGTAGCGGTTAATGAAGCTGGTGAGGAAATTGATAGCATATCCGAACCAATCGCCCCGGGTAAAAGTCGGGTGTCTTTTGATGCCAATCCAGGTTTAATTTTTTTACGTATTTCCAACGAACAAAACAGTATGTATCAAGCAGGTATCTCAATACCATATAGTGATGAATACAAAATACAACCGCCAAATAAAGGAGTGTTACAAGACATCTCAAACCGAACAGGGGGCGAAATGCTAACATCTCCTCAACAAGCGATGCGAGATATTAAATACGAAAGCGCAGAGAGCAAAAGTATTCAAAAATGGTTAATTTTGATAGCTATGCTATTATTCTTTATTGACATTACATTAAGAAGATTTGGATGGAAATTGCTTTCGAGTATTCCGAGGTCGTGGAAATCGAAGTCAGCGGATAATGATTTGCTAACGGAGTCTGACACGAATGTTGCTCAATTATTAAAAGGAAAGAAACGGCGCTGATCTTTTAAAAAGGTGATGTGAGTAAAATCGTATGCAAAAAAGGTTGTTCTAGAGGTGTAATCCTCTGGAACAACCCTTTTTTAAAAGGTATATTATTTTCAATTGGAATCCTCAGTGTCTAGTTACAAGCGTCAGCTCGCACCTAAAATTCAGATCCTCTGGCGAAAAGCAGCTTTCGCATCGGTTTTTCCAGCGCCGGTGTCAAGCTTGAAGGCGCTTTGCGTTTTTCTTATAAAGTAACAGCTGGGGCTCGTTTTTTTGCTGCAATAAAGAAACAGATTAATAAAATAACAGTACCAGCTATATATGGAAAACTCATATTAATATCAAATAAAACACCTGCAAGAGCAGGACCTACCATATTCCCTAAACTCATATATGCGTTATTCATTCCTGCTGCAAATCCTTGCTCACTTCCAGCTTGTTTCGAGATTAATGTATTTACTGCCGGTCTAAGTAAAGAAGCAGCAGTGAAAAATACACTGGATACGATTAAAATTGGCCAAAAACCATCTACAAATAGGACACTCATCATGGCTACTGCAGAAACTACCAAATTGACTAAGATTACTCTCAGTTCACCAAAACGTTTGAACAATTTATTAATAACAAAAGTTTGTACAATTACCCCAACGAATCCACCTGTTGTAATAAGTACAGCAATTTCGCCTGGAGTAAAGCCATATTTCTTATCAACGTATAAAGAAATAGTTGCTTGAAAGTTGGCTAATCCAAATGAGAAGACAAATACAACGATTAACATGACGAAGTATGGTGTAGCTGTTGATCGTTTCATTTGTTGAAGTAGATTTTCGCGTTTAATAGGTATGTCAGATTTTATAATTGTCGGTTTTGTATTTGGTAACACGAAAAATGAGATGCTGGCTGATACTAATGCCGCTATAGTGGCAATGTAAAATGGAAACCGTAAGCTAACTTCTGCCAAAAACCCACCGATTGCTGGTCCGATCATGAACCCTAGAGACATCGCTGCCCCTAGTAATCCCATGCCCTTACCGCGTTCTTCTTCTGTCGTAATATCTGCTACAAAGGCCATCATTGGAGGTACGAGAAAAGCAGACCCCAGTCCACTAAAGAATCGGGCTAAATATAATACCCATAATTCTGTCGCTAAACCAAATACTAACTGTGATAAACCAAATATAACAAGTCCGATAATGATTAAATTCTTACGCCCGTATTTATCGGATAAATCACCAGCAATTGGTGAGAAAAGAAATTGTGAAAAAGCAAACATGGCTATTAAAAAACCTAGTGCTTGACCAGCAACACCGAATGTATCTAAATAAGCGGGCATTATTGGAATAATGAGACCTATTCCAGCCATCGCTATAAACATATTGAACATTAGCACATATAGTGCGAACTGATTTGAATTTCTAGCCATTGTAATCCTTCTTCCTTGCTCTAACTGTTTCGAGTATCTAAAAGTTTACCATATAACATAAAAAAAGCTTGTTTAAATATAATTCTGACAAATTATTTTTTTTGATCTCGTTTCCACTTACGGTATTTTTTCCACAGTCCTCTGCTTCCAGTGACGAAAAGAAGGATAATAGATAGTGAAATACCTGTCAGGGCTGTTATTAATGAAATCCATTCGAAGAAGGAGTAGCCCGGAACATTTGACCAATCCGTTTTACCTTTCCAATCCTCAATCACAAGATTCATTCCATATATACCTGAAACGACAGTAAAGACTGTTAACATAAATAGGAGCATATTATGACGTTTACTTGCTTTATTTTCTTGTGCTCGATATAACTCTTGAAGCGTTTGTTTTACTTCCTCAAATAAATGGTTTAAATGAAATATCTCACGATAAGCATGAGTTAACTCTTTACCTTCCGTCCGAGCTGAAATTTCACCAAAGTAGTACCGAGAAGAAAATAGGGTGATAAGTTCTATCAACTCTTCCACATAATCTTCATCTTGTTCCCACTGAATTTCACTATACTCAAAGGATAGTCTTAAGAGCATGATTTTATAAAAATAATGTAAAAGTAAATTGTAATAATGTGTACCCATAAACTGAGAAAGCGCACGGTCCAACTGATTAATTTTTTTGCTTGTAACAGTTATTTGTGCATGCTCAGATGTAACAGTGTAAGATTTTGGTGCCCAACGGTCATGAACATGTCTCTCAACATAGCGTTCGATATATTCGGGATTCGTGCTTGACATGAAAGGTTGTCCATCATTGTCTTTCCCATCAAGTTGTCCCATTCGGTATAAATGATCTGACGTAATTGGAGTATCCCCATCAGTGATGATAAATGCAGAAGTTAACATCCGTTCGTCTTCAAAAAACGGCAAACTACCAAAGTAGCCTGCTCGTTTGTCATCATGTATGATGTATTGTTTTATGGTTGGACACAAATAATCAAAAATTAATTTGTTTGAAGTTTGAAATGCTAAATCGTCTTTTTTTATAACTGCGCCTTTTTCCTCCGCAATTTTTGGCTCCATTACACGAAAGTGATTCATAAAGTCTAGAAGATCACAAATTTTCACGACTGGATTTTCCATTTCTGTACGTATCGTAATAAAACCAACACCAAATGGACCGAGTGTGATATCAAGACTATTAATAATAAAAGAAAATGAATCATCATTGATTTCCTGAGTAAAAGTATCGTTTATTTCTCTTGAAAAACGCAAGAACCCATCCTGATTTATTTCATTTGGGAACAACTTATGTTCAATAAATGGCAAAAAGTATTGATCAAGTTCCTCATTTAGCACCTGTATAGACTTGCCATAATACGAATTCTCAAGATTCTTTTTAGTTAATTTAAAAAACGTATAATTATTTGTTAATAAATGTTTTGCTATTTTCTCACGGTCTTTTCGACGATAAGCAAAAGGGAATAGAAACGTCATATATGCTTGGTTTATATCAAGTGGATTTATTTGTGCATATTCAACCATAATCTCACTCCCTGCTGTTGTTCTTTGCTATAGATATGGTAACATAATTGATAAGGAGTTGAAGGTTTTGGGACGAACCATGATGTTATTTTTAGACCCCAATATACGTAAATATAAGAAAAAGCAAAAAGCTGTTGATGGTATATTTTTACTTATTAATAGACGTGTTATTGATTGGGAAGAGCTAGGTGACTATTGTCATGATTGTTTTACGGCATTATCTTATGATGAAAAGTTTGATGCGTGCTATTGTGATAAGTGTAATGAATGGCGTGAAGAAGCTTGTGAAGATCCTACATGTGAATATTGCGATCCAAGACCAAAGCGACCTCTTTAAATCTCGCGATGGTTTTTTTTGTTTCCTCTCATATATATTACCTTGTCTTGTGCATAATAAACGTTGGACATCATTTTGACCGAATTCAGATACTTTTAGTTTTCATGAGTTGTCATTAATTGATTTGTAAATCTGAGTTTGTTATCCTTTAAAATAGATTGTTCAACCAAAAGTGTAGAGTTATACATAATTCGACACTGTCTTTTTTTGAACATAATATACATCTTTGGAGGTTTTCACATGACAGAACGTATGGTAGGTAAACAAGCACCGCGCTTTACAATGGACGCTGTACTTGCAGATAAGTCTTTTGGCAAGGTAAGTTTAGAAGAAAACATGAAGCAAGACAAATGGACAGTATTATTCTTCTATCCAATGGATTTCACATTTGTGTGTCCAACAGAAATTACAGCAATGTCAGATCGCTATGATGAGTTTGAAGATTTAGATGCTGAAATTATTGGTGTATCAACTGATACGATTCACACACATCTTGCTTGGATTAACACAGCTCGTCAAGACAATGGTTTAGGTGAATTGAAATATCCATTAGCAGCAGATACTAATCACACAGTTTCACGTGAATATGGCGTGTTAATTGAAGAAGAAGGTATCGCTCTTCGTGGTCTTTACATTATTAATCCTGAAGGTGAAATGCAATATCAAACGGTTTTCCATAACAATATTGGCCGTGATGTAGATGAAACACTTCGTGTACTACAAGCGCTTCAAACAGGTGGCCTTTGCCCAGCTAACTGGCGTCCAGGTCAAAAAACACTTTAAGTAGTGATTTGTGAAACTTGTTCGAGATAACTGGACCTTTAATTTTTGTTCGGTATTTCATGAGTAAGTTTTAGTGGACCATTTTCAAGCTTTAATTACTTAGACAACGGAGATTCCCCACGCATACGATAAGTAGTGGGGAATTTTTACGTGTGTAGATGAGGAGGAAAATCATGAAATTACGCTCACCAATGCCAGAGCTATCTGGTGCAACAACATGGTTAAATGGAGAAGTTACTAAAAAACAATTAATCGGTAGAAAGCCAACTTTAATTCACTTTTGGTCCGTAAGCTGTGGGCTATGTAAGGAAGCAATGCCAGATGTAAACAACTTTCGCGATCAATACCAAAAAGATTTAAATGTTATTGCCGTTCATATGCCTCGATCAGAAAAAGACATGGACGTTGAAGATATTAAAAAAATTGCGGCGCAACATGATATTACACAACCCATTTTTGTAGATAATGATTTAAAATTGACAGACGCTTTTGATAATCAATATGTACCTGCATATTATGTGTTCGATAAAGACGGTCAATTACGTCATTTTCAAGCAGGCGGTAGTGGTATGAAAATGCTTGAAAAACGAGTGAATCGTGTACTTGATGAAATGAATAATGCATAAAGTTTTTCTGAGCTTGAGATTATGTCTCAAGCTTTTTTTATTTCGCAAAAATAATTTCGATATCCGAAATATGTCTTTGTAAAATGGATTTTTAAACAAATTTTTCGATTTTATGCAAATATCAGTCAAAAGGGGGTGGTCATTTATTTCGGAATCCGATATATTAAATACTATGTCTTTTGTATTAGGGGGAAATAAAATGGAAATTTTCAAAAAATTGAAAGAATACTATTGGCCGAATAAATCTTTATTCTTTTGGTCATTGTTTATGCTCTTAATTACCTTGCTCATCACAGTAGCATATCCCATCATTCTTCAACAAACCATTGACCGGGTCATCACTGATCAACAGTATGATTTGGCATGGACGTTGGCGGGAATCTTTATTGCATTAATGGTCGTCAAGGGAGTAGCTACATATATCGGTCAATACACAGGGGATATGTTCGGAATTCGCTCTGTATATGAACTTAGAAATGCATTATATGCGAAATTACAACGTCTGCCATTTAAGTATTATGATAATGCCAAAACAGGAGATTTAATGTCTCGATTAACAGCAGATGTAGAAGGGTTCCGTTTCTTTTTATCCTTCGGTTTCGTTGAACTTTTTAGGCTGATATTTCTTGTTTCCGTTTCGCTTTGTGTCATGTTTTATTACTCAGTTTCTTTGACATTTGTTTCTATGGCGGCGATGCCTTTACTGATTGTAGCAGTCTTTAAGTTCGATAAAATGGTGCACCCAGCCTTTCGTGATATACGAAAATCGTTTGGGAAATTAAATACAAACGTCCAAGAAAACATTAGTGGTATTCATACAGTAAAATCACTTTCAAGAGAATCCTTTCAAATTAATAAATTCAATACTTCAAATGAAGATTATAAAACGCGTTATTTATTTACGACAGAGATTTGGGCAAAGTATTTCCCGGTAATGGAGTTTCTAGGAAATATAAGTATTGTGTTTTTATTTGGATATGGTGGTTTTCTTGTCATGGAGGGTCAATTAAAAATTGGTGAACTTGTAGCATTCTATAGTTTACTAGGCTATATTATTTTCCCAATTATGAACTTAGGATTCACTGTAAACTTATTTTCTCAATCTAAAGCTTCAGGTGAACGTCTTCTTGAAATCTTAGACGCACCAGAGCCTATTTTTTCAAAAGATGGAGCAGTTGATGCTTCTCATATTAAAGGAAATGTGACGTTCGAAAATGTAACACTACAATATCGTGAAGAAGATCAAGTTGCGCTTGAAAATGTGAATTTAGATGTAGCAGCTGGAAAGCAGATAGGGCTTATAGGAGCAACAGGATCCGGGAAAACGAGCTTAACCCAATTGCTTACACGTTTTTATGAACCAACAGAAGGTGTAGTGAAAATTGATAATCTTCCTGTTGACGAATATTCATTAACTTCATTACGTTCTAATATCGGATTTGTTCTACAAGAATCATTTTTATTCTCATCTTCAATTAAAGCTAATATTTCATATGGTCGTCCAGATGCGACGATGGATGAGATTATTGATTCTGCCAAACGAGCAAATGCCCATGAATTCATCATGGAGTTACCAAAAGGATATGACACAATGCTCGGTGAACGAGGACTAGGATTGTCGGGTGGACAAAAACAACGAATCGCGATCGCACGAGCACTTTGTCAAAACCCTGCTATTTTAGTGTTAGACGACGCAACAAGTGCAGTCGACATGAAGACAGAGCTTCATATTCAGCAGGCCCTAGAAGAAGTTATGAAAGGACGTACAACGTTCATCATTGCTCATCGTATTTCATCCGTAAAACACGCAGATGAATTAATTGTTTTTGAACATGGCAAAATCGTTCAACGAGGGACACACGAAGAACTTATTAAACAAAAAGGTTTGTACAAACGAATTTTCGAGATTCAATACAAAGATCAACTAGAAAATATTTACGCATAGAAAGGCGGAATCAACATGGCAAAACAAATTAACCCAAGTGTACTTAAGCGATTCCGCTACTCAACAGACGTTGTTATAGATGCACCGTTTAACTGGGCACAATTGGCGAGATTGTTTACATACGTCAAACCGTATGCTAAATCATTATTACCAAAAGCATTTATTGCGGTAACGATTACTACTTTAATTCGCTTACTTATCCCTATATTAATAGGGGTTTATGTAATCGATCGAGCTCTCGCAAATAAGGATGAAAAATTCCTAACAATTCTAGTTGGATCGATTGCAGTACTTTATATTATTAATACGATTGCTAACAAGTACCGTATTCGATGGATGAATGAGTTGGGACAGAATGTGATTTATGATTTACGTAAACATTTATTTACACATGTTCAATGGCTTTCCCATCGATTTTTTGACCAACGTTCAGCTGGTTCGATACTAGTTCGAATCATGAATGATATTAACTCGTTACAAGAGCTATTTACAAATGGTGTAATCAACTTATTAATGGACATGTTGTTACTTGTGGGAGTATTAATTATTCTCTTCACATTAAGTCCTCCGCTTGCATTAGCAGTATTAGTTATTTTACCTTTAATGTTTTTCATCTCAACAACATTACGAAAAAACATTCGTAGATCATGGCAAGATGTTCGTATGAAACAAGCTAAAATAAATTCTCATTTAAATGAGAGTATTCAAGGAATGCGCATTACGCAATCTTTTACTCAAGAAGATGAAAATATGGCTTTCTTTAATGGTATTAACGAGGAAAGTTTTGAATCATGGAGGGTTGCAACAAAAAAGAACTCCATGTTCAGACCTTTTGTAGAGATGACAAATGCCATTGGTTCAGCAGTATTAATCATTTATGGTGCTTACTTAATTCAAAATGGGCAATTAAATCTTGGTGAATTTGTTTCGTTTGCATTCTATTTAGGAATGTTTTGGGAACCAATCTCAAGACTAGGTATGGTCTACAATCAACTTTTAATGGGGATGGCTTCGTCTGAACGAATTTTTGAGTTTTTGGATGAGCAACCACTTGTTCATGAAAAGACCAATGCACAAAAGATTGAACAAATCGAAGGGCGTATTCAATTTGAAAATGTCGAGTTCGGATATGAAGAAGATAGACTAGCGTTAAAAGGAATATCGATTGATATGAAAGCAGGCGAGACTGTTGCGTTAGTTGGACACACGGGTTCAGGGAAAACGACTATTGCCAATTTAGTTTCAAGGTTTTACGATCCAACTAGTGGAGTAGTCAAAATGGATGGTATTGATATTCGAGATATTTCGTTAAGTTCATTAAGACAACAAATCAGTATCGTGTTACAAGAAACATTCATTTTCTCAGGCACAATCATGGATAATATTCGCTTTGGCAATCCACATGCCACTGATCAAGAAGTTAAAGATGCAGCAATTGCCGTGGGAGCAAATCGATTTATTGAGAGATTGTCAAATAGCTATGACACAGAAGTGGAAGAGAGAGGGAATATCTTGTCGGTAGGGGAGCGTCAATTACTATCCTTTGCCAGAGCTCTCTTAGCAAATCCAAGAATCATCATTTTAGATGAAGCAACCGCTTCTATCGATACAGAGACTGAACTACAAATTCAAGAAGCTCTTCGCACATTACTAAAAAATCGCACAGCGATTATGATTGCTCATCGATTATCAACCATTCGAGAAGCCAACCAAATCATTGTTCTTGAAAATGGGAATGTCCTTGAGTCAGGAAATCATGACTCCCTGATGAAACAACGAGGACATTATCAACAGCTTGTTATGTCGCAATTTAGCGATGACACAAAATGAGTTTGAGCGCGTGAATGGGATATGGTACACTATGACCATTCGTGAGGTAACGGAGGTTGAATGATGAAGAAGGAATTCGTGGTAATTGGACTTGGTCGGTTTGGTGGAAGTATTGTACGTGAGCTTGTGGAACAAGGTGCTGACGTCATGGCCATCGATAAATTTGCTGATCGTGTAGATGAGTTTGCTTCTATTGCAACTCAAGCCATTGTGGCAGATACGACAGATGAATCTGTTTTGAAGTCTCTGGGTATACGAAACTTTGAACATGTGATTGTTGCAATAGGAGAAGATATCCAATCAAGTATTTTAACAACTTTAATGTTAAAAGAAATTGGTGTAAATAAAATTACGGTAAAAGCTCAAAATGATTACCATGAAAAAGTTCTTCGTAAAATTGGAGCGGATCAAGTCGTCCACCCAGAACGTGACATGGGAATCCGCATAGCCAGTAACATGATTTCTAACAATGTATTGGACTATCTGGAATTATCAGATGAACATTCCATCATGGAGATAATCGCTAATGAACTATTAGCTGGTTCGACATTAATCGATCTTGATATTCGAGCAAAGTATGGCATTAACATTGTTGCCATTAAACGAGGAACCGAAATACTCGTTTCACCTCAAGCAACCGAAGAAATTCAAGTGAATGACATTCTGATTGTCATTGGTGCAGACTCTGACATCATCCGCTTCGAAAAGAAAGCAATGCATTAATGAAAAGCGGATCTGGCCATGATAGACCGACTCCGCCGTTGGAACAGACGAATCGAAAACCCGTTTTCGATAAGGATGGAAGGCTAAACAGCCCGACATCGTGTCGGGACGCCTTCATGACCCACATCCTGTGTGCCTAAACGAAGGTGCGGTCTGGCCAGAGGAGCTAGACAATATGAAATGTTGAAGGCACCATATAGCTCGACACCGGCGCTGGAAGAACTGAAGAGAAAGCCTTGCTTTCTTCTGAGGTTCTGTAAGGCTAAATACGCAACATCGTTTTGCAACGCCCTTAT
>Ga0209013_10003102_pt1 | contig 14890 bp, 13 predicted proteins | sample Cruoilmetagenom2_FD_187291 | JGI IMG/M metagenome (GOLD analysis project Ga0209013, IMG submission 187291) | Oil polluted marine microbial communities from Coal Oil Point, Santa Barbara, California, USA - Sample 2 (SPAdes) (version 2) | ecosystem: Environmental > Aquatic > Marine > Oil seeps ... | reverse complement strand
TCTTCTTGTAGGCATCCACATTCCTTGATACCTCACTCAGGATAAAGTAATCCCTGAAAGAGTTCACATCTATGTAGGCTGCGTATCCTCTTACAGGATTTTTAAAATCAGATCCGTGAAGGGCCTTTTCAAAAGAGTCTACATAATCCTGCAGATAGCGCTTTTGGTTTTCAGTGATAAGATCCGGATCCGGGTAGTAATAAACGAAATGCACCCTCCCATCTGGTCTGTCAAAGGGGGGGTAGTTGCTAATCCATGAGTTTTCGTCGGAGTAGTAATCTGTTTTAAAAATATAACCGCCCGTAACATAGTCCCCATAGTTTTCATTGTCCTCAAGCCTGGCAATATCAACACGATTTTTATCCCTTTTAATCTTTTCGGTAAGCACATAGATTCCGTCATAGCTAGAGTTGACTATAACTTCGCAATGCCTGGTACGAGGGGCATAATGCCCCATGCTACGAAAAATATGTCCGGCCAGAGCATTCCGGAGAAAGGATTTGTCATTGTAGTTGGCAAGCAGGATCCAATCATTCTCCTCCGGCATCCCCAGCAGGGAAACATTCAGGTTCTCCGCAATTGCATTTCGTGTTTCGAAACCATAGGGCTTTTGAGGAAGCATAGCAGAAAAAGCGCCTCGAACCTCTATTCCTGCGTTTCCATCATAAATATTTCCTGAATCGGAAGCAAAGTTGAGCTGACCCGAACCATTATCAATGACCTTTATATGCGCTTTGATTTTTGGCTCATCCGGTATGGAAAATCCCCCGTTTACCTCAATTACCACAAGAGGAATATCCATACCCTCCTGGGAAAATCCAGTGTCACACAGTATAAATATCAGGAGAATAAGTAAATGCGTTTTCACAGAGGGCTAATGTAACCATTATCTGGTTTAGCTCGAAGGGGCAGCTGACTACTAGTCAATTATCCTTTACACAACGGACCGAGAAGCCATCGGATTTGACGTTGTAGTACCGGTGAACCGAGGTATAAGAGGAATATATATGCCGGCCCCATGCCCGGATATTATTGTACTCTGTTGCGGTCCAAAAGTTTACGTTATCTCCTATGTGATCAAAAGTGCCATCATAACGCCGACCACCTGCAGGCTGGGCTATAAATCCAGTAGTTCCAAATGCGGAGTCATTTACCAAATACCCATCTAACCAAAGATCACTGGAATTGGCAAGTCTGCTGCCTTCGTTTGTGCCCCTGAGCCCCTTAAGGTCGGCCTCAGCCTGGGTCAATCCCAGAAACATCTCCAGTTCTTTCCATTCATTGTCACTCGGTAAATGCCAGCCATCAGGACAGACTCCCTGTACCCCGCTTGGGTTGTTGTCGTTGCTGATGGTTCCATTCATTGCTGCCGCCCAGGTGTAAAGTGCCCCATAGGTCTGGGCTTCATTATTTTCATTGTTGTTATAAAAGCAGTAGGCTTTCTCATCATACCCCAATGCCTCCCAAACTGAAATGCTTTCAATCATGGGTAAAGCTGTCCCATCGGCGTAGTGCGTGGTCCTCAGGTTATTTATCATCCACCACTGGTCTCCAAGTTGTATGGTATAGTAGCTGTTTCCATCATAATCGGTCACTGTGCCAAGGTGAGTATCGATCTCAGGGTCTTCCCTTTTTTCACAGCTGTGCGGAAATGTCATCACACATAAAAGTGTAAGCAAGCTCAGATATTTATTTCCAGCTCTTAGAGCTCTCATTGGTGAATTGTTTACAATTGCAGACACAAGATATAGAATTGACCTTCTTAAGTCAAGCAGGCTACCGGAAGATTCTAAAGTTGTAAGCGGATACGTATCAGGAGTCCGCTTAGCAAAAGCAACGATGAGATGGTAAGTAGAGAGATCCCTACCCCAAAATGGTCCGCAAGCAAACCAAAGGCCAGGGCCAACAGGGTGGTGATGATGGTTCTTAATAGTGACTGGGCAGAGATAACAGAAGTTAGAATCTCTTTGGGTACCTGGTCAGCTATGGCACCTGTCAGCAGGGGTTTCCGTATATTTTCTACTACATAAATAAGTGCAAAGGCCAGGAGGGAGATGCTCCAGAATTCGTAGCTGTAGGCCATACCGCTAAGGGCACCAAGCAGGAAGCCTCCGAGCAGGGTGAGCCGGATTATATTGAACCGGCTTCTGTTTGCCAGGTTTGATGAGAATTTTGATGCGCTTGAACTGGCCAGGAAAATTATGAAGTACATGATCCCGATGAGGATTCCACTCTTTTTTTCCAAATCAAGGCTGGCCATAATGGGAAGTATTATAGCAAGGTTAAACATAAGCAGCTGAATGTAATCCTTAATGGCGCGAAGGTAGGCTGTATGAGAGGCAGAGCTGTAAATGATTTTCAATACAGCGGGCTTTCTCAGCAGTCCCAGGAGCAAGCGGATGGCACTCCCAATACGTTTACGCTTATTATTCATAGCAGGCTCGAAGGGCCGATTCAAGTTAGTCGGATAGCTCAGGATAAGAATGAAATTCAGCAGGTAAGGAGGGATAGAATAGAGAAAAACACTGTCATAGGTGCCTCTATATAGAACTATAATGCCGGCAATAAGGGCCGAGAGTGCGGAACCTTTTTGTGACCATGAGCGCGTATGACCATAGTAGTTGGCAGCCTGCCCTTCCATGTTGTTTATTTTCAGGTAGTCCATGATCATTCCTTTATGGGTACCCGAACGGAAGGCCTCTGCCAGGCCAAAGAGTGTAAATGCAATCAGGAAGAACCAGAAATTCTGGAAGAAGTAAAACAGGGCAAATGAGCTGATATACAGAATGAAGGATCCGGCCAGAGCCTTTTTACGACCAAAAGTATCTGCAAGGATTCCCGAAGGCAGCTCAAAAAGGTTGGTGATCACTTCCCTGACTGCATAAAGCATTCCAATCTGAGTAAAGGAAATCCCTTTCTCCATCAGGAACAGGATGAAGAAAGGATCAAAGAACCTCAGGTTCTTCAGGAATCCATAGGTGCAGAATTTGAAGTACTGGTTGTCCTTTTGTATCCGCTCCATCCTGTTCATACCTTCCGAAAAAAGGAGAGCCACCTGGCCCTCCTTCAAGATATAGATTCCTTATGGGAATCAAAAGAATTGTTCTATTGAATGCGCTGAGAATAGTCCTTGTTTTCAGCATTAATGATGGCGTTCTTACCAGGAAGATTTAATACGGTTTCAGTTCCGTGGCTGATCCCTGAATTAAAGGTCCCGTATTTGAGTTCCCCATTAATCGGATCCTCATCGAGCATACTGACAAATTTCTTATTGATAAAAAGCTTGGATTGTTTATCCACCAGAACCGTCAGGCTGTCTCCTTCCATATATACATTACCGGCTGTCACCTCTATGGCATTACCCTTTTCAGTAAGGACGCCTTTTTCAAAAAAGTCCAACAATTGTCCCTTGCTCATAAAGGAATAAGATAAAGCCAGTTCGAGTGCTTTGGAAATATAGTCTACATTGTTCTCTATGGCACTTTCCTGAATTCTTCCACGAATTCCCGGCTTCTTCTTCACATTGCTTTCACCTCCCACCTGGGTAGCTGATAGCTCTCCATTTTCATCAAACTTGAACTCGGTAATTACAGTGGCCTTTACCTCGCCATCAACAGTTGCAGTGGAATAGCGTTTCCAGATAAAGGGCTTCAGTTTTTCAGTGTTTGCCTGTTCTGCTTTGCTTACATCCAAAGCCAATTGCTCGGTGTCGATCTGTGCAAATATAGAAGCACAAATTGCCAACATAAATAATGCTGCTGATACTTTTTTCATGATTATCTTGTGTTTACGGTTTTGCAGAGTACTCTTTATTAATTTGTTATATCCCCGGTTTTCTCTGGAACCGGGTCCAGTAGTATTTTTAAGAAGCCTCGTTTACACAGGTATTTTTTCAGTACCCACCAGAGATTAAAAAACAGGATGGATCCGAAAATACAGACGATGTTCACAAGAATATGAAAGCGATCTGCATTTTCAGGCAGGCTCTTTAGAGCGTTTAGGAAACCACCATATTCATGCCGGCCTTCAATAGATTTCTCAAGCACAAGTATCACAAAGACCCCGGCCATAAACATAAGAGTCCTTTTTAGTATAATAAGCCATGCTGCCCGATTGTTCTTTCCCCGAATGGGAATGCCCTCCATAATAAGTACTGTCTTTGCTACCACAAGCGCACCAACAAGGGCCATGGATGCATCATATGCTCCAAGCTTGTATTCGTTCAACAATAACACCTTTATAAGCATCAGGGCTCCAAACCAAATAAGGAAGTACAATGCAGTCCAGAAGATTAATTTCAGTTCTGTTAGGATTTTCTTCATAAGTCGGAAGAGTATTTATTTTAACTCATTGTAGGCTTTTTAAAATTAGAAAGAAAGTCAGGAATCGTCAATAGAATTGGTCGTGTAACGGTTAAACCTTAGTAGTTAACCTAAGGCCTTTGAGCCTTATAAACTGAGTGTGTGGGAGAATAGAAATAGGAGAGCCGAATAACTCTCCTTCAAGTTATGCAGTCCGTAGGGTAATAGAATATATCTTTGCATTGCCTGTTTGTTGTGGTTTGCAGGCATAATGCGTATTCGGGAGGGTGTGCAAAACGGGTGTGCAATTATTACTTGGTGAGTCTTATCAGGTATGTAAATCTTTAGCAGGAATCTTGACAACTTTCCCCTTATCATAGATAACCAAATCCAGGTTTCTTTCTTTCTTGAATTTGATGAGTCTTTTATGGGTGAGTTCCATCCCTTTAATAATTTTTTCCCTAACCGGATTATCTTTCTTTGTCATATTTCTGGCTTTTCAAGGTTTCAAACTTAGATGGGTTTATTATCTCAATATCACCTTCCGGATATCCTTCTGCAATAAGTTCAGAAGGAGAAACTGAATTATCAAAAATCATCCAGTAATCGCAAATGGGAAGAAAAAGATTGAAGAGATTTATTAATCCTGAATAGTACCTTCTGATGATTACAGGCTTGGGGATGTTATGTCCTCCTTCAAGGACTCTTGTATGCACACGTTCTATTGCCAGTTCCACTGAAGCGAGCCAAAAATACAACAGTGTAATTTGATATCCCTGCTCTTTTGCTTTTTGAACGGTTTTCGTGTAGCTTTTTGTTGCCAATGTGGTTTCAAAGGCAAAGTCTTTTTTACTGGTTATGAGGCTATCGATTTTTCTCAGCATATACCTTCCCGCCTCTATGGATGCTTTTTCTGGGTTTAATGGTGAGATGCCCCGGGCAATTTCATCAGCATTGATGAACTCTTCACAATCCAACATATCGGGAAGTACTGTAAATGAGGCGGTTGTTTTTCCCGCTCCATTGCAACCGGCTATGATATAAAGATTAGGCATTTTACACTCTTACATGTTAAAGATAACATATTTTAATGCAAGCAGATGCTACTATACCCGATACGAAGTTGTAGGGTTCAATTCCCTCAGAATTGGGTAAAAACAAAAAAACCCCTTGAAAATCAAGAGGTTTTGATATCTGAATTGCAGTCCGTAGGGGAATAGTAATTTCCTGTCTAAAAGACAGAGAATCTGCAACTTGCTTACCGTGAGAGAGCTTCGTGGTTGTTAATTAGTTGCTATTGCTGGTTGTGAAAAATATCTATTTGCCAGTATATAGGAGATTCAGGGCCTGAAACCAATAGAAAAGAGATTCTCCTTTCTCAACATATTTCAGTCGCTTATTTAAGTAGTTGTAATCCGGATTGGTTATCAAGTATTTTGTGAGTGGGAGATCCGGATCGAATTTCGGAATTTCACCATTAAAATCCTTCAATATGATAGCTGCGAGTAAGGCAGCTTTTGAACTTGCAACCTTCGCTTCCAATAATCCAAAGGTTCCTTTAAAAAGATAATGTTTGAATTGATTGATTCCGGTATTGATCTCTCTAAGTGCGGGATCCTCTTCCTTTTTGGAAAGATTCGTAATTCCGGCAATCAATAATGAAGTATCGATAATATCTTGAAGTACCTGGTCGGCAGATTCAATCTTCCTTTCATGCCTATATTCAATTTCGGATTTAACTATACTTTTAAATGACTGTTTTACTACCTCGCTATCGGATATTTCATCAAATAAACATCCGATATCGAACAATTGCTTCATGATCTCTTTCTCCTTTTCGACACCATAAGGTACTCCAGTTGTATTTGGAGCGAAAGCAGTTAATTTATCACCTGTAACAGAATCAATAGAAGGAATAACAACTTGTACTGGTTCACCTTCTTGTATAAGCCATTCGGTCTCGACCGGCTTCCTGGCTAATTCTGGATACTGATCTTCTTGAAATATAATATCAAGTAGTATTTCTCTTTTTGGATTTGATATCACATTCCCTTCTCTGTCTCTGGAGCCGATATTTGATTCATAGAAGAATTTATAATGTGCCTTTGGAATACCTTCCTGATAGCTTCTCCTTTCATCCAGTTCCATTTCTGTAAAAGCACTTGATGCAGTTATTTTCGATAGATGTGATTCTAGAACTTCTTTGGTAACAGAAGGCTCAAGTATTATATCAATATCAACGGAAAACCGTTTTGGTTGATCCATCAATAATAGAAGACTCGTTCCACCCTTAAAAATGAATTCCAAATCTGTTCTTTTAAGGTGTTCCAAGAGATACAATGCATAAATCATAGCTTCCATTATAGCCGGATCTTTGCTGTATTTCTTTCTTTTAACAGAAATCCAATCTGCTGAGAGTGACTCTTTTTTAATCATTGAAAAATAGCTTTCGGTATGTCTGTTCTTTCTTTCAGGAATTGTTTTAGTTTCATTTCTTTCCCACGTCTTCGGGCATAGTGAAACATGGTAGCGAAATTGATGGCATAACGTTCGTAAGCAGTATTAATTATATGGACAAGCTCACTTCCCTGGAATGAGATAAATAGATCTTTTTCACAAAACAGATCGACTATTATTTTCTCAAGTTTGACCGTAACAGTTTTCCCAATCTTCTGGGTTGGCGCTTTTGTTATGAGTGATTGAAGAATAATTGTTTTTTCTGATTCGAAAATGTACCGTTCTATTTCTTTTTTATCAGGCTGGAAATATACGGGACCTAAATTCTGGTTCTTAAGAAATGCGTAAACCGGCTCCAAAGCATCAATTTCAACTTGAAGAATCGTAATGAACCTGGAAGATAAGTGAAGTGAAAATTCGTTAACAAATTTAGTAGACCAAATGGCATACTTTATTCCTGAGAATTGCTTCTCAACTTTGTTCGCAATTCTTTTTTCAAAATCACTGATGACTGGTTTGAAGTCTGGTCTGCTGCCAAGTGTAAAGAGGTCTTGAGTTACAGGCGCAATAACTCCCTTCGCCTTTAACTGAAATATTCTCCATCGAAATGTTGAATCATTTAAGTCCGGACTAAATTGTCGATAGAAAGCTAATAACGATTCTCTATTAAAGAATTTCTCTTCTTTAAATCTCTCTTTCAGTTCTTCTATTATGAATTGCTTCGCCAAGTTATTTAAATTCTACATATTACAAATATATGAATAAATCAAACACAAGACAATATTCACTCTTTGTTGTCAATTGTTTGAAGATTGTATTCAAGGAGGTTTATTGGAGTCAGCCTGGTATTCCGCAAGGGGTGCAAAACAGGGGTGCAATTATTGGCTGGTGTCGTATTCTTTTGCAGGAATTCTGACAATCTTGCCTTTTTTTGAGACAATCAAATCGAGATTTCTTTCCTTTTTGGATTTGATTAGCCTTGTAAAAGTTAGTTCCATTCCCTTGAGGATTTTTTCCCTAACAGGGTTATCTGTCTTTGTCATATTTTCTATTTTCTAAAAAATATCATCATCTTTTATTTCCATTTCACTACCTAAGTAACCTTCTGCAATAAGTTTAGAAGGTGCAACAGAATTGTCAAAAATCATCCAATAGTCGCAAATTCATATCAACAGAAAGCTGTTCCTTCCTATACAGAAACGAACGATATGACCTAAACTTTTTCTGGAGATAGATAAAAAGGCGATTTTCAAATCAGAAGAAGTTCTTGACATTCAAATCCATATGCCATAACTTGTCCTGTATAATCTGAATTCAGTAGATTTTTGACGGTATAATGTCGATCGATAACATTTTGTCAAGGTTGATCGGATTGGTAATCCGGCAATGTTTTGATCCTTGAAAGCTCAGAATGAAAAAAATTGCAGCTACAACTGCCCTTCTATTAATAATTCTTTCCCAGGTTATACCTCAGAAATACGAGTTTTACCACGAAAAGCTTAAGCTTGGAGACGATCCTATCTATGATCTGCCCTGGTGCCTGCATCATGACCGGAAGGGATTTATGTGGTTCGGAACAAGAGCGGGATTATACAGATACGATGCTTACAATTTTAAACTTTACATCCACGACGCACTTGATACATGTTCATTATCTGACCACCAAATCGTCACCCTTAGTGAAGGAGATGATGAGCATATTTGGATCGGGACATTTCTCGGGGGACTTAATCGATATAACCCTGATACAGATAATTTTACCCGTTATCCGGGTATTGGGGCTGATCCATTTAATCTGAAGAACTCAACCATATGGGCAATCTGTTCTCGCAGAAATGGAACCATCTGGTTCAGTGCCCATAGCCGCCTGAGCCAGGGTGTTTATGTACTAAATCCCGGGACCGGAAAAATCAATCCAATCATTCATGATACGATCATATCCGGACATTTTTACTCCATCCATACACGCTGTATCTATGAGGATGGCAACGGTGATATATGGACCGGTGATGCAAACGGACTTCATAAATACAATACTGAAGAAGGAGTTTTTATCCATTACAGGAATGATCCTGAAGATCCATACAGCCTGAGTAATGATACGGTCATATCGATCTTTGAAGACAGATCCGGTGCTTTCTGGATAGGGACCTGCCATGGATTAAACCAGTTCGACAGAAGAGGGGAACAGTTTACCAGGTATTTTCATGATCCCGAAAATCCCTACAGCTTGAGTAATAATATAATCGGGGCATTAAGCGATGGTATGGAGGACAATCTGATTATCAAGACCTCCAATGGGATAAATTTCCTTGATAAACAAACAGGGGAGTTTGGGTTTTGGAATTTCTCAAAGCAGTGTCTGTTTAAACCTCAGGCAGATATAAACGATTATCTTGCCTTCAGGTCCTTGTACCTCGATACATGCGGTATACTATGGTTTACAACATGTGAATTTGACAAACTGATCCTTCAAAAAAAGAAATTCACGCTCCTCGATAGTATTACTCCTTCAGGTTTATATCAGGACGATACGGGAGACTTATGGATAGGCACCCGGTTTGAAGGTCTCTACAAGGTAAATGCGAAACATTCCGGAAGGATTCTGGAAACCCTGCAGGATTTAAATTCGGGACAGGCAAATCCGGATTCAATGATTCACCACTACCCTGATATTCCTGGGGACCCGAACAGTCTCAGTTCGGAATTATTAATTTCGATCTGCCGGGACAGGGATGGAGTGTTATGGTTAGGCGGCGCACACAGCGGCAACCTCTATGAACTGAATCAACCCAATAGCAGAGAGCAGCTTAAAATTTACCGGTCAGAATATCTTTCGGATGCTCGTACATTTAGGCTCACTGGAATCTACGAGGACCGGAGCAGTAATTTATGGATTGGACGAGATAACGGGCTGGAGATCTTTGACAGGAAACAGAAGAAGTTCTATCAATACATACTGGATTCCGGAAAACATGAATTTCATAATGTCCCGATTGTTACTTCAATTCGTGAAGATAAATCGGGCAGTATATGGTTCGGAACGTGGTTTGAGGGACTGTTTAAGATAATTCCTAGGGTTACTTTTAGTCAGAAGGATTTAGCCTCAGGCACAAAAACATTAAGCTATAAATACGATCCTGAACTGCCCAAAGACCTTAGTCATCATGTAATCTGGTCACTCTGCGTACCAGAGGTCCGTGATGTGGTTGAACTCTGGATAGGAACGAACGGGGGTGGCATTTTCGGATTGATCAGGGATGAATCGTCGAAGGGGAACAGTACTGAAAGGTTTATCCATTATACCAAAGCAGATGGCCTTCCGGGAAATGTTGTTCGTAATATTCTTGAAGATGACAGCGGTAATTTATGGATCAGTACGCTTTCAGGAATATCCAAGTTTGATCCGGAAACCGAAAAATTCAACAATTATTATGTATGTGATGGTGTGCCTTTTCAGAAATTTTACTGGTCATCCGCTCTCAAGGGTAAAAACGGGGATATGTTCTTTGGTGGGAACAGCGGGCTCCTTGCCTTCCATCCCGATAGCATAGAAGACAATCCCCATATTCCCCCCGTGGTGATCACTGATTTTAAATTATTTAATCATCCAGTTATTATCGGGGAAGGTTCAATTCTACAGAAGTCCATAACTGAAACTACAGATCTTGATCTCTCCTACAGAGAGAATTATCTTTCTTTTGAATTTGCGGCCCTGAATTATATCAACCCAGATAAGAACAGGTACAGGTACAAAATGGAGGGCCTGGACCGAACATGGATCGACGCAGGAAACCAGCGGCAGGCCATCTATACAAATATGAAGCCGGGAAAATATAAATTCAGGGTTATTGGATCCAATAAAGACGGAATATGGAACGAGGAGGGTGCCACCCTGGGTATCATGATCCAATATCCGCCATGGCTGAGATGGTGGGCATACCTTTTTTATGGAGTGATTATTGCCGGGATTATTATTGGATACCGAAACTACATTTTAAAAAGGGAAAGGCTGGAAGCCGACCTGCAGCTGAAAAAGATCGAGGTAGAGAAGGTCCAGGAAATCGACCAGATCAAAACCAGATTTTTTTCCAATATCTCCCACGAATTCCGTACTCCTCTGACACTCATACTTGGGCCGCTTGAAAAACTCATTGCAGACAGACCGAATGTTAATGCGTGGGACTGGAATGTGTTCGATGTCATGAGAAAGAACGCCAGGAAGCTGAAGGACCTGATTAACGAGATCCTTGATCTGTCAAAACTTGAAACGGGACAGATGAAAATCAGGGTATCAGAAAGTAATATCACAGAATTTATCAGGAACATAGTCCTCTCCTACCTATCACTTGCAGAAAGTAGAAACATTGCATACAAATTCAAACTGGTTGAAACATCCGATCCAACATATTTTGACAGGGAAAAACTGGATAAGATCGTTTGCAACCTGATCACCAATGCATTCAAATTCACCCCCGAAGGAGGGGAGATCGCTGTAAAGCTTACATTCATAAATAAAGATCATGATGTTCCCGAATTGATGGACTTGACGGTAAGGGACTCCGGGCAGGGCATTCCCGAAAAATTATTGGACAGAATTTTTGACCGCTTCTACAAGGTGGAGGAATCCGATTCAAAAGTACAGGAAGGAACAGGGCTGGGGCTCTCCCTGGTTAAGGAACTGGTTTCACTTTACAGGGGTGAAATAACTGTAAACAGCAAACTTGGAAAGGGCAGCACATTCAGAGTAAGGTTACCGGTTTCTCTTATATCTTTCAATAAGGAGGAGATCATTGAATTTCCATTACCAGGCGACGTTGTGGAACCAGTAGATAAGGCTGACTTACATGAAGATGATATGCAGGAGCAAGAAGTAACCGGATCCATTGAGGATTCATATATACCGGGCAGGCCTATCCTGCTTATTGTTGAAGACAAAAGAGATCTTCGTAATTATATCACACAAAGCCTTGGTTCCGGCTTTCTTTTTCATGATGCACTCAATGGCCGTGATGGACTTGAAAAAGCGGTGAAGCATATCCCTGACCTGATCATAAGCGACATCATGATGCCTGAAATGGATGGCATCGAGATGTGCAAAAGATTAAAAACTGACCAGGCCACCAGCCATATACCCATTATCATACTGACTGCCAGAGGGGATATGGACAGCAAGGTCGAGGGACTTGAAACCGGGGCTGACGATTATCTGGTGAAACCCTTTGATGCAAAGGAACTTAAGGCACGGGTGCGTAACCTGATAGAGCAAAGAAGGAAATTAAGAGAACTGTACCGCAAAGAAATGATTCTCGGCGAGGATTTCAAGGACATGAAACCACCTGACGAACAATTCCTTACAAGGGTGACAGAGGAAGTATATAAGCATATCCCGGAGGCGAATTACAGTGTCAGGGAGTTAGGAGAAGCTTTAGGAATGAGCAGATCACAGATTTACAGGAAGATACATGCCCTGACCGATCAGACGGCCAATGAATTTATCCGAAATACAAAATTGAAATACGCTGCAGAGCTGTTCGATCAGGGTTACAAAAATGTGGCTGAGGTTACCTACAATGCAGGATTTAACTCTCCTTCCTATTTTAGCAGCTGCTTCAGGAAATTGTACGGGAAGAATCCAACAGAGTATATGTCCGGATAAGTTCCCCGCTCCGGGTCACACCAAATACCGAATAAGGAACACCTCCTGGAATATCCCAGCCTGCCGACTGGCAGGGAAAATCGAACACCGAATGTAGAAGTTTATCATTAGATGTTAAGTGTTCGATATTCGGTGTTCATTCTGATGCTTCATTTCTAATATTTTCTGCAACATTTATAGTAGACAGGGAGGTGTTTGGTATTGTACCTTGTAGAAAAACTAAATTAACATGAGTAAACTAATAACTATTTCAGCCATACTGATTTGTATGATAATCAGCGTTAATGCCCAGATCATCCACGTCCCCGGCGACTACTCAACAATCCAGGCAGCCATCAATGCTGCTTACGGGGGCGATACAGTTCTTGTTGAGGAAGGAAGCTACCTAGAGAATATCAACTTCACAGGGAAAGCCATCACTTTGGCCAGTTGGTTCATTCTGGACGGTGACACGGCCCATATCTCCAAAACCATCATTGACGGCAGCCAGCCAAACCATCCCGATACGGCCTCTGTCGTAAGCATGGTATCCGGAGAGGATACTACCTCGGTTCTAAGTGGATTTACGATAAGGGGAGGGGAAGGAACATATACAATATTTAAGGAGATTCCATATCTGACTGGAGGGGGAGTGAATATTCTCCACTCAGGAGGAAAGATCGTACAGAATATCATTGAGGACAATAACATGAGAGAGCCGGAAGTTGATATGTGGGTGATGGGATTCGGAATAAATGCCTATGTGACTAATAACCATACAGTCATTATTCGTAAAAACACAATCAGAAATAATACTTACAGCGGTAATACGGGCAGTTCAGGTGCAGGAATATTTACAGGTGGTGGAAAAATCATCATTGAAGACAATGCAATCTCAAGTAATATATCCAATGTTATATCCAATTCTTCCCAATTCTTTGCTATGGGAAGTGGTATAGGTTTTGTTCAGTTTGTTTTTGAAGGCGTAATTCCTGAAGTAATAATCAGGAATAATATTATTACCGGAAATGAGGTATCTGGTGGTCATTGGTCAAACCAGGCACAGGGCGCAGGAATCGCACTGAAAGGAGGAGTTTTCCTTCCCCTGGATATAAAAGTCTACAACAATCTGATTTATAATAATCATGCTATTGACGGATGGGGAGGAGGGATAGCAGTATGGAATATTGAGGAAGCAGATATTATTAATAATACAATCGTAAACAACAATGCTGGGCTTGGGAAACAATTATACATGCATAATAATGATAGCGTCATACTTCTCAATAGTATCCTGTGGTCTGATACGGATGATGGCATCAGTGAAATATTCATCGACACCAATTATACCGAGCATAACAATGTTTTGATTGCGAGGTACAACAACATCCTGGGAGATTGGGAAGGGGAAGGAAATATAGATGAGGATCCGCATTTTGTTGAAGGTTCATTTGAATTAGACATGGGAAGTCCCTGCATTGGTAAGGGAATAGATGCCATTGAAGTAAATGGGAATACATATTTTGCTCCTGAAAGTGACCTTTACGGTAATCCCCGCCCACATTCAGGCTGTCCTTACGTTGATATGGGTGCAATTGAATCTTCCTTTATTGCTGGATTGGAGGATGCAAAAGGGATTAAATATCCGGTAACAGTTTACCCAAATCCCATAAGTCATATCCTGACAATTGAAATAAAACAACCGGGTCTTCATTCCATCGAGATCATCTCCCTAAGAGGTCAACTGATTTACAGCACTGCGATGGACGGAAGCAACAAACAGATTGACTTGACCCATTTTAGAAATGGAGTCTATTTCATTACCATCAGGTCAAAAAGCTTTGTAACCAATGAGAAGATCATCAAGCTATAATAATGTCATTCATAGGGAAGATGATATTATTATTGTTAGCTGGGTAAGCAAAGTATTATTAGAAGAGGGTCGCAATGATAGTTTACTTTGAGCTTAAAGAATGAACTCAATCTCAGCCCCCTTATTATCGCTCTTGAACAAGAACTGGTCGGGCAGGTACTTATATGGCCAGCAGTGCCACAGGAGGTTCTTATTCAATGAATTGAAAATCTGAGATATTATTCGGAGCCTTGAATTTTAAAAAGTTGGGAAAATTCTACAAGAAATTTTTATGTTTGATCAAGGTGCATCTTATAAAATATTGTAAAACAGCATAATACAGTACAAGATACCGCTGAGTAAGTACATTCTAAGGTGATACAAATGCCTGACAGAACGGGAATAGATTTGAGGCAGATTTTGGCGATTCCTGTGGCAGTATTTGTGGCAGAAAACAAAAAACCTCCTGATAATCAGGGGGTTTTTTGTTTGCTTGAGCAGTCCGTAGGGGAATCGAACCCCTGTTACCAGGATGAAAACCTGGCGTCCTAACCCCTAGACGAACGGACCGTATTTTTAAGAACGCGGTAAATAATTTTACCGGAGTGCAAAAATAGAATCAAATTTCTTTTTTACCAAGAA
>Ga0209013_10003101_pt1 | contig 14890 bp, 9 predicted proteins | sample Cruoilmetagenom2_FD_187291 | JGI IMG/M metagenome (GOLD analysis project Ga0209013, IMG submission 187291) | Oil polluted marine microbial communities from Coal Oil Point, Santa Barbara, California, USA - Sample 2 (SPAdes) (version 2) | ecosystem: Environmental > Aquatic > Marine > Oil seeps ... | reverse complement strand
TCGCGCCAGCGCCGTGATCTGGGAACGTCCCTGCTCCCTTCCAATCTCGAAGATTGAGTTGTTGTCCAGGACACATTTTAAGATCCTTCGCATATCATAGGGTTTTCTGGTTTCTCTGGGGATAATTGAAATGAGTTCTTCTTCGCATCGGTCCGGGCTGTCATTCTTTGTATGTCCTCGTCCTGGCATTTTCCAGACATTTGAAGGGAGGTAAGACAAGAATGTTTTGGCTTGTTCCAGGGCGTCTTCCTCACTTTCCGCCTCGTTGTCTATCACTCCGGAAATCCTCGTATGAATCCTGTAACCCCCGAGCTCTTCTTTTGATATCTCCTGTCCGAATGCGGATTTGACAAGAGGGGGACCGCCGACAAATACCTGTGATTTTTCTTTTACCATAACGGAAAAATGGCTCTTGACCATAAACAAGGCGCCCAGACCTGCAATAGCTCCAAACCCCACTGCTACGACGGGAATTTCAGACATGGCTTCTGCCTCATTCTGAGTTGCCTCAAGGTTTCCAGAGGGGAGCTCTGTATATCCTATTTCAAGAATTTCTCTAATGGAACCCCCGGCTCCTTCAACCAGCCTGATAACCGGCAGTTTTAATGAACGTGCCATCTTTATAAAATATCCCCTTTTGGCCTTGTACATCCTTCCAACAGAGGCCCCCCTTATTGTAAAATCATCTCCATGCACAGTCACCCTGCGGCGGTCTATTTTGCCTATGCCCATAACAAACGGACATGGAACAAAACTGACTAGCCTGTTTTTGTCATCATCATACGTTGGAACCCCTGTGAGGATGCCTCTCTCAAGAAATGACCCTTTGTCAAAAAGCGCATTGAAACGCTCTCTTACCGTCATCTTGCCGTTTTCATGTTGCCTGGCAATGTTTTTTTTACCACCCATTTGGTGGGCGATCTTCTTTCTTTTCTTAAGCTCTTCGATCTCTTTGTGCCACATTTTATACTCCCTTTTTTTTGAGACACCTTTCATCGTTTTATTAAACCGTGGACATTAAACCGACTGCCGTTAACGGTTCTTATCATTTATATAAAAATAGATATAGTTTTTCAAAGATTTGATTAAAGATCATGGCGTTAATTTCCGATATAGAACTTAGGGGCTACATCCCAATTGGAATGTTGGAATACTGGCCCGCCCTGGTGCGGCTCGGTGTTAACCGCTGATTCCGGTTTAATAGCTTAAATGATAGTAAAAAAATAAACACGTTATGAATTCGGTCTGGGCCAGGGAATAATGGTTTTAAACACAGGCGCAAGGCTTAAGGCAAAAGGCGAATCAAATATCCCTCACCTTATGCCCTGAGCGTATCTGCTCAATGAATAGGGGCAACGGATTTGGCCATTTTTTTCAGGCGCTCTCTAAACCTTACGGGGAAATGGGCCGGATATTCGTGGTTTTACAAAAATTCGGTGTAGCGCCATGGGGTTGTTTGCTGCAAACCCCAAATATCCGGCCACGGGAAAGGGCATTGCAAGCGCACTTTGAGAGAGCGCCTGAAAAAAATACCCAAATCCTTATCCCAATCCGGCGTAATGCCCCTATTTATTGAGCTTATACCCCTGAGCCTTGTTCCTTAAGCCTTCTATATTTCATGTGTGAGGCAAAATTGTCAAACTCCAATAAATAGCTATAATATCAATATGTTGTAGAGTTTCTGAGATGTTTAGTTATACGGTGGTAAACAAGCCAGGACTTTGTGGTGAGTAAAAACTCTTCTGGAGAGTATATATGATAAGCATTCTGGTCGTAGATGATGAGGAGCCCATACGAAGCCTTATAAGTGAAATCCTTCATACTAATAATTACGACTGCTCCCAGGCTGCCAATGCATCAGATGGTCGTGAACTCTTAAAGAAAAAAAATTTCGAACTGATTCTTTGCGACATAAACATGCCCGGAGAATCAGGGTTGGACTTCATTCGGTATGCGGCAGGGGAATACCCCGGCATGGCGGCGGTTATGGTGACCGCAGTGGATGATCCAATACTTGCAGACAATGCCCTGGAAATTGGTGTCTATGACTATGTCATAAAACCTTTTAGACCCAGCGATGTGCTCATCAGCGTGGCCAACGCATTGCACCGACGTGACCTTGAGATAGATAACCAGGCTTACCGGGAGAATCTTGAAAAAATGGTTGAAGATCGAACTGCCAGGCTTCAAGATAGTATGGAAAGCCTGCAAAAGGCCTTAGAGGGAAGCATCCATGCAATGGCACTGACCGTTGAAACAAGGGACCCATATACAGCCGGTCATCAACAACGCGTGGCCAATCTTGCCACTGCCATCGCTCAGGAAATGGGGCTTACAAGGGATCAAATTGAAGGCATCCATATGGCCGGGTTGATTCATGACCTTGGTAAAATATCCGTTCCTGCAGAGATCCTGAGTAAACCAGGGCGCATAAGTAAAATTGAATTCGATCTCATCAAAACACATCCAAGGGTTGGTTATGAGATACTAAAAAGCATTGAATTCCCATGGCCCCTCGCCCAAATGGTGCTTCAACATCATGAAAGAATTGATGGCTCTGGTTATCCAGCAGGAATCGAAGGTAAAGATATTCTTTTGGGTGCAAGGATACTGGGTGTGGCTGACGTAATAGAGGCAATGGCATCTCATCGCCCTTATAGACCTGCCCTGGGAATTGACAGGGCATTGTCGGAGATTTCAGATAATAATGGAAAACTTTATGACCCTGATGTTGTCGAGGCCTGTTTGAATCTATTTTTAAAAAAAGGTTTTAGACTCGATTAGTCTCCTTCCTGCCTTATTTTTTAAAACACTTAAAGGGCATCGATCTCCGTCCTATTTTATGCCTTCAGGGCATTACTAATCGTATTTTCTATTTCGGCACAAACCTCTGGACTAAAGTCATTAATCTCTTCTCTTGTTTTACTATCATCCTCTATTTTTTCACCCATATGTCTCATTGCCTCCAAAATGAGGCTCATTAGATCTGTATTAATTTGCCGTCTTATTCCATTTTTCGGAAGCCTTTTGAATTGGAATTTTACTTTGTTCCAGCCAAGCATTTCGAGGGCCGCCGATTCTCCTTTAAAGGAATCATATGCGGCATCATACAAGACACCCTCATTAAAATAGAAATGACCTTTTACATTACCATTTAAATGTACCTGCAAAAGGCATGTCTTTTTTTCCATTTCAATGAGCTGCAGGAAATCGATCACCGATATCCCTGATATATCTTTTAGGGATACGAGTTCGTCACGCAAATCAAGCCCTTCTATGATTACCCCGGCCAGTTCATTGAAATCGAAGGGCTTTTCTATGTAATAAAAAACATCCTCCGCGTCGATTTTTTTTCTAATTGCAGGGCTTCCATAGCCAGTCATAACGATACAGGGAATATGCGGGTATCTACTTGACATATAAGCCAAGAGCGCCAAGCCATCGATTTTTGGCATCTTGAGATCAGTTACCAATATGGAGATATCCTCTCTTTTTAATTTGATAACGGCCTCTTTCGCACCTGATGCAAACAATGCCTCAAATTGGCCACTATAGTTTTTAAGCCCCTCTTTGAGGGTGTCTAAAAACTCCAAATTGTCATCAACAATAAGGATTTTGTCCATTTTTTGAATCCATTGGTATATGAACCAATTACGTCTCGGAATTACTACAATTTGTTGGATTTACAGAAGCCTATTAAGGCAAGGGTTTATGCCTTGCCTCTGGAAAAATGGAATGTTGGAATTGTGGAATGTTGATTTCAATAAGGAAGTTTTTCATTCATTAACTTCCTTGTCAAGAGGGTTTTTGCCAATAGACCAATGATCCATCCTCCCGGAACCAGTATTCCATCATTCCACTATTCCAATTGGGGCGAAGTCCCTAAGGTCTATACCTCGGTTGAACGATTTGTTCCGTATAATCAAACCTTTTGATTGCATCAAGGTCTCATCGACGTGGCTGATGAAATCGAGGTCAGGACACTCACCACCGTGCGATTTGGTATTTGCACGGCCTTGAAAGGGATTGAACAGGGCAAGGAAATCCTTTATTATCAAAGAGTCGCAGAGGCCTACTCGAATCTTTATATGAAAAAACGCCTAAGGACTCGCGCGAAAATATAAAGTTATTTTTGCTCGAGCCCTTAGGCCTGATTAGCCCATTTTTCCCTCTTTTATTAGGAGGGAAAAAATGCCTCTTCTCCTGTTTAAAAGCAATTTCTTAACTAAAGTCAGGGACAAGAGATTCTGCAATTTTACGCATTGTCAGACGCATTAATCCCACATTACCATCCCTTTGCATCAATAGTCCCATGCCTCCCTTGCCCGGTACTATGCAGGCGTGGAGAAAATAGTGGGTTTCTGTACGTACCTCTACTAAATCGGCAACCCCTATTTCTATCTGCTCAGCAATAGCCCGGGCATTTTTGTATAGTTCGACAGCTAGCCCGGCCACCTTTTCTATATTCATTGCCTCAGGTGCCTCTGATATCAAAAGTTCACCACTCCCGGTATAGACTGATGCTCCCAAAAAACCCGAGATATCCTTAAGTGGATCAAGAACTGCGTTTTCAAGTGCCATTTTCTTATGTCTCCTTTCTTCATTAATATTTTTTTGTTTTGAAAACTTCACAAAAGATTTTTGTGAAGATGCTGTTTGTTCGTTAATTTCATCTCCTTCTTCACTTCTTGAAGCATCTAATTCATGAGTAATTACCCCCTCCGTTTCACCAATCTTTTTTTGAATAGATTTTTTATCAGCCTTAATTGATTCATCTTTTGACCCCATTGACTCCAATATAAGGCTGGTAAGGTCTGCGTCGATCTGCTGTTTTATTTTTTTTTTCGGCAGCCTTTTGAATCTAAACCTTACTCTATCCCAGCCAAGGATTTCAAGTACTGCTGCTTCTCCCTTTAGACTACCGTATAAGGCATCATACAGAATACCATTATTAAAATAGAGGATACCCCCTCCATTATTATTGGAATCGACCTCCAAAAGACATGTCTTTTTTTCCATTTCAATAAGCTGTAAAAAACTGGTCACCGATATCCCTGATATATCTTTCAAGGATGCAAATTCATCACGGATGTCCAGGGCTTCTATAATTGCCTCTGCCAATTCATTGAAATCAAAAGGCTTTTCAATATAGCTAAAAATATCTTTTTCGTCTATTTTTTTTCTAACTGCAGGGTTTCCATACCCCGTCATAACGATACAGGGAATTTTCGGGTAATCATTTGACATATAAGCCAAGAGCGCCAGACCATCGACTTTTGGCATCTTGAGATCAGTAACTAATATGGATATATCCTCTCTTTTCAATTTTATAACGGCCTCATTCACATCTGATGCAAACAATGCCTCAAATTGGCCACTATAGTGTTGAAGCCCTTCTTTTAGGATGCCTAAAAACTCCAAATTGTCATCAACAATAAGAACTTTGTCCATTTTTTGAACTTACCAGGAGGTTGTCCGAGAATGAGATAATTTTTTCAAGATTAAGCCTCAGGCCCGTAGGGCTCTCCGAGACGGAGTCTATACGAGACGGAGGGAAAGGCATAAATTACAAACACAACTTGAATATTAAGCAAAAAACGTGCCAAAGCATGCAACCGATATAATATTCTATTATCTACTATGCCGCCTTCAGTTTGCTACGGGCCTCCATATGCCCTCAATATACCAGGACCTGGAGATTGAGGTATCGCTTTTTGTAACGCATATTCTCCGGTTCAAATTTCAGGGCCTTTTGGTAGAAATCTATTGCCAGAGATATATCTCCCAGTCTTTTATAGGCCTCCGCCACCTGTGCATAAAAATAAGCATTGTCCGGTCTCAATTCAATGGCCCTTTGCCAGTCTTGCGTAGAGCCTTGGTAGTCTTTTTTCCCCCACCGCACCCAGGCCCTGTGGTTATAAAGCCATGGTGATGGTTTGGAAGAGTATTTAATGGCCAGACCGGCTTCTTTCTCGGCTCGATCCATCTTTTTTAACCTTTTAAGCACCTGAGAAAAAAGTAGATGATACTGGCTGTTTTCTTTGTCCAGGACCGTTGCCCTTTGAATGGACAGCTCCATGCTGTCCCAATCCTTTTCTTCTTTGGCAATACGGGACAGCCAGTAGTATGCCTCTGCTGTAGGCCCTTTTTGGTTCAGCTCCCTGAGGATCTGTCGGGCCTGATTATAGCGCTTCAGGTCTATCAGGGAACGGGCAAGCAAGATATACGTCCGGGAAGAAAGCTCAAAGCGCCTGATTACTCGATGATAAAACCGACATAGTTCTTCCAGGCAGGCATTTCTCTTATAGATCCCGAAAAGACCTTCCAGGTCCTTCTCCCTGGTTTCGCTTATGGAGATGCCCTTCAAAAAACATTTTTCAGCTTCTCCAAGCTGTCCATTTTCCAGATAAAGGCGGCCTAAATGGAGATAATTTCCAGAATGAATTTCTGTTGACTGACAGTCTAACGACTTTTGATAGTGGGATATGGCACCAGCCCAGTCACTTTCTCCTGCCAGAAGAGAGGACATGGCAATATGGGCATTCTGGATATTAATTTCGTCGTCTATGGCCTGCTTCAGGCCCCTCTTAACAGCCTCCTTCACCTCCAGAGACCAGAAGGCCTCCTTTTTGATATGACTATATACAGAGGGGTAGATATGGACCAGATTACTTATGACCTTAAGGAGTTCCTGTGTTTTATTATAGCGGTGCAGGTAGCGGGCCAAGGCATAATAGTACAATGTACAGTTTGGTCTCAGTCTAATTGCCTCCTGAAAATAAGGAAGGGCATTATAGGGGTTATCTTTTTCTCTAAAATAGAGGTATGGATATATCTGCTCCAGACGGGCCTCTTCGCTCGCCAGACCGTAAAGAGCTTGTGCATCAAGGGGGTTAAGATTTCTGGCCCTGAGGTAGGCATCTTTTGCCTTTTTTGAAAACTGAAATGACTCATCGACCGGCTTTTGACCTGCCAGGTTATGGTAGGCCTTGCCCAGTCTTTTCCAGATTGATGGATCATTGGCCTGCTTATCAAGGGCCTTCTTAAGATCCTTGACAGCAAGATCTAAAAATCCATCCCGGAGACAATTTGTGGCCCTCAAATAGTAGATCTGCGAGATAAGACGGAGACACAGGGGGTAGGAGGCCATTAAGAAAATAATGGAAACCAGGGTGGGGACGAGATACCGAACAGGCAATACGCCATGCGCTCTGCTGTCTGCGCTATTTGCTCTTGCCATAATATTCTGAGTAATATTTGCGGTAATACTTGTAATACCCCCCTCTTTTTATATCAACCTGATTGAGAACAACCCCAATCAGATTAGCCTGGGCAATCCGGATCTGATCAACAGCCTTTTTCACCATTTCCCGGTTAAGGAAGCCGGACTTGATTATAAGAACCGTTCCATCTGTTTGAGGCGCCAGGACCAAGGCGTCACTGGTTGCCAGGACTGGAGGCGTATCAATAATCAATATATCATACCTCCTGTTCAAGTAGGAAACCAAAAACGACATCCGATTGGATTCCAGGAGTTCGGCCGGGTTGGGCGGACGATGACCACTTGGCAGGAGGGAGAGATTTTTAGTATCTGTCGGCAGGATGCTTGCGCTGATCTCTCTTTGCAGAAATGGAAGTTCCTCTTCTCCGATAATTGTCTGCCTGTAGAGTTGAGACAAATCAGCCGGATTATAGGAAGGTCGTTCAAAAAAGGATTCAACGAGTTTATTAAAGGAAAACTTGCCCGACTTGAATTGCAGACAGGTCCTTAGACCTTCGATCATATGGAGTGTAATAAATCCAGCCAGGTCATCCTCTTTTACAAGGCCCATATTGATAAGTACAAAACCCAGTTTCTGGCCTGTATTGTGTCTCCGGGCAAGGGCGTATTCGGCCTGTTCCTTGGTAATAACCTTTTCCCTTACAAGCAAGGAGGCCAATTTATTTATTTTAGGTCTCGTAAGCCAGTTGACATCAACTAGTTCCCCATGGAGAAAAAAGATATTTACTTTTTCATTTTCCTCTATAAGTTGCAGGACCCCCGTCTTCTTTTGAAATGAGAGGAGCCAGAAAAGATCGTTCACACTGAAATCAGCAAGTGACCCTGCACGAATATCGGTGCTGAAGGTGTCAGACAGCAACCCGGTAAGACCCGGTTCATTGTGAGAAGGAATTACCTTGCTAAGCATTGGTTTTCTCAAATCGGCATCGATCATTAAGACGTTTTTTCCTGCCTGTGCCATTGTATAGGCTAAATTAGCCGTAGTGGTGCTCTTACCCTCCTTTTCACCTGTGCTGGTAACCAACAGCGACCGAAATTCCTTTTCCATAAAAGAAAAATAAATATTGGTCCTCAGCGTCCTGTAGCTCTCAGCAAAACTGGAAGCAGTTGAATAATTACCCAAAAACAGGTCAGAGAAATCCTTGGTTTTTTTTTGTTTATGTCTCATCTATCCATGCCTGTATGATATTTCGCTATTTTTCAATATGAACAACAAATGGACTAGTAAAAAGTCGGAAAGTTCGGGGCTTGAGGCATACCCTTAGCTCTAACTGCTTACAATGATTAGCAATCCCTAAATTCATGTAAAAGCTACTTTTTACATGGGAGTCAAAAATTACACATAAATCAGACTTATTAGGTATCTGCTCAATAAATAGGGGGCAATGGATTTGTCAATTTCTTTCATAACTGACAAGGTAATCGGGCTTTTTCCTCAAGTCCATATCTCAAAAAAAATACCACTAAACTTTGCAAAGACCGAATATTTGGGATTTAGACCACCCAAACCAATAGTAATTTCTGAGAGCTTTTGCAAAATCCCAAATATTCGGTCGACCTCCTCCGTAGAAATAGATATGGGCTTGAGGAAGAAGCCCGATTACCTTGTCCAGTATGGGCTAAGGAAGTACCCCTATTTATTGAGCTGTTACCTTATTAGCGTGTTAATCCTTTGCCCGCCTGACACATAGAAAAAATTCAAAAAATGTACACGGTCTTTTATGTCTTAGTCATGGCCCTTGATTTATGTTTTGCTCTAGATGATTTGATCTCAGCCTGACCGGCCAGGGGAATAGCGGAGAGTACCGGCAGACCGAGATATCTCTGAACGTCTTCCTCTGTGTGAAGGGACCTGTCCACGTATTCCTTCAAAAAACTAAGCCCGATTCCTATCATAAGCCCAAAGACCACCGCCAGAATAAAATTTCGTTTCTTATTTGGACCAATAGGAAATCTTGGCAATATGGCCTTTTCCGTAATACGTATATTTGAGACATCCACATTTCCCGTAATATTAACCTCCTTCAACCTGGACAGGAGGGTATCATACAGCCTTTGGTTCATTTGCACATTTCTCTTAAAAATACTATATTTAAGCTCTTTTTTGTTTGTCGCCATGCCCTCTTTTTTGAAATCGGCTATGGTCTTTTGAAGCACATTTTCCTTGGCAAGGAGGAGACCTCGCTCGGCCTTTAAATTATCCAGTTCTTTCTTTATCTCTTTTTGCAGTCTTTTTCTGGTATCATTGATCTTGGTCTTTAACTGGACAACTTTGGGGTGCTTGGATTTATATACCTTGCTGAGGCGGGAAAGCTCACCCTCTGCATCCAAAAGATGACCATAAAGACTTTCAATAAGGGTATTTGCTATAAGGGAACGAACGTGAGAGATCTCTTTCCCGGATTTCGATATCTGCGTCAATTGACCCAGTTTGGCCTCCAGCTCAAGTCTCCTGTTTCTGGTCTGAATATAGGCATCATTGAATTCAGTGATTTTCTGAGCAACAATTTTTTGACTGTCCTGTACTGAGATCAATTTTGCCTTCTGTTTATATGCAAGGAACTCCTCTTCGGCGTCTTCAAGCTTTTTTTTCATCTTGTACAGGTGGTCTGTGAGCCAACTCAAGGTATTTTGGGAGGATTTGAGCCGGTTACTGACATTGAATTCAATGTATCCCTGGGCCAATGCATTGGCAACATCCCTGGCCATGGCCGGATCAGGACCAGCGGCATTTATTTTCAGTAGACGGGTCTCCTCAACAGGTTCAATCTGTACCATGCCTCTCACGGCCATCACTAGCCCAGTCATACGATCTTGAGGGGGCGGCGTTTTCTTTTTCCGCCCCAAAAGGAGGCGGATATTTTTTTTAAATTGGGACAGGTACCGCCTGAATGGATTAATTTCCCCCAAATCCCTTTTCTTTGGCCCTCCATCAGTCTGGTCCAGTTTTAGTTCCTTGACTGCCCGTTCCAACACTGCCCGAGAGGTAATCAGTTTAAAATGGGTGTTAAATGTCATGGACTCGGACATATAGGTCTCATAATCCATCCTCTGGCCGGTGAGAGGAGATCTGGTCCTTTCCTTGTCGATAATCATCGTACAGGTGGCGCGGTAGATTGGTATTAGGTGAGAATTATGATAAAGTGCCAGGCCAACCATAAATATCAGCGACAGGACGATTGTCCATTTATGCCGTGTAATGACATGGTAATATTCTGCAAGGTTTATGGACTGCTCTTGTTCTTGTTCTTGATTATTCATGAAAACTCCAGGATAGCGCAAAGGAAAAGCCGGCAAGTCAAGTAGCCGGGCCTCTATATTGCCGGATGTCTTGTGAACTGGCAATAAATAACCGTATAAGCTCAATAAATAGGAGCTTTACGCCACCCTTGGGATAAAGTTTTGGGTGTTTCTTGAAGGCGCTGTCTAAAAAGTGCACTTGCAATTTCCTTTGCCGTGGCCGGGCGCGAATCTCGTGGGCAAGTTGAAGATCCCGGACCTGTGCGCTGGGGTGTCAAACCCTAAACAACTGACGATAGTTTAATATCGTCCATCTTTAATGCCAAGTTTTTTAGCCGTTGTGGCTGTAAGGGCTCGCGCAAAAATAACTTCACATTCTCTCATCTCATCTTCAGATCGTCTTCGGTCGATCTTCAGTCACGAAGTCCTCGAAATAGTTCACTATTCCTGTGGCTTTGCTCATTCAGATCGGCCAAATCCAATCTAAATCTGAGCGAGAACTCTGTGAAGTTATTTTTGCGCGAGCCCTTACAGCCATGTCTCAGGTACATTGATCCGGTCACCGGGCTTGAGTTCAATATCAGGGATATCCCCGTCCTTAACATCATTGAGGTCTATTTTAATAACCTCCAGTTCATCTCCCTTTTTCCGGATAATTCGCGTTCGATTTGGGGCGGCAAACCTGGCAAAACCACCAGCCATTATGCAGGCATTTAGGGCAGTCATCCCCGGATGATAATCATAGAGCCCCGGGTCTTTCACCTGGCCTTCAACATATATTTTTGATTCGGCCAGGTCGAATGATTTCTGAAGGGGGATATAAACAACATCGCCAGGCTTGAGAACCGGGTTGGCGCTCATATCTCCTTTATCAAGAAGCTTTTGAAGATCTACTTTTATAGGCTGGGTTCGGATGTCCTTGTTTTTTTTCTTTGCCCCTATATCGGCCCTATAAGTAGGGCTTCTCATGATATAGGCTACATTTCCCCGTTCCGGTAAAACACCCTCGGCCTTGGCGATTAACTCAAGCAGTGTTGCTTCCGTGGTCGTTTCATAGAGGCCGGGCTTTTTTACTGCGCCGGAGATATAGTAGTGCAGGCTGTGGTATTCTTTTATACGGATATTGACCTTGGGGTTTACAAAATAATCGCTGGCCAAGGGTTTTGTGATTTCCTTTTCCAGCTGAATGGGACTCAGGCCCTCGGCCCTGACAGCGCCAATGAATGGGGTATTGATGGTTCCCTGAGAGGAGACGGTAAGATCAGCCTCATACTGTTTTTCTCCCCCGGCATAAATTGTAAGGGTAATTATGTCACCCGGCCCAATCTTGTAGGCCTTAGACTGCGCGCTGGAAAGCTCCGGAAACACAAGGAGGGTCAATTGTAATATAAAGGCAAGAATATATCCTGATTTTAGTGCTTTTACCAAATACTTTGTCATTTATACTTCTTGAGAGAGAAGGCATCTGAAACACCCTGGAAAACAGACTGCAAAGAATTCCTCCATCTGTCCTGTTTTACCTGTAATATGATGATTCCTCTGTGTATCCTCCTCTGCTTGTCAGATCATAGTTAAAATCGAATGACAGATAGAGGTACTTGTTTTCATAATCAAAGCTGTCGATATTGGAGTCCCGCTCCTCCCTGCCTCCTGTAATGGAAAGAACCAGACGGGGATTGAACCGATAACCTACACTAGCGGACAGATCGTATCTGTCATCCTCGCGGTCATATGCCAGGTAGTCCATTATCTGGTAATAACCTTTGAGCCTTACCGGTATCTTTTCGAGAAATACATGTCCGGTACTCAGGGTAAGACGATCGGCACTGTATTGGTCATAATAATAACCCAGATTATTAAAATTTCTTTCAGCACACAAGAAAACATGGCTCCTTGATCTTATATATTGCTCACCCAGGCTGCGCGGCGTTTCGGGGGGTGGGGGATTTTGCCCAGTGATAGATACCTTATATGCGATTGTGTCTTGATTTTCAATGAGGGGGTCGTCGTAACTCCGATTATGGTAGCCGACCCCCGCACCAAAGGAAAAATAGTGATACCGTTTCTCAAGGGTAAGCCCGAGCTGGTTTGACGTATATTCCTGGCCTCCTTCCTTGTAGTCCAATGTCCAGTACTGGTAGTCTAGATCAAAGGTCATTGTGCGTGTCGGATTGTATAGCAGATTAATAATCCCCCTGTTTTCAGTACAGTCACCGTAGTCTGAATCATAATAATCTAAGTCCGTCCGCCTGTAACGAAAACCGGCCGAGAATTTGTTTTCAAAATCATAAAAAACAAGGGGAGTCAAACGGTTAATCCAGTACTTATCCCTTGAAACGGTGTTATTATACCTGTCGACTTCAGCATCATTTTGTGATATATAAAATGAATCATTCAGGCCAAGGGTTAATCGCCTGGCCGGTGTATAGGTTGCGTCCAGAACTGCCAAATGACCTAAATAGTTGTCATCATCGGCAGGATGTTCACCAGCAGGCACATCACTTTTGTCGTCATAAAAAAAGGCCTCTAATGTGTAACTCAAGAGGACTTTGCTCTTTGCCGTCTCCACACCAAACTGGACTCCCGGTTTAACAGCATATGTATACACCTCCCTTTCATTGCCCGGCGACTTGTAAAAATTGGTGTCCAGGCGCCCACTAACAGAGGCCATAGGTTTTATTTTTATTTTTGCAGCGGATACCATCGAAGGAAAAGACGGAACAAATAAGATAACAGAAACTAGGGCAAGGAGACGTCTTAAAAAAAATACGGGTCTAACATGGCTTTTTATCATCATCTGGCTCCCTTGAATTTTATGCATTTTACGGCCATATCATTGTTTAATGATCTCGTAAAAAGTCAGAAAAATCGGGATTTTCGGTAATAGCCTTAGCGCTAACTGCTTACAATAATCGGTAATTTCTAAATCCCTAATCCATGTAAAAAGTTATTTTTACATGGATGTCAGTATTAAGAAATCATAAAATTTTATCCGGCGTAATATCTTATGTTCCGCTGGCAGGGGCATTGGCATCAGGCAAGGGAGGCTCGGAACCTAAAGGGACGTAAAACCTCACCCTTTCAGGCATTTCATATGCCTCAATAGTGTCTTTATAAATTCCCGTGCCTACAACCCATCCCCAAGGTTTAAAAAGCCTTACAAGAGACACCTTTGGGACAGGCCTTTTGCCTTCGTACTTCGGCCAAAAATAATTTACAAACCCCTGTCCCTTTTCATTGCAAGTCTTGGTAAATTCGAGAAAAACCTTTTTCCCCTTCTGGTCCTCGAATTTGATGAGGTCTTTGCCCTCTAAATCAGGTATATATGGATCCACAAGCATCTTGCCCTGAAGAGTATTTATCCAAAAATAGTCTTTTTTTTCAGGTCCCCACCGAAGGTTTCTGACAAATTCAATGGCCTTTTTTTCCTTTTCTTCCTCGCTGATACCCTTTTCCTTTTCAATTGATTCCAAGACACCAAAAAGCTTGTCCATGGCCTTCTGAAGTGTCTCCTGGTATCGTGGCATAGTCACTTTTGGCTTGTCCGCACCCTTTTTTGCCATGAGTAATGGCACGTCTCCGCCAAAGGCTGCAACAGCAAAAAACATGACTGCCGACAAACTGCAAATAATACAACTTGCCTTTTTTCTACTCTTAAACCTTATCATAATTCTATCTCCTTTTAATTAAAATTAAGATAGATTGCCTTTGAATTAAATTGTGCTCCTAACATCAAATTTTGAACTTTTCATTTTAATCTAAATAGAAAGTATTTGTCAAATCTTTTTTTGTTAAAATAGTATTGTGTTACAATACCAGGTTACACCTAAGGAAAACACAATATTTAGTAGTTGTAGTTCGTTATTAACGCAATATATGGCCAGAAAAAAATTACTAACTACTTCTGCTCAACTGCACTTCGATTGAATATAATAAGCAAACGGATCCCCCGTCCTCATTTTGCGTGGTATCGGCTCCGTCAATAGAAGTTTTAATAACTTGCATTTTTTATGTTCTTATTGTATATTTTCAAAATTATAGTCCATAATGATCGCAATATCAAGTAAATAGTGAAGGCGCCAGAGTTGAAGCATGTTTTCATCCTCACATAGAGCCTCTCCTGCCAGGGGAGAGTCTCTATGTGGGGATGAAAACAGCGCAATAAAACTTTATTTGCAATCAACATGACCAACTTATCGTTATGTGATATCATATGGTTAAAATTTCAGTAAAACTAGAGCGTAACCACTGAGAAAATGCACCTAAGGTACTAGGAGGCTGTCCGAGAATAGACTTCTACTGCGATCGGCAGCAAATTCTGATGGCTGCGTTGTCAAGGGCAAACCGTCCTCAACGTAGGCTAGTGCT
>Ga0209013_10003100_pt1 | contig 14892 bp, 11 predicted proteins | sample Cruoilmetagenom2_FD_187291 | JGI IMG/M metagenome (GOLD analysis project Ga0209013, IMG submission 187291) | Oil polluted marine microbial communities from Coal Oil Point, Santa Barbara, California, USA - Sample 2 (SPAdes) (version 2) | ecosystem: Environmental > Aquatic > Marine > Oil seeps ... | reverse complement strand
TACGCCAACGAACCACTGATGGCACCGGATTTGCAACAACCAAAGATGCAGCTCCCATTCGAGGATAACGTGTTATGGTCCTTTACCGGGGGCGGGCATGGCGGCTGGGGCAGCGGCTCCGGCTGGGCCGCGCTGGATTTCGCACCGCCGGGCGAGGCGCTGGGCTGCGTCCAGAGCGATGAGTGGGTGGTCGCAGTCGCTGACGGCCTCATCTTGAGAGCGGAGAACGGCGCCGTCATTCAGGACCTGGACGGCGATGGGCTTGAAGGCACCGGATGGGTGGTGCTCTACATGCACATCGAGACCCGCGACCGGGTTGAGCCCGGAACGCAATTGAAAACCGGTGAGCGCGTCGGTCACCCCTCCTGTGAAGGCGGTATCTCCAGCGGCACCCACGTTCACCTGGCTCGCCGCTACAATGGAGAATGGATACCCGTTGACCAGGATATCTCCTTTAACCTGGATAGTTGGATATCCTCCGGCACCGGACAAATTTACGATGGATTCTTAACACGCGACGGGCAGGTGGTTGAGGCCTACGCCGGTCGCTCGGAAGAAAACGCCATCCAAAGATGAAACGTCTCCCGTACGCCATAATACTGCTGTTAGCACTGTCAGTACTTTCTGTCTCCTGCGCGGCCGAAGATGCCTGGCTGCCGCCCAGCGCGCCGCCTACATCCCCACCCGCGTTGGCGCTGGTCTTCGATGGCGGCGTACCGGACCTATTGAGGGACAACGCTGCTGATGCAGATCCAGGCGAAGAAGAGACGCATCCGCCGCCCGTCCAGCCAACCGAAAATGCCCCCGTAGAAGACCAAGTCCAAACACCGACCGCCACACCTGTCGTGCTACCTACGCCAACAGATACGCCGCAGGTCGATCTTGTAAACACTGCTCCCTTCCTTTACTACGCCCAGGCTGCGGACACGCTGCCGGTGGTGGCCACGCGCTTTGGCGTTGACCCTGATGAGATCACTTCCCAGGAACCCGTCCCCGAGAGCGCCTATCTCACCCCGGGGCAGCTGTTGGTGATCCCGCGTCGACTGACTGAGACCACATCTCCCCAGCACACCATGCCAGACAGTGAAGTGGTCTTTTCGCCCTCTGCCACAGATTTCGACGTGGAATCATTCATCGCCCAGGCGGGCGGTAAGTTGAGCGAATACTCACTGTGGTTGAAGAGTACCGGCGTGAACAGCGGCGCGCAGATCGTCGAGCGCGTGGCGATCGAAAATTCGATCAATCCCCGCCTGCTGCTGGCAATGCTTGAATACCAGAGCGGCTGGGTTTACGGCCACCCTGATGACGAACAAACCGTCGAATATCCGATGGGACACATTGAGCGTTACGAGGACGGCCTTTACAACCAGTTGGTGTGGGCGGTCAACCAGCTTTCGACTGGTTATTACGCCTACCGCGAAGGCCGCATGATTGATATCAGCTATCCGGACGGCTCAACGATCCGCCTCTCTCCTGATCTAAACGCGGGCAGCGCCGCCCTGCAGTATTACTATGCCCAGCACTATTCGGGCACCCAATGGGAGGGCGCAATCGACACAGACCTCGGCCTCCCGGCCCTCTACACGCGCATGTTCGGCGATCCATGGCAGCGCGCCGAGATGGTGGAGCCTCTTTTCCCGCGCGGTTTAGAACAGCCCTCACTGACCCTTCCCATACCCAGAGGCGAGACATGGGCCTACACCGGCGGACCGCACGGCGCCTGGGAGAGGGACGGAGCTTTTGCTGCGCTGGATTTTGCTCCCGGAGCCACCCAGCCCGGCTGCGTGAAGTCCAATAGATGGGCAACGGCGGCTGCCTCTGGATTGGTGGTGCGCTCCGATAACGGCGTCGTGGCGCTTGACCTGGACGGGGATGGGCGTGAGCAAACCGGCTGGGTGCTGATTTACCTGCACCTGGAGGAGGACGGGCGTGTCCCGAACGGCAGCTGGGTGGACGCCGGTGATAACCTGGGACACCCATCTTGCGAAGGCGGCATATCGACCGGCACCCACCTGCACATCGCCCGTAAATTCAACGGAGAATGGATCCCTGCCGACGGTCCGCTTCCCTTTAACCTTGGAGGCTGGATCGCCCACGCAGGTCAGGAACCGTACAAGGGCACGCTCACAAGGGACGGGGAGACTATCACAGCGTGCACATGCGCCAACGCTGCATCTTTCGTCACTCGTGGGGATGATGACCCGTAAGTTGACCAGGGCAATCAGTTGACACGAACGTTAAGAGGGTACATAGCTAAATGCATGTGGGTGACCGCTTTGGTCCCCCTTCTTTTCAATGCCTGCGTGCCCCAGGCTGCCCCTGACAAGAACCCTTCACCGGAGTCCAGCTTATCCCTCACTGCCTCCCCCGATGTCACGCCGGCGCCGGAGACCGCCACAGCGACCGGACCACTACCAACCGCCACTGATCCACCATCGAATCCATCCCAGACAGTGGAAACGGACGGAGAATCGCAGAATCCACCACTCCCTACCCAACCCGCCGTGCCCCCGCAAGGGTCAACAGTTTACTACACACAGCCCGGAGACACGCTGGAGGTCGTCGCCAGACGCTTCAATGTCTTCCCCGCTCAGATCGCTTCCCCACGGCCTGTTCAGAGAACAGGTTTGCTAGATCCGGACTCCGAACTATGGCTGCCGCTCGATCTGGAGGGAGGTAGACCCACGGACCATCTTTTGCCGGACAGCGAAATCGTGTACGGGCCTTCGGCCGTCGACTTTGACATCAGCCATTTCCTGAACCAGTCGCTCGGGTACCTGAGCCAGCATCGCGAGTATTTACACAGCACCGGCTGGACCAGCGCCTCGGACATCATCACCCGTGTCGCATTAGAGAACTCGATCAACCCGCGCCTGCTGCTGGCTTTATTGGAGTACACTTGCGGGTGCGTCATGGACCAATCGAGCGGCCGGCTGGATGATGGTTACGCATTGGGGGTGGAGGACTACCGCCGTAAAGGTCTTTATGGGCAGCTCTGGTGGGCCGCCAACAAGCTCTCCACCGGCTACTACGGATGGCGGGATGGGTCATTGCTTGAGATAACGCTGCCGGACGGGTCAATCCACCACCCTGCGCCAGACTCGAACGCCGGGACCATCGCCCTGCAGTACTATTTCGCCCAGTTATGGTCCGCGTACGAGGAATCCGGGCAGGATGCGAGGTTTGATACCCAGGCATGGGCCAGGGTAGTGGATCCTGGGAGCGGCTTGTCTGCACTGCACAGCGAAATGTTTGGCGACCCTTGGGCACGCGATGATCAGTATGGTGCACTCCTGCCGGCCGGATTGCAGCAGCCAGGGATGATCCTGCCTTTCGAGCCCGACTACGTGTGGAGCTACGCCAGCGGTCCTCACCCGGCCTGGCAGAGTGAGGGTGCGCTGGCAGCGCTCGATTTCGCTCCATCTACCCACGCACCGGGATGCATCAAGAGCGACGCATGGGTGGTGGCAGTCGCCGACGGACCGGTGGTGCGTTCCGCGCACGGGGCTATCATCCAGGATTTGGACCATGATGGAGGCCAGCCCATTATCAGCGATATTCACGAAGCGACCGGTTGGGTTATGATGTATATGCACATCGCAGATGAAGAGCGCGCCGCCGTCGGCACCTATCTGAAGCAGGGCGACCCGCTTGGACACCCCTCCTGCGAAGGCGGTCCAGCTACAGGCACGCATGTCCATATCGCCCGCAAGTATAACGGCGAGTGGATCGCCGCTGATGGCCCGTTGCCCTTCGTTCTCAGCGGCTGGACAGCGCACGCCGGTGAAGAGCCCTATAAAGGCACTCTCACTAGAGGCGACATTACCGTAACCGCCCACACCTCCGGCAACCGCAAAACTCAGCTCAGCCGCCCGGCGGAAGATGACTGATATTCACCACCAGGTTAGTGAGTTCTACATAATTTATTGTCTTTGTTTGCGATACAGTCAATAAATTACACAGGAGAAACTCCAATCTTAATAAAACCTTATCTATCCTGGTACACTTTGTGGTAAAAATTGCCTTTAATGAGCAGGTCACGTACTTTCGGGTTACCGCTTCTTATATTAATCACTCTGTTCTTGAGCGCCTGCCAGGGACAGTCCTCTGACCTCGCCCCTGGGGCGCAGGCCGCTGAATCCGCACTCTCCGACATCCAAGAATCTGCTTTGGCCGAAGCCGCCACTACCACTGCTGACGCATTTGTCCCCACCCCTTATCCCCCACGCCCTCTATATTCACCGGGGGAGTTGGTGGATTACACCGCACAGACAGGCGATACCCTGCCCGCGCTGGCAGCGCGCTTCAACACCACCGTCGTAGAGATCCTAGAAGCCAACCCCTTCATCCCCGACACAGCTACCACCATGCCGCCCGGTATGCCCATGCAGATCCCCATCTACTACCTGCCCTTGTGGGGCTCTCCATACAGGATCTTACCCGACGGTCATTTCATCGACGGGCCCTCTGTGATCGATTTCGACATTCAAGAATTCGTGGCAGGATATCCAGGCTGGCTTAACGGTTATCAAGTTTATGCCGCAGGGGCCAACCGCAGCGGCGCCGAGATCGTGGAATACGTGGCGCTGCGCTACAGTGTGAGCCCACGTTTGCTGCTTGCGCTGCTTGAATACCAGGCCGGAGCCCTATCGAACCCTGAGCTGAGCGATGATGTCCAGACCTACACCCTGGGGTACAACTACTGGGACCACGAGGGCGTCTACCTGCAGCTCAATTGGGCCGCTAACCTGCTGAACAATGGCTATTACGAACACAGGGCAGGGCGTTTACACGCCATCGAGCATCCGGATGGACGCATGGTGCGCATCGACCCCTGGCTGAACTCAGCCACCGCCAGCCTGCACTACTATTTCAACGAGATATTCGATAATTACAACAGCTACGCCCGGGCAACCTCTTCCGAGGGCCTGGCCAGCACTTATGCCAGGCTCTTCGGAGATCCCTGGAGTGACGAAAGCCCGCACATAACCGGCAGCCTGACCCAACCCGCATTCAGCCTGCCTTTTGAAACCGGCACCACCTGGGCTTACACGGGAGGTCCGCACAGTCCCTGGGGTGTTGGTGAACCATTTGCAGCGCTGGACTTCGCGCCCCCGGACGTCCGCGCCGGAAGCTGCGAGGCTTCATCCCAATCGGTGACGGCGATCGCCGATGGCGTAGTGGTACGCTCGGAAACCGGCGTGGTGGTCCTGGACCTTGATGGCGATGGGGACGAACGCACGGGTTGGAACATCTTTTACCTGCACCTGGCCAGACAGGGCCGCGCTCAAGTTGGCGACAGTCTACAGCAAGGGGATGCGATCGGTTACCCATCATGTGAGGGGGGTACCAGCACCGGCACGCACATCCACCTGGCGCGCAAATATAACGGCGAGTGGATGCTCGCCGAGGGTACTTTAGCCTTCAATCTGGAGGGCTGGGAAGCCCACAACGGGAACGAGGGGTATCAAGGCACACTGACACGCGGCGGCCAGACCGTGACGGCCTGTGTTTGCTCCAACGCTAAAAGTTTTGTGACTGCTGGATCCAGATAACCAAAACAATTCCGCGAGAGGGGGTCGTATCGCTGCTAAGCGAAGTATGGTTCAAAAATTGCAACCTAAGAGATTGTTGATAAGATGGTGTTAGAATATGCGGGAAGACACTTGGTTTTAATATCGTGGAGGAGAATTCATGAACACAATAATCGCAGTTATTTTAGGTATAGTGATTGGTTTTCTGATTGAGTGGGTGGTTGATTGGTTCTACCAGCGCCGGAAGGCGCGCGCGTTGCAAGCCCAGCTCGACGAGGTGACCAAGGAAAAAAAGGGCATGGAAAACCAGATCGTTGCTCTGCGAGATGAGAATCAGCACTTCAAGGAGCTTTACGGCGCGCCGGATGAAGTTGACCAGGAATTAGCGGTGGCCGGTGAGCAAGCCCAGGAAGGGGCCGATTGGGTCCCCGCCTTCCTGGACGATGAAGAATCTGGGGCTGAACCAGGTGGTGAAGAAGAACTGGCGCCGGAGGGTGAACTACCCGTGGAGCAGGTTTCCAAAGATCCAAATGATATCCGGGACGTAGACATCATCGGACCTGTCTATGGCGAGAAACTGCGAGCGATCGAGATTGACACCCCGCTGGAGCTTTTAAAGCGTGGTTCTTCGGCCAATGGCAGAGCGGAAATCGCAGAAGAGCTGGGCATCACCAAAGCGCCAGTCCTCGAATGGGTCAACAACGCTGAACTTTACCAGCTCGACGATATGAGTACAGAGTACGCTAACGCACTAAAATCTGCCGGGGTGGATACTGCCATGGATCTCGCCACATCAGATCCGGAAGCCTTGCGCGAAGGTCTTGAAACCGTCTACAAGGAGAAGAAGATCGATTCCCAGACTCCGAGTGATGAGCAGGTGGGTGATTGGATCAAGCAAGCCAAGAGCCTGCCAAACGTGGCAACTTACATGGCCTTACGATCAAAAAGCGGGAGTGAATAGGCATGAACGTCTCCCAAAGTTTCGAACGAATGGATTTATACAAGCTGATCGTTTTCGTTGTCCTGCTGGTCATCCTGATCGTCCTGGTGATGATCGCATGGCGTGATACTGCCCAGGATATATCCGGAGGTTCACAGGCGGCGACAGCAACGAGCGATATGGGTCTGGCCGGTGCTGAAAGTGAAACACCTGCCACCGAAGTCGCTGTTATCGACAGCACTCCCGTGAGTGGTGAACAGGGGGAAGCGCCAGAAGAAGGCGTACCTACGCTCCCAGAGTCATCCGTGGTGCTGACGTACGACAGCACGGAGGGCCTGCTCATCACACCTGATGGTCAGGCAGTCTACGGGCTGAGCGTGGATGGCACATTGTGGGTACCTATCGTTCCGGGAGATTTAGCAGAGGAGCTCGGTACACCCGCGCCGGAGATCGATGCCGATGGTAACTGGATCGTCATCAGTGTTGACCGCAGTGAAATGTATCACTGGGATGAAGCCAGTTTGACCTGGGTCAAGTCAGAAGATGTACCACCCGATACGGCCCCAACAGAAATCGCGCAAGCAGAAGCTACCTCGACTCAACCACCGGAGGCAGAGGCGGGTGAAACCGAGGAGCAGGAGGCCACAGCGACAGAGGATGCGGGATCAGGAGCACCGACAGGAACTGAAGAAGCAGCCGCTGGACCAGATTCTGGCGACGGGTCGGATAGTCCAAACCTGCCAGTCCCCCCACCGCCAGATACACCGAGCACCTATAAACTGCAGTCAGGCGAGTTTGTCTACTGCATCGCCAGGCGTTTCGATGTGAATCCCAACCAGCTTCTTAAGATGAACGGGCTGACTTATTCATCGGTCGTCTACCGCGGCATGAGGTTGAGCATCCCGCAGGGTGGAGGTCCATTCCCAGGTAATCCTTCTCTGAAGGACCATCCCACTTGGCACACTGTAAAGAAGGGCGATACGATCAATTCAATCGCCTGTGAATACGGCAATGTTTACCCCTATGCGATCGCTTACGCCAATAACCTCAACGAGCCGTACAAATTGAGCCCCGGCCAGGAACTGTATATACCGTAAATTGATTGTCATTCGTCAATTGCTAATGACGAATTGTCAATTTAATGAAAATTACACCATTTGCGCTCGAACGCTATTACGCAAAGCATGAGTTCTCAGCCCGCTACATGCTTTCGAGTTCCGATTGCGAAGCGCTCTCCATGTCAGAGCTGGTGGGGATGGCAGATATCGAGACGAGGCAGTTGTGGGGTGAGTTAAAGCTGGGTTACACCGAAACGCCGGGGCACCCGCTGCTGCGTCAGGAGATCAGCAAGTTATACGAGCACATAGACACGCAGGGGATCCTCGTCATGGCGCCCCAGGAGGGCATCTTCCTTCTGATGCATGCGCTGCTCGAACCGGGTGACCATGTGATATACACGGCACCCGCCTACCAGTCGCTGCACGAGATCGCCCGCTCCATCGGATGCCAGGTGTCGACCTGGGAACCAGATGAAGATCGGGGTTGGCGGTTTGATATCGCAGATCTCGAAGGTCTTCTGCGTGTCGATACCAGGCTGGTAGTGGTCAACTTCCCACACAACCCGACCGGCTGCGTACCACCCGTAGAGGACTTCAAATCGCTCATCCAACTGCTTAAGGATCGCGGAGTCAGCCTGCTGTCAGACGAAATTTATCGCGATTTAGAGATTGAACCAGATACCACTCTCCCTGCCGCGTGCGATCTTTATGAGGGCGCTTTTTCTCTCTCCGGATTGTCCAAAGCTTTCGGTCTGCCGGGGCTGCGTATCGGCTGGCTCGCCTCGCAAGACCATGCCGCGCTGGAGCGTGTAAGCCTGCTGAAAGACTACACCACCATCTGCAGCAGCGCACCGGGTGAGATCCTGGCAATCACAGCGCTGCGCAGCAGGGAGGCAATCATTGAACGCCAGTTGGAGCGGGTGCGAAGAAACCTAACAGCCCTGGGCGAATTCTTCGACAAGTACACCGATATCTTCCGCTGGAACCGTCCCAGGGGCGGTTCGATCTGTTTCCCACGCATGCTGTCCGTAGATGACACGGCCCCATTCTGCGAGCAATTGGTGCAGGAGACTGGCATCATGCTGGTGCCATCCGTGATGTTCCAGTACGGTGACCACCACGTGCGGGTGGGATTTGGGCGCGAAAACCTGCCGCAGGTACTGAAGACCTTTGGGGACTACCTGGACAGGAAGTTCAAATAGTGGAAATAATGAAATTCCACTATTTACGTAGACCAATGGAGAGCCGATAGGGTGGTGTGCACACGCTCGATTTGGGGGTTCTCATTTGATGGATTAATAACTGCAAATCAGATGCATAATTTTATTGACGATATTGTGTGACAGGGATACACGGAAAACATTAATAGGGAGGCACTATGAATACTTCTATACTTACCCATATGGCAGCAGCGGTAATCCCACTGATAATAATTTTGATCGCGTATCTTATCTACCGCCAGTTCCAGGTCTCGAAAATTCGTACGGAGTATTGGAGCCGTCAGGGCAGCCAGGCCCTTAATGAGATCGGTTTTTGGGATTTGGAAAAAATGCCGGAGCCGCCCAACATTTACACCGAAAAAGACAGTCTTTTTACAGCTTTGCAAACTATCGCTCTGGTACAGGACCTTGGTCTGTTGTAATTAATTGATAAGAACCAGTCCTTGACCGAGAAACAAATAGCAGATTTTTTAGAATTGTCCATCCGGCATGCGCGAGCGATTATCAGCATGATTGAAGCGTCCGAAGTTGTGTATAAAACCGCTGACGGCTATTCATTGACCGATAAGGCAAAGGTGTATTATTTAATGGACAGCCCTCTTTTCGAACCTTTAGCGCCTCCAAATATCGCCAAGAAGTATTTGAAAAATTTGCAGAGCGGAAGGGGCGAGATCACTATAAAGCAATGGGAGAAGGGGGAATCTCATCTTCCGGAAGAATGGGCCAGGCAGCAGCACCTGTATTCTTTTCCACTCGGATTTTCACTTTACCAGTCAGGCATACTGCAGAATTCTCAACAGGTACTGGATGTCGCCGGCGGTGCCGGTTCCGTCTGTATCGCTCTGGCGTTGAAGGATCCCAACTTTAAGTTACAAATGATTGAACTTCCATCCAGCATAGAGACGGCTGAGCTGATGATTTCAAAATACAATGTGATGGATCGTATTAAGACTATTGGTATGGATATGTTCACCGGAGAATGGCCGCAGGAGAACGATGCCATTCTGTTCACAAATATATTTCATGATTGGGAGAACGACAAATGCCAGGTGTTGGCGGAAAAGGCGCACGCGGCGCTTCAGCCCGGGGGATTAATTTCCCTTCAGGAAGTTCTGCTCAACGAGGATGAGCCCGACGATCTCTGGCCCGCGCACTTCTCGCTGGCAACCGCCCTTTATACAAACGGTCGCCAGTTCTACGCCAGAGAACTAATAAAGATCCTCGAGGCAGCTGGGTTTGTGGGCATCCAGGTTCGTCCACTGCTTGGGTATTATTCCTCCGTTGTTGGGGTAAAACCATCTCCTCAAAACGAATAAGCTCTTCTACCAAAAAGAAGACCCTAAGGGTTTTGGAAACCCTTGGGGTCTTTTAGACTCAGCAACGTATTATAATTACCTGACACTAAACCATTATGACCTGGATATTCCCTTGACCACCTCCCCGCTGCTGACGACCAAACTCTCTGTGCCTCCACCAAGGCCAGACCTGGTCGCGCGGCCACGGTTGATACAACATCTGAACGAGGGTCTGGCGAGCAAACTGACCGTCATCTCTGCACCGCCAGGTTATGGCAAGACCACGCTGCTTGCAGAATGGCTGGACGGCCTGCAGCGTCCTATCGCCTGGCTGTCGCTGGATGAAGGGGATAACGATCCCGTCCAGTTCCTGCGCTACCTGGTCGCATCAGTTCAGTGCATCGATCAGGATATAGGCAGTTCGGTTCTGGACGCACTCGGTTCTCCAAAAAAACCGAACCTGGATAATCTGATCACGCCACTGGTCAACGACATCACAAATGTGTGCCCTACTCTGCTGCTCGTTTTGGACGATCACCAAATGGTCACATCCAAAAGTGTCCACGAATTGACCTCATCCCTGTTGGAAAACGCCCCACCGTCCTTACACATGGTGGTCAGCTCTCGAGAGGAGCCTCCCCTGCCGCTGCCGCTGTTGCGTGCTCGTGGGCAGGTGAATGAGCTGAGGGAAAGCGACCTGCGCTTCACAATTGAAGAGGCATCCGAATTCTTCACCAGGACAATGGGGCTTTCGCTTTCTCTTGAAGCTGTTACGATGTTAGAAGCGCGCACCGAGGGCTGGATCACGGGCTTACAGCTGGCAGCCCTGGCTGTGCTTAGCTCATCTTCCGAAACAAATGAGGTTACAGATGATGCCGCCTTTGAGGCTTTTTCCGGAGAGGATCGTTATGTGCTGGACTACCTTTTCACCGAGGTCCTTCACCGGCAGCCAAAAGCCACTCGCGATTTCCTTTACCAGACCTCGATACTGGACCGCTTGAGCGCGCAGTTGTGTAAAGCAGTGACAGGGCGCAGGAACAGCCAGGAGCTGCTGGAGCAGCTTGAAGAGAGAAATCTTTTCATCCTGCCTCTTGACAACGTACGGGGGTGGTATCGCTATCACCAGCTCTTTGCCGAAGTGCTGCGCACTCGCCTGGATGAAAAGGCACGTAAAAAACTGCACAGAAAAGCTTCACGCTGGTACGAAAAGGAACGTCTTTTCCCTCAGGCGGTCAAACACGCCGCAGCCTTCGCCGCTATTTCCGGGGACACCAAGGATCTTGAAAGAATCATCCGCAGCGCGGCAGAAGAGACCATGCTCAACGGCGGCGTGATGACAATGCAGGGCTGGCTGGCGTCACTGCCCGAGGAACGCCTGCGATCAGACCCGGAGCTGGCTACATACAATGGCTGGGTGCTGGTGCTGACAAATGAAATGGCACTGGCCGAGGAATACGCCCAGTTGGCCGAGGATCGTCTCTCAGATGAGAAGGTGCAGGGTGAGGCGTGGGGTAGGCTGCTGCTTTTACGTGGCTTTATCTCCATGGGGCGCCAGGATTACGATGGAGTGATCCACTATGCGAGTCGCGCGCTCGATATGATCGATGAAGACCAGCCGCAGTGGCGCGTGATGGCGCTGTGGGCATTAGCCGAAGCCCAGGAACGTACGCGGGCGATCACCGATGCCATCGTCACCCTGCAAGAAGCGAGACTTACCGGAGGGAAACTGGGAAACCAGGTCTTCGCCATATTAATCGATGCCTCGTTAACCTCCGCCCTCCACACTCACGGTCAGCGTCACGAGGCACTGAGAGTCTGCCAGGATGCACTGGACCGCTACCGGGAGAAACTGGGCTCACCTGCACCCATGACCGGCATTATCTACACCTGGATGGGCAGGCTGCACTACGAAGCCAATCAATTGGTTCAAGCGCAGCAGTATGTAGATATGGGACTGGCACTCAACAAAAGTGTCGCAGCAGGTGGTCCGCACACCTTCTCTCTTGGTATGTTAGCCGCCATCCAGCATGCCCAGGGAAAAACAGACGCTGCCCTGAATAGTTTACACAAAGCACAGAAACTCGCTGCCCAGGTAACGTTGGGCGATGCCAGCTGGCTGGCGGCATGGGAGTACAGTATTCACCTGTATCAGGGAAACATGCACGCGGCAGCCAGTTGGGCGCAGCGCAAGGAGCTATCCATCGACCAAAATCCGCAGTACCTGCTGTTCGAAGAACACCTGACATACGCCCGGCTGCTGATCAGATCGGCACAGCTCCCTGACGCCCGGCGTTGGCTGGCGCGCCTGGAACGCTTTTCCCAGGAACGTGCCTTTTACCGCTGGCTGATCAGCGTCCACATCCTGCAAGCATTAACGGCTTTTCGATCAGGCAATCAGGAGACCGCGCGTGGACAGCTGGCGCGCGCGGTCAAAATCGCTGCGCCTCAGGATATCGTGCGCGCCTTTCTGGATGAAGACCGGGCCATATTTAATCTGCTGCCCCAAATCCGAGATGCTGCGCCAGCTTTTATAGACCAATTGTTGGAGGCCGCCGGAGCCGACCCGTTTCAGCCCCCTCCGCCTCTGCCCATAACCGATCCGTTGAGCACACGCGAACTGGAAGTGATGAGCCTGATCGCGGCCGGGCTCAGCAATCAAGAAATTGCCGACGAACTGGTTATCTCCATCGGGACTGTTAAAAGACACATCAACAATATCTACACCAAGCTGGGTGTGCACAGCCGCACACAGGCGATATCAAAGGCCAACGAACTTCATCTGATCACGTAAGCTGGGGGAATCTGGTACCGCACATTGTCGCGAGTTTTCACTGATTAATGCGTCAACAGAATAACCACGAAAATATTAACAATATTTCGTGGTTATTATTCATGGCTCTACACCCCCTAATGTACCCCCCAAATGTGCCCTTCGGTGGATGTCGTTTGACATTCCCACTGGTATTCTACCCTTGTAATTATCCAATATATGCAAGGAGAAAGCACATGTTACAGCAAGGTCAGATAAACACAAACACAGCACTAACTAACTGGTCCGTTGATAATCAAAAGACTATCGTCTCGGAGAAGATGTGGTATTGGGCGGGTGCGAAAGCCATGAATTTGATTGCGGGTGCCAGGCTGCAGATGGATGTGGTTAGGCGCGCAACGCTCCCCCCGGGACCCAAGATCCTGGCTGCCAACCACCCCACCACCATAGATCCCTTCCTGATGCTGACGCTGTTACCCGAGCAAATCAGCATCCTGGTCACAGGAGGGGTGTTTAACGTGCCGTTGATCGGCAGCTGTATCCGGCGCGGCGGTCACGTGCCCGTTGTGCGCGGAGAAGGTCGAGAGGCCTACGAGCGATCCAAACGGCTGCTGGAAAGCGGTCGCTCGATCGGTATTTTCCCGGAGGGAGCGCTCAGCGTCTTGAATGGGGCGCAAGCCCGGTCGCGCACGGGAGCTGCCCGTCTGTCTATGAGCACCGGCGCACCAGTCATCCCCCTCGGCATCTCATTAGACCAAAAACGTATCCGCTATATAAACCTGCCAGAAAATGGCAAAAGCATCGAGGCACGCTACTACGCACGCGGGCCGTATGCAATCACGATAGGTAAGCAATTGTATTTCCATGGGGATGTCGATGATCGGGAACTGGTAAACTCGACTACTGAAAGGATTATGCAGTGCATAACACAGCTCTCGTTGGAAAGCGCCGATCGGATAAAGACATCTACTCATAAAACCTACCAGCCCTATATTAGACCCAGATTGATTGAAGGGGGACAAAGGCCGGTTTTCCAGGCGATTCGGTCAGGATATCGAGACGTCTAAGTGTATAATTTTGTTAAATGTCCCACGCCCGTCGCTCACACGAACGTAATTATATCAGGATCGCAGATCGCGAATTCGGATATTCCATAATTATTTATGATGCGCGGCCAGAAGGGAACTCTCTGAACGGTAATTTGAACGTGTTCATCCCAGGGCATGGACAAAGAGCCGACTTATATATCTCGCCCGCGTTCGAGATAATTGGGGAGTGGCAAGATGAATAATATGAATAATAAGGAAGATGTATCCATATTCGATCGCTTGATCAGTAAAAAGCGCCCCGTTTGGGTCACGCTGGTCGTCAGTCTGCTGTTTCTACTGCTCCCTTTCGCAGCGGCTTATCTGGACGGTGCCCTGGGCAATATATTCAAAGAAGGGCAGTGGCGAGTGTTCCTGCTGGCCCCGGTCATCATCATCTATATCTGGATGGTCTCCCCGATTATGACACGCATGGCAGAAAATGTGTTTATTACCCTTCGTCCCCTGGTACAGCTTGATGATGAAGACTTCGACCGGATCATTTACGAAGCTTCTCGTCTCAATCCTCTGCACGAGTGGTTGGCGTTCGGGTTCGGTCTAGTCCTGGGAATCGCGGCGTCACTGGCCAGCGAGTTCGACGCGGATCTCACCTGGTTGAGGATTTACTGGTTTCTTGCCACAGCACTGTTGTACGGAATATTGGCCTGGACCATCTATGTCGCGGTAGCCAGTACGCGCGTCACCGCTGCACTTCACCGCCAGCCAATGCGTATTGACATCCTGGCTTTGACACCCTTCGAGGCCATCGGTCGTCAAAGCCTGGTGCTGGCTCTGGTTTTCCTGGGCGGGATAACCTTGAGCCTGTTGTTATCTTTCCAGCTGGAAAATCTGACAACGCCGGAATTCTGGATAATATATGTCCTCCTGATAACAACACCTTCGCCAATTAGGGCGAAAAAATTGGCACATTAACATAATGAATACTACCCAACGAAGCAACATTGCCAAATATCTGCTCCAATAAAATTG
>Ga0209013_10003099_pt1 | contig 14896 bp, 11 predicted proteins | sample Cruoilmetagenom2_FD_187291 | JGI IMG/M metagenome (GOLD analysis project Ga0209013, IMG submission 187291) | Oil polluted marine microbial communities from Coal Oil Point, Santa Barbara, California, USA - Sample 2 (SPAdes) (version 2) | ecosystem: Environmental > Aquatic > Marine > Oil seeps ... | reverse complement strand
ACTTATCCCGGGGAAATCGTACAAGGTGATCTTTCTCCTGGCACCGATTATTACCGTGGTCCCGGCCTTCATTATCTTGGCTGTTGTCCCGTTGGGAGCCACGGTAACTATCTTCGGTCACGAAATACCGCTATCTGTAGCAAATATCAACGTGGGCGTGCTGTATATCTTAGCGGTTGCTTCAATATCAGTCTATGGAATTGTGCTCGCTGGGTGGTCTTCGAACAACAAATACGCCATGATGGGCGGTATCCGTTCGTCGGCACAGATGATCAGCTATGAACTTGCCTTAGGCCTTAGTTTCGTAGGACCGATTCTGCTGGCAAATTCGATGAGTTTGTTTGATATCGTCCAAGCTCAGCAGCCGCTCTGGTATGTATTTTTGCAGCCTCTGGGAGTGATCATCTTTTGGATTGCTGCAATCGCTGAAGTCAACCGCTCGCCGTTTGATATGCCCGAAGCCGAACAGGAGCTGGTCTCCGGGTACCATACTGAGTATTCGGGTATGAAATTCGCCTTGTTTTTCATGGCGGAGTATATCAAGGTGATTGCTGTCACCGCGATAACGGTGACGCTGTTCTTTGGGGGCTTTCGAGGACCATTTGTCGACAGCGTTCCTTGGCTCGGACCGATCTATCTATTCATCAAGGTAGTGATTTTATTGTTTGGGATGATATGGATTCGAGCGACATTGCCGCGTATTCGCTATGATCGCTTGATGGCATTTGGCTGGAAATTGATGTTTCCGCTCGCGTTGGCAAACGTCTTTTTAACTGCAGTGGGTATCGTTATGGGTATGTTGTGGTTGATACCCGTGACTACGACCATTTTCTTCCTTTTAACGGTATATCTGGCACGTGGGGCAATTGCCAAGAGAGGAAGGGCTTAATGATCACAGAGTTATTACGGGGACTGCAGACCACGTTCCTCTCAATGTTTGAAAAAACGGTTACAGTGCAGTATCCGGAAGTCAAACGTCCGGTCCCACGCCGGTTTAAAGGCCGGCATGAGCTGCATCGTTATGATAATGGATTAGAAAAGTGCATCGGGTGTGCTTTATGTGCGGCGGCTTGCCCGGCAGATGCCATCTTCGTAGAATCTTCTGAGAACACCGATGAACGTCGTTATTCACCCGGCGAGCGGTATGCCAGCACTTACGAAATAAATTTTCTGCGCTGCATCTTTTGCGGGTATTGCGAAGACGCATGCCCAACGGAGGCGATTGTCCTGGGTGATAATTACGAACTCTCCTATTCCAACCGTCGCAGTGCGATTTATGGCAAGGATATGCTTATAGTGCCGGTTCCTGAAGACGGTTTGCCCACACCGCAGAAGGTGGAACCGGGTAAGTTTGACCGTGCCATACCGGTCATGCAGGATCCTGATTAAGAACTCGCGCTTAGCGTAGTGGTGTTGTTTACACGTAGGTAGCTGGTATGCTGCAGAACAAAAGAAAGGTGGTTTATGTCAACTGAACTCGCCCTATTTATCATGCTGAGCACGGTTGCGGTCGCATCGGCTTTGGGAATGCTGTTCAGCCGAAATGCGGTCTACGCTGCTTTGTTCCTGATCTTGAACTTTGCCACAGTTGCTGTATTCTATTTGATTTTAAGCGCACCGTTCATCGCCCTGGCGCAGGTGACGGTGTATGCAGGGGCGATTATGGTGCTGTTCCTGTTTGTGATCATGTTGTTAGGGGCTGAACAAACAGGACGCACGCCTACTGTTTGGTGGATTCAGCCTTTGGCCTTGGTGCTAGGCGTGATCCTGCTGATTGAAAGCGCATATTTGGTATTCACCCAACGCGGCAGCCTGCCGAACCCTGAGGGAGTACCCGCGCTCTATGGCGCGCCGAAATTGGTTGGGGAAACTTTGTTCACACAATATGTCTTGCCCTTTGAGGTGACATCGATCTTGTTATTGGTAGGTATGATCGGTGCAATCGTCCTCACGCAGCGAAAAGCGCGCGGCAAGATGGACGATAGCTAACCGGGAGGCTTTTGGATGTTACCAGTCTCATACTATATTGGTCTTTCAGCGGTCTTGTTTACAATCGGGGCAGTGGGCGTGCTCATTAGGCGTAATGCGATCGTGATTTTTATGTCCATTGAGTTGATGCTTAATGCGGCTAACCTGGCATTCGTGTCCTATGCTCGGGTTCACGGGGCAATCAGTGGTCAGATCTTTGTCTTCTTCGTGATGGCGGTGGCTGCTGCTGAAGTCGCGGTTGGCCTGGCGCTTATCGTTACCATCTTTAATACCAAACAAAGCATTGATGTCGACCAGATGAATGCATTGAAGGGCTAGCAGAGCCCCGATTGGATGTAAAAATGTTATCAGAGCTAGGTGGATGTAAATATGTGTGGAGATGCATATGTTGTTGAGTGAGGTAGCTGCAAACGGACCACAGTTCTTTTACCTGGTACCCCTCGTAGTCCTATTCCCGCTGATAGGTTTGTTAATCAACCTGATCTTCGGCAAACGTCTCAGCGAGACGATCATTGGTACGGTGGCCAGCACAGCGACAGTACTCGCATTGCTAGTGGCGGTTCTGCTTGGAATTTCTCTAGTAGGCCATCCAGAGGGCGCAATCGTACCAGTCATGACCTGGATCCATATTGGTGAGCTTAATATCCCATGGGCATTTCAGGTCGATTCATTATCCGTTACGATGATGCTGGTTGTTGCCGGGGTGGGAGCGTTAATCCATGTCTATGCTGTGGGCTACATGCATGATGATGTCCGCCATCACGGTGACCCCAGCCGCTACCAACGCTTCTTCGTCTTCTTCAATTTATTTATTGTCGCAATGATGATCCTGGTCAGTGCGAATAACTACTTGATGCTCTTTATTGGTTGGGAAGGTGTCGGCCTGTGCTCCTATTTGCTGATTGGTTTCTGGTACGACAAGGGTGAGGGTGGCATCGGGAATGCTATAGCTGGAAAGAAGGCTTTCATCACCAATCGTATTGGTGATTTTGGTTTCCTGCTCGCAGCTTTCATCATGTTTGTCTTCTTCGGTACCTTCACATTCGAAGCAGTATTTGAACAAGCGCCCGAAGTTGCGAGCGGCGCGATATTAGCGATAACATTGTTCATGCTCTTGGGTGTAGCTGGGAAATCCGCGCAGATCCCATTGTATGTTTGGCTGCCGGATGCGATGGCTGGCCCGACGCCGGTCTCGGCTTTGATCCATGCTGCGACTATGGTGACTGCCGGTGTGTACTTGGTCGCACGCTCAGCGCCGCTGTATGTGCTCGTGCCGGAAGCCCAGAATGTCGTTGTCTGGGTAGGCGGCTTAACAGCACTATTTGCTGCGACGATTGCCGTTGCCCAGTTTGATATCAAGAAGGTGCTGGCCTATTCAACGATCAGCCAGCTGGGTTTTATGGTCGCGGCTGTCGGTATGGGCGCTTTTGTGGCCGGGATATTCCACTTGGTGATGCACGCCTTTTTCAAAGCACTGCTCTTTCTCTCAGCAGGTTCTGTGATCCAGGGTATCGAACGTGGTGCTCACCATATTGAGCATGACCCGGCATTGCGGAAGCAGGCCAAAGATGTTCACGATCTTGATCCCCAGGATATGCGTAATATGGGGGGCTTGCGGACGCGGATGAAGACCACATTTTGGGTTTATTTGATCGGCGCACTGGCTCTGGCGGGCATCCCCCCGCTGGCGGGTTTCTGGTCAAAAGATGAGATTCTGGCCGAGGCGAATATCTTCAATGGCTGGGTATATGTGCTGCTAACGGTAGCAGCCGTTTTTACCGCCTTTTATATGGGGCGGCAGGTGTTAATGGTCTTCTTCGGCAAACCGCGGACGGCGGCAACTGCCCATGCCTCTGAGAGTCCAAATGTGATGACGGTTCCTTTGATGATCCTTGCGGGCCTGACCATATTGGCGGGAACGATTAACCTACCAGGGGTACATACCTTTGGACACTGGTTGGAACAAACCATGGAAGAGAACGCGCATGCCGGGGAGTTTGTCATCTTTGTTGCTGCGTTGTCAACGATCCTGGCGATAACCGCGCTGTTATTGGCTTACTATCTCTACTATCATCGCTATAAATCGATGCAGGATCAGCCAGCTGCCAAGCGGCCAGATGATCCACTGCGCCCCATCCTTGGACCTGTCTTTAAATTGTTGGAAAATAAATATTATATCGACGAGCTCTATTCGTTGGTGATCTTGAACCCGTACGTCAAGCTGTCCCAATTCTTGGCGGATGTTATCGACTGGCAGTTTTGGCATGATTGGTTCCACGACGTCGTCATCGCCTCCACGTACAATCGTCTAGCATCATTTTCATCGATTCAGATCGATTTGGGAGTCATCGATGGCATCGCCAATGGGCTGGCGAAAGTTACCCAGTCGCTTGCGGGACAAATGCGGCGCCTGCAGACTGGCTATGTCCGGGGCTACGCGTTGTCAGTCTTTTTTGGTGTGGTTTTGATACTTGGATACTTAATGTTGCGGTGAGTCAGTTCTCCGTGCGGGCCGCGCCTGGGTTAACAGCTGCAGGACCGCATGGCAAGAAATTTTTACGGTCGAGGACGAACTATGAATTTTCTTCTCCATCCCCTAATCCTGGTTACCTTCTTCCCACTGGTTGGTGTGTTAATCATTTTGTTTCTCAAGCCTGACCAGAAAAACACTGCGCGATGGGTAGCCCTGGTTACTTCGCTGATTACATTTGGGATTTCAATCGCCCTATTAATGCAGTTTAATGCGGGTAACCCCAACATGCAGATGGTGATCAACGAACCATGGATCACGGTTTCCGATTGGACAATCTCTTTCTATATGGGTGTTGATGGTATGAGCATCCTGTTAGTGCTCTTAACCACCCTGCTTACACCCATCGCGATCCTCTCTACCTGGACAGCGGTTGAAGAACGTGTGCGGGAGTTTATGCTGTTCTTCCTGCTGCTGGAAATGAGCATGGTTGGGGTATTCCTATCGTTGGACCTGTTCCTGTTTTACGTTTTCTGGGAGTTTACCCTGATCCCGATGTACTTCCTGATTGGGATTTGGGGTGGGCCCAACCGGATTTACGCTGCGATTAAGTTCTTCCTCTATACGATGGCTGGCTCGATCTTGATGCTGCTAGCGATTCTGTGGCTTGGGATCGCCGGAGGTACCTTCTCGTTGACCGAGCTGACGGCTGGTAACCTCATACCGCCCAACCTGCAGTTCTGGCTGTTCTTGGCTTTTGCCGCTGCGTTTGCTATCAAGGTTCCCATGTGGCCGCTCCATTCCTGGCTGCCCGATGCGCATGTCCAGGCACCCACGGCAGGTTCAGTGATCCTGGCGGGTGTGCTGCTGAAGATGGGAACCTACGGCTTCCTGCGGTTCAACATCTCCTTATTCCCAAATGCCTCTATCCAGCTGGCGCCCTGGGTCGCCCTTTTCGCCGTCATAGGCATAATATATGGTGCGATGGTCTCCTATGCGCAGAAGGATGTCAAGATGTTGGTCGCCTATTCATCCGTCAGCCACCTCGGTTTTGTGATGTTGGGAATGTTCGCCCTCAATTCGCAGGGGGTGCAGGGCAGCATCCTGCAGATGGTTAACCACGGCATCAGCACTGGGGCTTTATTTTTACTGGTTGGGATGATTTATGAGCGCCGGCACACCCGTGATTTGGATGCTTTCGGCGGTTTGTGGAAAGTGATGCCCATTTTTGGGACGCTGACCCTCATCGTAGCGCTGTCATCGATGGGCTTGCCAGGCTTAAATGGTTTTGTCGGAGAGTTCACGATCCTCTTGGGCGCCTGGGCTGCGGGCGGCCCTGGTGGTGTTCTGGGCTCCTATTGGTTTGCCGGTTTAGCTGCGATTGGGGTCATTTTAGCGGCTGTGTATATCCTCTATATGTTCCAGAAGATGTTCCTTGGGAAAGTTGATAAAGAGGAGAACCGCTCCCTAACTGATCTCAACTGGCGCGAGATTGCAGTGCTTATACCTTTACTGATCCTGATCTTTTGGATTGGACTTTACCCAGACCCGTTCTTTAACTTGATGGGACCGGCAGTAGATAAGTTGCTGGCCGGTGTGCAGGCTGCTGCGGTGGCGATGCAATAGGTTTACCCTGGTGAAAGCCGGATGCTGGAGAGGGAATATCTATGACGAGTTATGATCTGATCGCAATATTGCCGCTGATTATCCTGGCCTTATGGGCGGTGCTCTTGATCCTGGTTGATTTGGTTCTGCCCAAAGAGCAGAAGTGGATCACGCCTCTTTTGGCTGCGCTGGGGCTGCTCGTAACCATGGGGTTCGCGCTGGCCCAGATCGGACGGGAGTATGTCGCGTTTGGCGGCATGGCGGTTGTCGACGGGTTCGCCATATTTCTTTATGTGCTGTTTTTGGGCAGCGGGTTGGTCGCGGTGGCCTTAGCTTATGACTACCTACAGCGTATGGATATTGAAGGCAGCGAGTACTATATTCTGCTGATGTTTTCTATTAGCGGCATGATGCTGATGGCTATTGCAGCCGACTTGATCCTCGTCTTCCTAGCTTTGGAGCTGCTGTCGATCCCATTATATGTCTTGTCAGGCTTCAACTCGCGGCGCGTTGATTCGGAGGAAGCCGCCTTGAAGTACTTCTTGTTGGGGGCTTTCGCGGGCGGATTTGTTGTCTACGGAATTGCCTTAGTATTTGGAGCCACCGGGACAACCGGGCTGACGGGGATCGCGGATACGGTCGCGAGCGGTGCTGCCAACCTATCATTGCTGGCAGTCGGCGGTGGGTTGATCCTGGTCGGTCTGGGCTTCAAGGTGGCTGCCGTCCCGTTCCACATGTGGACCCCAGATGTCTACCAGGGCGCACCAACTTCAGCAACGGCCTTTATGTCCGTAGGCGCCAAAGCGGCCGGATTTGCGGCCTTGCTGCGCGTTTTTGTAGTTGCCTTTCCGGCAGTGGCAATTGATTTAGCTCCGATCCTGTGGGCAATGTCTGCCTTGACGATGATTGTCGGGAATGTTGTGGCGATTGCCCAGCGGGATATCAAACGCATGCTGGCCTATTCGAGCATTGCCCATGCAGGCTATATTATGATGGTGGTCGTGCCGTATGCGCAGGAAAGCGTGCTGGAAGACGTAATCGCATCGGTGCTGTTCTACTTATTGGCGTATGCTTTCACCAGTTTCGGTGCTTGGGCAGTGGTGATCACCCTGGAACGTACCGAGCAGAAAGGGTTAGACCTGGAAGATTACGCCGGCCTGGGGCGAAAATATCCGGCCCTGGCGGCAGCCATGACGGTCTTTATGATGTCCTTCATCGGCATCCCGCCCACATTGGGGTTCTTAGGTAAGTTTTTCCTGTTCAATACGGTGATCAAGAGCGGTTATATCGGATTGGCGCTGATCGGGGTGCTGACTTCTCTCATCTCAGCTTACTATTACCTTCGGGTGGTGGTGTATATGTACATGCGCACGGGTGAGCCTGCAGTTCATCGCGAGACCTGGCTACGCCTCACCGCCGGTGTAGCAGCGGTAGCGACGGTCCTGTTGAGCCTGATCGGCTGGCCGCTGTTCACCTGGGCCAGCCAGGCGGTGATGGTTATCTTCTGAGCGGTTGATCGGTTAATAAGTCAAGCCCTCCCACCAGCTTTATCTGGTGGGAGGGCTTTGTCGTTAATTGGAACTTGAACTGCGTGGATTTGACCTATGCACCAGGTCCGACATGCAGCACGCGCATCATCTCGTGGTCCTCGTGCGAGAGGATGTGGCAGTGCCAGACATAGCGTCCGGGTTTATCGAAGGTCGCTTTGATGCGGGTCACTTGGTCGGGTAAAGCAGTAACCATATCCTTGGGAGCATTCTCAACGTACTCGGCTGGTTTTTCAATCGATCCAACTTTTGTTGGATTCACTATTTTGAAACCCATGCCATAAGTAATCGGATCGCCTGCGACTGAGTTGTGCTGCACCGTTGGCTGTGTAACTAGGTAAGTGCCGTCATTATTTGGCATTGGAGCTGTTGCGCCAGTTGGATCAAGGACACGATCCTCAGCATTTGTGGCACTGTCCCAGACAATCTCTTGTCGGCCGAGGACCTCGAAATGCACCAGATGCAGGTGAACCGGGTGGGCATCGCCGGTAACATTCCAGACTTCCCATTCCTCAGTCGAATTGAGTGCTGGATTTTCAGTAGTTGGAGAATGCCAGGCGATGGAGCCGTTCATCTGCCCTGTCAAGCCAACGCTGGAGTATGCCGCTGTACTCGGCCAGTTGATTGGGTTGCCAGCATAGTCAGTGGCCGGTTCGGCGGTGCCCAGCAGCGGCTGTAAACGCCCGAACTCATCCTTGCCCTCGAAAAGGGCTACCTTCCGGGGGCTAGGCACTGTTGGTGCCGGTACAGTAGGTCCAAAGTTGATGCCGGTGGGGCTGACGTCAGGAACAGCTCCGTCTAAAGGCAGCACGACATCGAAAGCCATAATCCGGTCGGTCTCGCCGAAGACCTGCGGTCCGGGGATGTCGCCGCCGAAGGGTTCGTCGCCGCCGATATTCTTCATGATGACGCGATTGCCAGATGCAACGCTGAAATCAACGACGATGTCGTAGCGAGAGCCTGGCTCGCTCAGCAGCGTAGTAACAGACGTTGGGCTCGATGCCAGACCCTGGTCGCTTCCCACCACCGTGAATGATAATTGCTGAATTGCATTGGTTAAATCGGTTTCACCGGCAGGTACCTCGAATAGTTGGATCGCCATGAAGCGGCTGTCGGTGCCGTTCAGCAGGTGCAGGCGGTAGTTGCGCGGCTCAACGTTTTCTTTCGGCCAAATGACGCCATTGACCACCATGTGGTCGCCGAAAAACTCGGCTAGCGCGGTTGGACCGCCGCCGGGGAAGATTCCGGGTGGCAGTACCACATCCTCATCGGTGATGAAGTCGTCGTAGAACGGTTCGCCGGGGAAAGCCGGGTAGAACAGCTCACCAGTATCACGGAACATGCGATCCTGGATGGCATAAGCCTTCTCGTACGGCCAGGCCGGCAGTCCAAACGAATTGCCAGGCAGACCGGTGTCGAACTCATCACGGATGAAGTAAAACCCGGCCAGACCGGCGTACACGTTCAGGCGAGTGATGCCCAATGCATGGTCGTGGTACCACAGGTTGCCCGCGGGTTGACGGTTGTCATAGATATACTTTTTCTCCACCCACTGTGGACCGCGCACTCCATAACCAGGGCTGAAGAAGAACTCTGGGTTGCCGTCGTACTGAAAGTCGGTGTGCCCGCCGTGCAGGTGGCTGACGATCGGTACACCTGAATTATCGATATTGAATGTTTCATACCCGGGTAGGCTGTATGCCCAGTGAAGCGATGTATCGACTGGCAGTGGGTGCGGCAGGAAGGCACCTGAAACAGGATCAAACAGCTTGTTTTCCCACTTGACCTCGATCGGTACACCACTCTGCACCTCGAAGGTGCGGCCGGGCCAAGTATAGCCAATATTGGGGAGGCCGTAGCCGAATACGGGGGTGGGTACCGGGGTTACCCCATCAGCTCCAACCAGGCCTGTATTTTGAACTGATGGACCTACCGCGACCTTGAATTTGTTGTTCTTGGAGGTGAATTTAAAACTTGGCGCCATGGCATCCGGCACCAGATTGGCGAACTTCGGCTGCAGGGCGGGATTGCTCAAGCCTGTTGCCGCAGGGGCTCCGAAAACGTGCTGTAGGGCTTGATACCGGGTGGCTAATAGTGCCCCGGCGCTCATGGCGGTGCCTAACTTTAGAAAACTGCGTCTGCTGCTCATTTTTGCTCCTTATACTACGAAGTAGTTATCTGATTGATGTGATGACAATGATACATTTCTGTGCATCGGAATGTCCCTAGGACAAAAATCCTCTCATATAGATCGAGATGCGTTTATAACTTTTCCCCGAACCTTGTTTCACCTCCTTTGATTAACTAACAGAAACCGGCTAAGTAGGGCCGGTTTCGCTGCTCGCTCCCCAGTGACCGGGTCTGACGGGAGACCATAGCGACCAAATGAGATCACTGGTTCAATGCTCCCCTCGATATTTATCAAGATATAAAAGGTATATAAGACTATAATTATTATAATACCATTAAGACTAAATATGTCAAGATAACGAAATATTAATAATTAGACTTCGTTATAGATTAATAGCTGACCTATAAGTGTTTTGGGGAGATTTGGTGTTCCCTTGGGAAAATAAAAAACAACCAGTAGGTGTATGCCATACTCGGGTTGTTTAACTTTTTCAGCTATGAGCTGGATTTATCAGATAATTCGAAGCTGTTAGCCGTATAGTTTGCGGTGTACGACACTCAGCGCACGCACCTGATCCGCTGCATGGTAGGAAGATCGCACCAACGGACCGCTTTCCACCCATTGGAAACCGATCTCATCACCATATTGCTCAAGGTCGGCGAACTCCGCTAGGGTGTAATAGCGTTCGATGGGCAGGTGTTTTTTGCTGGGCTGCAGGTATTGACCAATAGTTAGGATATCGACACCCCAAGCGCGCAGGTCATCCATCACCGCTTTTACTTCTTCCAGGGTTTCGCCGAGTCCGAGCATAATCCCGGATTTAGTCAGCACCTCTGCGTCAAGCTTCTTAGCGTTGGATAAGGTGGATTGGGCCCACTCATAGCTGTCCTGGGGCTGCACTTTTTTAAACAAGCGCGGTACGGTCTCGACGTTGTGATTGAGGATCTCAGGTCGGGCGTCCAGGACGATTTTCAGCGTTTCGAGGCTGCCTTTGAAATCCGGGACCAGCACCTCTATCGAACATCCGGGGTGCAGCTCACGGATCCTTTTGATTACCATTGCAAAAATTGGCCCGCCGCCATCCTTACGGTCATCGCGATTGACGCTGGTGATAACGGCGTGCTTGAGGGCCATCGCTTTGACAGCCTGGGCAACACGTTCCGGTTCCAGCCAATCCAGCGCCGTTGGCTGGCCGTGCTTGATGTCGCAGAAACCACATGTGCGGGTGCAAATATCCCCGAGCAGCAAGAATGTCGCCGTACCCGCACCCCAGCACTCACCCATATTCGGGCACATCGCCTCCTCGCAAACCGTATGCAGTTCCTTACTGCGCATCAACGCTTGCAGCTGGGAGTAGGTTTCGCCGGACGGCGCCCGCACTTTGATCCAATCAGGCCTGCGCCGCGGCGCGGATGTCCTATCCTCTGGCTTGATGCGGTCACGGGTGGGGGTAATTGGCATACGCTCTCCCTGTTGCTGGAAACTGTTCTGCTAAGATCGACATTGTACTCCCTTTCTACCCCTGACTGTGATTAATCTTGATTAAATTTGTGGCAGCTTGTCCTCATCCTGGTGTGTAGATTTAAGATCATTTAGCGACTATCTTGCTATAATTGTGGTAGTTCTTCACACGAAATGTCATGGAGCAGCAGCTGGGGTTCATCGAATGAAGCGAGTGTTCGGAATAGCAGTCGTATTGAGCTTGTGCATATGCGTTCTGGCTGCCTGCGGTGTGGATGAGCGTACACCTACCCCGGATGCTGGATTAATGGAGACTGCGGTAGTGCAGACTATAATCGCCGAGGCGACGAACCAGGCGGCCCAAACTGCGGCTGCTGTCGGGACAAGCACCGCCATTGCCATGCTCGCCAGCCCGACCCCTAGCCCTTCGCCAGTTCCGCCTTCACCAACCCCTACTCCCCAACCAACTCCATGCAACCTGGCAGAATTCATCTCGGAAGCTACCCCGTTGACTGCTCCGGTGCTGGCACCGGGGATGGGGTTTACACATGTCTGGCGGGTGCAGAACACCGGCAGCTGTACCTGGAGCGCTGGATATGCGCTGGTATTCACCGGCGGCGAGTTGATGGGAGCGCCGCCCAGGGTAGGATTACCATACGATGTGCTCCCTGATGCCATTGTGGACATCGCTGTGCAGTTCTACGCACCGCAGTATGCGGGTATATATACTGGGAATTGGATGCTTCGCAGTCCCGATGGTGGATTATTTGGGATTGGACCATCTGCTCGGGAGCCTCTGCAGGTAACTGCCCGGGTGGTTGCTCTGGCTGAACCGGGAACTTACGACTTGGCGCTCAACTACTGCCTGGCGCAGTGGCGCAGCCAAAGCGAAGTTTTACCTTGTCCAGGAGCTTACCAGGATCAGAGCGGTGCAGCTCGCTTGCTGTACCAACCCATCATGGAAGCCTCCCATGCAGCAGAACTCGGTTTATGGACCAGACCCGACCAGACGCTGGATGGATTTATATCCGGGACATACCCTGGCTACCAAATCCTGGCGGGCGATCGCTTCCAGGCGCAAATTGGCTGCATGGCTGGCAGCTCAGGGTGCAATGTAATTTTCCAGATTGACTACCAGATCTTAGGCGGGGGAATCGGGAGCCTTGGATCATGGCAGGAGCTGTTTGACGGAGCGCTAACTCCGCTCAATATCGACCTCTCCTTTCTAGCCGGGCAGACGGTACGCCTAATCCTTGAAGTATATAACAATGGCCGTCCTGAATATGCCAATGCCGTTTGGTTAGATCCGCGCATACAAAGCGCCCCTACTGCTCAAGAAACTGTGCTATCTTGGCGCCAAGAAGGTGGGATCAACGATATCTGCAATGAGCTGCACATCGACTTAAATCCTTTCAGTGCACCGACGGCCTTCGCCAGCTCCTGCGAAGTGGGCAGCAAGCCTTTAGGGAGCAGCTTGCTGACAAGTGCTGAGAATGAATTATTATCCAGCTGGTTGCGGCGTTTTGCTCCCTATGAGGCGGTGACGTATTCTGCATCCAATATTGATCCGCTCGTTGAGAATACGGGATTTAATGGTTGGGGAGATGCCGAGGCTTTCAGTTCTGACATCGAAGCGATGCAGCGTTTTGCTGAGAAGATTTTTGACCGAATTGTCAATTAATCGGAACTAGGAGAACACTTACGATTGCTTGACCGGTTTTACATACAGTCGCAGCCCATCTACCTTAATCACTTCAACTTTCTCTCCGGCATGCACCGATAAATTTCGATCGATCAGTTCAGCGGTCCACAGTTCCCCCCCAAATTGGATTTGACCAGTAGGCTTGAGTGCGGTACGCACGACGCCGATGCGACCGACCAAACTTTCCTGTCCCATGCGGACGGGTGCTCGCTGAGCGCGCAAGGCGAAGGTCATCACGGCAAAAAACACGAACCCGGTTGCTGCCGACACCCCAACGACAAGAGGCACTGAGACGCGCTGAAACTCCGGGGTGCCAGGTGAATTGAACAGCACCAGCGTGCCGATGATCAGCGAAGCTACCCCCGCGGCAGTCAGTGCGCCGTGGGTTGGCGCTTTGATATCCAGCACAAACAGCACGAAGGCAATCCCTAAGAATACTAATCCGAAGAGATTAACCGGAAGTATTCCCAGGCCTAGACCTGCCAGGGCCAGACACACAACGCCGATGAAACCAGCTACCCAACCGCCCGGGCTGGATAGCTCGATCAATATCGCCTGCACTCCTATGGTTAGAAGTAGAAAAACGATATTGGGATTGGTCAATATGCCCAGAAACTGTTCGATAAAGGAGGGGGGCAGCTCAACCACTTCTGCGTTTTGTGTCGCCAGCTCTTTCTGACTGCCATCATGCATGTTAACCACATACCCATCAAGCTGCTCGAGCAGGTCGGCCGTGTTGTTGGCGATGAAATCGATCAGCCCGGATTCCAGCGCTTCGCTCGAAGACAGTGCCGCGGCATTCTCAATTGTGCTTTCGGCTAGTGCGATAGCCTGTTCACCCCGATTCTGAGCTAGCGAACGCACTGTTGCTTTCAAGATATTTTTTTGCTTTGCTTCCATTGTCTCGCCTAGGTCCTGCCCCTCCGCATCGACTGGACTGGCGGCACCGATTGCTGTTTCTGGCGCCATCGCAGCGGCGTGACCCGCAAGTGTGATCACTGTTCCCGCACTGCCAGCAATTGCCCCGCGCGGGGCTACATACACGACCACGGGTATATCGCTGGTGCGGATGGTTTCCACCATGTCCTGCATCAAGTCGACGCTGCCGCCTGGTGTGTTGAGCTGAAAGACCAGTATTTCTGCGCCGCGCTGTTCAGCGGTACGCAGCCCGCGCTTTAGGTACTCTGCCATGGCAGGTGTCAGCGCGCCCTCAGCGGTGAGCAGCAGCACGGTCGGGGAAGTATCCTGTGCTGACGCTGAGAGACTCCCAGGGTGGATCAGAGTCAGGGCAAGACAGATATATAGCAGTCCAAAAATTAGAGGTTTTCGCATGCGATTACTATTTCACAAGATTATTGGTAGTAATGCGAACCCATTCTCGCTGGTGGCTAAATGACACCAAACGCTTGAAAACATTATAGCCGGATTCCCTGGTTAGATTCGCGTTCTATGAGGACCTGACTATCCCTTATAAAACATCAATCAGGATTACTGGAATTAATCATCGACAGGCGCTGTTTGGCGTCGCTCAGCTGTTCATCGAGATCATCCAACTCAATAATGAGGGCTGGAGGGATCGAATGGGATGGCAGGCGCGCCTTCAGCTCGATCATCTTTTTTTCCAGCGTTTCAATTTCGGCCGTGATACTTTCTCGTTCGGGTATCATTTTGGAATTGTATCACTGGGTTGTGTATTATCAGAGCTTGACGGATGATTATTGGAATTTATGCTTGATATTCTAGTGTTCCGTCCACGATCTATTCTTACTAAACAATCACATTTGACGGAACACTTTAAGCTTTGTAAAGGATGTGGCAGCCTAGATTTCGAATGAAACTTTCATCATTGACAAAGCACTAGTGAGCGCGATGGTGGGGACTTTCTTGGAACGATAGGGCATTACTTTGATGTTCTAACATAATGCAGGTAATTATTATTTCATCTACATATATGCCGGCGAGATGATAAAAGCTTGGTAGCGGTTGAAATC
>Ga0209013_10003098_pt1 | contig 14896 bp, 11 predicted proteins | sample Cruoilmetagenom2_FD_187291 | JGI IMG/M metagenome (GOLD analysis project Ga0209013, IMG submission 187291) | Oil polluted marine microbial communities from Coal Oil Point, Santa Barbara, California, USA - Sample 2 (SPAdes) (version 2) | ecosystem: Environmental > Aquatic > Marine > Oil seeps ... | reverse complement strand
ACAATTCAATAAAATCTTGTACTTTTTGAACAATTCGATTACAATGAAATACAATAGTGTAAGACAGTGAAAAGGATTAGTAAATAATCTTGTGTTTTTAGAGAGCCGACGGGTGGTGTAAGTCGGTAACACAACTTATCGAACTCGCCTTGGAGTCTGCAGTGGTGAAGTAGTAGTAACCGGTGCCGTTTTCCGCGTTAAGGAAACAAGTTGAGTGAATTTATTTTTGCTAATTTGGGTGGTACCGCGGGAGTAGCGTATAACTCTCGTCCCTTAGTCTTTTGACTAATGGACGAGAGTTTTTTTATTGTCCTGAAAACAAACAAATGTATTGGACGCAGGGCTGGAAATGACGTACGTGCATCATTGTATGTCTTTCTAATCAAGAGGAGGAAAAAACATGAATTTTAATCACCAACAAATCGAAAAAAAGTGGCAAGCAAACTGGGAAAAAAATCAAACTTTTAAGACAGTAGAAGATGAAACAAAACCAAAGTTCTACGCACTTGATATGTTCCCATTCCCATCTGGAGCAGGTTTACATGTTGGACATCCTGAAGGGTATACAGCTACAGACATTTTAAGTCGTTTTAAACGGAGTCAAGGATATAATGTTTTACATCCTATGGGTTGGGATGCTTTCGGATTACCAGCTGAGCAATATGCACTGGATACTGGAAACGATCCAGCCGAATTTACGGCGAAAAATATTGCCACATTCAAACGTCAAATCCAAGAACTTGGTTTCTCATACGATTGGGACCGAGAAGTGAATACAACTGATCCTTCGTATTATAAATGGACACAATGGATTTTCTTACAACTTCATAAAAAAGGCTTAGCTTACGTGGATGAAGTGGCTGTGAACTGGTGCCCAGCACTAGGGACAGTGCTTGCCAATGAAGAAGTGATTGATGGTTTGTCTGAACGCGGAGGTCATCCAGTTGAAAGACGTCCAATGAAGCAATGGATGCTGAAAATCACGGCTTACGCAGATCGATTGATTGAAGATCTGGATGATCTTGATTGGCCGGAAAGCATTAAAGATATGCAACGTAACTGGGTAGGACGTTCTGAAGGTGCGGAGCTTACATTTAAAGTCGAGGGCACTGACCATTCTTTCCGAGCGTTTACAACTCGACCAGATACCATTTTTGGTGCTACTTATGCTGTACTTGCACCGGAACATGCGTTAGTTAATGACATCACTACTGATGATCAACGTAACGCGATCAAGAGTTATATTGAATCAGTTAAATTGAAAAGCGATCTTGAGCGTACGGATTTAGCTAAATCAAAAACTGGTGTATTTACCGGAGCTTATGCTTTAAATCCTGTAAATGGTGAGAAAATGCCAATTTGGATTGCGGATTATGTTCTTGCAACATACGGTACGGGAGCAATCATGGCAGTACCAGCACACGATGAACGTGATTATGAGTTTGCAAAACAATTTGACCTTCCAATCGTTGAAGTAGTAGCGGGTGGCAATATTGAAAAAGAAGCCTATGCAGGTGAAGGCGAACATATCAATTCGAATTTCTTAAATGGTCTAGAAAAACCAGAAGCGATTGAAAAAGCAATTGCATGGTTTGAGGAAAACGGCACGGGTGAAAAGAAAGTAACGTATCGACTACGCGACTGGTTATTTAGCCGTCAACGTTACTGGGGCGAACCAATTCCAGTCATTCATTGGGAAGATGGCACAATTACGGCAATTGCTGAATCTGAACTTCCATTAATGCTACCGAAATCAAATGACATTAAACCAAGTGGAACGGGAGAATCGCCACTGGCTAAAATTGAAGATTGGGTAAACGTTGTAGATCCGAAAACAGGAATGAAGGGTCGCCGTGAAACGAATACAATGCCGAACTGGGCAGGTAGTTGCTGGTATTACCTTCGTTACATTGACCCGAATAACGATCAAGCAATAGCTGACCCTGAATTACTCAAACGCTGGTTACCAGTGGATATATATATTGGTGGTGCAGAGCACGCAGTACTTCACTTACTGTACGCTCGTTTCTGGCATAAAGTATTATTTGATATTGGAGTCGTGCATACGAAAGAGCCATTCCAAAAATTATTTAACCAAGGAATGATCTTAGGTGAAAATAATGAAAAAATGTCTAAATCTAAAGGCAATGTCGTAAATCCAGATGATATCGTAGCAAGTCATGGAGCAGATACATTACGTCTATACGAAATGTTCATGGGACCTCTTGATGCTTCAATCGCATGGTCGGAAAATGGCTTAGATGGAGCGCGTCGTTTCCTTGACCGAGTTTGGCGTCTATTCGTTAATGAAGATGGAACAATCAGTTCTAAAATCGTTGATTCTAACGACACTACACTTGAAAAAGTGTATCACCAAACTGTGAAAAAAGTGACAGAAGACTATGAGGGCATTCGTTTCAATACAGCAATTTCACAAATGATGGTCTTCATTAACGAGGCTTATAAAGCACCACAAATTCCGGTTGAATATGCAAAAGGATTTGTACAGCTCCTTGCACCACTTGCACCTCACGTGGCTGAAGAGCTTTGGGAAAAACTCGGAGCGAACGAAACGATTTCTTACGTGGCATGGCCAACGTTTGACGAATCGAAGCTTGTAGAAAATGAAATTGAAATGGCGATTCAATTTAACGGAAAAGTACGTACGAAAATGATCGTAAGCAAAGATTTCACTAAAGATGAATTGGAAAAAGCAGTGCTTGCAGATGCTCGTGTCATTGAATTACTAGAAGGTAAAGAAGTGAAGAAACTGATTGCCATTCCAGGTAAATTAGTAAATATAGTGGTCGGCTAATGCAACCAATTCATATTGTTATTTTGCTCGTCATTGCCGCTTTTTCTTGGAAATTGTTTACGATCTTACGCACTCCGGAAATCCCTGAAAACGGGAAACGGATGGCCATCAGTATATTTGTCTTTTCATTAATTTCATTTGCCATTGCCGTGTATTTTGTGGATTTGGAATAAACAAACCTATTTCATACTAATAATTAGAGAATGCCTATGAGCAATTACGCCATAGGCATTCTTTTTTTGCTGTGTCAAAAACAATCACGTGAATTTGAACTATCGATTTAGTTAAAAGTACAGCATTGAGCTGTTCAGTGCGGTCTGGAAACTTCCATCGCCAAATGTTTACCTGTACAAAATCTTTATCTCAATCATGAACCACTAGAAGTCTCCATGGTACAGCTTCCCTGTAGGATTAATTAGACAAAAGTTGTGAGTTCAAAATGTTTGCGTCATTGGTTTCGTCCTTACGGTTTCTTTGGATGAACCAAATTATTGCGATTAGGAGAGTACCGATTATGCTGGTTAAAAGTTCAGGGACGATTAAAAGTAAACCGCCGATTAGTAAAACTCCGCGTTCCCACAATCTCGAATTTCGAATAAAATAGCCGATCATCGCACTACTAACAGCAATCATCCCAAGAATTGCTGTTGTTACAGCAATAATCAGCTTCAACGGCGTAACGTCAACTAATACAAGAATTGGATTGAATATGAAAATATACGGAATGATGAAAGCGGCAATTGCCAACTTCACTGCGATAATGCCAGTTTTAAATGGGTTGGCTTTGGCTATACCTGCGCCGGCATAAGCGGCTAAACAAACAGGCGGCGTAATGTCAGCGACTATGCCGAAGTAAAATACAAACATATGGGCTGCCAATGGTGCCACACCAAAATCATTGATAAGAGCGGGGGCAGCAATCGTTGCAGTTACAACATAATTCGCTGTCGTCGGAAGTCCCATTCCAAGTATGATACATGCGATCATCGTGAAGACTAATGCAAGTAAGAGGTGCCCGCTTGACAATGCAATGATACCAGCTGCAAACTTCGATCCAAGTCCTGTCATACTAACAACTCCCGCAATAATCCCAGCAGTTGCAACAGCTGCTATTACAGGAAGTGCTACTCGTGCTCCTTCTTCTAGTACTTTAATCGTTTGAATAAATGACATACGAGTATCTTTCCGTAGTAAACTTACTAAAAATGCAGATATTATGCCGAGTAATGCCGCTCTCTGAGGTGTGAAACCAACAAGAATCGTACCAATAATAATAACTAACGGAAGAAGCATGTAGCCGTTACGTTTCATTATTTCTGTGAAAATTGGTAGTTGAGCTTTCGGTAAACCACGAATACCTAACTTTTTTGCTTCAAAATGTGTTCCGATGAATATCCCTGTAAAATACAATATTGCGGGAATAAGAGCGGCAAGCATAATTGTTGAGTATGCAACGCCTAAGTATTCCATCATAATAAAAGCTGCAGCGCCCATAAGTGGAGGCATGATTTGACCGCCGGTAGATGCAGAGGCTTCGGTAGCTGCTGCAAATTCTGGTTTGAAGCCCGCTTTTTTCATCATTGGAATTGTAAATGAGCCGGATGCCACTGTATTGCCGACGGAACTCCCTGATACCATTCCTTGGAGTGCACTGGCAACTACCGCCGCTTTTGCTGTCCCGCCAGTATATCGTCCAGTTATTGCAAAAGCTAAGTCATTGAAAAACTGTCCGATTTTTGTATGAACGAGAATTACACCGAAAAACAAAAACAGGAAAATAAACTTTGCTGATATTTGAATGGGCGTGCCAAACACGCCAGTTTCTCGGTACCATAAATTAGTCATGATTCGATCGAAGGAGAAACCTGGATGTGAAAGAATCTGGGTTGGAATGAACTTCCCGAAAAGTCCATAAAGAATTGCCACACCTGCGACAATAACTATTGGAAGACCCACTGTTCTCCGCGTTGCCTCTAATACGAGCAAAATACCAAGTATAGAAATAAAAATATCAAGTGGGCTGTAACCAGAAATCCGGCTTTGTAAAATCGAATCAAAGAAAACTATTTTATGATAAGTGACATACATTGCCGTAAAGGCAAGCAAGACATCATACCATGGTACAGTAGTTTGCTTTTTATGTAAGCCTCGTTTAATGGGAAAGAGTAAAAAAATGATACCAAGTCCAGTGCCTAAATGTATTGCTCCTTGTTTCTGTGATGGCAATGTTCCAAAGTATCCTGTATATAAATGAAACAAGGTTAGTGAAACACCCAAAAATCCTACAACCCAAGCCCATCGTCCAATTTTAGTACGAAATTGGTTTTCAAGATCATATTTTTCTAAAATTTCTTGTGCGTCTAATTCTTTTTTATCTTTCATTTAATCACCGCCTTTTAGAGTAAAAAGTAGCGATAGGAGATGAGCCGATTGGATTTAATGAACACCTATCGTCAATTTTCTCTTATCGCCATTTAAAAAGTCTTTATTACTTCAAATCATCTAGACTTTTAATCTCGGTTTTTTCACGAGTAATGATTTGAATTACTTCTGGATAGATATGCCCGATAAATGCTGTGTTATTTACACCACTTCCTTCAAACTCACCTTTTCCTTCAAAAGCAAGAAGGGCAGGAACGTGTACGCTCATTCCAAGATCCATAAATCCATCACGGATGCTCGATAAGTTCTCAACCGAAGCTCCTGTTTCGGTATTTGTCACATTAACGCCATCAATATATTTATTCCAAATATTCGCCATTTCACCGCCAAGTGGATAGTAAGTTCCACCCTGACTTCCAGTTCCTAATATCATTTCATCTTTTCGTTTGGCTTTATCCGCAGTTAGTTCTGCTACTGGATTGTTAACCGTTAAACCTTGTTCTTCATAATAGCGCTTTGCTCCAGGATGGATGGGTAAACCTTCTGAGCCTTTTAAGGCATTTTCTAGCGTCATTTGTTTAGCTTCAGCATGAGTATTTTCGCTTGCATACTCAATCATGCTCTTCGCAATCTCGTACCCAAGTTCTTCATCAATTGTATCTGTATTGCCCATTAAAATTGCGTAAGCTGTAACTGTTTCGATATCCTCTTCAAGAAAATCATACGTTTCTTTTGGAATGGTGTACCTTCTATATCCGCTATTTTCTTCAATTGTTTTGATGGCTTCATCCGAAAGAGAAAGCATTTTCACGTCTTTTGCAGCAGCATTTAGACTTTCGATGCTACCTGCAGGTAAACCAAGAATCCCAATAGAAATATCAATATTTCCGTCTTGGACTCCGTCTGCAGCATCTCCAAATCCTTCTTGGTATGCTTTATAATCATCGTCTTCTAATCCGTAAGCATCTAAAATCATTTTCGATACGGTATTCGTTTCACTTGCAGGTGGGCCAATAGCGATGTTTTTCTTTCCTTCAGTACCACTGCAGGCAGAAACTATTAATACTAAACCGAGTAAGATCATTAAAAAGCCATACAATTTTTTCTTTTTCATTATTTTTCCCCCAATCGTCTATTGTGAAAATATTTGAAACCGTTTTCATTATGCAGGAGAACTAAATGCAAAAATATGAATCTCCTAACATAATTATACTTATTTCGATATAATAGGTAAACTAATAACACTTAAAATTCCAATAATTCCGTTAATGACACGGTAATTTAGTAGTGGATTACTATTTTTGGATTAAAAAATTTAATTGAGTAGCAAGGAATAGAGACAGCGGTGAGAAACTTTACAAGACATCCAGGATAGTTGCTAGGGGAAACAAATCAAAAAGATTATGAACTACAATTGCATATGAAATTTTAAGAATCCAATATTAGTAAGGCTATTGAATATTTTTATTTATTATTTGATTGGAGGAAGGATGGTCTATAGGAAAAGGGGATGGGCGACATGACAAAGTCATTCGCTCATCCCCTTAATAATTAGTAGAACATGGTGCAGCAATAAGTCGTCCACAGCGTCCTTCAACCCTTAATGGTTCAGTGATACCCTTCAGGACCGAGTGCTATTTTCCAGGTTTTTCCTATTCATAACTAATATGTTCATACGGTATCGTTTTCGCAAACCGAGCTGCACTCATACCAGCAATTTTCCCTGTTACTAATGCCGAAGTAATATTATAACCACCAGTATAGCCATGAATATCAAGAATTTCACCACAGAAGTAAAGTCCAGGTTTTTTCTTGGATGCCATTGTTTTTGGTTCGATTTCCTTTATGGAAACACCACCACCGGTAACAAATGCTTTTTCAATCGGTTGTGTTCCATTGACCTTCATGCTGAATGATTTTAGCTGACTTACTAGCAAGCGTACTTTTTCGTTAGATAAATTAGCCCCGATTTCATTTGAATCTATGCCCGCACGATTCAACAAAAATAACAACCAGCGTTCAGGTACCACGCTTTTCCAAACATTTTTCATTGATTTCTTTGGATCTTCCTTCATTAACTTCACAAGCATTTGAAAGGCGGACTCATTATTTTCACTTGGTAAAGAATCAATGACCATTTCAACAGGTTGGTCACCATTTTTCATGCGTTCTTTTACGACAAATTGACTGCATCTTAAAATTGCAGGTCCACTTAATCCAAAGTGGGTAAAGAGCATGTCCATTTGATGAGTAATCAGTGTTTTGCCTTTTTTATTTAATACCGACACGGCTACATCACGAAGTGCCAATCCTTGTAGTTCTTTGGATTTGATAAATCGCTCATCAGACAACAGCGGAACTTCGGTTGGATACAACGTAGTGACGGTATGGCCCGCCTTTTGTGCCCAAGGGTAACCATCTCCTGTCGAACCTGTCTGGGGAACTGCTTTACCGCCAACGGCAAGAACGACTGATTTACTTAAGAATTCCTGTCCACTTTTCAATCGAACACCTTGGACTTTTTCATCATTCATCAACAATTTGGCAACGGGACGTTCAAAGAGAACCTCAACTCGTAATTTTTCAAGTTGTCGGATTAGGGTATCTACTACATCTTGAGCACGATTTGAAACAGGGAACATGCGACCATGATCCTCTTCTTTCAGAGGAACGCCTAAGCCTTCAAAAAATGTAATGATATCCTCATTGTTAAAAACAGAGAAGGGACTATATAAAAATCGCCCATTTCCAGGAATATGTTTAACGATTTCTTCTTGAGTAAGTCGATTGGTTACGTTACAACGACCACCACCGGATATAGCTAATTTTTTTCCTAGTTTTGTTCCTTTTTCGAGAAGTAATACTTTCTTGCCAATTTCTCCTGCAGCGATTGCAGCCATCAATCCAGAAGGCCCGCCACCAACAATTATTACATCATACATGTTTAAACACACTTTCTCTTTTTTTCTCTATTATAAACTATTTGTGGTTTTCATGTCCGAAGGGTAGAATATCCTGTAGGTCAAAATTTTTTGAAGTCAGGAAGTTGTCCATGTCTAATAATTTATTTAAGGGTACTGCGATCTTAACATTAGGGCTTTTCTTGTCAAAAGTGCTTGGTGTATTATATATCATTCCATTCTATTCGATGGTCGGAGAAGAAAATATTGGACTTTATCAGTATGCGTACATTCCATATAATTTAATGCTATCATTGGCCATTTCGGGAGCACCAATTGCATTCTCGAAATTTGTTTCCAAGTATAACACGTTAGGTGACTATCAAACAGGACGAGATTTATTGAAATCCGGGTTAGTCACGATGATGATTACTGGTGCCATTTCATTTTTAATTCTCTATTTTTTCGCGGAACCACTGGCGAAAATAACAATCAAACCAGATGAAAAAATTTACTCATTAAAAGATGTTAAAGAGTCAATCCAATGGGTAAGTTTTGCTTTGATTGTCGTTCCGTTCATGAGTTTATTAAGAGGTTTCTTCCAAGGGTATAGCTATATGATGCCAACAGCGGTTTCTCAACTTGTGGAACAGATTGTTCGTATCATCTTCTTATTAGGTGGAGCATTTGTTGTCATTAATATTATGGACGGCTCTCCAAAACTAGCCATTCAATTTGCCGTACTTTCTGCCTTTGTCGGTGCACTTGGTGGGCTTGTTGTACTGTATTATTATTGGAAACGAAAAAAACCAGAATACGATCAATTGTTGTCGACCTCTACCACTTCATATGATGTTGGATTGAAAGATATGTATAAAGAGATTGTTGTATATGCCATTCCTGTCGTGTTCTTGGGGATTGCGAATCCATTGTTTCAGTTTATCGATTTATTAACATTTAACCGAGCGATGAACGTCTCGGATGATATTGATTATTTAGGGATCCTGAATCTGACGGCACACAAATTAGTCATGATTCCCGTTATGCTTGCCACTGGTTTTTCAATGGCGTTAATCCCGTTAATCACCAGATATTTTACTTCTAATGAGCATAATCTATTGTCTCGAACTCTGGATAATACATTCCAAGTTATATACTTTTTAACACTTCCGGCAGTAATCGGGATGACGGTCTTGGCAAATGAGTTATATCATTTGTTCTATAAACAAAGTGAAATTGGTTCAGATATTCTAGCTCATTATTTACCTGTTGCCATCTTGTTCAGTCTATTCCCGGTAACAGCTTCAATTTTACAAGGGATCAATCAACAAAAATGGATTATCCTTAACTTATTGGTAGGACTGTTATTTAAACTAGCGTTGAATATTCCGTTCATTGGGTTATGGGAAACAAATGGTGCAATTGCTGCAACCATTGTTGGATACAGTGTAGCCATCTTCATGAACTTTGCGGTTTTAGTCGTTACACAAAATTATCGCTCACAATTATTAGTGCGGAGAATCGCGCTGATTTCAATCATGAATGTCGTCATGTTTATAGTGGTTGTGATCGCTCGACTGTTGATTGTGCAAGTCATGCCAGCTGAATCTAAATTTGGGGCTTTGCTCATCATTTTGATTGTGGGTGCAATTGGTGGATTGGTCTATGGTTATATTGGGCTTCGCTTAGGAATAGCCCAAAAATTATTCGGCGAACGATTAACGAAATATACGAAGAAATTCGGTTTTTAAGGTGGTTCTTTCATGAGGTTAGACAAATTACTTTCCAATATGGGATACGGTTCCAGGAAAGAAATAAAGATTTTATTGAAATCCAAAGCTGTTGAGGTAAATGGGGATTTTGCAAAAGATGTGTCGATGCATGTAGATACGGACAACGATCGAATTATTGTGTTCGGTGAGCAAGTCATTTACACGGAATTCATTTATTTAATGATGAATAAACCGCCAGGGGTCATTTCTGCAACAGAAGATAAAAAAGACAAAACGGTGATTGATTTACTTGATCCGTTAGCCCAGCATTTTAAGCCGTTTCCGGTAGGTCGTTTAGATAAGGATACTGAAGGCCTTTTGATTCTGACGAATGATGGACATTTAACACATCAATTACTTTCACCGAAAAAGCATGTTCCAAAACTTTATTTTGCAGTTATTGATGGTCGTGTAACTGAAGAAGATGTAAAGAAATTTAGTGAAGGTGTCACGCTTGAGGATGGATATTTTACAAAACCAGGTGAATTGACGATTCTAAAAAGTGGTGAGATTTCTGAAATCGAGTTGACGATCATGGAAGGCAAGTTTCATCAAGTGAAACGAATGTTCGAAGCGGTTGGTAAAAAAGTGACTTACTTAAAACGCATGTCTATGGGGTCGCTACAATTAGATGAGACATTGGAATTAGGCGATTATCGACCTTTAACTACAGAAGAATTAAATGCTTTACAACAAAAAGAATGACCGAGTTTTTTCGGTCATTCTTTTTTATTACATGGATGTGCGCTGTTCTAAGATGTCATTTTTACACGTTTGTTCGTCGTTGTCCAACTGCCTCGAATTGGACTACTTACCAAATCATTAAAGGCTAACACATTCAAATCTCGTTGAATGGTGCGAGGAGTGATGCCGAATTCATCGACTAAGTCTTGTGTCGTTACAATTCCGTGATCGCGGATGAACATATACACATCTTTAATACGATTGAGCATCCGATCAGTAGTTGGTTTCATTGTTGAACCACTCCTTCATCTTAGTTCTCATGGCAATGACTAGCGGACGATTATGAGTTATTGATAGACTCAGATGTGTGAATAAAGTGCCGTAGACAGCCCCTTTTTTAGTTGGTTGCCAGACTACTAAAGTCTGACAATTAAATTATAAAATATTCTGATCTTTTTTTCTACCTTTTTATCTTACTTTAACAGAGTCTTAATATAATTGTAACATATAAACACGAACATTAGGTTGTATGTTAGATGTTTTCGTTCGTTTTTTAAAAAATAAGTGACTTTAAGATTATAGAGATAATATGTCTAGCTCCAAGTGCCAGCTCGCACCTAAGCTTCAGGCCCTCATGCGAAAGAAGGCTTTCGATTCAGTCCTTCCAGCGCCGGCGTCGAGCTAGAGTGGCACTTTCCGCTTTTCACTTAAAGGTGTAGAATAACTTTATAAATGTGGCAGGAGGAATGTATACGTGATTAATTGGTTTGAAGAAGCAAAGAAAAGACAATCAGAATTACTCATGGATTTACAACAGTTAATTCAAATTCCAAGTGTTTTAGATGAATCATTATTGTCAAGTGCACAGCCGTTTGGACCAGAGCCACTCAGAGCCTTAGAGTGGATGCTTCAAAAAGGGCAAGAAGCCGGCATGACGATTAAAAATGTCGATCAAATGGCTGGTCATATTGAAATGGGTGAAGGTGAAGAACTTCTTGGTATTTTAGGGCATGTTGATGTTGTACCAGCAGGAAAAGGGTGGACATACCCCCCATTCGAAGGTCATATCGATAATAATCGATTGTATGGACGAGGTGCGATTGATGACAAAGGTCCAACAATGGCAGCTTGGATGGCGATGAAAATGGTGAAAGATGCAGGCATCCCATTAAATAAACGAGTTAGACTCATTATCGGAACAGATGAAGAAAGTGGTTTCCGTTGCGTGAAACGTTACTTTGAAAAAGAAGAAATGCCGCATATCGGATTTGCACCCGACGCGGATTTCCCGATTATAAATGCTGAAAAAGGCATAGCGACTTTACGTTTTTCAACAACGACCCTTGAAAGTAAGGAACAGCTACAATCATTCCAAGCTGGCACCCGAACAAATATGGTACCCGATATAGCGACAGCGGTGATTCAAAATACGAATGCTTCGCTTGAATCTGAATTTAAGCAATTTATTCTACAACATAAGTTAATAGGTGAAGTAGAAGTTCGTCAATCAGATGTGCAACTTACACTTGAAGGAAAATCAGCACATGCGATGGAACCGAACGATGGACTTAATGCAGGCGTTTTTTTGGCTAAGTTTTTAGTGGATTTTGTCACTACTTCAGGATCGAAAACGTTTATTGATTTTGTGGCTTCATCTTTTTTCAGCGATTCGAGGGGCCATGCGATTGGCATGCAATTTTCCGATGACATGTCAGGGGACACCACCTTGAATGCAGGTATTATTTCATTTGATCCATCAACTGGCGGTACACTAGATGTTAGTCTACGTTATTCAGTATCGTATCCATTTGATGAAAAACTAACCGCATGCCAAACTATTTGTAACGAGAAAGGCATTTCGGTGGATGTGATGTCTAATTCCAAGCCACACTACGTGGAAGAATCAGATGAACTTATCCAGAGTTTGTCACGTGTATATGAAAGACAAACTGGCGAAAAAGCAACATTGTTAGCAATTGGTGGTGGGACATATGCCCGAGTTCTTAAAAAAGGCGTCGCGTTCGGCATGCTGTTCCCGGGTGAAAAAGATGTTGCGCACCAAGTAGATGAATTCGTGGATATCCCGAATTTAATTAAAGCAGCGGCAATTTATGCAGATGCAATTTGTGAACTGGCTTCCGAAAATTAATCACAGAAAGAAGGACACACTCAATGACATGGGTTTTATGGAATGATCGAATAGTAAAAGATGAAGAGATTCGCTTGTCTAGAGAAGACCGCGGCTACCAATTCGGCGATGGAATTTACGAGGTAATTCGTATCTATGAAGGAAATATGTTTACGGCAACTGAACATATTGATCGCTTGTATGAGAGTGCTGACAAAATCAAGTTAGTTATTCCTTATACAAAAGATGTTTTTCATAAAATGATGTACGACCTGATTGAAGCGAATGAAGTTAAAACGGGACAAGTATATGTCCAAATTACGCGAGGTTCAGCTCCTAGAACACATCAATTCCCTGCAACAACGACTGAGCCTGTCATAACTGCTAATACAAAAGAAGTAGAACGTCCAGTCTCCCAGATGGCAAATGGTGTGGCAGCTAAAACAGTGGAAGACGTTCGATGGTTGCGTTGTGATATTAAAAGCCTAAATTTATTAGGCAATGTATTGGCTAAACAAGAAGCACATGAAGAAGGATGCTTCGAAGCACTGTTACATAGAGGGGATACCATTACAGAAGGTTCTTCGTCCAATATGTACGGCATCAAAGATGGCGTATTATACACGCACCCTGTAAACAATTTTATCTTGAATGGGATAACTAGAAGAGTGATCATGACATGTTGTGAAGAAATCGGTTTGCCTGTTGTAGAACAACCGATGTCTTTAGCTGATGTATATTCAAATGACGAATTCTTTATGTCATCGACAACTGCAGAAATCATGCCAGTTGTCATGATCAATGGCGAGAAAATTGGTTCAGGCATACGTGGGGAATGGACAACAAAATTGCAAGTAGCATTTGAAGCGAAAATCAATCAAACCATCAATGTATAATAATTATGCCCACTACCTGGATAGTGGGTATTTTTTTTGTGTTTTCTGCTGTAAACTGTTGTTAATAAATTGGGTGGTGACGATCATGGTACAACATTATTTCATTGGTTTTAAAATACCTGAAAAAGAAGCTCAACAATTGGATCAAATACGTAGTAAATGGGAGTTGCAATCAACACATAAAGTAATCCCACATGCTAGTGATCTCCACATTACACTTCTGTATTTAGGCGCAGTGGAGGAAAAAGCCATGCAAAGATTAAGTGAACGATTAAATGATCTTCAAGAAACATGTTCCTCGTTTGATTTAACTTTAAAAGGAGTTTCTTCTTTTGGAAGTCCCAGCAATCCTCGTGTAGTTTATGTGTCTACAGAAGAACAAGATAAATTAAAGCTATTACAAAAAAATGTGAAATTGATTGCAGAGTCATTAAACTTTAAAGTAGATCAAAAACCTTTCGTTCCTCATATTACTTTGGCCAAGAAATGGAAGGGTAAGCAAGATTTCAATATGGACGATAAGCATATTGATCAAATGAATTTTATGATTAAATATTTTTCAATTTATTCAATACATCCTCAAAAAACGCCTTCTTATCATCCAGTTAAATCAGTCGTATTGAAGGATCAATAATGATGGCTATTACAATAATTGTGAATCCGACTGCAGGAAACGGTAAAGCTCTCAAACGGTGGGAAGCGTTTAAAAAGGGGTTGGATTTCTCATATAATCTTAAAATCACCACACGTCCAAAGCAAGCAACGGAAATAACGAAAGAATGCACACGATCGGATGATGATCAGCTGGTGATTGCATTTGGTGGAGATGGAACGGCCCATGAAGTAATTGAGGGTGCTATAGGATGTCCAAATTGTATTGTAGGCGTTATTGGAGCGGGTTCTGGTAATGATTTTGGTCGAGGATATCATTCATTCAAAACACCGAGTGAACTCAACCTTTATGTGAGTAATTTTCCTGAAAACAAAGAAATGGATGCGGGTATTTTACATTCTGGAAAAGATGACTATTTTTTTGTCAATAATGCAGGAATTGGTTTTGACGCATACGTAGCGTTTCAAGCCAATAAATCATCGGTAAAAAATTATCTAAATAAATTCGGATTAGGCAAACTCTCTTATACATATTTTCTCATATCATCACTTGTGACATTCAAGCGATTTAACCTCTCAGTGGAAACGTCCGAGCAATTTCTATCTTTTCAAAAGGTTTGGTTTGCTACGGTCAGCAATCAACCTTATTTTGGTGGAGGCATGAAAATATCACCCACTTCCAACACGACAGATGGTTTGATTGAGGT
>Ga0209013_10003097_pt1 | contig 14900 bp, 17 predicted proteins | sample Cruoilmetagenom2_FD_187291 | JGI IMG/M metagenome (GOLD analysis project Ga0209013, IMG submission 187291) | Oil polluted marine microbial communities from Coal Oil Point, Santa Barbara, California, USA - Sample 2 (SPAdes) (version 2) | ecosystem: Environmental > Aquatic > Marine > Oil seeps ... | reverse complement strand
GTTCGCCGTTATCGAAATGTTCAAGATTTCATCATCAAGATGCATCTTCGATAGGATATTTTAACCCCATCTGCCCACATGAAATAGCGAAGAGCCGATTAACGTCAGGGTATTAAAGTATCCATACAAAACAGCGGAGAGCCATATTTTTTCTCCTTCCACACATCTCCTGTCTATTTCAGTTCCCATTCAAGATTTGTAACCGGATTTGCGATGAATTTAAACGTTACTTTCTTATTCTCTCTGTTGTTAATCCTGAAAATCCAGCAAACGCCTCTTTTGAGTTTCAGGACAAAAACGCGTTGATTGATGGAGAGTCCTCCGATCTCAAACGTTCTTTCAATATCACCGCTAAATGTAAACTCCTTGCAGAAATCAGGCAGCCAGCCGATCTGCGTCGCATCATCTGTAAGTAGACCAAAGTTTACACCATCTGCAATCTTGAGCGGCAGATTCCAGATACCATTCCATCTGCCTGCGAATCTTCCATTCTTATGACCGATGGCATAAACTCTCGTGCCAGCAAAAAGAAAATCTGATTCAAGTTTGTCTTTTTCATGCCATTTCATTATTTTCACGCGATCACTCCCAATTATATGGTCTTTGATGTAAAAATAATACTATATCGCTGCCAACTCTCTATAACATTTGCCACTCCGGGATGGTTCAGCACGAATGCGATCCATAAACATGACCGACCCGACAAACTATCCACGATATCATTCTCTGTGTATGCGAGTACGTCTATTCGAAGACGTTGCAGCAGGCATCACCTCTCAGGCTAACTACTATCATGCCGCTATCTGCATGACCATCTTCCAAATTTGATCATGCCAGCAGAACACATATATCAGATAAACGTGTTGTCTTGATTCAGAGGATTTTATCATGAGTGAATCGCTCAGAAAACTGGGGCTCATCGGGATCGGTGCTCTCGCCATCACCGAAGAGAAGATCAGGCAGACCATAGACGAACTCGTCGAGAAAGGAGAGATGAACCGGGATGAGGGAAAATCTCTTGTTCATGAACTCCTGACCGAGAAAACGAGACAGATGCAAGAACTCGGAGACAAGATCTCAGAGGATGTGCAGAACGCGATCGGCAGGTCAAAGATCGCATCGAAGGACGATATCGTACGTCTGGAAGAGAAGATTGTAGAGCTTGAGAAGGTTGTTAAGGAGCTTGCCGGGAAGCAGGAATAGGAAGTGGTGTTATGGATATTGAGGAGATCGCAAAGAAGGTAACGCTAAAGGATCTGCGCCCGATTGCAAAGGAGCACGGCATCAGGACGAGCTGTGTTAAGAAGATCGATATCGTGAAACAACTGCCTGAGGACGTTCTGGAGGAGCTTGCCGGGCGTGAGTGAGTGTGCCTGAATTTATGAACGAATGACCAATGGAACGGGATTGCTGCCCACTGATCGCCGTTTCCTCATAGCATCAGCTTTGCGAACGTCACAGGAGATCGCAGGAGGCACCACCTGTTAAAATCAGTGTACGTCATATCGCCCCTCACGGTTCTCAGATATTCCAAAAATACTCGCTCGTCCTTCTGCAACACCCTCAAAACAACGCCCAGATGATCGTAAGCGAAGTTTGCAAACTTTAATGCAGACTTCAAATTGTAATTGAACTCCTTTTCACATCTCACGACGTATTCATGCAGGGATCGCTCGGAAAAGTCACCCAGTTCCACCGCATTAATTGCAACCTCTGCCGCGATCTCGCCACTCTTCAGGGCGTAGTAGAGCCCCTCACCAAGAAATGGATCGACGAAACCGGCGGCATCGCCCGCCAGAAGCACACGATCGCTGTGAATTTTCCGATCGAAGCCGCCTGCGGGAATCAGATGGCTGTTGACCTGCGTTATTTTGCTTTCGAGATCGATCTTCTTCTGAAGCGAGACGTCTTTAACAAATCGCCCAAACAACGCCTTCAGATTGGGTGCCCGCTTGCTCCACCCGCCGACACCTATGGAGATGTGATCTCTCTTCGGAAATACCCATCCGTAACCCCACGACTCTACGAAATAGAATTCAGCCACATCCGAACCGACACACGAATCAATGAGTGTTTTCCCGAGTTCGACCTCGGCTTCCCGGCATAAACCGATACCATCGCCCCAGCGCGTTCGTATGCCTGATTTCTTTGCAACCGTGCTGTTTACTCCGTCGGATCCGATAACAATCCGTGAACGGTAGCTATTGTTGGATGTCGCAACTTCCACGTAATCCTTGCCAAAATTGATATCTTTTACTGCCTCGCCGTCGTGGACCACGGCACCGGAATCCTCTGCTCGATTGATAAGCCAGTGATCAAGGTTTCTCCGCGTGGTCGTTACTGCGATGCGATCATCCAGAATCCCTGTGAAGCTCTGGTAATCGGATGTAAATATCCGTGCACAGAATAGTTCACGCTCGATTAACTCCTTATCAATCCCCCCGATAACGTCCAGCGCCTTCTGGGAAAGACCGCCGCCACATGGCTTATCTCGTGGATATCTCGACCTCTCTAAAACCAGCACATCGAGTCCGCTTTTTGCAGCCCGTTCTGCGGCGATCGAACCGGATGGTCCGCCTCCGGCAATGATTACGTCGTACATCAGATAGACCTATCCCGCCGCAGCCAGTTCTTCGAAATATCTCCCGACCAGATCCGAGTCCGCGATCCGCTCTTCGGACGCCTCGGAAGCGACCGGTTCCACAGGAAACGCCGGAGACTCCTCAAATTCCTGCATCTCTGTTTCGGCGGCTTCCCTGATCGAAAATTCGGAGCCTACGCCAGTATACATCGTGAGATCGAGATCTGTTCCCTCAATCGATGCGACCGATGGATCTCCGTAGATGTCGTAGCCACCCCCCATAGAATCCTCTATATCCATCGTGTCGATACTCTCACCGAAGCCAGCGCCAGCACCGTCACCCTCGCCCCCGATCATACCGATGACCGGCAGTCTCGCACCATCTACAGACTCAACAACTGAGAAATCCGCAACCGCAAGCGATATGATGAAGAGCGCGAGCACAATAATCGTTGCAACCCGCGATGCAATCAATTTTTGGTTCAGAAACGACGAATACTCGATATCCTCTACCTGTTCCTCAACATCTTCTACCAGATCCTGCATCACGACATTCTCAACCTCGCGATTGTCATACGCGGTCTTCAGAGGCTCGTCCAGATCGGGATACGCCACCCCAATCTCGGCGCACGCGTCCCCACGTGCTCTCTGTGCCAGAATCGTCAGGGTGCCCGCGCCAACCAGCGTAGCCGCGACTGCGAGCAGAATTGCGCAGAGTGCGGGTGCGGCGATCTCCCTCCCGACATCCGAAAACGTGATGATGTCGAAACCGAGCATCTCGGAACAGATATGGTGAATTCCTGTGAAGATGATTGTGGCATACGACGCCATGAATATGAGGACCAGATCCAGGAGCACGTAATATGTCTTGAATCGTCCGGATAAGCCGCCGAGTTCGGAGATTGCGTCGGTGAATGTGTACATGCTGGTACCTACTTTCCGCATACTTCTCTTAATGGCTTCGCTTACGTGCGGCAAGTTCGATCGCCCTGACGATACTACTCGTCGGATTGATCGTCGCAACCGGGATACTCAGAATCTTCTCGACGGTGGGACTAACTATGGGTGCACAGACGAGCGCTGATGCGCCGTCACGTTCGGCGCGGACCGCCGCTATGATCGCATCCTCCATCGTGGCTGCCGCATACTCACGTACGACCACGGATTCGCCCCCGATTAAGAGCTGCCTCTCAGTGATGCGGTCGAGAACAGGACGCGCTGCGATCAATGCGATGAAATTTCTCTCTCTGCCTTCGAGTTCTCGTATGGCACGTACGATCGCCCGGAGCGTCTTCACGTTCGGCTCACGGTGCCCCGAGAGTATCTTGTATAGCGTACTGTGCGGTATCGAGGCGCATTTGCTGAATTCAATTGCGGTCATTCCAAGTTCGTCCTTTATCACTCTGGAAAGTACATTTCTGAACTGCTCATCCGATACGAATACGGCAAGGATCACGTCGTCTGCTATCATTCGATTACCACCATTCAGGCATTCAAGCATCTCGTTTTACAAATATCCGATTCGATGTCCTCAATTTCAGAAACAAACCGATCTGCAATATCCTTTCCTATATTCTTCCACAAATCGTACTCAATCCCAAGATCGCGTAGCCCGATCGCGTTTGCTTCGGCAGGCGTCCCGCTGCTGACCAAATTTACGCCGCAATGGATCTTCTCCGACGATATTCCTGCCGTTGCTATGCTCACAGTTAGTTTTCCCCCATTCACAAAGATATCATCACCCTGCCTCTCGCTTTTCACCCCCATACTCCGCAGGACCTCCTGAACACAGACGATCAGGATCCGCTGCATATAGTACGCCTGCCGTATGCTCGCAGGCGATGAGAACCGCTCAACAATGAAATGGATCAGATCGTCGCCCTTAATCGCCTTCTGATCCTTTTCGTCCTCGAGATCCTTCACGTGCACAACATCCATTGTGCCACGGAAGACGACAATCGAGTCGCCGCGGACATCTGCATGCTCGTACGCCCACAGCGGTTCGATCTGCAAGCCATCGTACAACATGGGTTGCTCAATTACTACGGTATCCATGGAATAATTTTCATCGATAAGATTAATATGGATTGGGGTCGTTTGTATAATGGGAGTGGTTGTGCATGAATACGCTGGAATCTGTACAGGATGTGTTGCATTTTGAGAGGGAAGACAAACAAGCAGCAATTGACGAGATCCGCCGCTCTGTGGAGCATATTGGCGATCTGGAGGTGCGCAGGGTTGATTGTGAACGCACGCTGGCTGATGCACAGGCAAATTTCGAGAGAACTGCATCCGCGGTTGCGGACATTATCTTGATTCTGGCGGATACTCGGGAAAAATATGAGCGTGCATCCGCGATATGCGATGAAAACGGTGTAAAAAGCATACAATCAGAGATTGAAGGTGTCCACACTCTTTTGAGTGGCACAGAATCTGAAAAAAGAAGAGAAGAGAATATTCTGGGTAATATAAACGATGACCTTGGCAAATTGGAGATCGCAGAGGAAGAAAAAATTAACTCTGTGGAACAACAAGTGGTAAATGCGATTGATAGGATAAAATGCGATCTTACGGAGGTAGACCTGGAGATAGAAGAGTCTGAAGGAAAAGAGCTGTCTATAGAAAGCCAGGAACAATTGATCAAGCAACATCTGGAAATACTCGATAAAAAAGAATCAGAACTGAATGATATAAAAAAGGAGTGTAGTGATGTAGAAAGGTCGCTAAATGCAGTGAAATGCGCACGAAAATTGGCAGAGGACGATGTAAAGAAGAGGGATGTGGGCGCTCCTGTCAAAGAGGCAAAAGAAGAACTGAAAATCGTAAAAGACCGAGAGAACAAGGCGACGTCTGATCGTAAGAAGGCAAAGCGTGGTCTGTTGTTTGCGAAGGGTGAAAAGCGAGAACGGTTGACCAAAGTAGCCGAAACTTCAGAAAACAACCTCAAGAAGTTGAAAATTGAGATAGAGGATGCAAAAAAAGCTGTTGATATAGCAAAGGCGGATGCCAAGAAGGAACCTGCCAGAATGCGCGCTGCGCGGGGTGGTCTTTCCAGAATACAGAAAAAAGAGGATAAATTGAGGGAATGCCTGCATGAAAAGGAGAAACAAATGGAAATTGCTGAGCAAGAGATCACATCTGCGGGCATCGAGTTCAACAAAGCGAGATCGGATCTTGGATGGGTGCGGTGGAACCTGGACAATCTGAACGATACGTATGCCAGAAAGCAGAGACTGATAATAGATCTGGAAGATGAAGAGAAGAGACTCGAAGATGTCCGAAATGTGAGGGCGCGAACAGAATCATTCGATGAGCTACACATCCCCGTGGAAGAGTCACAGAATCAATTGAGCGGCGCAGAGGACACCCTACGTGCGCTGGAAACTAACTTGAACAATTTGGAGCTGAAAGAAGAGTCTACGTACTCAGATATTGAAGATGCCAGAGGACGACTGGCTGAAGAAGAAAGAGTGATCCGGGAAACAGAGAGCAGTCTCATAGATGGGAAATCAGAATGTCAAAAAGCAAAAGAATTGGTAAAATTGGCAGAAAATGATTTGAAGTCTGTTGTTGAGGAAATGCTTATCGCTAACAGAGAAATAACGAGAATGATCCCGCACATACTTGCGGAGGGCTCGGAAGTGGAAGCGGTAGAGGCAAAATTCGAACGGACCGCGATCGAAGAACTTGAATCTGCACGAAACGAGATTGCAGAGCTACAATCGAAGCATGAATCGCTGTTATCCGAATTCAATGCCACATGTGATGACCTCACTGCGGCAAACAACGAGTTAACTGAACTCAAAGTGGCTCACGTGATGCCAGAGGGTGCACAGGTACCGGTGGTTGATCCCCGGGACGTAAAAGAGCTCCTGACACTATTGGATACAATGCTCGAGAATATTCCTGAAGATATGATCGAGGAATTTGCAAATTCGGACGATTTCGTCCTGTATAAAGCGGTTCTTGATGGGTATGGCGTTTAAGGTGGGTACATGGGGCTCCGAAGCAAGGCAAGTGAAAACAGGGAGAAAAACGTCCGGAAACAACCCGTTGAGATGAAGAAAGGTCTCCGCAGTGCCGCAGCAGGAAAACTCCGCGATGAATCCGGACCAGAAGTAGAAGTCTCAGAAGAGCCAATCGGCGAAGAGGAAGCGAAGTCTCTCCTCATGGGACGGCTGCTTGGGGTTGAGCCTGCAGAAACACCGGTCAATCCTGATAAATCCTCTAAAAGAGTACTTCGCGGTGCCGCAGCAGGGAGCGTCCGCGATGAATCCGGACCAGAAGCAGAAGTCTCAGAAGAGCCAATCGGCGAAGAGGAAGCGAAATCACTTCTTACAGAGCAGATAAAAGAGATCGAATCCGTTCCAGAAACTCTGTTTGCCCCACCGGATCAACTGGGAGCGCTCTTCGGACTGTCAGCGGAGCAGGACGGTGTAGGGATCGGGGAAAAGAAAGATGAGCACAATGTAAGAATTCTATCTGCAATTAGTGGCACTTCCAGACCCAAAGAGCCCGATAAATCGGCGGCAGAGTCCAAGAAATTCAAAAAACGGTTCCACTACTGGCTGCATCTATTCATGCTGGTTCCGTTTGTGGTGTTAGGCGACCACATCAAGGCGAAATCGTCAGATTACCAGCATCTGCGCCACCAGCTGCAGCAGGCTCGTATACCGATATCCTACGAGATGTATATATCAAATTCATTATTCTATTCCACAGTCGCTGGGCTCGTCGGAGCGATTCTCGGATTGGTCGTCTCTTTTGTCGCGATTGCGGTCATTGGTCTTCCGGAACAGATCACAAAATTCACATTCAGCGAATCGACTGCGTGGATACTCGATTATAAAGAGATCTTCATCTCGTTGTTCCTCGTCGTCTTTCTCGCAATCGTGCTCGGCGGGGTCGTCTACGTCCTGTTTTTAATGTATCCATCCTTCAAGGCTAGCGGGCGCAAGACTGCAATCAACCAGAACCTCCCGTATGCGGTCACGTTTATGTATGCGCTCTCCAACGGCGGCATGAACCTAGTTGAGATATTCAAATCGCTTGCGAAGTGCGGGGACACGTACGGCGAGGTTGCAAAGGAAGTTGACCTGATCGTGCGAGATATGGAGTATTTCGGACACGATCTGCGAACGTCTCTTCAAATTATCTCTGAATTGACGCCGTCCCCAAAGTTCCAGGACTTAGCACACAATCTGCTCTCGGTAATCGACAGCGGCGGCGACATCCCGAAGTACTTCATGGAAAAGTCGGATCAGTACCTGAAGGAGTCGATGATCGATCAGAAAGGCTATCTCGAAACGCTTGCGCTGATCGCAGAGTCTTATGTGACTGCATTCGTGGCTGGACCGCTCTTCATGATCATAATTGGAGTCATGATGGTTCTAATGGGGTCCGGAAGCGATATGATGCTCTATGCGATCATATATGCGGTGCTCCCGATCGGTTCGGTCATGTTTGTGGTCATGATCAATATGCTCTCACCATCTGCTGGCGGCGTCCCCCCGCTTCTCCAGACGCGAACCAGAGTCAATTATGAGATTGTGATGCCACCCGAACTGGAAATCCTGGAAGCCGACAAGAACACCCCACCGGATCCGGAGCTCGAAAAGATGCTCGCACTGAAGAAGAAGTGGGCACGTCTCATAAAATCCAAAAAGACGCTTGTATTCAGGCAGTTACTACGCGATCCATTGAAATCTGTTAAGGTGCGACCAATCAACATACTGGCTGCGAGCGTTCCGCTGGCAGTGATCTTTTTTATAATCGCGTTCGCACTGCACAGGCATGAACTGTTGAGTTTTGATTTGATCATCAACTTTTTGGATGATCATATCGTGTATTCGTTATACATAGCGCTCGTTCCGCTCGCATTCTTCCATGAGATGAAGTCAATGCGTGAGAAAAGGCTCCAGAAGCAGATTCCGGGCTTTCTCAGCAAACTGGCAAGCACGAACGAGACCGGCATGACGATCAGGGATTCGATCCGGTTGATGGCGAAGTCCAATATCGGCGCACTCAGCAACCAGATCAAGCTGGTCTGGAAGGATATCGACTGGGGTCTGGACGTCAATGATTCGATGGTGCGGTTTGCAAATCGCATCAGAACGCATGTGGTCGCTAGGTCGATCACACTCATCACCAGGGCAAACGAGTCGAGCGGCGATGTCGGCGAGGTACTCGCGGTCGCTGCGCGGGATGCGGAGACCGAGCAGACCCTGAAACGGGAGCGGGTGATGAACATGATGATCTACATCGTGATCATATACATTTCATTCCTTGTTTTCGTCGGGGTCATCTATGTGATTACCAGCACGTTTCTGACTCAGATGGCGGATGCTGGCGAGCAGATGGCATCCGCCGGGGACGCGGGAGGTGGATTTCTCGGCGGCTTCGATCTCGATATGTACAAGCGCCTCTTCTTCCACGCATCGCTCATCCAGGGCTTCTGTTCAGGGCTCATCGCTGGCGTGATGGGCGAGGGCAACGTGCTCTCAGGGCTCAAGCACTCCATAATCATGATGACGATTGCGTTTTTGATCTTCAAGCTGATGGTGGGCGGGGTCTGAAAGCTTTAGATGCGATGCATTGCACCGGGGGTATATCAACAATTAGCAGCGCCTGCGTTGCCTCGTTGCTCTCGCCCAATCTCGTCACCATAAATCACTCCGGAAGCAGAAAGAGTCCCTTCGCTGTTACGATCATGGAGATGTCACTTCCGGCTTTTGCATGGAGGAATGCTGGCTTCTTCAAAAGAACAGTCTTGTATGTTTCGGGATCCAGCACCTGAACCGTATCCTCCTCGATTGCAACCAGAACAGAGCTCACAGCGTCATTCCGGCTGCCGAGTTTCACGGCTGGCGCATCCGTACCGAATGAGGCATTTGATCCGTCTGATAGGTCGATTGCATGAATCTGCTTATCCTGCTGGCGCGTGACCTCGACTACCCGATCCTGTACAGCTATCACATCCCCACGCACGAACGCGGGCAGCCGCACGGCGCAGGTGACCCGGTACAGGTTTTCACCATCTTTTTTGCCAGCCAGTGACGACGAGATGGTGGAGGTTCCGCCGAGTTCCCTGATGATTGCGTTGCATGCCTGTTTGCAGGAAGTGATCGATCCAACATAGAGATCAACCCCCTCTTTCAGCTCCTCGATCTTCGAAACGAATGCAAACCGATCCCCTTTGTCAAACAGGTTTTTTAGTAGGTGATCAGTCAGTTCTATGCACCGTTCAACCTCCTGCTCCCGGATATGGCGATGATCTGCACGCAACTGCAAGATTCCTGCATAATACCCCCCTGCAATCCTGCTGCATGCATCACATGTCTCTTTAATGATGCGTATCTCGGTATCGGCGGTTGCAGAGATATCGAGACCGTCCACAACCGCACCCACGGTAATGTGTACCATATATCGTGATTGATCGATTTCTTCCTCCGAAAAATCGAGTTTTGCGTCGCTCGCATCCGGGTGCAGCGTTATCGATCGGGATAGTTCAGAGAAAAGCACCTCTTTCATGTCCGATACCTGGATCCACTTCCCTGCCGCGAAGTATGCTCCGCAGACCGGGCATACATGGATCTTTATGACCGGGGGGCAGTCGATGAGCGAAAAACTCTTGATAAAGCAATCCCTGCATCGGTTGCCATGGAATTCAGTTGTCTCTCTGCCGCATTCGGGGCAGAAAAGTGTGCGTGTGCGTGTGCGTGCGGGGTGCGAATGGGTGACCATTGGTTCCTGTTTGTGTGCGGATCAGGTTAGCTCTATCGGCGGTGGGATCGTTGCGACGTACAGTATATATTGGTGCGTTTCGGGTGCGTTGGACTTCCCGCGATTCCGATCTATGCCCGCTTAAAGAAGACCCCCAAGACCGCAACAATGTTTTAGCTTCTCCTCTCAAAAATCATCAAGATCGTAAACAAAAAACCCATTCTCTCTAAGTTCATACTTTCCAACGATCTTCTTTGCGACGATTGCAAAATACTCCTTGCGCACATCATTGTTCCACGGCACAAAACGTGATTTTCCCTGCAAGTCTTCCAGAATGTCGCCTGCTTTTCTTTTGCTTAAATTCTTCCGTTTACATTCTACAAAAAGAATCTCGTATGTATTTTCATTCAAACAGACCACATCGACCTCAAGTTCCAATCTCTTCCCACCAGCTCTATGAAATCCCCACCATCTACCTGTTTTCGTAGCTACAAATGGGCACAAGTGCCTCAACATACCGCCTCTTATCAATTTTTCAAATTTTCTACCCACGTATGGTGTGAAGCATCTTTTTCACAAAATTCTTCGGGAGTTCGGTCTTTCCGATTCGCCTTCTACCATAGATCACGATGAACTCTCCACATTCGGTACCATACCGCTCCTGCAAGAATTCCAGTTCTTCTGCCCGGTCAATGAACAGGAACATGATCCTTAGGTTTGTACTCCTGACATATCAGTCTTTCAGGATACGTGCAACGTTTCAGATCGCTGATAGATCATAAATTTTTGGAGTGCTCGCGAGATTGGGCGGATGCCCCCCAAAGTCCCTTGCGCCCAAAAAGACCCACCCCCCACTCGAGCACGTTCCCCTTCACCCACGAATTCGCAGAACCGCGTCCGCAAGCCCGATCATCTCCTGCTCTCCGGTCCGCATGTCCCGCAGCGTGACCATCCCGGCAGCGATCTCCTGCGCCCCGACGATCACCGCATAATCAGCGCCGATCGCGTCGGCATGCTTTAACTGCTGCCCGAACTTCCTGCCGCTGATATCAATTGTGGTGCGCACGCCAGCGCCCTCGCGCAGCCTGCTCGCAACACGGATCGCATCCTCCACCACATCCGGCAGATAGACGACCGCAACCGTAGGCTTATTTGGCGGCTCGACTTCGCAGACCTCAAGCACCCGGTCGAACCCGATCGCAAAGCCGCATGACGGCGTCTCTGCTCCGCCGAAGAGCTGCGCGAGACGGTATGTTCCGCCGCCGCAGATCTGGTTCTGTGCGCCGAGTCCTGCTGCGTACATCTCAAAGACCATTCCCGTGTAGTAGTCAAGCCCTCGTGCAATTCCGAAATCAACCTTATACTCGACGCCGTAGTGATCCAGCAGGGTGCGCATCTGTTTCAGTTGCTCGATTGCCCCAGTCTCGCCGACGATTGAGGACGCCTCGTCAAGATCTGCGTCGATTAAGGCGAGCAAGCGATCTTTCACATCGGAATCGTCCGCAAGCAGCACTCCAAGACCCTCAAGATCCTTCTTGTCCATCAGCCGCATCGCTTCTGCCTGCATCTGCGAATCAAGGTCATGGAGCACTCCGCGAACGACGCCGAGATGCCCGATGCAGAGGTCAGCCTCAATTCCAATATCAGAAACCATTGCGGCTGCAAGCGCAATCGCCTCTGCTTCCGCCTCTACGCGGCCGCTTCCAATGAGCTCGACGCCAAACTGCCAGAACTCTCTGAATCTGCCTTTCTGCGGGCGTTCGTACCTGAAACAGTTCTCGAAGTAGTAGAGCTTAATCGGCTTTGGCGAGACCGACATCTCATTTACGTACATGCGAAGTACTGGTGCAGTCAGTTCGGGACGGAGCGCAATCTCTCTTCCGCCTTTGTCTTTGAACGCGTATAGTTCTCCGAGGATCGCTTCGCCTGATTTGATCGTGAAGAGTTCGGAATTCTCGAACGTGGGGGTTTTTACCTCAACGTATCCCCATTTTTCTGCGATCGCCCTCATGCGGTTCTCGATGTATCTGCGCTTCTCTGTTTCCGCGGGGGTGAAGTCGCGGGTGCCTCGTGGTCGCTGTAGTTTCATGTGTGTGGGGTCCTATGGCGTGTATTTCGATGTGGATTATGGATACTTCAACCAATATTTTTTGTCATGTCGTTGTTTCACTTTCCCGGTTTTTATCTCCACCGTTTTTAGCAGTGTGTTTCAAAGCAGCAAATCCAGATTCAGTAATTTTGTACTTCTGCGATCTGCTTCTCGGCTTATCCGGAATTGTAAAAGCCAACAAACCATTTTGTAAGAGGGGCAGAATGTATCTCTTGTAATTCGTGTAAGCAGGTGAGAGATTGAGGTGATTTAAGATTTCCCGCTTCTTCCGTTCTGTTTTGCAGAACTCAAGTATCTTGATGACTTGCTCACTAACTTGCTCACCTACCACTGCCTCTGGATGAACAGCTATGATTGTCATGAAATAATTGCGATCATCATCAGTTTCAAAAACCGGTTCCGGAGACCCGTTTTCCTTCATAGCCCGCCGTATTTTCGGAAAACCTGTACCCCGCCTCTCTGTAAGATGTAACTCTTTCAAAAAATCTCCGATGCGGCGGTTACGGTATTTTCTCGCGGTGACGCGTTCGTTATTCAGGTTATCTTTACTGAGCGGAGGAAGCGGTCCCGGATAGCTGATAATCTCAATTCTACTGGGGAATATGCGAACCTCGACAGGCGTTATGTCTTGATAACTGCGATGGTAAAGCGCGTTCACAACGGCTTCTTCGATGGCTTCATACGGATAGTTGAAAAACCGGATCGCTTCCGCCTGACCTGGAACTTTACGAACCGATTCGGTTACCACATTGTTCTTCAGATGGGTGAGCGCAGATATGATCTGCTGTTGGATCGGTCCCGTAAACGTCTTTTCGGTACAGCGGTCGCCGATCTCATCTTCAAACTCTACGATGTCTATCTGGGCGCCACGGAAGAACCGTTCCGGATGCTCGTTAAAAAAGAGCAATCTTGCATTTTTCGGCTTCAAATATTCATCCGGTCCTCCGACGATATTCAGCTGCCTGCACAGATCAGAAAAAGGCAGATCTGTTGATTCGGACCGGAGAGCGCTCTTTGTTTCGGCGAGATGTGCCTTGATCAGTGTCAGATTCAAATCAGTTATCTCGGCACGGTGATTGATCTGATCATCGAAAGGAATCTGATTTGCCATTGACGGGAGTTCCCGCTCCTCGTTGAGGCTCGCTTTTTTGGTTACGGAGTAGTGTCTAATGTAGGGGCTGTAAACAGATCCTTTCGATAGTTTTTCAGGCGCTTTGTAGGGTCTGTTGGAGCCTCCGGGTGCCCAGATGATCAGGAGCTTTTTATCCTGAAAATCAACTGGTTCAACGACTGGGGCATAATACGGTCGTAGTTTGTAGCATAGTTCAAGTAATTCTTTCTGGATTGTATCGATCTTCGTGAGCGGGACTCCAACGGGCGGCAGGACAGGACGTCCGCCATCGTCTTCGATTCCGATTATGATATAACTGCCGCCCCAGTTCCTGAAATCGTTGGCAAATGCACAGATACTGTGTATTGTTGGAATCGGGTTCCAGCCCTGTTTAAACTCGATTCGCTCCCACTCAACAGTTCTGCCGTTTATCAATTCACGGGTATTCACAGGAAGCGCCATCAGTCTAAAATCTCCCCTGATGGGCATCTGTCATGTCTCACCATTAGCCCGCCCTCCGTCTGCTCGCATTGAGCACGGTGATCCCCACAACCATATCCCTCTCGTATCTAATTATGAGATCATCGTCCGTGAGCTTGGAACCGTCTGCATGACTCGGTTTTTTGAAGTTGAGGTACAGAACGTCAGCCTCTTTATCACAAACCGTCCAGATCCTCGAATCTGGCACATCCAACAGTTTAAGTGCTAGGTTCAATGCCGTCCTTACTTCTACCGCGCCCATATTTTCCGTCACCTTTCAAGCTGCCTTCTACGCCTCGTTAAAAAGGCGGTAATCACAAATCCATCTGCTCTACTTAATTCTCGGTACATTACTACAATACACTTCCGTTTCATTTTTACAGTCCCCCTCTTCGCAACTTCCAACATGGTGTTTCAGAGCAGCAAATCCTGATTCAGTGGTTTTGTACTTCTGTGATCTGCTTTTAGGTGTATCCGGAATTGTAAAGGCTAGCAAACCATTTTGTAAGAGTGGTAGAATGCACCTCTTGCAATTAGTGTAAGTAGAATAGAGTTTGATGTGATTTAAGACCTCCTTCTTCTTCTTCTTCTTCTTCCGTTCAGTCTTACAGAACTCAAGTGTCCGGCTAACTTGCTCACTGACCCGGGCCTCCTTGTGGGCAGCCAGAACTGTCATGAAACAATTGTGATCGCCATCAGTTTCAAAAACCTGCCCCAGCGATCCATTCACCCACATCGCCCACCGCCTATCCAAAAAATTCGCATCTTGCCCCTCAATTAAGTGTAACAACAACCGGGTTCGCGTAATCCGTGTGCGTAAGCCCGGTCACATCATCGCACTTCGCATCTTCCGCGCCGCATCGTAGCCGATCCAGCCGCCGATGAGTCCTCCGAGG
>Ga0209013_10003096_pt1 | contig 14905 bp, 12 predicted proteins | sample Cruoilmetagenom2_FD_187291 | JGI IMG/M metagenome (GOLD analysis project Ga0209013, IMG submission 187291) | Oil polluted marine microbial communities from Coal Oil Point, Santa Barbara, California, USA - Sample 2 (SPAdes) (version 2) | ecosystem: Environmental > Aquatic > Marine > Oil seeps ... | reverse complement strand
ATGGGCCCGTATTCCTCGTTGTCGCTCCTCGGCGATGAAGTGACATCGCCGTCGTCGCGGCGCCTAGAATCCGGGCCCATGGCGCTCGCAACGGACGACGCTGGGGGCTCCGGTCGGGCCTCCGGTCGAAAACCCCGCTGGGCAAGTCACCTCGCCGCCCTCGCTACGAGACCTCATGAATAATGCGGGTTAGCGGTGTACTCTTCGTAGCGAATGACCCGCGAGTTCTTCATCAACGCCGACTTCGACCTCAGCCTGCGTTCCGGCCGTGACCCCTCGGCCGAGGACGCCCGGGCCAGGCAGGCTGCGGAGCTGCCCATCCACCTCCTGCTCCTCGGATTTGGGGGGGACTCGGTGATCGTGCCGGAGGTTCCCCCCGAGGAATTTCTTACCTATCTGGAGCGCGTAGGCCTGGGGCGGCCCGCCGTGAGTGTCCAGCCCTCGATTCGCCATCACTCCCGTTTCAGCCCTTTCGGTTGGAACAGAGAAGCTGATCGCCTCAACCGGTCCTACCGGGAGCCCGCCCCCCACCCGCCGCTCGAGGTGGTGCGCCGGGTGAACGGACGACGCTTCGCCGCCGCCATCGAACGAGAGTGCTTCGACGACGGCTCCCTGCTCGGCGAGTTCACCACCGTGGACGCTCTCGAGTCATGCCTCGGCGCGAGGCCGTCCGATGAGAAGGGGTGGATCCTCAAGGCGGAGCACGGCAACGCGGGCCTCGGAAACAGGCGCCTGCGTTCACGCCGCCTGACGCCAGAGGATCGCGAGGTGACCCGCCGGTTGTTGGTCGAGGATGATTGCGTGCTTCTCGAGCCCTGGCGAAGGCGGCTTCTCGACCTCGCTGCGGTCTTCGACGTGGATGAGACGGGGGAGGTGCGGGGATTCGATCTGCACCGGGTGGTGAACACCGCCGACGGAGCGTTCATCGGCGCCGTCTTCGAAAAGAAACCGCCCGCCCTGGAAAGGTGGCGGCCGATCATGCGCCGGGCATCGGGCGAAGTCGCCAGACGTCTTGCCGACGCCTGTTACTTCGGTCCCGTCTGTCTCGACGCCTTTGTTTGGGACGACGGGGGGGAACACCGTCTGCGGCCGCTGGTCGATCTCAACGCGCGACTGCACGTCTCGACCTCTGCACTGCGACTGTGGCGCTCCTGGGGCGGTGACACTGTGGTTTATTGGCGCCTCTTCTCGGCCCGCAAGCTGCGCCTGCCGGGCGGCTACGAAGAACTCGAGGCGGCCCTCGGCGCGGACGCCTTCGACCCCGGAACCCGTTGTGGTGTTCTCCTCACCTCACCCCTTCGGCTCGGCGAAAGGGAGCGACCGCCGGGACGGTTCGGGGTGCTGCTCGCAGGAAGGAGCCTCTTCGAAGTCGAGGCCATGGATCGCCGCCTGAGGGAAAGATTCGAGCGATGAGCGTGCGCGTTGCGGTCATCGTCGGGCCGACGGCCAGCGGCAAGACCCACCTCGGGATCGAGGTGGCCCATGCGCTGGGCTCGGAGATCCTGTCCGCCGACTCGCGACAGGTTTATCGTGGACTCGACATCGGCACCGGCAAGGACCTCGACGAGTACGCCCGGGTCGATCCGCCGGTGCCCTGCCACCTGATCGACCTGGTGGACCCGGAGGAGATTTACACCCTCTTCCGCTACCAGCGGGACTGCTACAACGTGCTCTCCACCAAGACGCGCGAGGGCCGGTTCAGCGGCGGGGGGGTGCCCCTGATCATGGTTGGGGGGAGCGGCCTCTACGTCGAGGCGGTGGTGCGCGATTTCCGGATTGCCGATGTCCCTGAGAACGCCCCGCTGCGGGTGCGCCTCGAGGGCCGCACGCACGAGGAGCTTGCAGAGTTACTTGATCGGGAGGCGCCCGATCTGAAAGCCCGCACCGACCTTTCCAGCCGCCGGCGCCTGATCCGTGCGCTCGAGATCGCGGCCCACGGGCGCACCGCCCCTCTTCGATTCAGCGAGCCACCGGATTTCGACCGCCGCTTCACCGTCTTCGCTGTGCGGATCGGGCGGGCGGAGCTGCGCAGGCGGATCGGGGTCCGGTTGCGCAGCCGACTCGAGGGGGGAATGGTCGAGGAGGTGCAGGGCCTGCTCGATCGCGGCCTGCCCCCGCGCCGGCTCGAGGAGCTCGGTCTCGAGTATCGCGAGATCGCAGCCTACTTGGATGGGGTGAAATCCTACGAGGCCATGACCGCCGACCTCGAAGCGGCGATCGGCCGCTTTGCCAAGCGCCAGCAGACCTGGTTTCGCGGGATGGAGCGGCGTGGGGTGTGGATCCAGTGGATCGATTCCAATGACGTGGAAACGGTGGTCGCTCAGTTCTGCGATCAGTAAAAGTTCTTCTTGTGGCGTCGAGGCGGGACGAGCCATATCTTGAGAGTTGAGGAATCGGAGGTGGGAAATGGGGGCCAAATCTCCGGAAGAGCGGCAGCGGGGCGGCGTGGCGGCCGAGCCGGCAGAGTTCCGAATGCGCTTCCGGGAGCTGCTCCAGCGTGCCGCCGCCCAGGCAGAGGTGGCGGAGGAGCCCGTCCCGGGGCCTTATCTTACGGTCTCGCGCGAGGCCAGTTCAGGCGGCGCCGAGGTAGCCCAGCGGGTGGGGCAGCTGCTCGAATGGACCGTTCTCGACCGCGAGCTAGTGCAGGACCTGGCAGAGCGGCTCGAGCTCGAGCCGGGGCTTCTCGAACTCATGGACGAGACCCGGGTCAACTGGTTCTCCGAAACCCTTCTCAACCTCTTCAACTCGCGCTTGGTGCTCCAGGACTCCTTCGTCTCGATGCTCACCCGGGGCATGGCGCTCGCGGCCTTCGAGGGGCGGGTCGTCATCGTCGGGCGGGCCGGCAACCTCGTGCTCCCCCCGGAGGGAGGGTTGCGGGTCAGGGTGGTGGCGCCGCGCAGGTTGCGCCTCGCGGCTCTGGCGGAGCGAGAGCGTCTCGACGAACGTGTCGCGGGTCGCCGCCTCGACGAGCTCGATGCGAGGCGCGTAGATTTCGTTCGGCGGCAATTTCACTGCGACCCGTCCGATCCGCGAAACTACGACATGGTGATCGACGTCGCCCGCTTCGGGATCGGTGGCGCCGCGGACCTCATCTGTCGCGCTCTCGAGCTTCGCGGGCTTATTGGGTGACGACCGATCCGCTCATCGTATGCCTTTAGTTGATCGCCAGGGGCTCGGTGAGGGTGAAGGGGGCGATCTCGGCATGAAAATTGGCGCCGCCCTCGGTGACCATCTCATAGCTGCCCTCCATCGTTCCGAAAGGGGTGGGCAGGGGGCAGAAGGAGGTGTACTCGAAGGACTCGCCGGGCGCCAGAAGCGGTTGCTTCCCGACGACCCCCGGACCACGCACCTCCTCCACCTGCCCGAGGGCGTCGGTGATGATCCAGTGCCGGTTGAGGAGCTTTACGGATTCGTGCCCGTGATTGGCGATGCGGATGCGGTAGGAGAAGAACCAACGGCCCTCCGCCGGCTGCGAGCGCTCCGGGATGAAGCTTGCCTGCACGCTGACCACCACGTCTTGGGTTGTAGCTTCCGAGTTCTCCATTCGACACCTCCGCTCGTGTCCGCTCCCAGGCGGCAACCCCTCGGCGGGGCCGGAGATTCCCTCGTGGACGCCGGACCGCCGAGAATCCCGGAATCAGGACGTCGGCGACGGGTTTCAACCATCCTGTGGGCTCCGGCATCTCAGAGGATGTGGAAACGGTGGTTACTCCTGATGCGGATCGGGCGCGGGCAGGTGCGGTCATGAGACTCGCCGGCGGTCCCCGGCCGACCGAAAGCTCTCTCGTTGAGCGGGCGGTGCGCGGCGAAGTGGGGGCCTTCGAGGAGCTTTACCGCGCCAATGTGGGGCGGGTCTATGCGCTCTGTCTGCGTATGGCGGGCGAACCGACCCTCGCCGAGGAGCTGGCCCAGGAGGCATTCGTACGGGCCTGGCAGAAGCTCGGTTCCTTCCGCGGCGCGAGCGCCTTTTCCACCTGGCTTCACCGGGTGACGGTCAACGTCGTGCTCGGGCACCGGCGCAGCAGCGCCCGGCGGGAGGCGCGCGTGACCGTGGTCGGCGACGAACTGTCCTTGGACCGCAGGGTGCAGGAGGAGCGCCCCGGAGACACCGTCGATCTCGAAAGAGCGATCTCCTCCCTTCCCGAGGGTGCGCGCAGGATCTTCGTCCTCCACGACGTGGAAGGATTCCGACACCGGGAGATCGCCGACCTCGCGGGCATCGCGGTGGGAACCTCCAAGGCGCAGCTCCACCGGGCCCGCAAGTTGCTACGAAAGGCGTTGTCGTCATGAAATGCCAGGATATCTTCGACAGGATCGACCTTTATCTGGATCACGCGCTGAGCGCGTCCGAATCGGATGCGATGCGCGCACACCTTGCGGGCTGCGCGAGCTGCGAACTGGAGGTGGAGGCGGCGCGCGAATTGCGCAACCGTGCGTTTGCGCTGCCAGGCTCGCTTGAACCGCCGCGCGACCTGTGGCCTGAAATCGCCGAGAGGATTGCCGAGGAGAAGATCGTCCGGGGGCGCTTTTCTCGCGTTCCTCACCGCGCTCTCCTCGCCGCTGCGGCGCTCTTCGTACTGGCGGGCTCGGTGGTGACCGCCTACCTGGTCGGGCGGGGGCAGGCGATACCGCCTGAAGCCCGTCTTCGGGTTCCCGAAAGTGTGGCGTCCTCCGAGGTGGCCCGTGCCTCGATCCGCGGCTTGGAGATCGACTCCTACGGGGCCCGCGCCGAGCTGCTCGATGCCCTGGAAGCCCGCCGCGCCGAACTTACGCCCGAGACCTACGAGATGGTGATGGTCAATCTCGCGATCATTGACGACGCCATCATCCGCATCGATTCGGCCCTTGCTGAGCATCCGGGCAGCGGACGGCTGGCCCACCAGCTTGCGGTTGCCTATCGTCAACAGATCAATCTACTGGAGCGGGCGGTTCGTTTGCCCGCGGAAGTCTAGAGAAAAACGCCCAGTGTGTCTGGGCAAGGAGGTCATCATGAAGAAGTACGGAATGTTGTTAGCACTTGTGTTGGCGGTTGCGAGCGCCGCGTGGGCGGCCCAGCCTGTCAACGAAAGTCACCCCATCGCACCCGATGCCGAGGTGTGGGTGGAGAATCTCGCTGGCTCCCTGGTTTTCGAGGGCTGGGACAGTGCCCTGGTGGAAGTTATCGGGACCCTCGGTGATGGAGTCGACCGCCTCGACATCGAGAGCGATGAAGACGGAATCGGTATCGAGGTGGTCTTCGACGAGGAATTCCACGGGCGGCAGATTGAGGCCACCGATCTCACGATCCGCCTGCCCTACGGTGTGAGCCTCGACGTCGAAACCGTCAGCGCCTCGATCTCGGTGTCCGGCATGACCGGGGACCTCGATCTCGAGTCCGTGAGCGGAGTGATTCGGGTGAACGGCACTCCTGCGAGCCTCGATGCCGAGAGCGTGAGCGGCGGTGTGATCGTGGAGCTGGCGCCGGACGGGAGCGACCTGGCGTCGGTGAGCGGCCCCATCGAGATCGGCGGGGCCTCGGGCCACCTCGATGCGGAGAACGTCAGTGGCAACATCATGATCGAGGGTGGGCGCCTCTATGGCGCCGACCTAGAAACCGTGTCCGGGAACATCACCTGCAAGGCAATCCCCGGGCCCAGCGGCGACGTCGATATGGAGACCATGGGCGGTACCATCACGCTCGTTGTCGATCCGGGCGCGGTGGCGTACTACGAGCTGAGCACCTTCTCGGGGAAGATAGCGAACGAGATTGGACCCGAGGCGACGCGCACGAGCAAGTACACCCCCGGCAAAGAGTTGAGCTTCAACACCGGCTCGGGTGGTCCGCGCATTTCCCTGGAGAGCTTCAGCGGCACCATCAAGCTGCTGACCGAGTAGACCGAAATCTTTGATTAATCAACGGGGCGCGGCGCTGGCCGCGCCCCGGTTTTTCCTGAAGCCCTCCCAAGTTCCGGATCTGCGTTGCTGGGAGAGGATGCCAGGCACGCCGATGTGACGATGAGGGCATCGTCACATCGGGAGCCAGGCACCTCCGAAGAGGCGCGCCCAAGCGTGGGCACCATGATCCGATTCACCCGATCGCCTCCCCGCGCCGAAAATTCCTAATTCCTAATTCCTAATTCTCGCTCTCGGGTTACCATGATGAGGAACCCCGATCAACGGGCGAGAGGAGGCTCCCCATGCGCAAGCAACTGGTGCTTACCGCCTCCGGGCGTGATCGCGTAGGGATCGTCGAGGAGATTACCGAGCTGATCCTGCGCTTCGACGGCAACGTCGAGGCCAGCCGCATGGTGCGCCTTGGCGGGGACTTCGCTATGCTCATATTCGTCACCGCACCGGAGGAGAAAATCGAGGCTCTCCGCAGCGCCGTCTCCGAGGTCCATTACGCCAAGTACGACGTGCAGACCCGTCTCACCGAGGTGTTGGATTCGGAGGAGACGGGCGCTGTGCCCTGTGCCATCAATGTGCGCGGTGCCGATCACGTGGGCATCGTCCATCAGATCGCGCATTACCTCGGTCAGCAGGGAATCAACGTCGAGACCATGACCACCGAGGTGGTGGCGGCGCCGATGAGCGGGACCCCCCTGTTCACGATGTCGGCGGTGGTCCGGGTTCCGCCGCAGCTCGCCATCGACGACCTTCGCGAGGCTCTCGAGTATATCGGCGAGGAGGTCGGTGTCGACACAGAGATCTTCCCGCATGTGGACGAAGACTGAATTGATTCTTAATTCTTAATTTTGAATTCTCAATTAAGACCTGAGAATTAGTGAGTCAGTACGAGAACGGATCCGAGTCGGGTGAGGGTACGTCCGTGGGCGGGGTCCCCTCGCCGGCGGACTCGGTTTTGGGGGCCTTCTTGCGGGGGCGGCGTGGGCGCCGGCGTCGGGGCTTGGTGGCGGACTTCGCCTCCTCGCCCGAATCCGCGGGCTGGGATTCGGTTTCTTGCCGAGCCGCCGGACTCTCTTCCGACACCGTCTGCGGCACGCCTTCCTCGCCGGCCGCGGCGGCGGTGGTGGGCTTCTTTCGCCTGCGTCCGCCCCGGCGTCGTCGGCTTGGCTTCTTGGTTGCAGTTTCATCGCTGTGGGGGGTATCGGTCCCGGCGGGAGTCGTATCGACTTCGGATCGGTCCTCCGCCTCCCCAACCTTGGCTTCCTGCGCCGCGATCTCGCCACCAACGTCGGAGGCGGGCTTCTTCCTTCTCCGTCCGCCGCGGCTGCGTCGACGGGGCTTTTTCTTTTCTGGGGGAGAATTGGAGTCCTCCGCCGGTTCGGCCGAGGCAGGCCGGTCTTCGGACTGCGACGATTTGGTCTCCGGGCGCCCCGACGGCTTGCCTCCTACACCCTCGGCGAGATCGGCTGCGCTCACCGCCGGCTCGCTCTGGGTATCCTCGCCGTCTTTTCGTGGACGCCATTCCACCCGTTCCTCGGAGCGGTGGATGCCACCGGCCGCGACGATTTCCACCCGGATGTCGAACTCACGCTCCAGGGCTGCCAGCTCCTGGCGCCGCTCGTTCTGCAGGGCGTCAGCGAGCTCCGGGTGGAGCTCGATGCGGACGCCGCCGAGGCTCCCTGTGACCGCCCGCGTTTCGATTCGGCGCAGCAGGTTGAGGCCCACAAGCTCCGAGCTGGCGATGTTGCCGGTACCGCTGCAGGTGGGGCATGGGCGGTGAGTCCGCAGTTGGAGCGCCTTCTTGAGGCGCTGACGGTTGATCTCGAGCAGGCCGTTTTCGGACAGGCGGCTGGCAAAGGTCCGCGCCTTGTCGCCCTTCATCGCGTCGCGCATCGTCTTCTCGACCTCGCGGCGATGCTTGGAAGAGCGCATGTCGATGAAGTCGACGACTATCAGGCCGCCGATGTCGCGCATCCGGAGCTGTCGCGCGACCTCCGGCGCCGCCTCCATGTTGGTCGCGTAGGCCGTCTCTTCCTGGCTGCTGCCGCGGGTGGCCCGGCCCGAGTTGACATCGATGGCGGTCAAAGCCTCGGTGCCGTCGATCACGATGGAACCGCCACTGGGCAGCCCGACCTTGCGCTGATAAATGCGATCGATCTGGTCCTCGACCTGATAGCGGCTGAAGAGCGGCATCCGGTCGGAATAACGGACGAGACGGTTTCCGGCGCGGGGCATGAAGGTGCGCATGTAGCCGCGGGCCTTGGCGAAGGCCTCGTCGTCATCGACCAGGACCTCTGTGATCGAGTTGTCGAGCCTGTCTCGAAGCGCCTGGACGATGAGGTCCTGGTCGCTGTAGAGCAGTCGCGGGCCCTTACCGACGGTCGATTCGTCGCGGATCTTCTTCCACAGCCGAAGGAGGGCGTTGAGATCCCGGTTGAGGGTCTTTTGCGGTTGGTCGAGGGCGTTGGTGCGAAGGATCACGCCGCAGCCCTCCGGGAGCTCGAGCTTGGCTACCCGGTCCTTGACGGCCTGCCGCTCCTCATCCTCGGCCTTGCGCGAGACACCACGAACATCGTCAAAGGGCATCAGCACAAGGTACCGCCCGGCGATGCTGATGTTGGTGGTGACCAACCCGCCCTTGTGGCCGACGGCATCACGGACAACCTGAACCAGGATCGGCCCGCCTCGCTGGAGGATCCGGTCGATGCGCGGATGGCGTCCGCCGCCCTCCGGTTTCTTGTGGAATGCAGAGGGGACCACGTCATCGGCGCGCAGCAGTCCGTCCCGCTCCTCGCCGAAGTTGACGAATGCGGCGTCGAGAGATGGTTGAACGTTGGCGACAACGCCACGGTAGATGTTGCCGCGGCAGAGTCCGGACTCGGTGGCGGCCACCTCGTACTGGTCGAGGACGTTGTCCGAGACGATGGCGATGCGCACCTCTTCGGGGCGCTGGGCGTTGATGAGCATGCGTCGGGTCACGACGTCTCCATTTCATTACTTGGAATCGGCGGGGCGCTCTCTGACGGTGCGGTCATCCCGCTCACGCGCTTAGGGTACCACCAAATGGCCAAATCACGCATTCTTGGATGGTTGGATGGGGTGGCGGCGGTGAGATGAGAGGGCTAACACCGATACAGGACAGCCCCCCAGTTGAGGCCGCTTCCCAGGCCAACGAAGCACACCAGGTCGCCGGGCTTCGCCCGCCCCTGCTCCAGGGCCTCGTGGAATGCGATCGGGATGGTGGCGGCGGTGGTGTTGCCATATTTCTGGATGTTGTTGAAGACCTTCTCGTCGGGCAAGCCGAGCCGCTTCTGCACCCCCTCGTTGATGCGCAGATTGGCCTGGTGCATGATCACCAGGTCCAGGTCGTCGATGCCGAGCCCGTTGCGTTCGAGGATCTCCAGCGTCACCTTGGGCATGAAAGTGACTGCGAGCGCGTAGACCTTTCGGCCCTCGACGATGGGAGTGACGTCGCCCGAGTAGTACATTTCGGGTGTGAAGTAGGGCCGGAAGGCGCTGCCGCCCGCCTTGGTCCACAGGCGCTCGGCCTCGTCGCCGTTCGTGTGGAGCAGGCAATCGAGGACCCCGCAGTCATCCGCGTCCCGGGCCTCCACCACCACCGCCCCGGCACCGTCGCCGAAGAGTACCAACCGATCGCGAGTGGTGGTGTTTTGGTCAAACTCCTCGGGCGAAATCGGCCCCTCGCTCTCTCCCAGGGCCAGCCGCCAGGTCTCGTTGCTCCATGGAATCAACGAAGCATGAACTTCCGCTCCCACTACCAACACCCGGCGGTGCTGGCCGGAGCGGATGAGCGCGTCGGCGAGTTGCAGCGCGTAGACGAAGCCGGCGCACTGCTGGCGGATATCGAGACAGGGAATGTGCTCGAGGCCGAGCTTGCGTTGCAGAAAAGGTGCCGAACCCGGGAAATAATAGTCGGGAGTCATCGTCGCGACCACCAGGTAGTCGATGTCCGCTGGCTTGAGCCCAGCATCCTCGATCGCCTGTCGCGCCGCCGGCACCGCCAGGTCGGAGGTGGCGTCCTCGGGGCTCGCGAAGTGGCGTTCGACGATGCCGGTGCGCACCTGAATCCACTCATCCGAGGTGTCCATGATCCGCGCAAGGGCGTGATTGTCGACGGTGATCGGGGGAATGTAGATGCCAGTGCCGGTGATGACCGCGCGCATTGTCGCCTCCTTTGCCGGCAACTATAGCGCAGCGAGTCGGAACGGGATTTGCACTCGATGACGCCGGAGATTCTGGAACTCGGTACCATGGAGAGACTCTCACGCATTCAGAAGGGAGATTGATCATGAGCAGACGCGTCGCGATGACCTTCCTCGCAATCCTCGCGGGTGCCGTTCTGGCAGGTTCCCAGCAACCCGCCGCAGAGCTGCCGGACCTCGAGCGGACGGGAGTGGTGGTGCCGTGGGAAGACTTCAAGCTCATCCTGGAAGAGATTCGGCGACCGCAACCAACGCCGGTGGCGCCGCCCCCCCCGGTCGACTTTGCGCTCTCGGAGTGCGTTGCGACCGCGGTCGTGAGCGGTGACGAGCAGCAGCTCCGGGTCAACCTCATATTCACGGTGGAGGTGCTCAACGACGAGCGCTGGGTGGAGGTGCCGGTGATCGGAGAGGGTGTGGCCCTGGCGTCAGTGCGCATGGACGGAGCGCCGGCCCGCCTCTACCGCAAGAACGGGGCCCACACCATCGCCCTCGAGGGCGCCGGTCGTCACCAGTTCTCGGTTGATTACCTGGTGCGGGTACACGACAGCCGCGGAACCCGCACGGCACGCATGCGTTTTCCGCCGGCGCCCGTGGTGGCCGTCGACCTGCGGGTTCCGCGGGGCGACGTGGACCTGCAGGTGGACGGCGCCGTCGTTCAGTCGCTGGCTCGGTCGGCCGGCGAAACGCGGGTACGCGCGGCTCTACAGCGGGTGGGCGACACCGCGGTGAGCTGGTTCAAGAGGGTCGAAACCGAGGACCGGGAGTCGAAGGTCTTCGGCGAGCTGGCGACGCTGGTGTCCATCGGCGAGGGCGTGCTGCGAGGCGCGACAACGGTCTCCTTCACTATCCACGGTCGCGGGGTCGACACCTTCAGGCTCGAAATCCCGCGCGAGATCACGGTCCTCGGGGTGGACGTGCACGGCCTCGAGGGATGGGAGGTTCAAGAAGCAGCCGATGAGGCCGGGCGCAATCTCCTGGTGGTCGAGCTCAACTACCTCGCCCAGGGCAGCCTCAGTTTCTCGTTCGACTTCGAACAACCGCTCGGCGGCACCAGCGCCGAGCTGGTTCTTCCGGACATTGCCATCCGTGATGTGCTGCGGGAGCGGGGCTTTCTCGCGGTGGCAGCCGCCACCAACGTCGAGATCACACCCGGCGAAGGACTCGAGAACGCCACCCCGGTGGACCCGTCCGAGCTTCCGGCGGCCCTGGTGGTGGGCAATGGCGAGGCGATCCTTTACGGTTTCAAGTTTCTCCGCCACCCGGTGGTGGTCCCCCTCGAGGTCGTGAAACACCGCGACGTGGCGGTCAAGCGGACGATCATCGAGTCCGCGCGGCTCCACACTTTCCTCAGCCCTGGGGGCAAGCTCGTGACCTCCGCCCGCTACACCGTCAAGAACAACCGCAAGCAGTACCTCGAACTGGAGCTGCCGCCGGGGGCCACCCTGTGGGGGGCATACCTCGAGGAGCGGCCGGTGAAGGCGGCCCGGCGCGAGGACGGCGCTACCCTGGTGCCGCTTTTCAGGACGGCTATGGACGTATCGGGGGAGCTGCGACCGTTCGTGGTCGAGGTGGTCTACTTCGAAGACGGTCGCCGTTCGGCCGCAATCGGTAGGCGGCCCTTTCGGGCTCCGGGACTCGACGTCGACGTTCTCGAGATGCACTGGAACCTCTACCTGCCGCGGGATCGACGGTACGTGGGATTTCGGGGCAACCTCGAGGAGGACCCGGGGGCGAATCGGATAGCAGTTGTCGGTGGAGCGACCTACAACCTCGCCAACCCGGATGAGGTCTTTCTGCTCGGCCTGGTCCAACGCCGGGGGCAGGCGTACCTCAGCGACGGTGTCAACGAGGCGTCGGTCGACGATGTGAGAGTACTGGCTGAGGGAAGAGAACGAACCCTGAGCTCGACCGAGCTGTCGGAGATCGGGGGCAAGCGGAAGTCGGTTGGGCGAGACGAGGACAAGAAGCTCGTTGGGGAGGTTCTCGACGCGGAGCTGGATGAGCCGTTATCTCGGCCGGCCCGGGTTCCCCAGGTCGATCAGACCGTGGCGCACGACATGGCGATGCAGCGCCTCGGAGGCGGCCGCGCCCTGGGCGTGTTGCCGGTACAGATCGAGGTTCCCAGCGACGGATTGCGGCTGTCTTTTGTCGGTCGCCTACTCACCGCCGAGGAGCCGCCCGTGCTTCGGCTGGGTTACGTGCCGGCCGGGTGGCGGCTACCCGAGCTGGGTCGGTTCTGGACGGTGACGCTGGCCTTCGGCCTTGGCGGCGTCCTGCTCTTTCTGTTCGGGTTCGCCGGGGACCTCGACCGCCGCGTCCGCTGGGCCGGGCTGGGCATGACCGGTCTCGCCCTGCTGGCCGTGTTTCTCGCCTCGGCGGGCCATCGGATTGCCTTCTTCGTAGCCTGTGCGGCGGCCCTGGCGGGTTATGCGCTGTTGGCACAACTCCGCGAACGGCCCCGGCCGGGTGGGAGCTTTTGATGCGTCGCGCGATCATCCTGCTCATGCTGGTTCCGGCCGTTGCCCTTCCGCTCGCCGCGCAGCAGCGATCGGTGCTTCCCGATCTCGGCGACACCGAGGTCACCCTTTCGTGGAAGGACTTCAAGCAGTTGGTGGAGGGTGCGCGACCGGCGCCGACACCTGGGCCGGAGCCACCACGGGAGGCGTTTCTCCGCTCCGCCGAGTACAGCGGGCGGCTGGATCCAGGCTTGTTGACCCTCGATGCCGTAATGCGCCTCGAGATTCTGAAAGAGGGTTGGGTTCGGCTTCCCCTGTGGTCGCAGGGTTCGGTAGTGCGATTCGAGGGTGGCGGCGCAGTCCTCAACCGCGAGAACGGAAGGCTGGAGGTTCTGGCCCGCGGCCCCCGGACCTATGAGCTGCGCGCGCGGCTGGTCTTCGAGGCCTCTGACCACCCCGGTGAGAACCGACTCGCCCTGACGCTGCCCGATGCTCCCCTCAACCTTCTCGATGTCACCGCAGGGCCGGCCCTGCGCGACCTCGAGGTGGAGAGCGGCCTCGCCTACCGGGCTCGTCCAGGCAGGGTCTTTGCGGCCCTGGCAGGTGGTGGTGCGACGCTGCGCTACACCCTCCCCTTCCGCACGGCCGAGGCTGAGAGGGGTGAGGAGGTTCGGCTCGAGCCGCGGGTCCTTCTCAGCGCCTACCAGTTCCTCGACCTCGGCGACGGTGTGATCGGCGGCATGCTGGTCCACGACTACCAGGTGAGGGTGGCAGAGGTGAGTCACTTTGAGGTCGGGCTCGAAGAGGGCATCGAGATCTTCGACGCGCAGGTGCCTGGGCTGGAGAGCTGGAAGGTTCTGCAGCGCGACGGCAAGAGGGTGTTGCGCGTTCGGTTGGCGGCCCCCGCGGACGGTCCCTTGAGGTTGGTCGTTACATTCGACGGGAGCTACGATGTGGAATCGGGCGAGGTTGCGGTACCGCGTTTCGAACCCGTCGGGGTCGAGCGCGAGTCGGGCCTGGTGGCGGTAGCGGCAGAGGGCGCAGAGGTGGAGCTCGGGTTGGAGGGGAATCTGCTGCCCGCCGACGTCACCGAGATCCCGGCCGACGTGCGGGGCTTCGGGGGCAACCTGGTAACCGCCCTGAAATATGCCGGTTCGCCGGCCTCCGCCACAGTCACAATCACCGAACACGAGGACGCGGCGGTGCTCACCGCGATCATCGAGCGACTCAATGCCTCGACCGTGCTCATGGCCAACGGCACCGAGGCCACCTGGCTCGACCTCGCGGTCAGGAACAACCGCAAGCAGTTCCTCAAGCTGCTCCTGGAGGACGAGGTCGAGGTGTGGTCGCTGATGGTCGATGGACAGCCGACGCGACCCAAGCGCTCCCAAGACCAAGTGCTGGTGCCCCTGCCCACGGCCGGAGCCGAGCGCAGCGCGCAGATCTCACTCGTTCTCCTGCGCCGCGGTAAGGTGGTGCCGAGACTGGGCACGGTGCGCCCCGCGCTGCCGGGCCTCGACGTGCCGGTCTCGGAGGCCCTGTGGACCCTCTACCTGCCGCCCAACGCCCGTTACCAGCCGGTCACTGATGAATTCCGGGTGCTCCGGGTGAGCGCGCCGCTCTCCGGTCGGGGTGTCGGGGCGGGTGGAGGGTTGTTTCTGGGGGCTCGTGCTCCGCTGGAGTCGGCCGCCGACTACGTGTCCGAAGGAACGGTTGCCAAGCAGGAGGCGCAACGCGAGCAGCTGAGCCAACAGCTCAAGGCCCGTCAGAGCGCAAGCCGCCGTGGCTCGCTGCCGGTCCGCATCGGCCTCCCGGGCGGCGTGGCATCGTTGCCGCAGGTTTTAGCGGCACGGATCCTGTTAGTCGACGAAAAGGCCACCGTGCTGCCGATCCGGGTCTACCCGGAGTGGTTCGGCTCGGCTTTGCGAACCGGTCGAATCACCCTCATCCTGGGCGCCGGCGTGCTGCTGGCCCTGCTGGTCACCGGGCGCCTGGCGCGCCGGCACGGCCGCTGGGTAGCCCTGGTGATGGTAGTGGCGATGGTCCCGGTGGGCGGCATTGGCATCGCGCAGTCGGTGTTCCTGATTGCCGTGGCCGCGTTTGTCGCGGCGTTCGCGCTCGCGATCGCACGGTGGGCGGCGAAACGAACAAAGGTTAGGAGTGAAGAGGGTCTTGGGTAGTTTTTAGTTTTGAGTTTTGAGTTGTCCGCTTCACCAAAGAGCGACGTCACTGGCTTTCTCCTTACTCTTAACCCGCATATCTCACCGGGTTTTGTCGCGAGGGCGGCGAGGTGCCGTGCACAGTGGTGTTTTCGATCCGAGGGGCGCGGAATCGTACTCG
>Ga0209013_10003095_pt1 | contig 14917 bp, 14 predicted proteins | sample Cruoilmetagenom2_FD_187291 | JGI IMG/M metagenome (GOLD analysis project Ga0209013, IMG submission 187291) | Oil polluted marine microbial communities from Coal Oil Point, Santa Barbara, California, USA - Sample 2 (SPAdes) (version 2) | ecosystem: Environmental > Aquatic > Marine > Oil seeps ... | reverse complement strand
AAAGACGGGGCGGTACAGGATCAGATAGATGCGACCATTGAGGATGCGGTCAAGCGTGCCCGCAGCCAACTGCCGCAGGGTGAAAGCGCGAGTGCTTGCGCGGAATGTGATGCAAGCATACCCGAAGCCCGCCGCAAGGCTATCCCCGGTGTGCGTTTGTGTGTTTCCTGCCAGGAAGTGCATGATAAGAAGCAGGCCGCTGTTAGTGGATATAACCGGCGGGGCAGCAAGGACAGCCAGTTAAGATAACGCAGCCAGCCTGTTTTGTGATGCAGATCAGTTTCTTTTCCATGCGATTGGATTAGATTGCGTTTTAATATTTTTTCCACAATTCCCTAAATTAAAGAAGTACATTGTCATGAAACAGAATGTAATTATTATTGGCGCTGCCGGACGAGATTTTCATAACTTTAATACCTATTTTCGCGACAATGACAGGTTCAATGTCGTTGCTTTCACGGCGGCCCAGATCCCCGATATTGATGGAAGAAAATATCCTGCCGAATTAGCAGGCAATTCATACCCGGATGGTATTCCGATTTATGCGGAAGAAGACCTGACTGAGCTGATAAGGGAACATGATGTAGCCGACTGTGTGTTTTCTTACAGTGACATCACCTATCAAAAAGTGATGAGCATGAGTGCACTCGTCAATGCAGCGGGAGCCAATTTTGTGCTTCTGGGTCCTGACGACACCATGATTAAATCCACCAAACCGGTGATCGCTGTCGGGGCCGTGCGTACGGGTTGTGGCAAGAGCCAGACATCCAGAAAAATTATCGAATACCTGATGGAAAGGGGCCTCAAAGTGGTCGCCATCCGTCACCCGATGCCCTACGGAAACCTGGTTGCCCAGAAAGTGCAGCGTTTTGCCACCGTGGATGATCTGGCAAAACATGAATGTACCATCGAGGAGATGGAAGAATACGAACCCCATGTTGTACGTGGCAATGTTATTTACGCAGGCGTTGATTACGAGGCCATAGTCAGGGCCGCTGAACAGGATCCGGATGGCTGCGATATTATTCTTTGGGATGGTGGAAACAATGATTTCCCGTTCTATAAACCCGACCTCAACATTACCATTGTCGACCCGCACCGTGCAGGTCACGAATTAAACTACTACCCGGGTGAGGTTACCCTGAGACTTGCCGATGTTGTGGTGATTAACAAGATAGATACTGCAGGACCGGAAGGAATACAGCAGGTAAGGGACAACATCGCGAAAGTAAATCCTGAAGCGGTCGTCGTGGATGCGGCTTCACCCATTACGGTCGATGATCCTTCCGTCATAAAAGGCAAGAAGGTACTGGTGGTCGAAGATGGGCCGACATTGACCCACGGTCAGATGACCCTCGGTGCGGGTACGGTTGCAGCCATGAAATTCGGTGCAGCCGAATGTGTCGATCCAAGACCATTTATCGTCGGTAAATTGGCAGAGACTTTCGAAACCTATCCCAATATCGGTTCCCTTCTGCCTGCGATGGGTTATGGCGAACAACAGATCAAGGATCTTGAAGCCACGATCAATAATACGGAATGTGATTCTGTCGTTATCGGCACACCGATTGACCTGAGCAGGGTAGTCAATATCAAAAAGCCCAATACCCGGGTGAACTACGATCTGCAGGAGATTGGTTATCCCGATCTTGGTGATGTTCTGGATGATTTCCTGGAAGAGCTTCAAGTTTCAGAATAACTATCGGCCCTGGAAACGGGGCCGTTTACCATCATAGTTTTAAGCGCCGCAATCGCAAGGCATTGCTGACCACGCTGATGCTGGAAAAAGCCATTGCACCGGCGGCGAGAATGGGACTGAGTTGACGCAGGAAGTCGGGCGCCCAGGTGAAGGGGGCCAGCACACCGGCGGCGATGGGGATCAGGGCGATGTTGTAGCCAAATGCCCAGGCCAGGTTTTCCTTGATATTGCGCATGGTGGCTTTGGATAATTTGATGGCCTGCGGCACACTGCGCAAGTCACCGCGCATCAGGGTGACATCGGCCGTTTCCATAGCCACATCGGTACCGGTGCCGATGGCCATGCCCACATCAGCCCGGGCCAGGGCCGGTGCATCGTTAATACCATCACCCACCATGACCACTTTGTAATCCTCCTGCTGAAGTTTGCTTACATAGTCGGCTTTCTCGCCTGGCAATACTTCGGCAAAAACCCGGTCAATACCCACTTGTCCCGCAATAGCTTGTGCCGTGGCTTCGTTGTCGCCCGTCATCATGACCACGATCAAACCCTGCTCATGCATGGCCCGGATTGCCTCTTTGGAGCCATCCTTGATGGTGTCAGCCACGCCGATGATGGCACTGGCCTGGCCGTCAATTGCCAGCCACATGGCCGTTTTGGCCCGTTGCTGCAACTCATCCGCCCTGGTCTCCAGGCCGTTCAATGTGACCTGCTCACGTTCCATGAGACGACGATTACCCACCATCACGTGGTGGCCGGCAACCGTGGCCTTGATGCCGTGACCGGCAATATTCCTAAATTCCTGTGGGTCGGATAATGGCAAACCCTGGTCCACGGCTGAACGGATGATGGATTCACCCAGGGGATGTTCGGAGCCGCGTTCAGCGGAGGCGGCCAAAGCGAGATAGTAAGACTCAGGATGGTCTTGTGAGCTTACAATCACGTCCGTCACCTCGGGCTCACCACGGGTGATGGTCCCCGTTTTGTCCAGCACGACGGCAGTGATTTTATGGGCCTGCTCCAAAGCGGCGCTATTCTTGAATAAAACCCCCTTTTCGGCACCTTTGCCCACGCCGACCATGATGGAGGTGGGCGTGGCCAGTCCCATGGCGCAGGGACAGGCGATGACCAGTACGGCCACCAGTCGTATCAATGCGGGTACAAAACCCGCCCCCATCATCATCCAGATGGTGAAGGTGACCAGTGCAAGCAGGATCACTGCGGGTACAAACCAGGCCGAAACCTGGTCCACCACCCGCTGGATGGGGGCCTTGCTGCCCTGGGCCTGCTCCACCAGTTTAATAATCTGCGCCAGTGCGGTCTCTTTACCCACCCTGGTGGCCCGGATTTGGAGCAAGCCTTGCTTGTTGATGGTGGCGCCGATGGCTTCATCTCCGGCGTTTTTACTCACCGGCAGACTCTCGCCCGTGATCATGCTTTCATCCACCGAGGAGTGACCTTCTATGACCAGCCCATCGACTGGTATCTTCTCACCCGGACGTACAATAACTGCGTCACCGACCACCACTTCTTCAATGGGAATGTCCACTTGCTCGCCGTGACGTACTACCCGGGCAGTCCTGGCTTGCATACCGATGAGTTTCTTGATGGCTTCGCTGGTGTGCCCCTTGGCCCTGGCCTCCAGGAGCTTGCCAATGACGATCAGGGTGATGATCATGGCCGAGGTTTCAAAATAGACGTGTTTGCCCAGGGCTGATGATCCCGCAGTCAGGGCAAAAAGCACGGCCACGCTGTAGAAATAAGCCACTGATGATCCCATGGCTACCAGCACATCCATATTGGCACTGCCATTACGCAGGGATTTGTAGGCACCCACATAATAATCCCAGGCTACGTAGAACTGGACGGGTGTGGCCAGGGAGAAGAATAACCAGTTGACCCACGGTTCATGAGACCAGGCACCGAGAAAGCCAAAATCCCGGGCCATGCTCAGCAGGAACAGGGGCAGGGTAAATACAATACCCACGGCCAGGCGTTTCCACTGGTGGTGGATATCAGTTTTCCGGGCTGCGGCCTCGGCGTCTTCAGCATCCTCACCAAGTGCCGCTTCGATCACGTCGAAGCCGGCCCTGCGCACCACGTCCACAAGATTTTCGCGACCGACCAGGTCGGGTACATATGTTACGGTTGCCTTTTCGCTGGCAAAGTTAACCGTGGCCTCCTGCACACCTTCCACCTTGTTCAACTGGCGCTGAATGGTGTTGGAACAGTTGGTGCAGGTCATGCCCAGCACGTCCAGGGTGATTTGGACCAGGGTGATTGGTTTGGGTTCTGACATGGTTTATCTAAAGCCGGAGATAAGCTGCTTTATTCCGCTGCTGGAAAGCCTATCTCAACCAGCAGGTCTTTGATTTCATCCCAGCTGGCGGGCGCGTCCCACTCTACAACAACCTGTTTGGAATCGGCGTCAGCCTTGACGGCTCTGACGCCGGCCAGATCACCCAATTCCATCTCGATGGTGCGGGTGCAATGGCCGCAACTTATATTGGGGGCGGTGAATGTCTTGCTGGTCATATTCTGTTGTCCTGATGATAAAAAGCCGTGGGTTACAATACCCACGGCTTTTCAGTTTAACCGGAAAAGTCCGGTAAATTTAAGGAATATACCTATTGTAGTACGTGGATATTTTTCTCTGCACAGATCTTCTTCAGTTCCTTCGGCCAGACCGTCACACTCACCTCGCCGATATGCGCCTTCTTCAACAGCAGCATATAAACGCGTGATTGACCAATGCCGCCACCAATGCTCAGCGGGACTTCATCGTTCATGATGGCCTGGTGGTAAGGCGTGCTGAGCAGGTCCATCTGTCCACTCATTTCCAGCTGGATGGGCAGGGTATCCTTGGTGACACGTACGCCCATGGAGGTCAGTTCGTGGCGGCGTTTTGTTACGGGGTTCCAAACCAGTATGTCGCCATTCAAACCGTGCATCGGCCGACCGTCTTTTGATACTGTTTCTGTGACCCAGTCATCGTAATCCGCCGCCCGTAATTCATGCGGGTAGCCGTCTGCCAGTGGCCAGCCAATGCCATAGATGAATACCGCAGGGTATTCCTGGATCAAGCGGGTTTCACGCTCCTTTCGTGGCAGCTCCGGATACATTTCCAGGATTTCCTCGGCGTGGATGAACTTCAGTTCATCGGGCAGGTTCGGATACCTTGGGTCTTTCAGTTGCGGGAACATATCCTGAACATAGGTCTCCGCGCCTTTGAATACTTTCCAGATACGTTGAATGGTGTCGGTCAGGTACTCCAGGCTACGCTGATCTGCTGATATGGATTTTTCCCAGTCCCACTGGTCCACGTAAGCGCTGTGGTCGTGATCCAGGAAATAATCCTTGCGGATGGCCCTCATGTCGGTGTTCAGCCCCTCGCCGATATCAAAGCCGAATGTTTTCAATGCCATCCGTTTCCACTTGGTAGCCGCCTGGACAACCTGGGCGTTGATGGGTTTGTCCAGTCCGAGACCACAGGGGAACTCAACGGGTGTGCGCGAACCATCACGATCGAGCATGTCGTTGACGCCACTGTCGCGATCTACGATCAACGGAACCTGTACCATGCTCAGATTCAATTCACTGGCCAGGTTCTCCTCGATGTAGTTCTTGACGCCGTACAGGGCCTTCATGGTTTCCTTGGGTGTGAGTAAAGAGTCGTAACCATCCGGCAAAACTTTTGCCACTTCTTCGTAAGTGCTGATTCCGGGACCAGCCAGATCTGCTTGCTTTCCTGACATGAAAATACTCCTGAATGAGGGTCGGAAAAACCATATTTTGAACCTGTCATCGGCGACCGCAATGACGTGGGTCAAGCGATCACGAGAGGTTTGTTTTCTGTGCCAGAATGGGCGCGATTATTGGGCTGGTTTTCTAGCGTTAATACGGCCCGGTTACTACTTTTTTTAGTCCTTGCAACATATTTACTAATTCTTGCAACATTTGTTATGCCCGGTTGATATGCCGCTAACTATAGTTAATTTGCGTAAAGGGGTTTTACTTGCCGTATTTGGGGGGATCCTTCAATACCTTGACTTCTTGACCGCAACTACTCTATGGGGCGCAAGGATATATGCCCCATTTCAATTGGTTTTATATGAGAGGGAATTAACAATGAAAACTCAATTATCTAAATTACTAAGGGCATCAACATTAACTGCCTGCGTGGTTGCAATATCTCCAAATGCATTTGCGGAATCGTTAGAGGATGAAGAGCTGAGAACCCAGTTGTTGAATACGTTGGATAACCTGGAAGCAACAGCCGACGGCCTGAATGTTACAGCGGTTATGGAAGAAAAGTTTAATTATGCCCGCGAGCGTATTTTATCAGCCGGTCCGGATGAGCTGGGGGAGATTTCTCCTATGACGTACAACAACTTGAGTGCACTGGAAGTAAGCACTGGCCAAATGCGCCTAATGTATGATCCGGAATTGCGAGCTAAAGACAGCAAAGGACCCAAAGGACCAACGCTGAGTAGAATCGGGCAGGACCCAACAATAATGTCATCAGGGGCAAACTACAGTAGTGACGGATTGACGATTGCTTACCCCGACCTCAGTTGGACCTTTAATTTTGAGGGTAGTGAAGATGAACCAGATGATGGTGACACAAGCGGAAGTGGCAGCGGTCTTTGCAAATTCCCGGGGACTGCAGTTCAGACCCGTTTCATCACCATGAATGTTGCAATTACGCTGGAAGCTATTAAGGACATGGCTGAACAGGCATGTGGTCAGACTGTACTTGCTAATTTTTCCCTGGCTTGCATGGTTACCGACGCTGCATATTTCATTGCTAAATTTGCCGATGAAAATCAGTCGCTCTGTAATGAGCATATGGGCGCGTCGGAAATTTCTGCCACCTGGACCGGCTTGAAGACCGTTCACAGTAATGTTCAGCATGTGCATGATGATCTCGCGACTGTTGATGCTGATCTGGCAAGCCACGATACGGCTATCAATTTGCAGATAAGCACGCATGATACTGACATTAAATCACAGGTTACTACCCACGATATCGACATCAAATCACAGGTTGCCACTCATGACACCGATATCAAACTTCAAGTAGCAACTCATGATACGGATCTGAAACTTCAGCTTGAAACACATGATGCTGATATCAAGGCCCGCCTGGGTGAAATCCAGGGTACCGTTGATGAAAACCAGCGGCTGATCCTGGTTTCAATGGCCCGTCAGGCGGAAATAATGCGTTTGCTGATTACGCCTTCCGGCAGGCGCGAGATCAATCCGGATGTACTTAGCTGTACAGGTGCTGATTGCCCGCCGGCAGACATCGTTATTAGCTGTAGTAATGGAACTGATTGGCCCTGTAAATAAGGCCGATTGTTAAGTGAAAAACCGGGCCGGATACAGTACTGTATCCGGCCTTTTGTTAATACCGCTGTCACGCCTCACTATCAAGTGAGTCTGCACCATACATAGCGCGTTAAAACTATCCTGTAAACCTTTCCCACTTCTTCGTAGGTGCCGATTCCGGTACTAGCCAAATTTGCCTGCTTTCCTGAGGTGAGAGTTTCTCCTGTTGACGGCTGGAAAAGCCATATGTGAACCCTTATCAGGAACCGCATTGATGTGGGTCAATCTATCACATGTGGGGGGTCAAAAAGGGGTCGGCATAAAAATCATAACCTATTGAAAATAAAATTAAAAACACTCATTAAAAACTGTTTTCAAGGTAGTTGATCTCGGTCAAGTACTGCTCGTATATTAGAAGAATATAATATACACAATCTGGAAGAACAGATAAAAGCCTGCCTGGATTATAAAGATTGTAGATGAACTGGCAGGGAATTTTTACATACGAAATGAACGGGCCGGGAATTTTTGTGTTCCGGCCCAGTTTGTTTTTTAAAGGAACGACTGAAGACGATGGCAAGCGGAAACGAGGTTGTAAGCACAGGTAAAGGCTTATTGATACCTTTCCTCATACTTTTGCTGTTCTGGATATTACTGAACGGTTCGGTCGCGGTCGACACCCTTATTGTGGGGGTATTGGCGGCATTTTTGATCACGCTATTTTTCAGGCGGGGCCTGGCTCCCATTGTCGAATTCCGGTTCACTGCCCGTGCCTGGATTGCCACGGCTCAGTTCCTTATTTATTTCTTCACGGCGATGATTAAGTCGAACATCAAGTTGGCGGCTATCGTTCTGAATCCTGCGCTGCCCATCAATCCCGGTATCGTTAAGGTCAGGACAAAACTGAAAAGCCAGATGGGTCGGTTGCTACTGGCAAATTCCATCACATTGACCCCCGGAACGCTCACGCTCGAGCTCGACGGAGAGTGGCTTTACATTCACTGGGTGACGACTGAATCGGCCGATATTGAAGCGGCTACACAAAGCATCGTTACAGGCTTCGAACGTTACCTGGAGGTGATGTATGGTTAATGTACTTATCGTGCTGGCAGCCATACTGGCCGGAACGGCCTTTCTACTGGCACTGTACCGCTTTGTAAAGGGACCTTCGCCGGCGGACCGGATCGTTGCTTTTGACGTAATGACCATCGTCACCATCACCGGCATCGTACTGACGGCACTGGTCGAAGGGCGGGGCGTTTACCTTGACGTGGCCCTGATCTACGCACTTCTTTCCTTCCTCGGCGTGATCGTGGTTGCCCGCTACCTGGAGGGTGGATTCTGATGAGCGGATTACTCGAAATTCTGGGTGGGTTGCTACTGGTTGCCGGTACTGCATTCCTGCTGTTCGGTGGAATTGGCCTGGTGCGGATGCCGGACGTTTTCAATCGCATCCAGGCTGGTACCAAGGCGACAACGTTGGGTACATTACTGAGCCTGATCGGTGTCGCATGTATGCGGCCTGAGTGGGGGCTGAAACTACTGGTGATCGGCCTTTTCCTGTTATTTACCAACCCGCTGTCCTCGCAGGTTCTGGCACGTGCTGCGCACCGTATACGTACGAGAAAATCAAAGGCGACCACGGTCGACCTGCTGCTTGAAGACGAGGAGAAAGAGTCATGAATACCTTGCTAGTGGGTATGAGCATCGTTCTTGTCATAGCGATGATCGTTACAGCATTGGTGGCGATCAGCGGAAGGAGACTGTCAATAATGATTTTGTCCGCCGGTCTTGTAAGCCTGATTGCATCGGTTATGTTCCTGCTGCTCGCGGCACCGGATGTGGCGATGACCGAAGCCGCCATTGGAAGCGGACTGACCACGTTCCTGTTCTTCTTTGTGCTGGGGCGCGTGAGGGGAGAAAGTGATGATTAAGCGATTTACGGTTCTCCTGCTTCTCGTTGGCCTGGCAACAATTTTTTTCAGCCTGGCGCTGGGTTACGTGCCGGACGAATCACTCAACCAAACCGCACGCTACTACGCCGAAAACACGGTCTCCGATACCGGTGCCACCAATATTGTTACGGCCATTATTGTGACCTACCGTGGTCTCGACACGCTGGGTGAAGTGACGGTGTTATTCCTGACTGCGGCGATCGTCGGCCTGGTGCTGACGCGGGGCGCGGAAGAGGGAAAAGGCAAACCAATGCTGCCATCCGGTGAATTGCTGTCTACCGGCAGCGGCCTGCTGGTTCCGTTAATCCTGTTGCTGGGTGTATACGTATTCGTTAACGGTCACCTGACGCCGGGCGGCGGTTTCCAGGGTGGAGCGATACTTGCTTCCGGCATCATGCTGATCCTTCTCACCGACCCGATGAGACACTTCAGCCACCGTCTGATTGGCCTTATCGAATCAGTGTCCGGCCTGGTGTTCATCACGGTGGGTATTCTTGGCATCGTGCTGGGCGCAGGCTTCCTTGACAACAGCCTGCTGCCGAAGGGCACGCTGGGCGAATTATTCTCTGCCGGCACAATACCGCTGGTTTACTCACTCATTGGCCTGAAGGTCGGTGCTGAATTCTCCTCGATGCTGCTCAGCTTGTCTGAGACGGAGGGGTCATGATTGCCACCATCTCCATTTTTGCCGGTTTTGCACTGATTTTAATCGGTCTGTACGGCGCGCTGACCAACCGTAACATGCTGCGCATGATCGTAGCCTTTACCGTGGCCAATACGGGTGTCAACCTGGTACTGGTCGCCGTTGGTCACATGTTTGGGCGCACGGCACCCATTCTGGATTCTGCGGTTCCCGTTGCGGAAGCCGCCTCAAAGATTATCGATCCGGTACCACAGGCATTGGTGCTGACAGCCATTGTCATTGGTCTGGGCGTTACCGCCCTGATGCTTGCGTATGTCTATCGGCTGCACCAGAACAATCACTCACTTGATATCTCGAAATGTACGGAATTGAAATGGTAAGCCCTGTATACATTATTACTGCCGCTTTGGGTGCAGCCTTCCTGCTGGGATTGCTGAAGTACAGATCGTGCAATATCGCATATGGCCTGACGTTGGTGACCCTGGCATTCATGAGTTGGGTGGCCGGTAGTTGGCTCTGGTCTTTTGCCATCGACGGTACGGCGACCTTTGATACCTACATGGCCGGTTACTCGCCTCCTTTCGCGATCAACCTGCGCATGGGATTGACAGAGGCTGCGCTGAGTCTGCTGGTCTGTTTGTCCGGTCTTCTTTCGACCATCTACATGAAGCGGTCACTTATGCGACTGGGTCGCCGCACCATGGCGGTATTGTTGATCCTCATCATGGCCCTGTGTGGCATCATTCTGACGCGGGACATATTCAACCTGTTTGTGTTTTTGGAGCTCACGGTTATTTCAACTGCGGGACTGGTCCTGCTCTCAGAAAATGACCAGGCGGTTGGGGCAGGGTTCAAGTACCTGATCATTGCGCAGGTCATTACGGTTCTGCTGCTGATTGGTATCATATTTGCGTATCACACGACCGGCACCCTGAATATCGACGGCATGTCCGATGCAGCGCTCGTCACACTGAAAGGCGGTTCACTGGCGTTCTTCCTGATGTTTATCGCGGTTGTGGCAGAACTCAAACCGTTTCCTGCCAATGGCTGGGCGCTCGACATCTATGAGTCTGCACATCCCGGCTTCTCTGCCATTTTTTCTGCCGCAGTGGCAGGTGCCGCGGTATTGTTCGCGGTCGACAAGATGCTGCTTATCGGCGGCCCCGCCTGGTACCCGATTACGACAGCTATCGGCATCCTCAGTTTTGTGGCAGCCAACCTGTACGCCCTGCCGCAGACCAACGACCGGCGTCTGCTGGGGTATTCTTCGGTTGGCCAGGTCGGCCTGATGCTGACAGTACTGGGCCAGCAGGATATCCTGGGTGAGAATTACCTGTTCATCGCCGGCGGTCTTTTGTTGTCCCATGCGGTGGCCAAGGCAGGCTTTTACTGGCTGTCGGGGCTGGTTGAGAAACGTGATCTGAGTGCCTGGGCCGTTCTGCGCAGTCGCCCGGTTCTGGTTTTGGCCTTCGTGACCTTCGCGGCCATGCTGACCGGCTTACCGCCATTCCCCGGTTTCTACGCAAAATGGGAACTGATTCACGTACTCGCCGATGAGGGCAGGCTGGTATTGCTGGGCCTGATCCTGTTCGGCGCGCTGGTGGAAGCCGGATACCTGTTCCGCTGGTTCGGTTACATCATAAAACGTGAGCCGGGCGAAGAAAAAGTGTCCCTGCCATGGCATCAACTGGTGACCGTGATTATCGCGATGTTGGCCGGTTGGTCGCTGGCTTATCTCTGGGGTGACTTGTCCACCCAGCAGAACCTGCTGCACAGCGTACCGCTATTGTTTGCGCTGGCTTTCCTGTTACTGGAGTGGTTACCAGCGCGCGTCAAGAACGTCCTGGCCATCGCCGGACTGCTTGGTTGGTTTGCAGTCTGCTATCCGTCGTATGATCCATTACAAACGATTTTTGGTGCCGTCATGCTGGTGGGTGGCGCGGTGATCCTGTTGGCCAGTTTTTACAATCATGGTCGCAGGCCCGGATTCTATCCGTCTGCAATGCTGATGTACGCCGGGCTTGCCATGCTAATTGTGGCCAAGGACACATTCACCTTCTTCGCAGCCTGGGAATTCCTGACCATCGGTTCCTATTTCCTGATCATGCGTGGTAAACGCTCGGAACCACACGCACTCTCGTACATCCTGTTTTCGCTGGGTGGTGCGTTCCTGATCCTGACTGCATTTGCGCTTGCAGCACAGGGTCAGAGTCCGATACCACTCACCGCGCTTGCCGATGTCTCTGCATCGTTGGCACCCTGGGTATTTATCCTGCTGGCTGTCGGTTTTATGACCAAGACCGCTTCCATTGGCTTGCACATCTGGCTGCCGGGCGCCCATGCCGAGGCAGAGACCGATGTTTCACCGATGGTGTCCGGGATTTTGCTCAAGGCAGGGCTGTTTGGTCTGTTCATGTTGTTGATCAACATGGGTAAACAACAGCTTTTCGGAATAGAACTCACAAACGTCATGCTGTGGATCGGTGCGCTGTCGGCTTTCTTTGGCAACCTGCTGGCCATTTTTCAGGAGGATTCAAAACGTCTGCTTGCCTATTCGTCCATTGGGCAAATGGGTTATGCATTGTTCGGCCTGGCCATGATGAACCACCTCGGCTGGCTGCTGGCGTTGATGTTTGTTATTAACCATTACATCTATAAATCCATGCTGTTCCTGTCCGTTGGCGGTGTTGCCAAACGTACAGGCACCCGCGAGATGTATCGCATGGGTGGCCTGATAGCGCTGATGCCGCTTACTTTCATCGCAGTCCTGATCGGAATTATCGCTGTATCAGGTCTGCCGCCACTTTCCGGTTTCGGTGGGCGCTGGATCATGTACAACGCGCTGATGACCGTGGAGCACCGTTTACCGATGATCATTATCTTCCTGTCGGGGCCGATTGCATTCCTTTACCTGTTTCGCCTGATTTATACGATCTTTCTCGGGCAGCTAAAGGACGAACACAGGAAACTGAAGGAAGCACCTTTCTGGATTCTCGTTCCGCAGGTGATCTACATGGTGTTCCTGCTGGGATTCGCTGTCGTTCCGGGCGTTGCTTTGAAACAGGTCGACTTTTTTATAGGCCAGTTTTTCAATAACGGTGGTCTTCACTGGGGCAGCGGGCAGGCCATCAGTAGCAGTTTCGGATATTGGAACCCGATTTCAATCATGATCATTATCGGGGTGATATTCATGACCCTGCTGGGCTGGTTATTATTGGTTAACCGCAAGGCCCAGAAGGTCAAACAGTTCAATATCGTGTATTCCGCTGAACGACCGTTCCGGCCTGAAACCACACATTACGCCTGGAATTTCTTCGCCCCTTACCGCAAAGCGATGGGCTTTATGACCCAGCCGTTGGTAACGAACTTCTGGAATTCGATGGTTGATCTGTTACACAGCGGTGCTGATTTCGCGCGGCGGATGTATACCGGTAACGGACAGACCTACGCAATTCATTTCCTGGCCTTCGTGGTCGTTGTTTACCTGCTGAAAATGGGAGTGTGACCATGGAATTCGAATGGATCCAGATTCCCTATTCGCTTCTGACGCTTTTTATCGTAGTCAATTTCGGTTTTCTGATGACTGCATTTATCCAGAAGATCGCAGCCCGGGTCGGGCGACGCCACGGAATACCGATCTGGCAGAACTATGTTGATATGATCAAGAATTACGGCCTGCGGACATCGATTAGCCACGGCGTGATGTTCTACCTGGGTCCGGTGTTCCGGTTATCGGGAGGTGTGGGTTTGCTGTTGTTCGTGCCGACGATCTACGGCTCGGTAATGTTTTCCAACATGTCGTTTGCCGGCGACCTGATTCTCGCCCTGTACTTCATATTCTTCGGAACCCTCGGCATGGCGCTGGGTGCTGGTGAGAGCGGTAGCCCGCATGCTGCGATTGGTATCTCACGTGGATTATCACAGGTAACCACTGCTGAATTGCCTTTCGCATTGGCGGTGTTTTCAGTGGCCTTACAGTACCAGACACTCTCGGTGACCGATATTGTCGCGGCACAACAGGGCGGCATATTGACCTGGACTTTGTTTACAAATCCGTTCGCAGTGGCGGCGGCGATGTTGTCTTTCCTCGGTTCCATGATGCGTTCACCGTTCGATGTGGTGGTTGCGCCGCAGGAAATTCCAATCGGGCCACCGACCGAGTACCACTCGTCCTACCTTGCCTTGATGCAGACCAACCGGGCGATATTCCCGATTGCAAAGATCGTGATTTTCATGAACCTGTTCTTTGGCGGGGCGACAAATTGGCCGGTATTTTTCCTGAAGGTATTCCTGATTTACCTGTTCTCAGCATTTGTCGGTGTGGTGTTCCCTCGTTTCCGGGTCGAACAGTCGATCCGCTGGTTCCTGGTCTGGGCACTGCCGTTGGGCATCCTGGCCATTGTCTTGGTGTAGTTGATTATGAAAGAAGAATTAAAGATACGCACAGTTACAGGCCCGGATGGCGTCAAATTCGAGGTCGACCCGATATCGGATTATTTCTGTGATGCACCACCGACGGTACAACCGGCAGCCTATACGAAGATCATTGAAAAATTCTTCAACTGGGCACGTTCGGAATCGCTGTGGGTGCTGGGTTTTGGCACGGGCTGCGGCGCAATCGAGATGCGTCCGCTGATGACGCCACGCTATGACGCCTACCGCTATGGTGTGCAATGGCGGGCAACACCCCGCCAGTCAAACCTGTTCATTGTTTCGGGTTACCTGTCGACCAAGACACTGAAAAGAGTCATCCGCTCTTACGAGCAGATGCCGAGCCCCAAATATGTCATGGGGTTGGGTTCCTGCACCATTAACGGTGGCATGTACTGGGATTCATACAACACCATCAAGCAGTTGGATCAATACCTGCCTGTGGATACCTACGTGACAGGCTGCATGCCGCGCCCCGAAGCGCTGTTGGCAGGTTTCGACGCACTGAAGAAAATCATCCGTTCAGGCAATGGCGAGGGCGCCAACGAGTACGCTGAAAATTTTGATTGGTATAAGGCCAATCAGAAGTCCGTCATCAGCGACTGGGATATGCCGGACTACAACTGGTAAAAAACAATGCAAGAATTATATTCAAAACTAGACAAACTGTTTCCGCTAGGTGAGTTGGATGAGAGGCGGGACAACCTGGCTTTCGTCAGCATACCGGCAGAGCATCTGAAACCGCTGCTCATACAGCTTCGTGATCAGGAAGGATTCACCCACCTGGTCTTGTTGACGGCAGTGGATTGGCTGGAAGATGGAGTCTTCCAACTGCCCTATTTGTTGTGTAACCGTAAA
>Ga0209013_10003094_pt1 | contig 14918 bp, 11 predicted proteins | sample Cruoilmetagenom2_FD_187291 | JGI IMG/M metagenome (GOLD analysis project Ga0209013, IMG submission 187291) | Oil polluted marine microbial communities from Coal Oil Point, Santa Barbara, California, USA - Sample 2 (SPAdes) (version 2) | ecosystem: Environmental > Aquatic > Marine > Oil seeps ... | reverse complement strand
CCCTGTGTATACAACAGTTTCCGTCTCACCGGATGACAGGTTTATCGAGATATCTGCACCTGAGAATAGAATTGGAGAAGCAGTCACCACTTCTGCGTTCAACTTTAATTCTGATACTATCCTTTGGAATTTCGGTGACGGGACGGTGGTTCTCGGCGGGCACACAATTTCTCATATTTACAATAAGACAGGTGATTTCAGGATCACAGCAATAGACGACAGCGGTGAAAGTACAAGAACATTCGAAACTTTTGTGAAGATATTCGGATTAACTGATGAGGTCCTTCTCGAAATTGCAGAACTCCGATTCGAGAACGGAAAGTACTATATGGTTGTCCCCAGAAATTCAAACAGGCTTAGACCAGTACTAAAGTTAAAGATGAGAGGAACAGGTGCAATCACTGGTCACTGGCTGTATGACGGAGCTGTATACGGCCTTATAAATGAATTATCGAGCCAGGGAGAAGTAAAAGAAATAACATTGAATAACTCAAATCCACTCCCGACAATGGAACCCGGTGTCCACACTGTATCTTTCCGGCTGACCAGGCCAACAACCGAGCTGGTGCTTCCTACTTTAAGATACTATGTCCTCCCCTATGAAAAGAGTATTGAAACTGCAACTCCCCCCGACGGGTTCGTTGCTAAAGAGGATGAAATACCATTGTTTTCCTGGGAAACTCCCATAGGGGGAGCTTCCAGATATGAGATAACATTTTCCAATTCACTTTTTGATATCTTAAGTAATAAAGAGACCTTGAACTGGAATGATGTAAAAGGTAATTTAAATTATACTCCCGAAAAGGAGCTATGGAACACGATCAAAAGGAACAAATGGACATTCTGGAAAGTCAGAGCTATGGACTCGTTCGGAGAAATTATCGGAGAAGGTAATGTTAATGAGATCAAGATTGTAATAGCAAAGGCTGAAATAACTCTTAATAAAGTGACAGGGCTAAACGGTAATAATATTTCCCTTAGAAATGATGGGATTATTTCAGGATCAGAAATGCTGCTTATCAAAGGTAGTGTGGAGTATAAAGATGACTCAGATTACATCATCATTCAGGTCCTTGTTAATGATAATATGGTCGACCAGCTTCTGTTCAGAGACGTGAAAAAAGGAGAAAAGAGGGAATTTGAAACTTCTGTGCCGGGAAGAGAAAAAGGTAAAATTCTTTTCCGGGTTCTTAAAACATCTTCACCATCGGTCATTGTGGGCCTCAAAGGAATTTTACTGAAATAGTAAATTACAAAGCTGCTGAAAGTATTTAAGGAATTTTATTAGCATTTTTCACATAAAAGGTGAGTGATGCACCCTCCCCTTTATAAAAAGTATTGATAAGATATCTGCCACTGTACTTCAATTTAATTCTGCAAGTACCTTCTCTACCGGAATGCATGTATAACGGTTTCTTCCCTTCAGGAATAATCGTAAGTTTAGCAGAAATTAATTTACCAGCTTTAAAAGTTTTTAAATTCAAGTAATCAAATTGTTTTTTAAAAAAAATATCATTCGGAATAATCTCAATCCCCTTCCCTGTAAAAATTTGGAGATCGCCTTTCTTACAACCTTCAGAACATACAACCATTCTCCCCCGGAAAAACGGGGCGGAAGTTAACCTCTTTCTCAGAGTATATTCAATAATAAAAGAATCCTCCCCTGAAAGTCCGGCAGAACCTTCCCAGAATTTACCATCCCTGAATATTTCGACAGATCTTTTTAACTCCCTGTTTCTTAATTGAATCCCTGTGATCATATCCCTTTTGAGAAGCAGTTCACTCTTCGGGAACCTGTGCCCGCACCCTATCATGAAACTTACTTCATTATTCTTCACCGAATTCTCTGTCTGCCATACAATCCATTGGTAATGAGAGTAAGCCGGTTGGAAGAAGATAAATATAAATAGCAATAAAAAGAAATTTTTTCTCATTCCCTGTCCCCCTATATCAAAATCTGTGCATCATTGTTGTATTTGCCCTGCTGCTTCCTGCACCAAATTCAAGACCCGCTTTAAAGATGGTATTTTCAGACCCGAGAGGAAAATATATTCCAGCAATTATTGACATCTCTCCTGAAAAATCTCCAAGCAATTCTAAACCTCCCGCAATTCCATGAGGATCGCTGGAAAAAGCAGATTTTAACCCTACCGCCCATCCGGAATATGATTTCCCACCATCAAAACCCGACGTTATATTAAGAGTCAAATTTGCATGGTTACCAAATTCATGAGATGCAACTATAATTCCTTCAATGACCTGCTTCCCGTCCAGAAGATTTATACTTCTGGGAAAAGGTATTTCATAAATAATTACAGCAGCAAAATTTACAGGCAACCCAGAGGTTATTCTATATTGAAGTGAGAAGGCAGCAGCTTCAAGGAAAGGTGACGGACCCGCAGTAAGATAGAGGTCGTGTACATCATGGGAAATATGACCGGTTCCGAACTTGGCATAGTGAGTATGAAAATCCAGCATCAGCCTGTCAGACAACCCAAAGGATATTCCAGGCGTAAATTCCCAGTGATCAAGGGATGAATTGGTATTGTCATCTACCATATAATCAAAATGAAGATGAAAAACGAACTCTCCTTTTTGTGCGGTAGAATAGCTCTCCATCTCAATATATTCCATTGCATGATGTGGAAAAAGGAAAAAGGAACCGGATAACAGAAAAATCATGAGCACTGATTTAATATTAGACATACCAACCCCCGTGTTACGATTTTGTAAATCGTAACACTCTCGCGTGGGTTTGTCAAAACTTTTATTTATTTTCAGCTTTATAGTAAAATAAAGTATGGGCGTAAAAACAATAACATTTATTTTATTATCTATACTTATTTGTACAATTAACTTTCCGGCTGATAAAAAAACCAGCAAATTAAAATATGATCTGGAAATTGATATGAGGTCTTATTTTTCAAATGATCAGAGGATACAATGGAGTGGAGTTGAAGCTACATTTGCAGCGGAAGCCGTTCTGCATGGAAAAGTAAGCCGGAAGATCAAAGCATCTGAGATCTTCGCCGGAGGAGAGTTCAGGATAAACCAATCATTCGACAATAACATCCTTGTTGATGAGTATAGGGAGCAATATATCCAGAATTTCAACACTGACCGGTTTCAGATCTCTCAGATATTTGTAGGATTTAAAACAGGAAAATTTGAAATTTCACTCGGTAAGAAAAACTCGGTATTCGGCAAAGATAACCTTCTCCACCTTACAAATGCTGGAATATTCCAGCCATTTATAAGAACTGAGTCGATACTCTGGTGGGAGACAGGTGTTTTCATAGGGTATAAATCAGGTATTTTCTGTCTGGACCTCTCTATTGTCAACGGAGGGCCCGACAAGGATACTAATTCCAGCAAAGCTGCAGTTGCAAGAGCAGGGATCGAGTTGAAAAATATATCTTTCGGAGCTTCTGTAAAATTACAGGATGGTATTGGGTCAGAATGGCAGAAACAATACAAAAATCATCTTGGAATTGACTTCTCTTTAAGGTCCGGGAATTTTTTGATCTCTGCGGAAGGTATTTATGATGAATACGGTTTCAGGAAAGAATTTGATAGTAATGAAATATTCTGGGAGAGAAGTTTATATTACCGAGATCAGTTCTATAAGCTGGAAACGCCTATAACAGGGATTGGAGGATATGTTGACATCCAATATAAAACCTCTAAAATCCTGATCAATTTAAATTATGGAGAATTTCACCCGGAAGAGATAGGCGATCCCTATCACGATCCTCCCGTAAAAAGAATTATCACGAAGTTAATGTACAATTTCACAAGAGAATTCAGCTTTTTTGCAGGAGTTCTCATAGAGAATGACAGGTTGAGAGAGCCTGTATTTTCCGGGGCAGAGGGGTACGCTTACATTGCCGGATTGAAATTTTCTGTTAATTAATTTTTATTGAGATATTACAGCCCTTTTTTTTATATAGAGACAAGGAGAAAAAAATGAAAAAGATAATAATACTTACTTCTATTTCAATTCTGGTTTTTGGAGGTATAGTATTTCCAAATGAAAAAAATCTTCCCAATCCAGTCCCCTCTTCAAAAATAATGGAATTATCAGGAAGGGTAAACGCAATAATGACAGAAATACCTACGGGACCCGTAACTTCTGCAGGCCCACCGGTCGCATTTATTAAGATTAAGATCAAGGACGAGAAAACAGGACAAGAGCATTCAATTCAGGTTGCTCCGGGCCATTTCCTCAGACTGAAAGGCGTCATGATCCAGAAAGATGATCATGTGAAAATAAAGGGATTCAAACCAGACAGCTCCCCGGAAATAAAAACCATAGAGTTGGAAGTTAAAGGAAGAATCCTTATAATAAGAGACAAATTTGGAAAAGGCGTGTGGAAAAAACCTCAGGTCAGAACTGAGAAAAGAGGACACACAATTCGCTAATTCAGATCAGATAGGTTAATATTCCATTCAGTACAACTAATCTTGAGGGGACTACTCTGTAATATTTCTCTGTCTCCTCAAGAAAACCCTCCTCGATCAATTTAAGTATACGAGGCCTCAGGAAGGAAAATTTGTTTTTATTTATCCCTTTCACCAGTCTGAGTCCAATTGCCAGCGATCTCGTTAATCCGTCATGTTTTTTCCTGAATCCAACCGGGAGTTTTTCGTTATCTATTGATTTATAATAATTTTCAGTATCTGAATAATTCGTATAATCCTCACCATTCTCATACCCGGAGGCTGACAATCCGGCTCCGATATAACTTCCACCCTCCCAATAATTCATATTATGCAAAGAAACCTTTTGACCCCTGCAAAAATTTGACACTTCATATTGATCAAATCCTGCTGACCCGGCCTTTTCCCTGAAATAATTATATAGAAAACTCTGCTGATCCGGATCTGGATTGTCCCTTTCGCCAAAACTCTTCACTCCCTCCAATATGTAGGCAGAAATATGACCTGCTCCGGAGCCGGAGAGGATTTTTATATTTTCATCGATCGATTTTTCTGTTTGCCCGGGAAGCCCGATAATAAGATCTGCATTTACAGATTCGAAACCGGTATTTAAAGCTGCATCCAGGGCTTCTCTACCTCTTTTGGCATCATGATTTCTGTTGAGATACCTGAGATCGTTATCTGAGAATGACTGGACACCTACACTTAACCTGTTGAAACCAAGCTCTCTAATGAACTCCAGCTTTCCCCGATCACACTCTTCAGGATTGATCTCTAAGGTAATTTCAGAAACTTGATCCATCTTAAAATTCTTATGAATAACACGGACTATTTCTTCCAGAAATGTTTTAGGTAGTACTGCAGGAGAACCTCCTCCGAAATAAACGGTTTTAACCGGAGTAGAAGTATTATTCCTGAGCTTTAGCTCTCTGCATAAATATTCTTTATACTTTTCAGCACTCTTCTGTTCATATGTAAACTTTGTAAAGTTGCAGTAATAACACTCTCTTCTACAAAACGGTATATGTATATAAAGTGCCAAAAAATCATCTCTCGACCGGTTGATTACTTCAGGATTTCCCAGAGCTTCCATTTTTGTTTTTAAGCTCCCCACTATTATCCATATACCATCTCATCTGTTTGCACACTCTGTCAAAAACGGCAATATCAGCATTAGTCCATCTGGTTCTGTTTAATGCCCTTTTAAGAGAACGGTGAAAAAGTCCCTTCTCTTCCTCAACAAAATGGATGCTCTCCATCAGATCATATATATTTTCAGCAAGACGGTCAAAAGATTTTTTCTGGGCTGATTTCGGAAAAGGGGGAACAACCTCTCCCTTTATCATTTCAGAATAGATCCCGTGAGCTGAAACCATAACTGCCTGTGCAAGATTCAATGACGGATATTTGACCGCAGCAGGAATATTAATACAAAAATTGGCGCATTGACTCTCATCAATGGTAACACCGGAATCCTCTCTGCCGAACACCACACCGATCTTCTCTTTCCCCGCTTGTTTATTTATAAGTTCAGCAGAATCTTCCAGGGAGAGGAAATCCTTTTTCCATTTCCCCTTTCTTGTCGTGGTTAAAAAAACAATAGAAAGATCACTCACTGCATCTTTTAGTGATTTAAACTCTCTGCTGCTCTCTATAATCTCCTGGGATCTGTATCCAAGCTTCCTCTGTTCCACCACATCTCTGTACTCCACAGGATTAACAAGCCTCAAGTCAGAAAATCCCATATTTTTCATTGCCCTTACAGCGGAGCCTATATTGCCGGGATTTTTCGGTTCAACCAAAATTATGCTGACATTCTTTAATATATTCAATTTTTCCATTTACGGCATTATATTACAATAGGAGGTACCGGGCAAACAGCTTCAGGCATTTATAAAGTTTTCATCAAGCCTTCTTTTAAGGAGGGTTTTCCTCACACCAGGAGTTGATCTCTGCACAGCAGCGGCGATTGTCTCCCTGTCGGAAATAAGAAATATCTTTTTCTTTGCCCTGGTGACAGCAGTATATAAAAGCTCCCTGTTAAGCATCATGGAATGGGCAGGAGAAAGGATCAGAATAAGATAGTCATACTCAGACCCCTGAGATTTGTGAATAGAGATAACATATGAAAGCGTTATTTCATCAAATTCATCTCTGGTGTATTCAGTAAGGTTCCCGTCATAGTTTACTGAAAGAATCCCAGTTTTCGAGTCATATTTTTCAACAAGCCCATGTTCGCCATTAAACACCTCTTTATCATAATTATTTTTCAGCTGCATCACTTTATCGCCTTCCTTAAGTTTCAGCTTCTCACTCTCATAAATGAATTTCTTATTATTGAACCTTTCCTGAACGATCAGATTCAGATTGTCAATCCCGGACTCCCCTCTATATATAGGAGACAAGATCTGATATGACATTGAATTGGGATCAAAATCCTTGTCGTAATATTCAATTATCTTCATCACCTTTCCCGGAATATCAGCCGGATTCTGATAATTGATAAAAACAAAATCCAGATCATCACTATAAGGGCTATATGAAGGTTCTTCACCTTTATTGATCCTGTAGGCATTATCTATGATAAGGCTGTTCTCACTCTGCCTGAAGTTTCTGTTCAAATAGATGGTTTCAAAATATCCGGAGGTGATCAGATCTCTCAGAACATTTCCCGGGCCGACAGAAGGGAGCTGGTCCTTATCTCCTATAATAATGAGTTTTGCAGATATAGGAATTGCTTTGAGCAGAGAGAAAAATATATTTGTATCCACCATCGAGAATTCATCTATAATAACTGCATCAGCCTTAAGGGGATTGGTTTCATCATGGACAAAGGTTCTCGTTTCAGGGCTGATTTTCAACATTCTGTGTATCGTTGATGTTTGACATGCAGTTGCCTCTTCAATCCTCTTTGCCGCCCTTCCGGTCGGTGCCGCGATCTGTACCAGGCTGCCTGCGCTTTCAAAAGATTCGATAATCGCCCTTATGATTGTTGTTTTGCCTGTACCCGGCCCGCCGGTAATAATAGTGATTTTATTATTAACAGCACTCTCCACTGCATTTTTTTGTTCGGGTGTAAGATCCACCTTCAGCCTGCTTGTCACTGGTCCGGTATCGATCACATTTTCAGATTTTTCCAGATCTATACGATTTAGTTTAAAAAGGTACCTGGCAATCGCCTTCTCAATTAGAAAGTTGTTGTAGAGGAGAATTATTTCTTCCGGTATCTCCTCTGATGCAGCTTCATTTCTTTGAAGCAGATCGATAACCCCTTCCTCGATTTTCAGCCTGTCCACTCCAAGAAGCCTCTCACCTGAGATATATAACTCATCCCTTAACATAAAAAGGTCACCCCTTCTATCTTCATTCCCGGACAAGATGAACTTCAAACCTGCCATAATTCTGAAAGGGTCATCAGGCTTAATACCGAATCCACGGGCAACCATATCAGCCCGTTTAAAACCGATCCCGCTTATACTCCCGATCATCATATACGGATTTACACCAAGAATTTCAAAAGTTTCATTACCGTACTCTTTGTGGATCTTAAATGCTGTTTCATCCCCGATACCGAAAGGAGAAAGTTTTATTATTAATTCCCTGAGAACTTTGTTCTCATTCAATGAAGCAGTAAGCCCTTTTATTATATTTTTCCTGAGGCCTTTGATCTCATTCAGCCGATCTGGAAATTTTTCAAGTATCTCAAATGTTTCGATCCCGAATTTTTCCACGATCTTTTCTGCACTTTTCTTCCCGACACCTTTCACCCGGCCTGAGGATAGGAATTTCTTTATTCCCTGAAGATCCTGAGGAAGGATAGCTTTAAAACCTGTGATTTTTATCTGGTTACCAAATCTCGGATGGTAAATGTACTCCCCTTCTATTTCAAGAGTATCTCCCTCTCTGACATCAAAAAGATTTCCTACAATGATCTCGCTATCCCTTTCAGGAAGGGTCAACACTTTGAAAACACCGAATCCATTCTCTCTTGAGACGAATATTTTTCTGGTTACTTTAACTTTTAGCCCTGCAATCTTCATGGATTCCATCTTCAAAAAATTATACCTTAACCTGAACCAAAATCAACTTAAATCAAATTTAGTGAACTATAGCTGTCCCCATTTACAATCAGATACTTCAGGCATTCTTTTCTCCGGTCTCAATGTTGATTCTTTATTGCTTCAGGGGTTTACATTTCACCCATGAAATGTTAGTATCTTCAGAATTATATAATTTATAAGGTGCCATCTCTTTCTCAATGGAAATAAAAGATCAGATTAAAAGAAGTGTTTCTATTACCGATGTAGTTGAAAGCTACGGACTTGACCTGAAACCTGCGGGAAAAAACTATAAAGCACTTTGCCCGTTCCATACTGAGAAAACTCCTTCCTTTTTTGTCAAACCCGAATCCGATTCTTTTGCCTGTTACGGGTGTAATAAGTTCGGGGATATATTCACCTTCGTTCAGAACATCGAAAATGTAGGATTTGTAGAGGCAATGAATCTTCTGATAGAAAGATTCAATATCCCGGTAGAAAAGAAAAAAGGATTCAATTACTCAAAAGATAAAAAATATTCATTAATAAATGAGACGGCCCTTAATTACTATTCCGGTAACCTGTCAGACCCCGGAGAGGGTCAGCAGGCACTTGAATACCTCAAAAAAAGGGAAATCTCACAGGAGACGATCAAAGATTTTTCTCTCGGATATGCACTCAATAAATGGGACGGACTTTTAAATTATCTGAAGAGCAAATCACTTGATCTGGATATGTGTGTCGAGCTCGGACTTCTCATAAGGAACAATAAGGGAGAACTTTATGACCGCTTCAGGGGGAGAATAATTTTTCCCATTTTTTCAGAGTCTGGGAATCCGATCGGTTTCGGAGGGAGAACAATCACTGACGATAAGGTAAAATACCTGAACTCTCCCGAAACACCTCTTTTCAATAAAGGGAAAAATCTTTACGGATTCAATATTACAAGACAGCATATGAGGGAAAAGAAGTATTCTATTCTCGTTGAAGGTTATTTTGATGTGATTTCCCTGTTTCAACACGGCATCAAAAATGTCTCTGCATCTCTGGGAACGGCATTAACCCCCGGACAGATCCATTTGCTCAGAAGGGCCTCGGATGAGATATTCATCGGATATGATTCAGATGATGCAGGTGTTGATGCAACTGTGAGAGGGATCGAAAGGATGTTTGAACAAAATTTGAATCCACATATTATCAGCTTCAGAGGGGAAAAAGACCCTGATGATTTTATCAGAAAGCACGGCAGGAAAGTTTTTGAGGAATCCATTCAGGAATCTGAGGATGGTGTGAGATACCTGATAAACACTGTTATAAAAAAGAATAACATCGAAATTCCGGAGAAAAAGAGGGCTGCGATCAGAGAAATCGCACAATTTTTGAATAAATTCGATGATTCTATTGTAAAAGAGGGTTATATTAATATTGCTGCAGATTTTTTCAAAGTGAATGAGATGGAATTTGATCTTTCAAAAAAAATAACAGATAAGGGAAAATCCCCTGAACCTGTTGATCTTTTCGCATCAGAAACTATTCTAATCCAGTCGATCCTCAGGGAACCTTCATTCATTACCATGATAAAACCACTTTTCACTCCCCGACTCTATTCTGTTCTGAACAGCGGAGAGCTTCTAAAAAAAATATTTGCAAATTATACATCCGAGAAAATACTTAATCTGAACATGCTTCAGCAGGAACTAACCCAGACAGAAAAGGTTACTCTCAGAACTGTCTTCGACAGCCTGGAAAATATCCCGGGAGAGAGCACCCTCCTGGAACAAAACATCGAATCTTCAATGGTAAATCTTTTCAGAATGCTCAATGAAGTTGAAATTGCAGAGATCGGGAAAAAGATCAGGAGAGCTGAAAAAGACGGGAACCTGGAAGAGATTAGAAAACTTATAAAAATCAAAAATGAATTCAATCAGAAAAAATATAATGTTTCATTAGGAGGAAATATTGCCAAATAGCAAAACTGTGACCGTGAAAAAGACCACAAAGAAAAAAGTAAAACTCGCAAAGAAAGAGGCAACAATCTCCTCAAAATTATTTGATGAATTAATTGAGATCTCAAAAGGAAACAACAATAAAATAGAGAGGGAAGATTTTACCAGATTTCTTGAAGAAAATAACCTGATGAAACAAAAAAAAGAGATCACTACCAGACTCGGCTCAATGGACATAAAGATCTCCAGAAAAAAATCAGTTATGAACTCTGAAAAACTGAAACAATACAACGATTTCCTTACTGAGTATAAAAAGGAGATGAAATCGATCGTGAGAAGATCGAAAAAACACTTCGGTATCGTCGAGAACACCTACATATCCAGCCTTTTTGACAAAGAAGAGGTGATTAAAACCAACTTAAAATTTCTAAAGCTCTTCCTGAAAGAGAATGAGATCAAGCTTGTAAACCTCCCCAAACCAAAACCAACCTCTTCAAGTCAGGAAAAGAGTGATATTGTAGGTGACCCTGTCAGGCAATATCTGAGAGAAATGGGCGGTGTCAATCTTCTGTCCAGAAGTGAAGAAGTTGTTATAGCAAAAAAAATTGAAAGGGGGGAAAAGAAAGTTGTAAAAGCCCTCTCAAAAACAAATATAGTTCTGAATTCAGTTATTGAGCTCGGAGTTGACATATTAGAAGGTGTCAAGGATATCGATGATGTTATCGATGTAAATGAGGATATTCTGGACGAATCAAAAAAGCAAAGCGTAAGGAATCATTTCCTGAAACAATTCGAGATACTTAACCAGTTGAAAAGAGAGTTAAAATCAGGGAAGAGCAATAAATTATCTAACTTTCAAATTGCCAAGAAAATGGTTGAGATCACCCAGCTGATCCAGAGCATGTCACTTAGACAAGAACATAAAAAATCTTTCATGTACAGGATAAAACAGCTGAAGGAGAACTACACACATATTCAGGCTAGAGTTACTAAACTTAAAAAAGAGTCCGGCGGGAAAAAAGGGAAAGAATTAAAAAGTATAAAAGAAGATATCTATAATTACGAGAACAGACTCGAGAACCTTAATAAAAAATATGATATAAACCCTGAAGATTTATTCAAAACCTGTAAAGATATTGAAAACGGACAAAGACTCATCGAATTTTCAAAAAATGATCTTGTAGAATCAAACCTTAGGCTTGTTGTTTCGATCGCAAAAAAATATATAAACAGAGGACTTCAATTCTCCGACCTGATACAGGAAGGGAATATCGGCCTGATGAAAGCTGTTGAGAAATTCGAATATCAGAGAGGATATAAATTCTCAACTTATGCCACATGGTGGATCAGGCAGGCGATCACAAGGGCAATTGCTGACCAGGCAAGGACAATAAGGATCCCTGTCCACATGATCGAGACCATTTATAAAATAAACAGAACTCAGAGAAGGCTTGTCCAGGAACTGGGAAGAGAACCGACTGAAGAGGAAATCGGAGCTGAGACCGGTTTTACATCGGACAAGATCCGGAAGATTATGAAGATCGCACAAGAACCTATTTCACTTGAGACTCCGGTGGGTGATGATGAATCCCATCTCAGAGATTTCCTCGAAGACGACCAGACAGCATCTCCACCTGAGATGATAAACCAGATGAATCTCAGGGAACAGCTCAATTTTGTCCTTTCCACACTTACAGAAAGGGAGGCAAAAGTTATTGAGATGAGATTTGGATTGATCGACGGCAATGAACATACACTAGAAGAGGTCGGGCAGGAATTTCAGGTAACAAGGGAAAGGATCAGGCAGATCGAAGCAAAAGCACTCAGAAAGCTTAAAAAGAAATCAAAAAAACTGGTCAGCTTCCTCGACAAACCGGAAAACATCAAATAGATTTCATTCTTCTTCATCACTTCGGGGATGAAGTTTATCATAGATCCTTTTCACCCTCTCTTTAGCAACGAATGTATAAATCTCAGTCGTTGAAATATTGGAGTGGCCAAGCATCATCTGGATAGATCTCAGATCAGCTCCCTGCTCAAGCAGATGGGTGGCAAAAGAGTGGCGGAGCATATGGGGAGTAAGCGTTCCGGAAATACCGACCTTCATACCATAACCTCTGATAACTTTCCACAACCCCTGACGGCTTAATGATCCGCCGTTCTTGTTTATAAATATATAATCGGATATTTTGTCTTTTATCAAATTCGGACGGGACTCATTCAGATAACGTGCCAGTTCTTCTCCGGCTTTATTATTGAAAGGTACTATTCGCTCCCTGCTCCCCTTCCCCATTACCCTTATAAAATTATCTTCCCGAAAAATATTTTCAAATTTCAAACCTATTGTCTCGGAAATTCTCAACCCTGTTGCATACATTAATTCAAGAATCGCTCTATCCCTTACCCCTGTATTTTTCTTCATATCCGGCGCATTTATAAGTTCAACAACCTCATTTTTAGTCAGATATTTAGGTATACTTTTCCACTTCTTCGGAAACGAAATGGAAGCAGCCGGATTTACATCAACTTTCTCGTCAATTATAAGGTATTTGTAGAAACTTCTCAGGACAGAGATCACATGAGACTGGGTTGATGCAGCCTGCCCTTTCCTCGATCCTTCTTTTATAAAATCAAGAATATCCTCTTCGGTAATTTCCAGATAATTAAGGTCCCTTTTCTCAAGAAACCTTTCAAACTTATCCATCTCCACGCCATAAGAACTCAGTGTGTTTCCCGACAATCCTTTCTCAATGTCCAGAAAGACCCGGTAACGGTTCATCTCTGAATAGTATTTATCTTTATCAAACATATCCTCTGCTACATAAAGGGATTGAAATCAATCTCCCTTTTAAGTGTTGTACTATTTCCATGCCCAGGAAGGATAATTATTTCCGGAGGCAGGGCCCTTAATTTATCCAGTGAACTCTGGATCGTTTTAAAATCTCCGCCCGGTAGATCTGTCCTCCCGATCGAACCGGCAAACAGGGTATCACCTGTGAATAATAATCCATCCACTTTCAGACAAACCGATCCGGGAGTATGGCCCGGTGTATGAATTATCTTTATCGTAATACCATCACATTTGATCGCCTCTCCGTCACTGAAATATTTATCAGGCTGAGGAGACATCTGAAGCCCTAATGCCTCTGAAATTTCCTTGTTAATCGAAGAATTAAGAACGGGGAGATCCTCCTTATGCATTAACAAGGGGATATTAAATTCCGACAGGACAGAAGAGATACCTCCGCAATGGTCAATATGGGCATGGGTTAATATTACTGCTTCCGGATTAAGATCAAGTTCATTTACTGCATTTATTATCTTCCCGCTTTCATCTCCGGGATCAACAATAAAACACTTCCCTGATCCATTCGAATAGATCAGATAACAATTCACTTCAAGTTCTCCAACAGTTATCACTTTATATTCTGCCAATTTTTACTCCCTCGACAATATAACAAAACAGGAGATCTTTTGAAAGGCAAATAGACAGTGGCCATCCGATATGGAAGTAAACAAGGAAAAGATGATATAATATATTTAACAAAATTGTATAAGGGAAAATCAATTGAAAAAACCGGTTTGTTTAATAATAAGAGATGGATGGGGAAAAGGGGAAAATGATGATGCCAATGCAATATTCAAAGCCGACACCCCATTTGCAGACAGGATAGAGAAGGAATTCCCGACAACATTGATCAACACATCGGGACTTGATGTAGGGTTACCGGAGGGTTATCAGGGGAATAGTGAGGTCGGGCACCTGAATATCGGCTCCGGGAGAGTTGTTTACCAAAGCCTCACCAGAATAGACAATGCAATTGAGAATGGTGAATTTTTCAAGAATCAAACAATCAGAGACTCTATAAAATCTGCTGTTAAAAGAGGTAGCGCTATCCACCTTATGGGCCTTATTCAGGAGGAGGGTGTTCATGCTGTAACTCGGCACTGCCTGGAGATACTGAAAATTGCAAAAGATGAAGGAGCGTCAGAAGTTCTCATTCATGCAATAACAGACGGAAGGGATACCCCTCCCAAATCCGCCATTGAACATCTTACACTTCTTCAGGAAGGGATCAACTCTATTGGCACCGGAAGGGTCGCTACGATGACAGGCAGATACTATATGATGGACAGAGACAACAGGTGGGACAGAACGGAAAAGGGTTACAGGGCAGTAATGGAAGGGAAAGGTGAATCTGCAGAGAGCTGGGAAGAAGCAGTTAGATCAAGTTATGATTCCGGTGTGACAGATGAGTTCATTAAACCTCATATCATAAACTACAACGGTATCAGCAGAGATGATCTATTTGTATTTTTTAACTTCAGATTTGACAGGACACGTCAGGTGACAAAAGCAATTGTTGAGAAAGATTTTAATAAGTTTGACACAATTGACCATGATCTCGATTTTCTTACCATGACCCACTACTATGATAATGGAAATTTCAAGGAGATATTTTCCGAGTTGGAATATAAAAACATTCTTGGAGAG
>Ga0209013_10003092_pt1 | contig 14920 bp, 14 predicted proteins | sample Cruoilmetagenom2_FD_187291 | JGI IMG/M metagenome (GOLD analysis project Ga0209013, IMG submission 187291) | Oil polluted marine microbial communities from Coal Oil Point, Santa Barbara, California, USA - Sample 2 (SPAdes) (version 2) | ecosystem: Environmental > Aquatic > Marine > Oil seeps ... | reverse complement strand
ACGCTTTTTGTTTTTACTATACGTATCAATGTATGTAGGTGATTTTTAAATAGGTCCTTCGTGTCCTTGGGAAGGAGACAAATCAGATTATTCACTATAAATTGAATAAGAAAGTGACCCCTTCAATCAGCTGTAAGTCTGATAGGAGGGGTCATCAATATGAATACTCAAGTAATGGAATAGGCATAATGGCACGACACTAGTGACCGAGCCCACGGAGAGATTATGAAGTTCCGATATGGAAGTGACGAAGATGTCTTTTAGTTGCCGAATAACTACTCACTTTTATTAAATGTTCAAGAAGGGAAATATTAAAGATGCATTTTCAACCCCTCATGGGATGCATTAAAACCTAAATGTTCATAAAAACGTAAAGCATTATCTCGTTTTTTATCTGTGGTGAGTTGAATCAAGTGACAACCACGTTCTTTTGCCCGTTGAATTGCCCAGCGGATAAGTTCAGTTCCTACCCCTTTTCCTCGTTGAGATGAAGATGTTCTTACACCTTCAATAGTAGCCCTCCATCCACCTTGATGCGTAATGTATGGTATGAATGTAATTTGTTGAACCCCGATAATTTCATTTCCGTAACAAGCAACTATTAACTCATTGTTAGGGTCAGAAGTTATCGCATTAAATGCTTTAATGTAACTATCTGGGAGAGGTTTCTCGTAACGCTCTCTCTTACTTCCTAAAACATCATCAGCAAGCATTTCCACAATACTAGCCAAGTCACTTTCTGTTGCAATTCTAAACTTAACTTCTTCTTCCAAATATACTCCTCCTCGAGTAAGTCTTAATTCACGACAACTATTTATATCTACTTAGAGTCAATAATTTTTCATCGTTCTAGTTTGTTCATAAAACTAAAAGACAAAAGTAAACTTCTTCATTTTACGATTGAACTTTTTCAACTATAAAGTCTACAAAGGTTTTTAAGACACCTTCAATTTTTGTATCCTTAAGATGAATTAGTTGAAATGGGCGATGTAGCTTAGGGAGATTATTAATTTGAGCTATATGAAGCTTGTTTGTTTTTAATTCTTCTTCAATTGATAACCTAGGAAGAATCCCAATTCCCATTCGTCTTTTTATCATATGCTTCGCTAGTTCTATATTATCAACTTCTATAACTACGTTTGGTTTCCCTCCAATACTCGTAAACGCGTTGCTTATTAGTGTCCAATCAATAGAACCTTGGTTAAATAGTACTAATTTTTCTTTTTCTATTTCTTCCACTGTCACCGTACTTTTAGAAAATAAATGATGACCAGGATAAATAACGAGTCCCATTTCATCATCTAGTAGATGGATTGTTTCAATTTGTGGATGACTGACGGAACGAGATATGCCTAGTGGAACTTCACGGCTTAAAATCATATCTACTACATTTAGAGAGTGTCCAGTTTTTACACCGAGTTTTATTCTGGGATACTTTTCATAAAACTCATTTATTAAATTCGGCAAAATATAAACAGATGCTGTTAAGATTGTTGAAATGCCCAGGTCGCCCTCAGTAGTGCAGTCCTTTTGTTGAATAGACGAGATACCATCCTGAATATTCTGCCATGCAGATTTTGCAAATGGAAGAAATCTTTCACCTGCTTTAGTTAATGTCACATTATTACCATTTCGGTTAAACAGTTTATATCCAATTTCATTTTCAAGGGATTTAATTCGTGTACTTACAGAGGGTTGTGAAATATAAAGAAATTCAGCAGATTTACTAAAGTTCCCTGTTAAAGATACATACATAAATGTCTCGATTTGTTCGATATTAATTGTAAAACCTCCCTGTATAACCAATTCTAATACCAATCATAAAAAAATTTGATTGGATTTACTTCGAGTTGTGAATTAACTTTATATTTAAACTATAACAATAAATCAGAAAAATAGGGAGGGGATATTTATTAGGAAAGGAATTTATTTGGTAATCAACATAATAATTTCGAATTGCTACGACAGCGCATGTCCATTGTAGGTTGTGTTCCGGACAAATTCATAAATAGATTAATTAATACAAGTTCATTTTAAAGAGGATGATGCAAAAGTGAGCATATTTAATCGTGAAAAAATAAAAGAAAACGTTGTCTCACAACTTGGGGAACTCTGTGGTCTTCATGGAGTATCTGGATATGAAGATGAGGTAACTTCGTATGTATTAAAAAAGCTTGAAGGTTATGTTGATAAAGTAGAAGTTGATAGTTTAGGTAATATTATCGGCCAAAAAAAAGGGAATGGGAAACAAAAACTAATGATTGCCGCCCATTTAGATGAAATAGGCTTAATGATCCGACATATCGACGACAGAGGTTTCTTATATGCTGAGCGTATTGGTGGGGTAAGAGCTCAAAATTTATTTGCAAGATCATGTCTGATTAAAACTGAAAAAGGGAAAATAAAGGGTTTAATTAATAGTATTAATCCAGGTAGACCAAAAGCAATGACTGAAATTCCAGAAATAAGTGAGTTTTTTATAGATGTAGGTGTTAGAAATAGAGCTGAATTAGACACATTAGGAATTGAAATAGGAAATACAGTATCTATAAATTATGACTTTGATGTCGTGGGAAATAAAGTGATCGGTAAAGCTTTAGATAATCGCTTGTTAGTTCTTGTGCTACTGGAAGTCTTAAAAATGATTAAAGATGCAGGAATAGATATACCAGACCTGTATCCCGTTTTTACTGTTCAAGAAGAAATCGGGTGTAGAGGGGCGAAAACAGCCGCATATACCGTTAACCCTGATATAGCGATAGCTTTGGATATTACTGTTGCAAATGACACACCTCAGATACCCTCCCATGAATATATTTCACAATTAGATAAAGGTCCAGCTATTAAAATAATGGATCGTATTCCTAATGGTATAGGAATGATATCATCTCCAAAAGTTGTAAGTATTTTGAAAAAAGCCGCTAAAAACAATAATATCAACTATCAGTTAGAAGTATTTACAGCAGGTTCTACCGATGCTGCTACGATTCATCTTGAAAGAGGAGGAATCCCTTCGGGTGGAATTTCAATACCGACTAGGTATGTTCATGCTCACGAAATGTCCTCTATTGACGATATTATAGACGGAATATTTCTTCTGTTTCACTTCGTTGAAGAAGCTTCAAAGTAATCGTAATAAAATTCAAAAAATACAATTGGAGGGGTTACTATAAAGACAATTTACCAGGTATTAATCATAATTGTGGCTACTCTCGGAGCTTCCCTTACATTTACTTTTTGGAGTAAGGAAGTCTCGATGTCCAATTTTATTGATACTATTTTTATAGTTTCCTTAGTTTTACTAGTCTTAGGTTGCACAATATATTTGATCCAACAAGGTTCTACACATACAATGCTCCAAAGTTTTAAACGTTTTTTTAAAACCATTGATAAAACAAATCAATACGCTGATCAAATTGAGAGAAAGAATGAAGATGCGAGCACCTATATAAAGCACTTACCATACTCCTTATCCTTGTCTTTCTCTGGCGGATTTTTATTGCTACTATCATTTATTCATTCTATTATTTATGCGTAATTAAATAGATTGTATAAGAGTTCTCTATATTTACTATTAAAATGTCGAATATCAATGTGTATATTATCTGTGATAATATAATAAAAATCAAAATATTTCAAACTATGAAATATTTATGAGTGGGAGGAAGAATCATGTTTGCAAATGTCAACGGTATCAAATTGTTTTTTGATGTGGAAGGTGCTGGGTTTGTACCAGATGGGCCGGATTTAAGAGAAAAACCTGTTTGTTTTGTACTTCACGGTGGACCTGGCGGGGATCATACTGGCTTTAAACCGGCTCTTAGTCCTTTAGCAGAAACAATGCAGCTAGTTTATATTGATAATCGTGGAAGTGGACAAACCGAAAAAGGTTCTTCGTTAACCTACAACCTTGATAATAATGTGGAAGATATAGAAGCCTTAAGAAAATATTTAGGACTAGAAAAAATAATTCTATTAGGTCAGTCATACGGAGGTATGGTTGCTATGGAATATGCAAGACGTTACCAGGATCATTTACTCGGGTTACTGCTAGTTGTAACTGCACCTAGTTATAAGTTTATCGAAAAGGCTAAGGGAATTGTGAAAAACAAAGGAACTAAAGAACAACAAGAAATGGCACAAGTTCTTTGGGATGGAGCATTTGAGTCTAATGATCAACAGGCCAAATATTATGAGGTTATGGCGCCTTTGTATTCTTATAGCTATGAAAATACTCCAGAAGCAATGATTGCTAGAGAGCATGCAAAAAAACGTTCAAATCGTTCTTATGAAGCTCTAAATGAAGGATTTCGTGGATTCTTACGTCAGTATGATGTAATTGATGACCTACCTTCTTTTAAAATCCCAACACTTATTATTGGAGGACGACATGACTGGATAACTCCTATTGAAGCATCCATTTTAATGAGTGAAAAAATCCCGAATAGTCAATTGGTTGTATTTGAAAACAGTAGTCATGGTGTCTTAAAAGATGAACATGAAAAGTTTATTTCAACAGTTAAAGATTTTGTTAATAATGAATTTGTAAAAAAAATTCAGATGAGTCTAGATTAAAATCAATCAAATGATACTCTAGTTTTTTAATATTAATATACCCAATAAGGGAAAAAAGAATCTTTCATTCAACTTATAGAGACTAATAACTTAAATATAAAGGGGGATATTAATTTGAATTTTAAAACTTTAAAATCATTTTTTTTATTAGCACTTTTTGCGCTTTTACTCGCTGGTTGTAATTTTAGTGGGTCAAGTGAAGAGGATAGTGATGACACAGACGATTCTAACCAAACAAACGAGACCGGAACAGATTCAGCTCAAGTATTGAACCTAATTGAAGATGATAACATTGCTACGTTAGATGTAATGCAAGCAAATGATGCCATTTCAAATAACGTGTTATCAAATACATTTGAAGGATTATACAGTTTGGATGAAAATAGTGAAGTTGTTCTTACAGGAGCCTCGGAGCATGATATTAGTGAAGATGGTTTAACTCATACTTTTACGCTTCGAGACAATGTATGGAGTAACGGTGATCCTGTTACAGCCAATGACTATGAGTTTGCTTGGAAAAGAACTTTTAGAGAAACGGGCTTCTATGCGTATCAGTTTGTGAATGCAAAAATCCTCAATGCTGAAAGTATTTCAAAAGGGGAAACATCACCGGATGAGCTTGGAGTAAAAGCGATAGACGACAAAACATTAGTAGTAACTTTAGCTGATGTGAATCCTATATTGCCGGATTTATTACTGTTTAGCCCTTTTTTTCCAGTTAACCAAGCGTTTGTAGAGAGTCAAGGAGAGAATTATGGATTAGAATTCGATCAAGTTGTATATAACGGTCCATTTATTCTTACTGATTGGAAGCATGACCAAGGGTGGACATATAAGAAGAACCCGGATTATTGGGGAAGTGACAGCGTTAAACTTGAAGAGATAAATGTATCTGTCGTAAAGGAAGAGTCAACGACTATAAATCTTTATGATACAAAAAAAGTTGACCGTGTTGAATTATCTTCTGCTTCTGTCGATTCATATAAAGATGACCCTAATTTTAATGTGGAAAATCGTGGAACTTTAGGGTTTCTTCGATTTAATCATAATAATGAATTTTTGAAAAATGAAAACATACGTCGAGCAATCGATATGGCTTGGGATAAAGAAGGATTAACAAATGTTATTTTGAACAATGGGTCAGCTCCATCGTATTTCTTGGTTCCTGAAAGTGCAACATCATCTCCTGCTGGTAAAAACTTCCGTGAAACAAATGGGGACTTTACTGGGACGTTTGATGAAGCTAAAGAATTCTTCAATAAAGGATTAGAAGAAATTGGTACTGATTCAATTGAACTTAGTATTCTCGCGGCAGATGCAACTGATTCAAGAGCCATTGCAGAATACTTTAAAAGTCAAGTGGAAGTAAATCTTCCTGGACTATCCATAGAAATTTCAGTTCAACCGTTTCAACGACGACTTGAATTAGAAAAAGCTATCGACTATGACATTTCGATTTCCACTTATGTCCCATTAAATACTGATCCTATTTCTTATTTAGAAATGTTTGTTACAAAAGGTAACTTTAATCGTATGGATTACTCAAATCCACAATATGATGAGTTAGTTTTAAAAGCAAAAGGTGAAATAGATTTAGAGAAGCGCTATGAGTACATGTTGGAAGCAGAAAAAATATTATTTGATGATGCTGCTATTGGGCCGATGTATCAAGGGGCGGTTTCAGTAATTCAACAACCATATGTAAAAGGTTTCGTATCCCATCCGGCTTTACCTGAGTATGGCTACAGATGGATAACAATTGAAGGGAAATAATATCAAAATGGGGATGTATCTGTAGATGCATCCCTATTTTAGTAAAGAAAACAGGAGTGAGGATATGGGGCGTTATATTTTAACAAGACTTGCATATATGGCAACAGCACTATTTATTATAATATCCCTTACTTTTTTACTAATGCAACTCCTTCCAGGGACACCTTATAGTAATGCCGATGAATTAACAGATACTCAAATTCAACAGTTAAATCAAAAATATGGTTTGGACAAACCACTAGCTATACAGTATGCGAAATATATCGGCAATTTACTTCAAGGAGATCTTGGAGATTCTTATAAGTATGAAGGTCGTTCTGTAAATCAGATAATTGGTGAGCGTATAGGACCGTCCGCTCTAATTGGGATGCAAGGGTTAATCATAGGTACGATAATTGGTCTGATTTTAGGTGTTATTTCTGCAATCAGACATAACACCATTTTTGACTACGGAGCTGTCTTCTTAGCTGTATTAGGGATGTCGATTCCTTCTTTTGTATTTGCTGCTTTATTACAATATTACATTGGCGTTAAACTCGGTTGGTTACCTCCAGCATTATGGGATGGATATCAAAACACCATTTTACCAAGTATTGCACTTTCTGTACTAGTCATGGCGACCGTAGCTAGATATATTCGAACAGAGATGCTTGAGGTGCTGGGCTATGATTATGTTATTACAGCTAAGGCAAAAGGCATAAGTAGTAGTGCTGTCATCATTAAACATGTAGTTCGCAACTCTCTTATCCCCGTCTTAACGATGATGGCTCCATTAGTGGTTAGTATCATAACAGGGACCTTAGTAATTGAAAAAATATTCGCGGTACCTGGTATTGGTGAGCAGTTTACAAACTCAATTTTAATTAATGATTACAGTGTCATTATGGGAATTACTCTGTTTTATAGTGTGATCTTTATCGCTGTTATTTTTATAGTGGATTTATTGTACGGCGTATTAGATCCTAGAATTCGGCTAGATGGGGGAGTGAAACAATGAAAATAGATTATAGTGAGATTACGGATGATTTGTTTACCCCCGATTCAATTGTCAATGAGAATAAGGATGAAATCATAAATAAAGAGCGCATAAGTTTTTGGAAGGATGCATGGATTCGGTTACGTAAAAATAGAGGTGCTTTAATAGGGCTACTATTAATAATATTAATTATCATGATGTCGCTATTTGGTCCGTACTTAACGAAATACAACTATGATGAACAAAATATAGCATTCTCCAATTTACCTCCTATGGTGCCAGGTCTTGAATGGTTAGGTTTCAACGGCCAAGACAGTTTTAATGTCAATCAATATGAGGAAAGAGGGATTACAGAAAATTTTTGGTTTGGAACTGATCAATTTGGTAGGGATATATGGACGAGAGTTTGGATTGGGACAAGAATTTCACTTTATATCGCTTTGTTAGCAGCAACACTTGACCTCATAATCGGAGTCGCTTATGGATCTATCTCTTCATTTTTCGGGGGGAAAGTAGACAATTTTATGCAAAGAATAATTGAAGTGCTTGTAGGTATTCCAAACTTAATATTAATCATCTTGTTTATCCTCGTTTTAGAGCCTGGAATAATATCGATTACGCTAGCGATGGTGATAACGGGATGGGTTGGAATGGCGCGTGTTGTGCGTGGGCAAATTTTGCAACTCAAAGGTCAGGAATTTGTGCTTGCATCTCGTACATTAGGAACTTCAAATAGGAAACTGCTAACAGAACATCTACTTCCTAATACCTTGGGGCCAATTATTGTAACCTTAATGTTTACTATTCCAACGGCCATATTTTTTGAAGCATTCTTGAGCTTTATAGGTTTAGGCTTACAGCCACCTATCGCTTCATTAGGAATCTTGATAGACGATGGTTACAAATCTATGAAACTCTTTATTTATAAGATGATATTTCCAGCTGTAGTCATTAGTACAATTATGATTAGTTTTAATCTGTTAGCGGACGGTCTACGCGATGCATTAGATCCGAAAATGAAGAGATAGAAAGGAGAGAGTAAATAGTGGAACCGATCTTGTCAGTTAATAATTTAAATGTATCTTTCCAGACGTATGAAGGGGAAATAAATGCTCTCCGAGGAGTTTCGTTTCGTGTAAATAAAGGTGAAACATTGGCAATTGTTGGAGAGTCTGGATCTGGTAAATCAGTTACTGCAAAAACAATTATGAAGCTACTTTCAAAACAAAATAGTTGTATTAATGGTGGAGAAGTTATATATAATGGGCAGAATTTAATTCCATTTGGCGAAAGAGCGATGAGGAAAATTCGGGGTTCTGAGATTTCAATGGTGTTTCAAGATCCAATGACTTCCCTAAATCCAACGATGACAATTGGAAAGCAAATTGTTGAGGGATTGAGACAACATGAAAAAATGTCTAAGAAAGAAGCACGTAAAAGAGCAACTGAGTTACTTAATTTAGTTGGCATTCCTAATCCAGAAGAAAGATTAAGCGAATTCCCTCATCAGTTTTCAGGCGGGATGAGACAACGAGTTGTGATTGCTATCGCACTTGCTTGTAATCCCAAAGTATTGATTGCAGACGAACCAACAACAGCATTAGATGTGACTATCCAAGCTCAAATTCTAGATTTGATGAATAATTTACAAAAAAAATTACAGACTTCTATTATTTTAATTACGCACGATTTAGGTGTCGTTGCTAATATGGCAGACCGTGTAGCTGTTATGTATGCAGGAGAAATTATAGAAATGGGTTCAATCGATGAGATTTTTTACTCGCCGCAGCATCCTTACACTTGGGGACTTTTAGCATCCATGCCGAAGCTCCATGCTGATCGTTCGGAAAGACTCCTTCCTATTGCTGGATCACCTCCAGATGTTAGTCAACTCTCGGATGGATGTTCATTTGCAGCTAGATGCCCATATGCTATGAAAGTATGCCATAAATATAATCCTCTTAAAACCGATGTTACAGGAAGTCATTCCGTCTCATGTTGGTTGCAAGATAAACGTGCAGGGAAAGTTGATTCTGCTATAGAAATAGGGGAGATAAGTTATGCAACATAAGGAAAAATTAATAGAAATAACAGGGCTACATAAACACTTTAATGTAAAAAAAGGAAAAGTTTTAAAGGCTGTTGACGGTGTTACGTTGGATATCTATAAAGGTGAAACGCTAGGTATTGTTGGAGAATCGGGGTGTGGAAAATCTACATTGGGACGGACCATTATTCGCTTATACGATCCTACTTCTGGTGTAATTTCATATGGTGGCAATGATATTAAATCTATAAAATCAAAAGAACAGAAAAAAAGTTTGCAAAAGAAAATGCAAATGATTTTTCAAGATCCTTATTCATCTCTCAATCCAAGAAAGACTGTAATCGAAATTATTTCAGAAGGTTTGGTTGTGCATGAACCAGACATATCCGTGACCCAACGAGTAGAAAAAGTGTATCATTTACTGGAATTAGTAGGATTAAGTAGAAATCACGCTAACCGATATCCACACGAGTTTAGTGGTGGACAGCGGCAACGGATTGGGATAGCACGTGCACTTGCCGTAAACCCAGAATTCATTATAGCAGATGAGCCGATTGCAGCATTAGATGTTTCCATCCAAGCTCAAATCGTAAACTTACTAAAGGATTTACAGGAAGAAAGAGGTTTGACATTCTTATTCATTGCACATGATTTGTCGATGGTGAAGTATATTAGTGATCGGATTGCGGTAATGTATTTAGGGAATTTAGTAGAGCTTACAACAAGTGATAATTTACACGATAATCCACTTCATCCATACACGCAGGCATTACTGTCAGCTATACCTGTAGCTGATCCGGAAATTGAGAGAACAAGAGAACGAATCATTCTTGAAGGCAACATTCCTAGTCCAATAGATCCCCCAAGTGGTTGTAGATTTCGGACTAGATGTTCGCATGCAATGGATATTTGTAGAACAGATATCCCTGAATGGAGAGAAGCCAAGGATAATCATTTTGTTTCATGTCATCTTTATAATGAGTAAGAATAAAAAGCATTCCTTTGTGTTTAAAACTACTGGGAGTGAAACAAAACAATTATTTGAAAAGCATCTGATTAATTAATCGTGTCCCTGGGACTAAAAAATTTTAGAGTAACTACAAATTGAATAAAGAAAATGACCCCTTCAATCAGCTGTAAGTCTGACGGTAGGGGTTTTCTGTATAAATAGCCAAAAAAGTAAGTAGGCTTAGTTTTCCGAATCCCACATTGGTTTGACCCCTTTTTTCGGACACAGTTAAACTGGTAGTTTTAAGACATCAAGTGCGCTTCCAAGCAGGCTTTTGGTGTCCTATTCACCCAAACTTAAAACTCGTTGATGACACGTCAGTTCATTCGGGACTTCCACACTCTGGAATTATGTCGACTTGAATGTTTCTCAACTTGTGTTTGCCCTATGACATCTATAAATTGAGAAACATTCAAGTCGACACAGGAACGGTAGAAAAGATTCTTTCTACTGTTTTGTAAACTAATAATAAAGTTAATTTATTAAAAATTCAGATAATGTAAACTACTTTACATTATCTAAATCCTTTTCACCCTAAAATAAAATTAGCACTTATTTATTCATCAGGAAGAATATTAATAACCGAAGGGAGGATGTAAAATCGGCCATCTTTTTGTATAAGTCCTCGTTGAATGAATTGATTTATCATGTTTGCGACCGTGACTCTGCTGGTTCCGACTAAGTCAGCAAGTTCTTGTTGCGTGAACTGCATAAAGATCCTGGTACTGCCATTTTTCAAAGGAGTTCCAAATTGATTCGCCAAATGGTAGATGGTATAGCGAATCCGCGTTTCAGCATCGTAGCAGGCAACGAGTAGATTGGAGAGTGCTAGTGTTTGAGATTTCTGATCTAGAAATTTGATTCGCTGTGTCAATAGGTATGGATTGGATTTGATTAGCACATCAAACTGTTTTCGTCCGAATTCAATGAAGGTTGTCTCGGATGCGGTGATAGCACTTTCAAAGTGGAAACCATCCAACATAGAATCTCCGATGATGGTTCCATCGCACATGATAATTAACGCCTTTTCCTTTCCTTCATGTGAAGTGTGAAACAGTCGGACCCGTCCTTTTTTAATGATGTAGATACGGTCGGCACGTTGACTGGCAGCATAGATTGTTTCTCCAGTGGATACTGTCTTTTCCTTTCCGTATCCGAAGAGTTCTGACCAGTCACAAAAAGTGAATTCAAACCATGGTGATAATTCTTTGAACACGCGGAACCACCCCTCAATTAATCTCTTACATTCATCTTACTTTAGAAAGGTTTGAAAATAAACATGATTACAACAGAACAATTCAGAAAGCAATTCCCGATTTTGCAACATAAAATTCAACTATCAAGTTGTTCACAAAGTGCAATGCATGTTTCGGTGAAAGATTCGATTCAGAACTATATGCACTCATGGGAGCATGACGGCATGGACTGGATGCAGTGGATGAATGCATGCGAAGGGGCACGTGCACTTTTCGCAAAACAGATAAATGCGCAACCGAACGAAGTTGCCATCGTGTCGAGTGTTTCTCATGCAGCCGCTGCCATTTCTACAAGTCTCGAACCCAAAGGAAAACGTAACAAAGTCGTAATCACTGATTTTGATTTTCCGACGATTGGTCATGTGTGGCGTTCCAAGGAACATGATTTTGATGTGGAGTTTCTAAAACAAAACAAAAACGGTTTCAATACAGTCGCTGACTATAGATCTTCCCTGCCTGACAATCTCCTGCTATTCTCGACTTCCCATGTGAATTTTTATAATGGGTACAAACAGGATCTTCAAGCCATTTCATCATGTGTCCATGAAAAAGGGGGGTATCTATTTGTTGATGCCTACCAGTCATTTGGACAAACACCGATTGATGTCAAGGCAATGAACATTGATTTCTTAGCAGCAGGCATGCAAAAGTACGGGTTAGGGATACCGGGTATTGCCTTTTTATATGTAAATGAAGAAATCGCCAATACATTAACCCCAAAAATCACGGGGTGGTTCGGCCAGGCGAATCCATTTGCCTTTGATGTGCGAGGAAAAGATTACGCTGAAGCTGCTAGGAGATTCGATTCTGGTACATTCCCAATGATTAACGGATACGCAGCACATGCAGCCTTGAAGATTTTGGATGGGCTCGATCTTGTACATGTAGAAAGTCATTTAAAATATTTATCTGAGATTGCTAGAAACGAAATACTAAATACAGAGTTAGAGAGTCGTAGTTTATTTGATTTAGATGAAAAAGGTTCTTCAACAGCAGTTTTCGTGAACAATGCAAGTGAAGTTGAGCAATTACTCGCGAAGGAAGGAATCGTTGTATCAGCAAGAAATGACGTCATCAGGATTGCACCTCATTATTACAATACTGAAGACGATGTGAAAACAGCAATACATGCATTGGCGAAGCAATTGATAAAAGTTTAAGGGGGAAATTCAATTGACCGGACAAAATGTAGTAAAGGAACCAAAGGAATCGTTAGAGTTTTACGGTGGCGTCCCTATGCTACTCGTCCCGTTTGCAGTAATGTTTGTCGGCATTCTTTGGCTTGGTTTAAGTGGTGCAGCTCTTCCTGAAGCATTTTGGCCGATGATTTTACTTGGTATTTTTGTGGGGCTTTTATTAGCAAAAAATAAAAAAGTATATGTTGATTCACTTATAGAAGGAATTACATCCAAAATGCTGGCCATCATGCTTATGGCTTGGTTCATGGCTGGAATTATGGCGAAACTATTAGCTGCAGCTGGTCTTGTTCAAGGGCTAATATGGGGATTCCTAGAAATAGGTATATCAGTTGCTTGGTTTCCTTTGATGGTATTTTTAATAAGTTCACTCATCTCCATGTCTACAGGTACTGCGGTTGGAACGCTAATTGCTGCAAGTCCAATCTTGTTTCCGGTAGGTTATTTGCTTGGAGGAGATCCAGTCCTTATTATTGGGGCAATTATTGGTGGAGCATTTGTAGGTGATAACCTAGCACCGATTTCGGATACGACCATCGTTTCGGCATATTCGCAAGGAACAACCATTGATAAAGTTGTGAAAAGTAGAATTCGATACGCAATTATTGCTGGTGCAATGACCCTGATTGCCTATGCATTTTTCGCTATCAAAGCCGGTTCTAGTAGTACCGTGGCTCCACCTGATGAACTTAATCCGGTTGGACTTGTCATGATCGCCGTTCCTATTCTACTCCTCTTCCTCATGTCACGAGGCAAAGATTTGGTAGAAGGTCTACTTTATGCAAATGTAATAATACTACCTTTACAGCTTCTGAAGGAGACCTAATTGTAGTTAATTGTAATGAACTTCACTTTTGTCAAAACTTAACTGAAGATTTACAATATTATTGCATTATCGCTGACCCTATTTTTCTAAACGGTAGATTTATTGATTTGTGTGATTCCAAATATATTACACCTATTATAGAAAATAGAATCCTATTTAATAATATTATTAATAATGATAATGATATTAAGAATTGTATAAATTCAATAATTAATGAATTTAATACTTGTGAACTTGGTTTTGAATTATCTATTAAAGCTTCTTTCTATAAATTAATTGTACTTCTTCTTAGAAAATATGTTAGTACAATATTAACTGACTCTGAAGCCCAATTTAGAATTAAAAATATAGATTGCTATAATTCAGTAATAAAATATATAAAAACTCATTATGCAGAAGAATTAAATTTAGATATGCTTAGTAATTATGCTCATTTGAGTAAATTTCATTTTTGTAGAATGTTTAAGAAGATGACAGGTAATACTATTAATCATTATATTAATTTAGTAAGAATAGAAGAATCTGAGCAATTACTTCTAAATACTGATCTATCAATAAGTCAAATTGCTCTTTCAGTTGGATTTAATGATACTAGTTATTTTAGTAAGGTTTATAAAAACTTTAAGTCTGTTTCCCCTTCTGAAATTAGACATAAGAAATAAAATAATAAAAACTTCGTCTCTATAATTAGAAACGAAGTTTTTATTATATATAAAAATAATGTCTGTTTATTATTGTGTATAACTGCCTATTTTCCATTATCCAAAAACTTGTTGATCTAGATGGATTTAAAAAATAACAACTCTTACCAATATTATTGACTCCTTCTAAAGTCATTTTTGCTGCTACAATAGAATCTCTTGATGGATTATTATATATTGTTTTGTCTGCAACTGGAGAAAATTGCGTTCCATATTTGTTATCAAATATAACACCGTATATAGTATTTGGAAACTCTGAACTATCTCTACGATTTAAAACCACATTACCTACTGCTAATTTACCATCAAAAGGTTCTCCTCCAGATTCTGCATTTATAATTCTTGCTAGCCAATATAATTCATCATCTGTATAACTTCTATTAAAGACTAATTTATCTGATACTATTATATCATCTTTGTTTATCTGTACAGTATAAGTTTCTTTTTGCCATAATACTTCACAATTTAAAATCTCAGCTATAAACCTTAATGGTACAAACGTTCTATCATCTTTTAATTGGATATTAACATCTATGTTATGTTCTACCCCATTTACATAAG
>Ga0209013_10003091_pt1 | contig 14926 bp, 11 predicted proteins | sample Cruoilmetagenom2_FD_187291 | JGI IMG/M metagenome (GOLD analysis project Ga0209013, IMG submission 187291) | Oil polluted marine microbial communities from Coal Oil Point, Santa Barbara, California, USA - Sample 2 (SPAdes) (version 2) | ecosystem: Environmental > Aquatic > Marine > Oil seeps ... | reverse complement strand
GCGCTGGCGAGCTCAGGAGCAGACCGACGAGGACCGGTGAAAGAAAAGACAGGGGCCAGGCGATCCCGGTGGCCAGAGCCATCCCCAGTGTGATGCCGATGGCAAAGCGGAGGATTCGCCGGGTGCGGAGAGTTTCGACATCGGCGGCGGGCAATGCCGGCGCGGCGATCTCAGCGCACATAGGAGAGCCAGGCCGCGAGCCGGATACGCCAGCGAGCGAGCTTGTTGAGCAGCGGCCGGTCGCCCGTGTAGACGATGACGTTGGCTTGGCCGCCGGGCCGCAGGAGCCCGGCCGGCAGGTCGTCGCCAAAGCTGATGATCACCGGAAAGCGTTGGGGGTCGCGCAACCAGCCCTGGACGCTCTGGACGGTGGGCAGGTCGCCGCGAGACCCACCCGGGCTGGAAGAAACCCCCACCCCCACGCTGCGGATTGTTCCTCGGAAAACCTGGCCCGGGGCGATGTCGAGGACCAGCTCCACGGGGTCACCCGGTTTCAGGTGGTAGAGGTTGTTCTCCCTCATATTGGCCTGAATCCACGCGTCCTTGATGGAGATAAAGGTCATCAGGGGTTGGCCCGCCTGGGCGTAGTGGCCGACGTCAAGCTGCAGGCTGTCGATCAACCCCTCTGACGCTGCGGTGACGGTGGTCTGGGCGAGGTTGAACTGGGCCGTCTCCAAAGCCGCAGCGGCCGATTCGATCATGGGGTTGTCGGGCCCTTCGCTGCCGAGCGTCTGTTTCGCGCGTTCCAGCTCCGCTTTGGACGAGATCAACTGCGCTTGCGCCTGCTCCAACGAGGCTTCGGCGCGGTCGCGGTCGGCTTCGGAGAGCGCGCCGGGGTTTCTCTCCGAAACCCGCTGCACCCGATCGAAGTTGCGCTGTGACCGTTCGAGCCGCGCGCGCGAAACGCCAAGACGACCGGCCGCCGACTCGACGCCCGCGGTCTGAGCGCCGACCTGCTGGCCGGCGTTCGCCAGCGCCGCCCTGGCCGAGCGCACCGCCAGCTCGAACGGCTCTCGGTCGATCTGGGCCAGCACCTGACCCTCCTCGACGTGTTCGTGGAGGACCACCGGAATCTCGACCAGGTAGCCCGAGACCTGAGGTGCGACGGGGACGATAAAGGTCTCCACCCGGGCCTGGTCCGTGTACGGCGTGAAGCGGTCGGCCATGAGATGCCAGACAAAGAGCGCCACGCAGAATGCCAGGACCAGAAGGGTGATCAGCGTGACGGGGTTGATTCGCCTTTTCCGGGCAGCCGGTTCCTCGGCTGCTCCATCGGGCGACTCGGTCGGGTCTTCGCTCTCCGGCGCCGCATCGATGGTGTCGTCCTTTGCAGCGTCTTTCATCGGCTCTTCGGGCTCGTTCTCGAGTTGATTGCTCATTCGCTGCTTCCTTTGCACCGCGAATTATACGGCAGCCGGCGAAACCGAACAGCGTCTCCGGTCTCGGGGATAAGGTCACAGGTCTCAGGTCTCACAGGCTTCAGGTCACAGGTTTCAGGTCTCAGGCTTCATCGCAGGAATCCAGTTAACGGATTTGGTGCGACCTGGGACCTGCGACCTGTGCCCAGCAAGACGCTCCAGTCTGTATCCCGTATATTAGCGGTCGGGATCCGTCCGAAAAAGGTAAGGGGGAAAGACATGGCACATTCCGTGACAACCGATGAGGACAGGGTGTTCATCCGTAGGGCCGTCGAGGCGGCAATTAAGATCGGTCTCATCGCAGGGCTCGTGTGGTGGTGTTTCCGAATCGTCGGCCCGTTCGTGATGCCGGTGCTGTGGGCGATTATTTTCGCGGTCGCCCTGTTTCCGATCTTTCGGTGGTTGAAGTCCAAGCTGGGAGAACGGGGAGGTCTCGCGGCCGTGGTGCTGACTCTTGTGGCCCTGGCACTCCTGATCGTCCCCATCGTGATGTTGTCGACTTCGATGATCGGAAGCGCGCAAAACATGACCCGAGGGTTCGAGGATGGAACGCTTGCCGTGCCACCGCCGCCCGAAGGTGTTGCCGAGTGGCCGGTTGTCGGTGAAAAGCTTTCTATCGCCTGGGGTCAGGCTTCCGACAACCTGCAGAACTTCCTGGTGAAATACAAGGGGCAACTACAACCGATTGGGGCTTGGGTGGTGTCGCAAGCGGCGAGTGCCGGGGCGGCAGCCCTTCTGTTCTTCCTGGCGATCATCATCGCCGGCCTCTTGATGGCCAAGGCCGATGCGGCGGTGTCGGCGACGACAGCGATTGCCACCCGGCTCGCCGGTGACGAAGGAGCGGCCATGGTGAAGATGGCGGGCGCCACCATCCGCAGCGTCGTTCAGGGAGTCCTCGGGGTCGCGGTCATTCAGTCGCTGCTGGCCGGCATCGGAATGCTTGTGGTGGGGGTCCCCGGGGCGGGTCTTTGGGCCGGGCTGATTCTGATTCTGGCGGTCATCCAGCTGCCGCCGATCCTGGTCATGGGGCCGGTGATCTTTTACGTTTTCACGAGCGCAAGCACGGTGACGGCGGTGCTGTTCTTGATCTTCGGCCTGTTCGTCAGCGTCAGCGACGCCTTCTTGAAACCGCTCCTCCTCGGCCGCGGCGTCGAGGTGCCCATGCCGGTGATCTTGATCGGCGCCCTTGGCGGGATGATGTCGGCCGGCGTCGTCGGGCTCTTCATCGGTGCGGTCGTGCTCGCCCTCGGCTACCAGCTGACCATCGCCTGGGTGCAGAGGGAAGACCAGGCCGTGGAGGAGAGTGAGGAGGCCGAGCCGGCGCCGGCGTAGGGCAGCCCGGATGTCAAATGCCGAATACCAGGTACCAGATGCTGGACTTGTCACGGCGTAGCCCGAAGGGCGGAGCCGGATGCTGGAGGCAGGTCGCAGGTTGCAGGTCTCAGGTCGCAGGGTTCAAGGTTCAATGTCCGGACTTGTCACGGGGAAGCCCAGGGGGCGAAGACGGATGACAGATGCCGGATACCAGATGCTGGATGCTGGATACTGGATGCTCGATTTCGGATACCGGGTACCAAATGCCAGATACCAGGTGCCGGATCCTGCGCTGTCCGGAGCTGAGAGTTGACCAGACGTCTCGCCGTTTCGTTCGTGTGTGTGTTGGCGGTATTCACCGGATCGTCCTCCGCTTTGGAAACTGACCAGTACTGGACCTGGGGCCTTCCGCTTGCCGACTCGACTGAGGCGGTCAACGCGAAGTTCGAGCTCGAGCTCGAGCGTGCCATCGCCGGTTTCCCCGACCACAGACCGCCGGAAAGTTGCCGGGAGGTCGCGGTCGCCTTCCGTAAACGCACGCGCTTCCTGCTGTTGCACGAGATCCAGGTGTGGGCGTGGAACTCGGAAACAGTGGCGCGCATCCCGGACGGCGGTGACGAGCAACGGGAGTACCGAAAATCCAGCCTTTACTCGAACCACCCGCTGATCGACACCGGGACCTGGATGCCCTACACGCCCACTATTGCGGTGGCCGGCGTGCGCATGGGGACCGACAAGCTGGCGCACTTCGTTTCGTCGGGCTGGACGTATTACAGCGAGTACCACAAGGCCCTCGAGAAGGGCGAGACACCGGAGGACGCCGAGCGCGGTGCCGTACGGCGCGGCCTCATCGAGGAGAGCCTGGTCCTCGGAGGAATGACCTCCGGCGTGCAATCCATCGCCGACGTCGAGGCGAGCCTTGGCGGACTGTATTTCTACCGTGACCTGTGCAACGGCGGTGACCCGATTCTGCGCAACGATGAGAACGGCTGGGTGATCTCCCGATCCATCGATCTCCGTCAGTACGTGACCCCGCGGTGGGACGAGTCCTACCAGCCGCCGGTCTACAACAAGGGTCGCTGGCGCAAGGTCAAGCCGGTGCTCGAAGGCTACTGCGACCGGCTCGACGATCCGCAGGTCGTGGCCATGCGGCGTGAGTACAGGGAGCGGGACCGGGGCTCGGTAGTGGGAGAGTTGGTGGCCGAGCGGGTGGCAGAGGGCAAGCTCGAGGACCCGGCCCAGTTCGGCATCGAAGCGGTGTGCTCCGAGCCGGATCCGTCGCGCGCCGCGGCTCCAAGGCCCCCCGATCAAAAAGAGCCCGTCAGTCTCGAGGCTGACGAAGCCACCGCCATGGAAGCCGTCGTCGCGGAAGACGAAAACCGGCGCCGACTCGCCCTCGGTCTCGCCGGGGTTCAGCTCACCTATCCGCAGGTGATTTCTGCGTCGATTGCAGTCATGCTCACGTCCCAGCCGGCCAGTTACGACTGTCGCACCCCGTGTGATTTTCGCGGCCCATTCGCCCAGTTCGAACCCGGTCTCGGCGGCGCCAAGCTGAGCATCGGATGGGCGAGGGTGACCGGGAACACCAACCGCTCGGGTTCCTTCCTGACAGCCGCCTTCATCGGTCTGGCCTACAAGCTGACTGTGTTCCGGAGCTGGCGTGATGTGGGGTCGGTGGAGGCCGGCCACACCTACGCCGGCGCCGAGATCGGCCTGCCGGTAGCCCAGGCAAATCTCGGGCTCGGCCTCTTGTACCGTGTGGACAGCGGCAATGGTGGAAGATGGCTGGTGACGGCCGGAGCTGGGTGGGGGTTTTAGAGGTACAAGCTTCAGGTCTCAGGTCTCAGGTCTCACAGGCTTCAGGTCTCAGGTCTCAGGCTACACAGGCTTCAGGTTTCAGGTCTTAGCTAGCACGGAGCTCACGAAAGGGTCAGAATGGGCTTGACATCCAGGAGTCCAGCCGACAATTCTGCCGCGACTTGCGATGTGCGATGTGCACCCTGCGACCTGCGACCTGCGACCTGCGATCTGCGACCGCATCTAGCATCTAGCATCTAGCATCTGGTATCCGGCCCCCTGGGTCAAAACGCTCCACGAACCCGAAGACCGAAGACCCAGATCGAGTCGGCTTCCGGGTTGAGGGCCGGGTTGATGAGGTACTCCACATCCGGCGTGATGGCAATAGCCTTGGAGACCTGCCAGCGGTAGAAGAGCTCGGCCGTGTACTGGTTGGGGAGGCCCGGCTCCCAGGTGTTCTCGTTGGGTTCGCCCCAGTTGAGGCCGAACCCGAGCAGATTTCGGCCAGGGTTCTTCTGATAGCCGAAGCCGATGCTGACCGATTTCTGCATCAGGCTGCCGCCCTCGTCGGCGTATCCGGCCCTCACGAAGGGCAGCCATCTGTCGTTGATGTAGTGGGTCCAGGAGAAGTTCGCCCCCCAGCCGGAGGGCGTCACCGCCTCCTCGCGCTCGTCGGCGTGCCAAAGCGTGAGGTGGACGTTGTCCAGATAGATGCGATCGTGGGACGGTGTCCAGCCGATCTCGAAGTGCTTGAAGTACTCGTGGTCGGAGAAGAAGCTGTCCACGGTCTGCCAGGGATCGGTGGGGTCGGCGTTGATGTCGGTCAATCCACCGATCAGAAAGATGGAGTCGGTGACCATCGCCCCGGCCCCGAGGCCGAATCCCTCATTAGGTACGGGGATCGTGGTGGTACCGGTTGAGAAGGCAAAGTTGAGGAACCCGGTCCAGGGGCTGGCAAGGGCGTAGACGTCGAGGTAGTCGGTGGGGTCGACGAATCCTCCCAGCAGAGTGACGCGGCCGCTTTTGAATCGCTGCCGCCAGTAGAGATTGGTGAGCCGCAGACCCTGGTCCGAGAACGGGGGCTCGATGAGACCGATGTTGCCGAGTTCGAAGCTGAAGCCGCTCGGTGCGACATGGGTGTAGGCGTGGCGGTGCTCCACCTTCCACACAAAGGCGCCCGTGTTCTTAGTGCCGCGACCCACCAGGTCCCACGCGCCGTAAAATCGCACCATGCCACTCGACGCTCGGTCGTCGCCGGGGCTCTCGCTGGCCCCGAGGTAAACGGCCGAGTAATCGATGCTGAAAGACAGGCCGTGCTTCTCGACGAGCACCGCTTTCCACTCGAAGTAACTGTCGAAGAGCGACGGCCGGTCCACCGCGGCGTCATTGCGGAGCAGATTCCCAACGGCGTCAGGGCCGCCCCAGTGCGGCGCTCGATCCCTGGTCTCCCCGGACTCCTGCGCGGCCACGGGAACCGCCCGCATCAGGGCCGTCAGGACGAATGCGACGAAGAGCCACGGCATCCACTTCGCGCCAGATTTCGCCAGAGTCTCTCCTTACTACCTGAGTCTTGAGCCCAGGATGTGCGATTCTTCATATTTGAGTTCGCGCCCGGTCCCAAGCCACAGGCAGCAGGTCTCATCCGCTCTCCCGCGCCAAGAGTTACATTTCTGGTGCGCCCTGCGACGCGCGATGTGCGACCTGAGACCTGAGACCTGAGACCTGCCCTCCTACTCGTTCAGCTTGTCGTTGAGCTTGTACTTGGTGCCGGCGATGTCGGCGTTGAGCATCAGCCCCTTGTCGGTGAGCTGGTAGATGGCGAGGCCGTTGACAAAGTTGGTCTTGGCTTCGGCAGCGCTCTTGCCGGCAGACGCGGTGGCCCCGGCGTCTGCTTGCCAGCCCTTCTCGATGAAGTTGCGCAGGGTGACCTCGTCCTGGAACAGAAACACCACCTGGTACGAGTTCACGCCGAGCCCGAAGCCGACCCCCACGGTCCCCATCTTCATGTAGGCATGCTTGCCGGTTGTCTTCGACACGGCGACGCCGTTGCCGCCGCCACCCGAGACGCCCACGGCGACCTTGGTGTTGTCGAAGACCGCCCAGCCGATGGCTTCGTCATATATAGCTTTCGCCTTGGGGTTTTCGCTGAACAACTTGTCGAGCGTTTCTTTCGCAACCTCGTTGATCCTGGCGCGCTTGGCGTCGCGCTCGAGCTCCTTCGAGCTCTTCTCATCGCCGGCGAGCGCCGTTCCCGGCGCGATGAGCGCCAGCACCACAACACACACGGTCAGAATCACGGCTGTCTTTTTCATCGGTTTTCTCCTTTTTCAGTTGTTGGTGAATCATGAAGGGTACGAAGCATCTCGTTCGTACCCTGGCCGAATCTTTCGATGTTTTCCATATACGCTGTCATGGGCTCGGCGACCATCATCATCAGACCGGCCGCCTTGGCCAAGACTACGATGAAGACCACCACCGGCACCAGGAACACCAGGCCGCCGATGACCGTGATCTTGAAGAAGTGGATGCCGCCTTTTTTGGAACTTATGTCAGGCCTCCGGTGTCACTTCGGTTCAGACCGGCTGATCAGATGGAAGTTTCAAGATGCAAGATACACGAATAATTTCGTGCGTGCCGGTTTTTGATGAGTTGTCAGCTCCCGAGCAGGTGTTTCATTTCCGCCTTGCCACGTCCGTACTCGCGAACTCGTCCCAGGCCGCGATCTCCGCGTCGATCTGCTCCTCGAGCATGTCGACCACCTCATAGGCCGACTGGGTCGGATGGCCTTCGCTCATGATCAACATCCAGTTTACGGAGCTCAGCTTCGCCAGCAACTTGGTTGGCTCGTTGGCCATTTCCGACAGGGTCGTACCGATCGGCAGGAGTTTCCCGGTGAAGATCTGCGCCTGTTTGTTGAGCTCGGAATCTTCTCCTGCGGCTTTTCCCATCTCCAACGCTTCGATGATCACCCTGTTGGCACTCTCGGTGATTGTGCGAATCCGCCACCATAGGTCGAAACGCGCCTCGGCATCGGCCTGGGTCCAGGTTTCGTTCGGATTCATGTGCAGATCAAAGCTCTGCACTTGGGATTCACCGTTCACGGTCAACTTGGCCTTATAGGTTCCGGGCTTGGCCTGAACCACGATACCCGCCGGTGGCTTGCCCGGCACGCTGATGGCGTCGGGATAGTTCATGTCCCAGCTCATCCGGTTCAGGCCGACATCGGTACCGAGGGCGTCGCCTTCATAGGTCTTGATCAGATTGTCCTCGCTGTCGAGGATGCTGAGGCTGATTTCTTTGGCGTCTTCACCAAGCACGTAGTAGATGAGTGCGCCGTTTGGGCGGGCATCACCGGCGTCGAGGAAGTTCCGTCTGCGCTCGCCGTTGACGACTCCCTGCTCAATGAAGGTGTGCCCGACACGGCCGTTCTGAACGAAATAGTTCTTCTGCCCTTCACCAACTCCGCCGCCGTACATCGACCACCAGGTGACACCGAGTCGAGTGTGGGTGCGGGGCTTGAAAAGATAAGCGGTTATTTCGGAAATATCCTCGCTCATCTGGCGCAGTGGAGAGATGTCGTCCATGATCCAGAAACTGCGTCCGAAGGTCCCGATGACCAGATCCTCATCCTTCAACTTCATATCGTGGACCGCCACGACCGGCAGGTTGAGGTTAAACCGCTTCCAGGTGACCCCGTCGTCGAGCGAGACAAACACACCCGTCTCGGTGCCGACGAAGAGCAGACCCTTGCGCACGGTGTCCTCGCGGATGGTGCGAGTGATCTCGCTCTGGGGGAAGTTCTTGCTCAGATTCGTCCAGGTTTTTCCGAAGTCGCTTGTCTTGAACAGGTAGGGTTTGAAGTCGTTGGCAGTGCGATAGCGACTCACCGCAAAATAGGCTGTGCCGGCGGCGTGTGGCGAGGCCTCGATCTCGTAGACGTCCGAAACATCGAGCATGTTGGGTGGTGTGACGTTCTTCCAGGTCATCCCGCCGTCCTGAGTAACATGTATGAGTCCATCGTCGCTACCGGTCCAGAGAACGCCCTTTTCAACGGGCGAGGCGGCCATCCGATGGATAGTGCAGTAGGCTTCCTGCCCCGAGCTTTCGGGTGACGAGGGCGATCCCCCCAGCTGCTGTTTGGATTCGTCGTCCGTGGTCAGGTCTTCACTGATTCTTTCCCAGCTTTGCCCACGATCGTGGCTGCGGAACACACATTCTGCAGCGGTATAAAGCGTATCCGGGTCGAAGGGGTCGATCACGATTGGCGCATGCCAATTGAAGCGGTACTTGGCATCTTTCTGACCGCGTCCGAAAGTGGAGGTCGGCCAGACATTGATGTGCTCCCACGCCCCGGTCTTCAGGTTCACGCGTTGGATGGGCCCACCCCCGTAAGCAAAGGTGCTTTGGGCGAGGTGATACACAATATTGGGATCCGTGGGATGAGGTACAGATGCGCCGGACTCCCCACTACCGATGACGGTTACCTCGGCATTGGAAATGCCGCCGTATATCGAGGCGGACGGAACCTTCCATCCAATCAAATCCTGGGCATTTCCATACACGTTGTAGGGAAACTGATTATCGATATTTACCCGGTAGATCTGCTGATTGGGTTGGGTGAACATCCCGGACCAGGTTGTGCCACCCGTCAGCGTCACCATCGCGCCGCCATCGTGGGTGATAATCAAACGATTTGGGTCGTTCGGGTCAAAGGCCATATCGTGAAAATCATCCTTGGTACCGGAACGTTGCTTCCATGTTTTCCCGCCGTCCAGGGACTGCCAGAGCTTGTTGGACAGCACCCAGAGCTCATCCCCGTCGAGCGGGCTGGCATGCAGGTGATGGTAATAGAACGGGCGCTGGATGATACCGGTGTGATTTGAAATGAATTCCCATGTCGCACCGCCGTCCTCAGACCGATACAGCCCGTTCTTCTCTTTGGAATCGATCAACGCAGAGATGCGGTTCGGCATTGTTTTCGAGTGTGCAAGGCCGACGCGGCCCCAGTGGCCTTCCGGCAGGCCAGGGTTCTTGGTGAGGTCCGTCCAGGTGTCGCCACCATCGGTGGATTTGAAGATGCCGCTATTCGGACCCCCGGCGTCCAGGATCCATGTGCGACGAAGAATTTCAAACGTCGACGCGTAGAGGACATCCGGGTTGGACTCGTCTACTACCAGATCGATGACCCCGGCCTGTTCGTGTTTGAAGAAGATCTGTTCCCAGGTGTTGCCGCCGTCCTTGGTGCGGTAGATGCCGCGATCCGTGCTCGGACCGAAGGGGTTGCCGATCACTGACACGTATACCAGATTCGGATTGGTCGGATGGACCCGCACGCGGGAGATGTTCATCGTTTTCTCAAGTCCGATGTGGGACCAGGTCTTGCCCGCATCGGTCGACTTATACATGCCGTCGCCCCAGGAGACGCAGTCGCGCAGTTGTGGTTCACCGGTTCCAACATAGAGAATGTCGGGATGGGTCGGCGAAATAGCCATCGCCCCAATCGAACCGACATGGAACTGACCGTCGCTGATCGGAGTCCAATACTGACCGGCATCATCGGTTTTCCACAGACCGCCCGAGGAGTGGCCATGATAGAAGAGGTTCTTATCGGTCGGGTGCATGGTCACTGTGGTGCCACGAACGCCGATATACGGTCCGATGTTGCGCCATTCCAGCGCCTGAAACGCTGGGTCGGGCTCGTCCACCGCCGTGACTGCGGGTGCCGCAAGGGCCAGGATTGTGATGGTCACGGCCATCACATGGGTCAAGGTGTTCGATCTCATTTTCTTCCTCCTTGGTGTCTTCCCTGTGATCTGAAACGCCTTTGATTATCAGGTCATTCCGGGGTGCGCGGGCCAGTCTATCCGAACGGAGGGGACTGTGCTTGCCATTTGGTGCCAGCCACTCGACCGGTCGGATCCGGGTTGCAGGTCGCAGGTCGCAGGTTGCAGGAAAGTATCGCTCTTTTTTTTTGAAATATGGTGCGCAACATGGCAAGATTCCCGGGGTTTACCCGAGCCAACTATTCCTGGGAACACTCGATTTCGCTTCGGTGTTGACCCTCGAGGAAGCAGACGATGGACGCCATTGAGCACAAGGGAGACACCCATGAAACGAAGCATGTACCGGTTCGCCATTCTCAGACGGAGCTGCGGGATCGCTTTGGCGATCGTGCTCGCATTCTCTGGTTCGACCGCGTTCGCACAGGAGGACGCGAAAACCGAGGACCCGCAATACCAGGAGGATATCGACTACGACCACGAAGGAGACGTGGATGAGGGCGACCTCGCCAAAGCCGCTCAGAATCCGGTCGGCGACCTCATCAGTCTGCCCTTCCAGAACAACATGAACTTCGACGTCGGGCCCGCCGATCGCACACAAAACGTCCTCAACATTCAGCCGGTCTGGCCCATCGGTATCAGCAAGAACTGGAATCTCATCACCCGCACCATTCTGCCGGTGATCAGCCAGCCCGCTCCGGGCGCCGATCGCACCAACGGCCTGGGAGACCTCAACTTCACCGGCTTCTTCTCACCGAAGAAGCCGGGCAAGGTCATCTGGGGCGTCGGTCCGGCGCTCATCTTTCCTACCGCCACGGATGACGTCTTGGGAAGCGAGAAGTTCAGCATCGGACCTTCGGTCGTGGTTCTCACCATGCCCGGATCGTGGGTCATCGGAGCGCTGGCCAGCAATGTCTGGTCGGTGGCCGGCGATGACGATCGCGCCGATGTCAACAGCTTCCTGGCTCAGTACTTCATCAATTACAACTACCCCAGCGGCTGGTACTTGACGAGCGCGCCCATCATCACCGCCAACTGGGAGGCCGATAGCGGCGAAAAGTGGACGGTCCCCTTCGGCGGCGGCATCGGCAAGGTGTTCAGAATCGGCAAACAGCCGATGAACGTCAACACGCAGGTCTTCTACAACGTGGAGAGGCCGACCAACGGGGCCAGATGGCAGTGGCGCTTCCAGATCCAGCTCCTGTTCCCGAAGTAGCTGCGCCGGCCGCCGCAGCTGGAAGCTGGTGAGAAATGCGGGTTAGACTTGTACTTTCTTGAGGCGAGCGCTATACATCCCTTATGGAAGAAGTGGCAGAACTCCTGAATCGCATGGTGAAGGAGGGGGTGATCCTCGACTACGCGGTATTCGGCGCCGTCGCACAAATGCGATACACGGAAGCTGTGGCCACATTCGATGCAGATATTCTCGTCGCGGTTCCGAGGCCAGCGGCGATAGATGTTCTCGGTCCAATTTACGGGTTCTGCAAGGCTCTCGGCTATCTTCCAGAAGGGGAAGCCGTCCGTGTCGGGGCGTGGCCGGTACAGCTGATTCCCGCTTTCGATTCTCTCACCGAAGAGGCAATCAAGGAGGCGGAAACCGCTGACCTTGACGGCACACACATGCGAGTTGTGCGCGCTGACTACCTCGCCGTGATCGCCCTCAGTGTCGGACGGGCGAAGGATTTTGCTCGCGTTCTCGCCTTACGTGAGGTCAATGTCGTCGAGGATGATCAGATTTCGGCTCTCGCCGAACGTCACGGGTTGGCGGATGCGTGGAGGAAATTCCTGGAGCGGTTCGATGAGGCATGATCTTCGAACGATCCTGGCTCGGCAAACCGAGTGGCAGCGATCTCGCGCTCAACAGACGTGGGCGGACAAGCTGCGAATCGCGATCCTCATGCGTGAGGATTTGAAGTCCATTCGAAAACCCCGATCGCGAAACGATCCAGGACCAGACTTTCGAGGAGATGTGCGAACACAGAAAACCTGATCATCCGCAGGGCCCATCTGCGCCGGCGGGCGGAGTTGTGGCCCCAATCCCTGCGCGACCGCAGCCACGGGCCATTGAATGCTGGGAAGCTCATCCGACCTGATTGAGTCGGATAGACGAAAATCTGGCTTTCTGAGATCCTGAAGTTCGGCATTCAAACCACACGAGATTATTGGAGGGCACAAATGAGCAACGAGGTAGTCCACTACACGCTCGACGAGTCGATCGCAGTCATTCGCCTCGATGATGGCAAGGTCAACGCGTTGTCACACGCAGTGCTGGACGGGCTGCACGCAGCCCTGGACCGTGCGGAGAAGGACGAGGCCAAGGCGGTTGTGCTGGCGGGGCGCGAGGGGCGGTTCAGCGCGGGCTTCGACCTGTCAGTCATGAGCGAGGGTATCGAGAGCGCGAATCAGCTCGCGTGCAAAGGCGGTGAGCTCGCCATTTGTTTGTACGATTCACCGAGGCCTGTGGTGCTCGCGGTCACGGGGCACGCGCTGGCAATGGGAGCCATCTTGCTGATGTCGGCCGACGAGCGCATCGGTGCGGACGGACCCTTCAAGATCGGGCTCAACGAAGTAACGATCGGGATGACGCTGCCGGAGTTTGCCCTCATCCTCGCTGAGGAGCGGCTGTCGCGGCGCCATCTCTTCCGGGCCACATCGGCGGCTGAGATTTACACTCCCATTGGCGCAATCGATGCGGGCTTTCTCGATCGTGTCGTTGCGCCCGAAGACGTCCTTTCGGAAGCGATCGCCCGAGCCCGGTCGATGGCGGAAACGCTTGATGAGACCGCGCACAGAAATACCAAGCGCGCTCTGCGCAAGACCGACGTCGAGCGGTTGCGCCACAGCCTCGAGACAGGGACGATCTTTTAGGTTAAGGAAGTTCATTGGACGTGATCACGATGGATAGTCGGCGATCGGACTTCCTCAGATCCTGGAACCTGGGCATAATCGACGCCGAGATACCTGATGCGATCCACCAATACCAAAGTTGAGGTTTTTCTTTCGTTCGAGGAAGAAACACCGCCGAACACCGACGCTTGGCTGCGATGAGTCCCGAGGAGCGTTGCCTCGAAATGGCGATCCTTCAGGAACGAGTGTGGGGTCCAGGGTGGACCTCCAAACCGACGCAGAGAGTCGTTCAATATGAAGACCTCAGCTCAAGGAATAGTCGTGAATAAGAAGGTCAAGAAGAGAATGATCGTTTCCATCATCGTCATCGTGTTTCACGTGCTTGGGTTCCTCTCGTCAATTCACGCCGTGATGAGCACCCGGACCTCGCAGGGCGCCATCGCCTGGGTGGTGTCGCTCAACACCTTCCCCTATATCGCGGTGCCGGCGTACTGGGTCTTCGGCCGCAGCGGTTTCCGGGGCTATGTCACGGCACGGCAAACTGGTGACCTCGAGATCCAGTACATCGCCCGCACCGCTTACGCCGAATCCGCCGGGCTTCGGTCCACAGGGGTGAGAACCGGCGCCGCGCGTGCCGCCGAGCTTCTGGCTGAGATGCCCGCGCTTCGGGGCAACACGGTGGAACTGTTGATCGACGGCGATGCGACATTCGCCAGTATCTTCGAGGGTATCGAAGAGGCCCGGCACTACCTCTTGATCCAGTTCTTCATCATCAAGAACGACGACCTCGGCGGGGAGCTCAAGACACGGCTCATCGCCAAGGCCCGGGAGGGCGTTCGGGTCTTCTTCCTCTACGACGAGGTCGGCAGCTACAAGCTGCCCAGAAGCTACATCGAGGAGCTCCGCGGGGCCGGCGTCGAGGCCTTCGACTTTCACTCTCGCAAGGGGCCGCGCAATCACTTTCAGATCAACTTCCGCAACCACCGCAAGATCGTCGTTGCCGACGGCCACACGGCGTGGATAGGTGGCCACAACGTGGGCGACGAGTACCTCGGGAAAGGCCCATTGGGGGCATGGCGTGACACCCACATCAAGATCGAGGGGCCGGCCGCCATGGCGGCACAGCTGTCCTTCTTCGAGGACTGGCACTGGGCCACGGACTCGATCCCCGACTTCGACTGGACTCCTCTCCATGTAGACGAGGATGGCGTTGACGTGCTGATCATCCCGACGGGCCCGGCCGACGAGCTGGAGACCGCCGGACTGATGTTCGTCCACGCCATCAACTCCGCCCAGGAGAGGATCTGGATCGCGAGCCCCTACTTCGTGCCCGACGAGGCGGTGATGGCTGCCCTCCAGCTGGCCGGGCTCCGCGGCGTCGACGTCCGCATCCTGATACCCGACGAGCCGGATCATTTGTTGGTCTACCTGGCGGCCTTCTCATACTTCGCCGAGGCCGGCAGCACCGGGGTGAAGTTCTACCGCTACACCGAGGGCTTCCTCCACCAAAAAGTGATGCTAGTAGACCACAACACGGCGTCGGTGGGAACCGCCAACTTCGACAACCGCTCCTTCCGGCTCAACTTCGAAATCACCGCCTTTGTCGCCGATGGAGATTTCGCCGCCGAGGTCGAGCAGATGTTCCTCAAAGACTTTGCCGCCTCTCGGGAGATGCAACCTGGCGATTACGCGGATCGGTCGTTCTGGTTCAGGCTCGCCGTGAGTCTGGCGCGCCTCACCGCCCCAATCCAGTAGCTTTCCGGATCGCCA
>Ga0209013_10003090_pt1 | contig 14928 bp, 10 predicted proteins | sample Cruoilmetagenom2_FD_187291 | JGI IMG/M metagenome (GOLD analysis project Ga0209013, IMG submission 187291) | Oil polluted marine microbial communities from Coal Oil Point, Santa Barbara, California, USA - Sample 2 (SPAdes) (version 2) | ecosystem: Environmental > Aquatic > Marine > Oil seeps ... | reverse complement strand
CTCCCCACGTTCGTGGCGTGAGCAAATTGTTGCGTGAGGATGGCTATCAAATTACGCTTTCACAATCAGATACGCCAGATATCCAAAATAACAGAATAAGAGAATGAATCCGTCTTTGCGGGTAACCGTGAAATTTTTTCTCATCATCAGCCAGGGCAAAAAACTGGTAAACATCATCACCAGATAATCGATCCACAGTCCGCTTTCAATAAATCCACCGGGAATGGGAATCGGCCGCACCAGGGAGGCGACTCCCAGCACACTCATGATGTTGAACACATTGCTGCCCACCAGATTGCCGATGCTGATATCCATTTCGCCGCGCATGGCAGCCACCACCGAGGTGGCCAGTTCCGGCAGGGAAGTACCGAAGGCAACGATGGTCAGGCCGATAAATTTTTCACTGACCCCCAGTTTGGTCATGATGATTACGGCGCTGTCTACCACCACCTGGGCGCCGCCCACGACCCCGGCAATTCCCAGCAGAATCAGGATGATCTGTTTGGGTCTGGATGCAATAAAACCGATCTCTTCTAATTCGGATTCGATCTCGGCCGCCCCCACCGTTTCTTTTTTCGCCAGGTAATAGTTCATAAAAGTATAAAGGATGATTCCGGCAAAAAGCGTGGCGCCTTCGATGCGGCCCAGCTTGGAATTGAATGTCAGCAGCAGAAGGTATAATGATATGGCCAGCATGATCGGGATGTCGCGCCGGACAACCGAGGGATCGCTTTTTATCGGATTGAACACGGCCGATAATCCAAGCACGAGGGCGATGTTGCAGATATTGCTGCCGACGACATTTCCTACCGCGATCATGCTGTTGCCCTTTATCGAGGAAATCAGGCTGACCACCAGCTCCGGAGCTGATGTGCCGAAGGCCACAACCGTTAAACCGATGACAATCGGGGTGACACCCAGACTGCGAGCGAGGCTGGAGGATCCTTTGACCAGCCATTCCGCTCCGAAATAGAGCAATACAAATCCTACCAGGCAGTACACAATATACAGGACCATAGTGTCGGTTTCCTTTCAGATTTCGGTGAGGGATCATAAAAAAGACATCAAGGTGTGTCAAGGAAATATCGTAAAGAATATTAAATCGTTGAGCGTCGCGTCGACGTTTTACAACACCCTTATGATAATATTTTTCCACTTTACCGTTCTATATTGACAAAATATAGATTGAAAGAATATAGTACTTCTATACGTTTTCGGGCGGATTAACCCTAAAATTATGTTTTCCTTTACATTTCAAAATATCATTCAATAAATTATTATCGATTCTTACAGGCGGGGACGGGTCCATACAGGTATGAATAAGCATCCATTCCATTTGAAAGGAGGTGAGTTCGGTTTCCTTTTTGTCTTGAGGAGGAGAATAGAAAGTTGAAGCTCTCCTGATATAATTAAAGAGTGTTAATTTACAAGTTTTCTTTTTAATTCAAACATAAGGAGGCGGATATTATGAGTAACGGAAATGATAGGACACCGGTTTTGCAAAATGAGGACTGGTGGGCCTGTTTTTTAGGATGGTTCATTCTGCTATTGGCTGTGGTTGGTGTGTTGCCTGCTCCCCCGAAAATCGGTACCTGGACAAGTTTGTCAGCCGCTTTTCCCAAGGGGGCCGGTACAATTTGGACGACCATTGTTCTCTGCATCACCATGGGTGTCCTGACGTTTATCGGCGGAATATTCATGAAATTTGACCTGAAACGCTACATCCCCGGTTTTATCATAATCTTTGGGCTGACCTTCATATCCATGGTGATCTCCAAACAGGCCTTTATTAAAAAATGGGGGATCTCCTATGTTCTTTTTGCCCTCGCGTTCGGCCTGATAATCAGCAACATTTTCAAGGTGCCCAAAATTATGAAAGCCGCCGGCCAGACTGAATTTTTCGTCAAAATCGGCCTGGTCTGCATGGGTGCTACGATCATGTTCTCAGTCGTACTCAAAGCCGGTCTTTTCGGTGTGGCCCAGGCCGTTCTGGTGGCCACCGTGGTCTGGTTCGGGACTTACTGGATTTGCAGAAAATTCCAGATCTCCGAGCGTTTCAGCAGCATTATTGCCTCGGCCAATGCCATCTGCGGCGTGTCCGCCACCATTGCCGCCGGCGGTGCCGTTCTGGGCGATCCCAAGGAAGTCAGCTATATGGTGGCCTGGGTGCTGGTGTGCGCCGTAGTGCTGATTCTGGTTATGCCGCCGCTGGCCGTCTGGATGGGTTTGCCGACCCAATGGGCCGGCGCCTGGCTGGGAGGGGTGATCGACAATACCGGGGCGGTGATTGCCGCCGGAGAAGTCATCCGGGATAGTGCCGGCAACCCCAGCAAAGCCGCGGTGAATGCCGCCGCCATGGTCAAGATGGCCCAGAATGTTATGATCGGTCTGGTGGCTTTCTTAATGGCCCTGTGGGCGACCATGTCACTGGACAAAAAGGAAGGCGCAGAAAAACCGTCCTACATGGAAGTCTGGTACCGTTTTCCCAAATTCGTGCTGGGATTTATGGTTGCATCGCTGGTGGTATCCTTTCTGATAGAGCCGGCCATGGGTGCCAAAGCGGCCAAAGGCATTTCCAAGGCCTGTAAGAGTTACCGTAGCTGGTTCTTCGCCATGTGTTTCGTGGCCATCGGTCTGGAAACCGATTTTAAAGAGCTGATTTCAGTAGGCGGCGGCCGACCGGCTGCGGCCTATTGGATCTCCCAGACTGCTAATGCCTTCTGGACCTTGTTTATTTCCTGGATCCTGTGGTCCGGTACATTCTTCACCCCGGCTATTCTGCCGGATTAATCTTTTCAGATGACAGGGAGGGCGTTCAATTTTTGAACGCCCTCCTTTACTTTCCCCTCTGATTGAAAGAGTCCGGACGAATCCGCACCCCTCCTGTGTGAATATATATGCCACGTCATTTAGATATATAACTAATTTGGTGCTTGTTATTTGGGATTTTAATGTTCTATAAAACTCCTGAGTCAACTGGTTATAGCGGTTGTCATAAATATATTCCGTTTGCCAGATTTGCTAACAGGAGGCAATATTATGCGTAACAGACTGAAATTATTATAAACATGACAACCGCTATATTATTTTTTTATCACATTTTATAATACCCCGTCCGCTTGCAGCGGGGTAGACACGCGGAAGAGGGGTTTGGGGGGAAACTACGTATCCCCCCAAGTATGAAATAGATTCTAATCCGCTTTGATACCTCGTCCGCTTGCGGCGAGGAGTTTCATTTAAGCTTAAAAAATTTTGAAAAAATAGATACCTGAATTTTTGAGTAACAATCAGCGCTCCAAGTTAATTGCGGTAACTTGACATTGAACTTCACTTTGGGTTATTTGCGTGCAAAATTCAGGTAATAATAAAATTTGACCATTTCTTTGTCAACAGTATAAACGCAATGGCCCCAACCCGGACAAGCCGGAATCGACAATCTTCAATTCCGGCTTGTCCGGGTTGGGATTTGCCAGGATGTTGCCTGAAAACTGATGGTTATTGACTTGCTATCCGGCATCTGCTATGCCACCTGAAACCAAAACCGGGATGAAAGGATTTATATATCGTGGAAAGAACACTCTCAATCATCAAACCCGATGGGGTAAAACGTGGCCTTATCGGCGAAGTTGTTAGGATGCTGGAACAGAACAACCTGGACATCGTTGCCATGAAGATGCTGCATATGACCAAAAAGCAGGCCGAGGGCTTTTATGCGGTACACCGTGAAAGACCTTTTTTTGAGAGTCTGACCGACTTTATGAGCTCAGGACCCGCGATTGTGATGGTTCTGGAAGGCGACAACGTTATTACCCGATATCGTGATTTAATGGGTGCCACCGATTGCAAAGAAGCCGCTGAGGGCACGATTAGAAAGGCGTTTGCCACCGACATCGAACAAAATGTGGCACACGGTTCCGATGCACCGGAAACGGCCTCCTTTGAGATAGCCTATTTTTTCAATCGTTTTGAAATTATTCGGTGATGCCCGCTAAACTCAATCTCAAGCACATATCCATTGTCTTGGTCGGCACGCGCTATCCCGAAAATATCGGGGCCGCGGCCAGGGCCATGCTCAACATGGGCTTTAATCGCCTGATCCTGGTGGGTCCTCAGAATTATGACCTGGCCAGAATCAATAAGATGGCTACCCATGCGGCCTCAGCGGTAGTTGCGAAGCTGAAGGTATATGATACCTTAAAAGAGGCGTTGGCCGGTTTTAACTATGTGGTCGGCACCACTGCCCGATTGGGCGGTCAGCGCAAGGTCGTCAGTTCTCCGGCCAAATTGGCGGAGAAACTCATTCCCATATCCGATCAAAATCAAATCGCCATCCTGTTCGGTCCTGAAGATCGCGGTCTTACCAATGTTGATCTGCGCTCCTGCCATATCCTGGTTAACATACCCACGGCCGAATTTTCTTCCCTCAATCTGGCCCAGGCGGTTATGATCATGTGCTATGAGCTGTTTCGTTTCAGCCTGGATAAAGCCGGTGAATTTGCCCCGCGTCTGGCCAACCTGCATGAGCTCGAAGCCATGTATGATCAGCTAAAAGATGTACTGGTGCGTGTCAGCTTCATCAATCCGGATAATCCCGATTATTTTATGAATAACCTGCGTCACTTTTTTTCCCGCATGCAGCTCAGAGCCAAGGAGGTACAGATAATCCGGGGCCTCTGCCGCCAGGTGGATTGGTACGGGGAAAAGCGGTACGGGGACGGATCGGGTGAGAAGAAAGCGGACTCCGGTGATTGAATGTTAGTTATCTGTTATTTGTTATTGGTTATTAGTTTCAAAGGATCTTATCGAATTTTAATACCTGGCGAGTCCAGAATTTAAAGTTGAGTTTTCTTCCCCTTCTATTAACGAATAACCATTAACCAATAACACATGATTGAGCGATTATCGCTCAATCATGCCCACCAGCGCATCTCCCATGCGAGCGGTCCCCACGGCCTTGCGTTTGTCCACTGCAATATCTGCGGTTTGGATGCCGGCTTCAAGCACCTCGGCAACAGCCTGCTCTATGGCCCGGGCGGCATCTTCAAATCCGAAGCTGTATCTTAACATCATGGCGGCAGATAGAATCTGGGCTACCGGGTTGGCGATTCCCCGGCCGGCAATGTCAGGTGCCGAGCCCCCCGCCGGTTCAAAAAGCCCGAAGTTTTTTTCGTTGATGCTGGCCGACGGCAACAGCCCCATTGATCCGGTCAGCATGGCGCACTCATCCGAAATGATGTCTCCAAACATATTACCGCATAACAAAACATCGAACTGATGGGGATCTTTCACCAACTGCATGGTGGCGTTGTCGATGTACAGGTGGTTTAACTCTACATCACTAAAATTTTTGCCGACTTCGGCGACAACCTCTCGCCACAGAACCATGGATGTCAGTACATTGGCTTTATCTATCGAGGTGACCCGTTTGCGTCTGATGCGAGCGGAAGTAAATGCCCATTCGGCAATTCTTTCGATTTCCCGCCGGCTATACACCATGGTGTCAAAGGCCTTTTCATCAGACCCGTTGCCTTCTCGGCCTTTGGGCTGACCGAAGTATATACCGCCGGTAAGCTCACGGACACAGAGAATGTCGAATCCGTCTCCCACAATATCCGCACGCAGCGGACTGGATTTCACCAGCGCTTTGAAGACTTTTGCCGGTCTCAGATTGCAAAACAGTTTAAAATGCTTGCGTAAAGGAAGCAATGCGGCCCTTTCCGGCTGCGCTTCCGGGGGCAGTGATTCCCATCGGGGTCCGCCGACAGAACCGAATAAAATCGAGTCGCTGGACTCACACAGCTTTAAAGTTTGGTCCGGCAGGGCGGTGCCGTGCTTGTCGTAGGCCATACCCCCCACGTCACCAAATTCATATTCCAGCTGCAGTTCAAATTTTTTACTAACTATGTCCAGGATTTTAATGGCTTCCTGCATGACCTCCGGGCCAATGCCGTCACCGGAAAGAATTGCAATTCGTTTCATGTTATCCGATCCATACCTTGTGTAGTGAGTTGATTAAGTTGATTGGGTTTATTCAACCACATCTTATGCCCTTTCAATCCCAAACCCCAAATCCCAAATCCCAAATCCCAAATCCGCATTCCGAATTCCCCATTCAATCTAGTCCGTATCCGTTTTCAGTACAGCTAAAAAAGCCGACTGGGGGATCATGACCTGTCCCACCATCTTCATTCGCTTTTTACCTTTTTTTTGCTTTTCCAGTAATTTTCGTTTGCGTGTCACGTCTCCGCCGTAACATTTGGCGGTTACATCTTTTCTGAAAGCAGATACGGTTTTGCGGGCGATAATGTTTCCGCCGATGGCACCCTGAATGGCGATTTTAAACATCTGTCTGGGAATTTCTTCGCGCAGTTTTTCACAGGCTATTCGTGCTCTTGCCACCGCGTTGTCTCGGTGCACCAGTTGGGACAGGGCGTCCACCCGTTCCCCGTTGATCAGAATGTCCATTTTAACCAGGTCAGTCGCCCGAAAATCGATGATATCGTAGTCAAAAGAACCGTATCCCTGGGTGACGGATTTGAGCTTGTCATAGTAATCATAGATAACTTCCCCCAGGGGTAGTTCGAAGATCATTTCGAGCCGATCACTGGTCAGATATTGGTAATTTTTATTTATACCGCGCCGATCCAGGCACAGTTTCATCACGGCGCCCATGTAACGATCCGGAACGATGATGGAGGCGCGAATAAAGGGCTCTTTGGTCAGTTCAATCAGGGTGGGATCCGGGTACAGCGCAGGGTTGTCGATGACCGATTCGGTACCATCGCTCATGGTCAATTGATATTGAACCGATGGTGCGGTAAGGATAAGCGAAAGCCCGTATTCCCGCTCGAGACGCTCCTGAACCACCTCCAGGTGCAGCAGGCCTAGAAAGCCACAGCGGAAACCAAACCCCAGGGCTACGGAAGTATCTTTTTCATAGATCAAGGCGGCATCGTTAAGCTTCAATTTTTCAAGGGCAGTGACCAAATCTTCGTATCCATCCGAAGCCACCGGGTAGATGGATGAAAAGACGACCGGCTTGGCTTCTTTGAATCCGGCCTTGGGCGTGTCACAGGGCCGTTCTTTTAAGGTGATGGTGTCGCCGCAACGGGTATCGCTGACAGTCTTGATTGCGGCAATTATATAGCCGACCTGCCCGGCTGAAAGTTGTTTTTGCTTTATCATCTCCAGCTGGAATATCCCGACTTCTTCAACTTTGTAGACCGCCTTGTTGGACATAAAGGTGATGACGTCTCCGGTGCTGATTTTTCCGTTAAAAATGCGAAAGTGCACAATGGTGCCCCGATAGGGATCATAATGGGAATCAAAGATCAGGGCCTTTAGCGGTTCGGAAGAATCGCCGGTCGGCGGTGGCAGTTTGTTCACAATTGCCTCCAGCAGGTTTTCAATCCCTATGCCTTCCTTGGCCGATACCTCAATGGCTTCTTCCGGATCGAGTCCGAGGTCTTCCTGAATCTGCTTTTTAACCCGGTCGATATCAGCAGACGGCAGGTCAATTTTATTGATGACCGGAATGATTTCCAGATCATGTTCCATGGCCAGGTATAAATTGGCCAGGGTTTGGGCTTCAACCCCTTGGCTGGCATCGATTACCAGCAAGGCTCCTTCGCAGGAGGCAAGGGATCGTGAGACTTCATATGTAAAATCCACATGTCCCGGGGTGTCGATGAGATTTAAAAAACAGGTCTTTCCGTCTTCGGCGGTATACGGCAGGCATACGGTCTGGCTTTTAATTGTGATCCCGCGTTCCCTTTCAATGTCCATCGTATCGAGAATCTGGTCCTTAAAGTCTCGATCAGATATGATATTGGCCGTTTGTATGAGTCGATCTGACAGGGTGGATTTGCCGTGATCAATATGGGCGATGATACTGAAATTTCTTATGTTTTGCATATGTAAATATGGGTTCAAAGGTTCAGGGTTCTTGGTTCAGGGTTTGGGTTCTGGAGAGCTGGGCGCTAATGTTCCCGGCTCAGCGCTCCGGATTATTAAGGAAGCATATCATTAATAAGCATAATCCTACAGAATTACGGATCAACGGTTTTTAACCTTTGAACCCAGAACCTAATCCCGAAATATACGGAAACTCCGATTTCTGATTGTTGGGCGTTATTGTGTGATATCGAGCTTCTTCGCCACTGCAAAAGACGGTTGACACTGAATTTATTTCCCGATATACTTATAAATTATAACTAATAAATTTAGCCTTTTATCAATTTTTTGGAACTGCTGTCAAGTCTGCTTTCGTTTCTTATAATTCAGACCGGAATTTTTATGGTATCATCAAATACAAAGTTTCTCGTCCTAATCGTCGATGACGATGTTGCTGTGCGCAATACCATGAATGAGTACATCAACTCTGCCGGATATAAATCCGAAGCGGTGGCCTGCGCCGAAGACGCACTCGAAATCTTGGAAAAAAAATCATTTCATGTTGTTATCACGGATATCAACCTGCCCGCCATGGGTGGCCTGGATTTGACCAGAATTATCAAAAAGGACAAGGAGTCCGATGTCATTGTGATGACCGGTTACAGCGACGACTACTCCTATGAAGAGGCGATTAACACGGGCGCCAGTGATTTTGTCATCAAACCGGTTCGTCTCCAAGAACTGATGCTGCGATTAAAGCGAGTGCTTAATGAACGTGATCTCACCAAGGAACGCATCCGGATGATGCAAAAGCTGCAAAAGCTTGCCGTTACCGACGGCCTTACCAAACTTTATAACTCACGATCCTTTTATTCTCAGCTGGAAACAGAGGTTGATCGCTTTAACCGCTACAGACACCCTCTCACGCTGTTATTGCTGGATCTCGACCACTTCAAAGATTACAACGATAGTTACGGTCATCTTGAAGGGGATAAAGTCCTGGTTCGCTTCAGCCAGATAATAAAATCCTGCCTGCGGACCAACGATACTGCTTACCGGTACGGAGGAGAGGAGTTTACGGTAATTCTGCCGGAAACCGGCGGCGAGGAAGCCGGGACCGTTGCCCAGCGTATTCGAGCGGCGCTGGAGGCCGAGCGGTTTTCACCGCTGAACGGAAAAGACGTTAAGATTACCATCAGCATCGGGGTCACGGAATATCAACACAAGGAAGAACTTTCCACCTTCATTCAGCGAGCGGACAAAGCCATGTATCGTTCCAAACAAAAAGGCCGCAACATGGTTTCCATGCTGTATGCAGATCCTCCCTCGGGATCCAGGGAATGACAAATGTCAATTGACGAATGACGAATTAAGGAATTCAACTTTCGTGCAATGCTCCCCGTAACTCGCAACCCGTAACCCTCAGTCCATCTCTTGCAAATCCAAAATCAGAAATCACAAATCCAAAATCCCCAATCGAAAGGCCTGTATCTCATCCATTCAATCCGAAATCCCAAATCCCAAATCCGAAATCGAAAGACCCGTCTTTATATCTCAACCTCCTTTATCTTGTCCAGATTCGCCTGAATTTTCTGCTGCTTTTCGAGTAAAGCGCTTTGCTTTTGCCTTACTTTTTCTATAACGTCCGCCGGAGCTTTACTCAAAAATCCTTCATTTTCCAACTTCTTGGCCACTGTTGTCAGCTCGGCGTCTAATTTTTTAATTTTCTTTTCCAACCGCTGGGTTTCCTTGGCAAAGTCTATGATTCCCTCCAGGGAAACAAAAATCGAAGCACTGTTTACCACAGCCGTCGCGGATGATTTTGGTCTCCGGCCGGTATTTTCTACCGTTAGCGAGCTGAGCCTTGCAAGATTGATGATCAGATTCCGGTGGGTCTGACAAATTTTCCTTGTGTCACTGTCATCGGATTGTACCTGAACCTGCAGAGATAGGGACGGCGCGATGTTCATTTCGCCCCGCACATTCCTGATTGCGGTTATGACCTCCATCAAAAGTGCCATTTCGGCCTCTGCTTTCTGGTGGCGGTTGGACTCGGCAGCATCCACCGGATGCACGGCTTTCATGATCGAGCCGTCCGTTCCGGGTAAATGATGCCAGATTTCTTCGGTCACAAACGGAATGAATGGATGCAAAAGCACGAGGGTGTCACGCAAAACCCGCCAAAGCACGGCACGGGTTGCTTCTAATGTGTCCGGGCGGTCTTTATCGTACAGCGCCGGTTTGATGGCCTCCAGATACCAGTCACAGAACTCATGCCACACGAAGTTATAAATCGCGCCGGCGGCTTCATTGAATCGATAGCTGTCCAGGGCAGCGGCTACCTCGCTGGTGACATGCTGCAGGCGGGATAAAATCCATTTGTCCGGCAATGAGAGGTCTTGAAGATTGACGGCTTCGTAACCGCGATCAAGATGCATCAGGGCAAAACGGGCCGCATTCCAGAGTTTGTTAATGAAATGCCGGTAGCCGTCCACACGTTTTTCGGACATTTTGATGTCCCGCCCCTGGGCGGCAAAAGCAGCCAGGGTAAAGCGGAAGGCGTCGGTCCCGTAATGCTCGATGACGCTTAAGGGATCGATCACATTGCCCTTTGATTTACTCATTTTTTTGCCGCTTTCATCCCGCACCAGGGCATGCACATAGACATTTTTAAATGGGACCTGGCCCATGAAATGGATGCCCATCATCATCATGCGAGCCACCCAGAAAAAAAGAATGTCAAATCCGGTAACCAATGCCGATGTGGGATAAAAAGTTTTGAGCAGGGGCGTTTCTTCCGGCCATCCCATGGTCGAAAAAGGCCATAGTGCTGAACTGAACCAGGTGTCCAGCACATCGGTTTCCTGCACCAGATTTTTGCTGTCGCAGACCTGACAGGCCTGAGGGGCCTCCATGACCACCACGATTTCGCCACAGTCACCACAGGTCCAGGCAGGAATCTGATGACCCCACCAGATCTGGCGAGACACACACCAGTCCCGGATATTATTCATCCAGTCGTAATAGGTGTTGGTCCACATATCCGGGATAATTTTGGTTTCCCCGTTTTTAACAGCGGCGATGGCTTTTTCAGCAAGGGGTTTGACGCGCACAAACCATTGTTTGGACAGGTTCGGTTCAACCACCGTCTTGCACCGGTAGCAATGGCCGACACTGTGTTTATAGGGTTCAACTTTAACCAGCAGACCCTGTTGCTCCAGATCTTTTACCACTGCCTGGCGGCATTCAAATCGATCCAGTCCTTCATAGGGTCCGGCTTCGGCGGTCATGTCGCCATCATCGCTGATGACCTTCACACTGGCCAGATTGTGGCGGGCGCCGATTTCAAAGTCATTGGGATCATGGGCCGGGGTGACTTTCAGCCCCCCGGTGCCAAAGGACATGTCCACATAGCTGTCTTTAATGATGGGGATTTCTCTATTCATCAGAGGCAATATGACCGTATCGCTTCCTATGTTTTGATAGCGTTCATCATCAGGGTGAATCGCTACCGCGGTGTCACCTAACATAGTTTCCGGCCGGGTTGTCGCCACCACAATGCCGCCTGATCCATCAGGCAAAGGATAGCGTATGTGATACAGGTGTCCGTCATGTTCTTCGTGCTCGACTTCCAGGTCCGCCAGCGCCGTATGACACCGGTGGCACCAGTTGATAATGTAATTTCCGCGATAGATAAGACCTTCCTCGTGAAGCTGGACAAACACCTTGCGCACCGCCAGGGACAGTCCTGCATCCATCGTAAAGCGTTCCCGTTTCCAGTCACAGGAAGCTCCCAGCCTTTTTAGCTGGTTGATGATGGCACTGCCGTATTTCTCCCGCCATTGCCATACGGCGTCAATGAATTTTTCCCGGCCCAGTTGATGACGATCGGTGCCGTCTTCCGCCAGTTTTTTTTCAACAACGTTTTGGGTTGCAATACCGGCATGGTCCGTACCCGGCATCCACAAAACATTATCTCCTCTCAGCCGCCGGTAGCGGCATAGAATATCCTGCATGGTGTTATTCAACGCATGTCCCATGTGCAGCACGCCGGTAACATTGGGCGGTGGGATGACAATGGAATAGCTCGACTGCGGGCTCTGGTCTTTGGCGGCAAACAGTTGTTCTTTTTCCCAATACGCATACCAGCGTTTTTCGACTTCGTGCGGCTCATAACCTTTGTCAAATTGCTCGATACTCATTTAACTAATGCTCCTTCATCTCATTTTATACTCAATGGCTGTTTACCGTATTATCGTTGGCCCCAAATAAAAAAAGGGATTATAAACAAATCCCCTTCATTTTACCAGTGCTTTTTAGGCTCTAAATCAATTTCTATTCATTTTTACCAAGGCCGTTATTATCAAGCAGGCTGTCTTTGAGCCTGTCAATTTCTTTAGAAACGGCCTTCTCAATAGCTTCATAGATGATATTTTCAATTTTGCCGGAGAATTTTTCATTAATGACGCGTTCAAGAATCGACTCGATCTGATCGGGTGTTACCGTCAAAGCGTCGCTTGTATCCTGCACAGTCTGTAGATCTTCTTCCGAATCTTCATCATCTTCGGATTGATCTTCCGGCAGCCACGCCACTGCAGGCTCGGTGGTAGAATCTGATGATAAAAATGTGTCCAGCCGATCGATCCGCTGGGATATTTTGCTGGAATCCAAACTGAAATCAAATTCTTCGTCTTCAAATGGCGGCGTTACGGTATCCGTTGCCATTGCGGAGTCCATGGCCGGTGTTTTTTCGACGGGTTCGGTATCAGCACCTTCAAATTCAGGTTCATCTTCTAAAGCTTCGCTGAAGAAGCTATCAATTTCATCTTCGTCGATCTGTTCTTCGGACTGTTTGAATTCAGTGATTTCTTCATCCTCCGTCTGGCCGTCATCTTCTACCTCAATAAGTTCGAGAAAATCTTCCTCATCCGGCTCCGATGCATCCAAAACGCCGCCACGTTCTAATTTTTTCTCGTCTTCCTCAGGAAAATGCTCATCAAATTCAGTTATTTCAATAATGTCGTCCTCATCTTCGGTGGTGTCCTCATCGAATCCACCCAGGGGGAGGACCTCATCTGGGGGCTCCAGATCGATATCATCTTCGATATCCGATAATTCCCCGTCTTCCTCGAACTCCATTTCGTCGGTTAAATCCGGCACATCGCTGCTGTCCTCAAATTTCAAGGTTTCTTCATCCTCCAGCGCCATGAGGTCTGGCCCTTCATGCTGATCGGCATCCATGGCAATGATCTCATCGTCTTCGTCGGAGTCAATGTCGAGGCCTGCCACCGGATCAAAGCGGATATCGTCATCCGCGTCTTCAGCAGGTTCTTCGTCGATCATGGAGATGGTCTCAAGGTCCTCCAGGGTTTTTTGATCATCCAGGGTAAAGAAATCATATTCATCTTCATCGCTTTCGTATTCAAGCTCGATTTCCTCCTCAGCATCAAATACATCCTCAGCTTTTTGCATCACGGTTGCGTCATGGTCGGACTGAGCTGCAAGGTCGTCATCGCCTGTATCGAGAATGATCTCACCATCATCTTCTTTGGATTCAAGATCGGATTCATCGGTTTGCCTGATCTTTTCGGCATCAAGTTCATCTTCATCGGCCCCCAAAGATTCTTCGATGGCCAAAGCAATAATCTCGTCCCCTTCCATTGCGTTTTTCTCATCTGTAACCGGATCATTCAGATCAATGAAATCCTCTTTTTCCGACGGTTCTGTTTTGTGCGTGTCTTTCAATTCGACGATATCGTCCTCATCATCTGTGGGTTTTGTCATGACCTCATCGGTGAGTTCGATGACGTCGTTATCATCGGAAGGACCGTCCGTGATAATCTTTTGATGGGGATCTTTTTTCTCGATCATGTTCATCACCATGCGGTAAAGAGGGTGCCATTGGCAATGGCGAAATGGTTTTCAAATTATTAGTATTCTTAGAAAAATTATCATATGGGACCCATACTGTCAAGGTATTTGAATTCACCTTTTGAAATTCAGATGTCAGATTTTGTATAAAAGATCGTCCGATTTTTAAATCCTTTTCCGCAAATCCTTACTTCGGGACATTATTTTGCTAAACGGTGAAAAATCGTTTGCGGGAATTTACAATCAGTTATACAGAAAGTACATGCGATGCTTTTTTATTGATCCGTCTTCGGCAACCCAACCCTTGGTCTCGATCAAGGGACCGGAAGCCCACCACATCAAAAACGTGTTGCGTATGAAACCGGGCGACAGCCTGAAACTCTTTGACGGCACCGGTTTTGAGTATGAGGCCGTCCTTATCAGTGTGTCCGCCAAAAATGTAGCGGTTGAGATCCAGCGCAAAATTGAGGCGACTACCCAACCCGGTGTGCGCCTCATTGTGGCCCAGGCGTTCTTAAAAGAAAAAAAGATGGACGATCTGGTGCGCAAGCTGTGTGAGCTGGGAGTGTACCGGTGGATTCCCTTCTTTTCCCAGCGCTCCATTGCCAGACCTGACACCAAAAGGTTGGCGGGCCGCTCCCAGAGGTGGATGCGAATCGCCACCGAGGCCGTCAAGCAGTGCCGGCGAATCGATACCCTGCAGATCGGAGATGCGCTTTCCTTTGAAGAAGTCCTTGATTTCGCCAAGAGTTGTGATCTGAAGGTTGTTTTTTGGGAAAATGAATTCACTCCTCTCTCTCGTAACCGGCTGTCAGAGGCGGCCCATCCATTTAAAAAGATTTTGATCATGCTGGGACCCGAAGGCGGGTTCACCGAACAGGAGATCGAGCTGGTTCGAAATAACGGATTCATATCAGCCGGTCTGGGCCCTCGCATTTTGCGGGCTGAAACCGCCACCATCGCCGCCGTCACTTTGGTCCAATACCTCTTTGGCGACATGGGATAAAAAAATCTTGACAAAAGATGAGGCTTGGAATAGTAAATGTTGTTTCAAAACTGAGACCAGGTGTCATCCGCCGAGGTAGCTCAGTCGGTAGAGCAGGGGACTGAAAATCCCCGTGTCGGCAGTTCGATTCTGTCCCTCGGCACCAGTAAAATCAAGGG
>Ga0209013_10003089_pt1 | contig 14929 bp, 9 predicted proteins | sample Cruoilmetagenom2_FD_187291 | JGI IMG/M metagenome (GOLD analysis project Ga0209013, IMG submission 187291) | Oil polluted marine microbial communities from Coal Oil Point, Santa Barbara, California, USA - Sample 2 (SPAdes) (version 2) | ecosystem: Environmental > Aquatic > Marine > Oil seeps ... | reverse complement strand
AATCTTCAATCAACAATCTTCAATTATTAGGGTAGTTTAATGATACAATCAAAAGCACTTGAGGTGAATATAGCAGACTACCATGTCGATGTCGCCATCGATGAAAAATATTCAATTCTACAAGAGGTAATGTCTAAATATTACGGGATCTTGGAAGGATTGAACACCCTGCTGAAAGAACTCTCACATCCTTATAAAAATTGGAAATTTATTGTTAATGAAGCGAGAGTTTATTCTCTTGATTATTTTCATCTTTTAAAAAGCCACCCAAAAGGACCTGAAGCCACAGAACTTTTAGTCGATATTTTTATGCGCGCAATTGAATCAAAAAGCGATATCGAGGTCAGGGCCGATGCCGTGGACAACTTTCTCCTTTTTATTCAAAAAATCATAAAGGAATCCGGCTCCGACTTCACAAGATTCAAACCGGTGATCGATGACTCATTTAATAGTATTAGAGCGTATGATGGGGAGAATTTCTTTTTGTTTGTTAAAAGTTTCTATCAGATAAGTAAACTGGCGGATGCGCTTTTAAATTATTCATCTGAAATTGAAGAAGATTGTAATGCCGTCAATCTGCTTCTCATAAAATACTATGAGCGTATTTATAGTTACTGGCTGTCTGAAAAAGATCCGTGGACCTGGTTTGAAAAAGAGGCTGATAAAATTGATAACCGGGAAAATTTGAAGAATTTTTTTCAAATCATATCCCATAAACAGATCAACCGGTATAAAAGCAGACTTGCAAAGATCGCTCAGTCCAAAAACCTTGAATCCGAAGATGTTCTGAAAAGGCTATTAATGCTCCCTGGTTACGACCAGTTTGTAGAAACATACCGGAAAATGCCTCAGAGTCTCCTGGATGAAAGCACTAAAACCGTTCCGGGTAACCGGTGGAAGCTTATTTCTCTTTTCCACATAATGAATATTTCCGGACTGTCGATGATCCATGAGGAAACTCTACGGGACATCAACAGAACATTGAGCTGGCTCATTGCCCATGAGAGCAATCTGAATATCGGAAGCCTGATTCATAAAACCTTTCCCATACTAAAGACCAGAGCCGGTAAATACCCTGCAACCGCATTGAACTGTATTTTGAATATGGGAAAAGGTGTTTATAAAACCGATGACAGCGACCTTGTAAAATTTTTTATCGATTATGTAATCGATTTAGGCTTTCAGTCACCCATGATTAAAGGTGTCGGGAACAACTGGCAAATAGAGTTTAATACCGCCCACATTTTAAATATAAGGACATGGCTTGAGCTGATTGAGCTGAATCCCATGTGGTCAACCCGGCTTTTTTCATACCTTATCATCCATCTTTCCGTCTGCGGGGTATTTATTAAAGATATAGACCTTTTCCCCCGGGATATTACCCGGTTATTAAACAGCGGCATCGACCCTGTCTATAACCTGGCCAAGCAGCTTTGCCGGCTTTTCCCGGTATTTTTTAACGATATCGGTGCCGAAGGGAAGTTAAGGGATATATCAACAGAAATTGATGAAATATCCCATCGAAGAGACACGCTTATACATTTTTTGCGCAAGCAGAGCCATGTGGAAAGCAGTAACCGGATCATGGATTTTATGAAAGAAATATTTAATTTCTGGAAAACCAAAGAAAAAGCTCCTTTGGAACCTTTTGTTCCACCAGATATTTATGAAGAAATCGATACTCATGGTCCACACATAGATGGTGTTCACAGGGTAATTTCATATCTTAAAAAAGAGGGGGTCTCTTTACCCGAAGGACTTATCACAATTAAAGAAAATGAAATGAAGCGTCTTATTGACGGGGCGTCCGGCGTATCGGAGCAAGATTCGAGGAGGGTGGAACTTGCCATAACCTTTTACAAACTTTTAAACCAGAAATACAACCTCGATTTTATCGAAATGGAAAATTATCTTGCTCAACTCAGGTCGGAAGCCTTTCCTGATTTGGAAAGGCTGCAAAAAGCTATGGCAGAGCCTGATTTAAATAAAAAGATTTACGGGCTTCTCGATTGTTTGGAAGAGTTGAAAAAAATAATACTTTCCGATCAGATATATGAAATAAAGGAGGACATTTATAAGAAAAGACATATTACCATAGATATCCCTTCCATGTACGGCAGTTATCGCGAAATGAAATTTGACGCCTTTGGACTTACTTTTCGGATAGAATCTCTGGTCAATGTTTTTTTTGAAGAACTTGTCGAAGATATTGATCTCAGCCTGATAACAAAAGCCACCTTTTTTCAGATCTACGATCGATTAAAATTGTTTTTAAAAGCGTTAACGCTTGATGGAATATCATCAGTAGAAATCGAAAGTCAGCTTGACATGTTATCCCATTCACTTGAAGCCAGAGGATTTACTTTTACCCAGTACCTTGATATTTTTAAAGGATTTGCCCGGGCTGTAAGGAATATTATTAATGATTATTTCAATAATATTCATGGAGAAAATCTAAACCAGGTTCTGTCTCAGATACCTGTTGATCAGATCCTGCCGAAATACATTCCCTATAACGGTAAAATAGACAACGAAGGGATAAAACACAGGGTCTCGGAAATTTTCTTTCGAGAACGGATAGCCTTTTCGTTAGGACTCCGGCAGTTGGATCTGTTTTTAAGCCGAATTTTAAACACCCTGTTTCAGCAATCGAATAAACTGCCAGAGAATCAACTCCAACAACTTCTCCTTTATGATCCTGAAAAGGCAATGACGTCTATCAACAACGTTCCTAAGCGGGTTTCCGGAATTATTAATCTGGGCAACAAAGGGTTGAACCTGGTCAGGCTGAAAAATTACGGCTGGCCGGTACCGCCGGGTTTTATCATAACAACGGAATCATTCCGCTGTAGAGAAATAATAGACAATTATTCGCCGGCAAAACAGAATTTCAAGGAACAATTGGAGAAGCATATCGCTGATCTTGAAAAGGAGACCGGCAAGACCTTTGGCAATCCAGAAAATCCTCTTCTCTTTTCCGTAAGAAGCGGATCCTCCATTTCACAACCCGGAATGATGGATACTTTACTTAATGTTGGGATGAATGAAGAAATTGCACTCGGCATTGAAAAGCGTACCGGTAATGCCTGGTTTGCCTGGGATTGTTATCGCCGGTTTCTGCAAGGTTATGGCATGATTTTTGGTCTGGAACGGGATGATTTTGATGCCATTATCAGTGAAATGAAACGAAGAGCGGGTATCGGGTTTAAAAGAGAATTTGCCGGTATGCAGATGCGAAAAGTGGCAATGACTTACAAAAGTATGATAAAGAATTCAGGGATTGATATTATTGATGATCCTTTTGAACAGCTTTACTTAACGATTAAAAAGGTTTTCGACTCATGGGAATCTTCCAAAGCAAGAGCCTACCGTAAGATCATGGGAATATCCAATGACTGGGGCACGGCCGCTACCATTCAAGGAATGGTTTATGGAAACATTTCCAGACAATCAGGCGCCGGTATCATCTTTACTCATAATCCCAGATGGTCGGAAGACAGCTTGAGACTTTGGGGTGATTTTACTATCGGGAATCAGGGTGAAGATGTGGCCTCTGGTCTTGTTATTACATTGCCGATATCGATTATACAGCAGGATATCGAAATGAAAGAGACCGATATAATCCTTGAAACTCATTTCCCTGAAATTTATAACGCCTTGAAAGGATGGGCGAATGAGTTGATTCACATAAAGGGATGGAGCCCCCAGGAAATGGAGTTCACTTTTGAAAGTTCCAGTGCTAAAAATTTGTATCTGCTCCAGTGCCGGGATATGGCCATTCGAGAAAGAAAGAAAGTTTCAACTTTTGACCTTGGAGATCGTACGGAGAATAAGTTAGTGGGGCATGGTATTGGGGTCAGCGGCGGAGCAATGAGCGGGAGGATCATTTTTGATCTGGAAGAAATCGACCAATGGAGAACCATGGAGCCCGAAACATATTTAATTCTGGTAAGGAATGATACCGTTCCTGATGATATCAGGGAAATATATGCTGCGGACGGCCTTCTTACGGCCCGTGGCGGAGTAACTTCCCATGCAGCAGTTGTTGCTCACAGGCTCGGCAAAACTTGCATTGTCGGATGCGGCAACCTTATCTGCAGGGAAAAAGATAAAAGCTGTCGATTTAATGAAATGGTTTTTAAATCCGGAGACCACATAAGTATTGATGGTCGCGAAGGGTCGGTTTATCAAGACTTAATAAAGGTAAAAGAAGCGTGAGCAATTGAAGATTGACTATTGAAGATTGATTATTTAAGGGCTAAAAGAATTTCGACAGGCGGTTTTTAATTCAAAACAGTGGGGTGAAGCAACTTTAACAAATCTTCAATTTTCAATCGCAAATTATCAATTTTGAGGGGGGTACGGGTATGAAGACCGAAACTAATAGTGGAATCAAACTCGGCATAAACGGGTTCGGCAGAATCGGCAAGCTTTCTGTTTGGCACCATGTGGCACGAAAATATTTTAGTGAAATTATAGTCAATATCGGACGTGAAGCCGGAACATCGTTGGAAGATATTGCTCATTATATGGAAAGGGATTCCACCTATGGTCTGCTGCGAAGATTCCTGTACGGTCAAAAAGCAGAGCCGCTAATCAGTGCTCTGGATGAAAAAAGCGGATCCATGAATATAGACGGTGTCAGGGTTCGTTTTTTAAGGTCATTCAGGAATCCGACTGAAATAAACTGGAGAGAATATGGCGTAAAACTTGTTGTGGATACTACCGGACAATTTCTTGACCCAACCCTTCCTCCGGATCATCCAAAAGGGGCTGTGCGCGGCCATCTTGAAGCAGGCGCCGAAAAAGTGATTGTCTCAGCGCCCTTTAAGATAAAAGCTAAAGGCAAACCCATGCCGGACGATGTGGTAACCACGGTGATGGGTATCAATGACAATGTCTATGATCCCAGACGTCATAAGATTGTTTCCAATGCATCCTGTACCACCACTTGTTTGGCTCATATGATAAAACCCCTTATCAACACATTGGGTTCTAAAAAGATACTTTCCGCTTCCATGGCAACCGTGCATGCCGTCACCGGATCACAGCAAGTATTGGACAGACTTCCAAAAGCAGGCGCCGCCGATTTGAGGAAAAACAGGAGTATTATGAACAACATTATCCTAACAACCACGGGTGCTGCCAATGCCCTTAGACTTGTAATTCCGGAAATGAAAGAGATCGGATTCATTGCGGAATCTGTAAGAATACCAATCTCCACAGGTTCTCTGATTATACTGGTGTTGAATCTGCAGGAGGAACTTTCCGGTGAACCGATAAGCAGGGAACTGCTCAACGATATATACCGGCAAGCGGCATCCGATGATCCTTATGGTTACCTTTACTATTCTGAAAAGCAGAATGTTTCAGGGGATATCATTGGATTGCCCATAACTGCTGCCGTCATTGAGGGCCATGAAACCCATACCCGTACCGCCGATCAAACCGTTGATCTGGGAAAAGTACCTGGATTGGAAAAAGAAGTTTTATGTTCATTACAGGACGTTATTATCAGAATACCGATAACACAGGCTGTAATATACGGCTGGTACGATAATGAAATGGGAAGTTATGTTAATATTCTCGGCGACCGGACGGTTTCAGTAGCCGAAAATATGTGATTTTATCAAGTCGTTTTCATACACAACGCCTATCCCTTATAAACACATTTTCTTTCCTTTTTATATTTCTTTCCCTGGGTTTTAGTAACCAACCACTTGCATAAGTGTAACGCAAAATGAGAATGATTTTCCCTTGACAAAAAATAGATTTGCAGATACAAACTCGCAAGTTATTTCACTATTCAGGGATTAAAGTTCATTTTAACAACGGAGATTCTATGAGTGCTTTGGATGATAATGCTAAAGAGATTGCGGAAGATGCCGGCGGTGAGGAAATTGCAACATTATCCCCGAAAATAAATACAAAAGAACGGGATAACGGAGCCGGCGGACCCATTATCCTGTTTTTTATTATCGGACTGTTTGCAAGCCTTATCCTGGGATGGGTCATTTTCCCAAAACTGCTTTATTCGAAGAAAAAACAGCCGATCGATTTTAACCATGTATTGCATGTGGCAGAAGTTGAAGACGGGTGTGAAAGCTGCCATTTCTTCCGTGAAGACGGCACATATTCCGGAGTTCCGAAACTTGAGCAGTGCATTGACTGCCATGATGAGATCCAGGGCATAAGTCATGATGAGATCAAATTTGTCGAGAAGTATGTCTCTAAAGGAAGAGAGGTTCCGTGGTTGATATACTCCCGACAGCCTGATTGTGTATTCTTTTCCCATGCCGCCCATGTCAAAGCTGCAAAAATCGACTGTGTTACCTGTCACGGCCATATTGGGGAATCCGAAAATTTAAAGATTTATGAAGAAAGCCGGATTACGGGTTACAGCCGTGATATCTGGGGGAAAAGCATAGGCGGTTTCAAAAAGAATACCTGGGACAGGATGAAAATGGACGACTGTGCTGAATGCCATCGAAAAAATACCGCCACCATTGAAAGAACAGGTGTTAAAACTCCCACAAACAGACTGATCGGCCATATCATAGACCTGGTTTCTCCCGGCACATCAGTATCCAACAAGGGGAGTAGTGTTCAGACAGAAAGGGATGCATGTTTTGTATGCCATAAATAGCACTTTAGGTCGTCAAATTTAAGTTGTTCCGATATGACTTTTTACAGGTTAAAAAAGGGCTTGAACAAAAGAATGCCTAAAATAAAAAATGGTTGGATATGTCTAAAGAGGTAAAATAGATGAAGATTGATAGAAGAAGTTTTCTGTCCTTTTTAATTGGTGGTGGGGCGGGCACAGCCCTTTCACCATTACCATGGAAATTGATGGATGACAGTTCCATATGGACACAAATGTGGCCGTGGACTCCTGTTCCGGAGGATGGTGAAGCCAGTTATGTCAATTCTGCCTGCACCCTCTGTCCCGGTGGTTGTGGTATTACTGTCCGCAAAATTGATGATCGGGCTGTTAAAATAGAGGGCATGAAAGGGCATCCTGTAAATAATGGCGGCCTATGCATTCTTGGACTGTCAGGCCTTCAGCTTCTATATGGTCCCACGAGAATCAAGACACCTTTGAAAAGAGTGGGAAAAAGAGGCCAGGGAAGATGGGAAAAAATCTCATGGAATGACGCCATATCAGAAGTTGCCAAAATTCTCAGTGACTTAAGATCAACAGGCCAATCGCACACGGTTGGTTGTATTTCAGATTCAGATCGCGGAACAGTGCCTCGGTTATTTGAGAGATTTCTGACCGTTTACGGTTCTCCCAACCTAATGCGTACATCATCAATTATCGATTCCTATGAGCTTACCCTTCACCTTATGCAGGGTGCTCAGGCTTCCCCCGGATTCGATTTTGAAAATGCCGATTTTATCTTAAGCTTTGGAAGCGGGATAATAGATGGATGGGGATCGCCGGTAAGGATGTTCAGGGCCAACAGCGCCTGGCGTAATACCGGAGGGAAAATAATTCAGATCGAACCACGCCTTTCTAATACCGCGGCCAAGTCAGACAAATGGATTCCCACCAATCCCGGGACCGAGGCGGCTCTTGCCCTGGGGATCGCCCATGTAATTATTAAAGAATCATTGTACGATGCCGAGTTTGTTGATAATTATTCTGCAGGATTTGAGGATTGGAAACGTTTTGTGCTCGACAAGTACTGTCCGGACAGCGTTGCAACAATTACAGGAATTGATGACACAACAATCATTGCTCTTGCCCGGAGCTTTGCCCGTGCATCAAAACCCCTGGCAATTTGTGGCCGCGGTCAGGGAACCACACCGGGAAGTCTTGATGAATGCACAACGGTGCATGCATTAAACGCTCTTGTCGGCAATATCAACAAACAAGGAGGGATCTTTGCTGTTGCAGAACCTGATTATATCAACTGGCCGGAAGTAGAGATGGATGCCACGGCAGCAATCGGAATGCAAAAAGATCGATTGGATGGCGCCGGAAGTAAAAAGTATCCATTTTCCAGGTACCTGTTGAACCGTCTCCCCCAAGCCATCAATTCAGGAAAAAAATATCCCCTGAAAGCACTTTTTGTCGGAGATGCAAACCCGTTATACACAATGTCCGATAGCAAAGCGGTGAAAAAGGCCTTTGACAAGGTGCCGTTTGTGGTAAGTTTTTCTTCTTATATGAATGAAACGGCTCAAAACGCCGATCTGATCCTTCCCAACCATGCCTATCTTGAACGATATGAAGATATACCCACACCCCCAGGAATGCCCAAGCCTGTTATCAGCCTCACGAAGCCGGTGGTTAAGCCCCAGTTGAATACCAAACATACCGGAGATATCATAATTTTGTTAGCAAAAGCCATGGGAGGAAATATAGCGGACGCTTTTGCGTGGAACAGTTATGATGCATGTCTTAAAGAAACTTTGGGCAATAAGTGGCAGACCATGGTTAAAAAAGGATTCTGGTCTTATCCCGATTTTTTTGTTCAAACCCATGAAGAATCGTTTGATACGATTTCCGGAAAATTCGAATTTGTATCTAAAGAAACCGGATCCTTGAAACAATTTAAACCGGTTAATATTGAAGGTGACAAAACTAATTATCCTCTTTTGCTTATGCCTTATGATTCCATCAGATTAGCCAACGGTGTCATCGGTAATCCTCCGTTTGTTATGAAATCTGTTGATGATACGGTTCTCAAAGGCAACAATGTTTTTGTCGAGATTAATCCGAAAACAGCCAGAGAACAGGGCCTGCGCGAAGGCCAGCTTGCCATGTTAAGCACGCCTGTGGGTAAAGCAAAAGTCAAAGTGCATCTTTTTGACGGTATCATGCCCGGGCTTGTTGCCCTGCCCAGAGGACTGGGTCATACGGCATTCGACGATTATTTGGCAGGTAAGGGAATAAATTTTAATGAACTCATAGGCCCGGTTGAAGATCCTGTTTCAGGTTTGGATACTGCCTGGGGAATCAGGGTCAAACTGGCCAAAGTTTGATTATATTGACTATTGAAGATTGACTATTGAAGATATTTTGGCTCGCCATATTATCAATAATTGTCAATCCAAAGAGGTTCTGATGAAACACAAGAAAGCCAAAAAGTATGGAATGGTCATAGACCTGGATAAATGTACCGGTTGCGGCAGTTGCATGGTTGCCTGCATGGCTGAAAATAACGTGCCCTTTCGTAAGGATGAATCGGATAAACTTCTTAGCATAACATGGCTGCGGGTCTACAAGTTGACCAACGGGAAACCGTTTCCTAATACAGATATATGCTATCTCCCAAGGCCGTGCATGCATTGTGAAGGCCGACATGAAGGGCATTCACCCTGTGTATCTGTTTGCCCGGCGGTTGCCACTGACTACAACATTGAAACCGGAATTGTCAGCCAGATTTATACCCGCTGTTTTGGATGCCGGTATTGTATGGCTTCTTGTCCGTATCATGCCCGTTATTTTAACTGGTGGGATCCGGTCTGGCCGGACGGCATGGAAAAATACTTAAGTCCCAATGTTTCCCCCCGTATGCGAGGGGTGGTTGAAAAATGCAGCTTCTGTTTTCACAGGTACCAGCTGGCAAAGGAAAAGGCATTCATGGAAGGAAGGCGCAAACTCAAAGAAGATGAATATCAAACGGCTTGCACCCAGGCATGCCCTGCCGGCGCCATTACATTTGGCGATCTGAACAATCCGAATCATGCTGTAAACCGGATGGCCAAACCTGATCCTAAACACCATGGTCGGCCGACCAACCCCCATGCATTCCGGTTGCTGGAAAGGCTGGGTACCAACCCCAAGGTCTACTATCTTTCAAGCCGAGAGTGGGTAAGGCGGGCCGGTGACAATTATCTTGAAAATGAGAGTATAGCTAAAAAACCTGCACATCACGAGTAAGCATAGTGACGAAAGTGAACCAAAGTTGGTGGTGAAATTATAATTAAGGAGTATATAAAGCATGGATTCTGCATTAATACCCAGGGGAGTTAAACGCTGCCCGTTTCCACAATTTATTTTGTTTATCGCCATAGTGGGTGCTGTTCTGTTATGGGGCGTTTACGCCATGCTGCTTTGCTGGTTCAAGGGGCTTAACCAGACCAATATGAACGATTTCTACGGGTTTGCATTATGGATTTGGGCCGACCTTGCGGTGATAGCGGTTGGCGGCGGCGCCTTTTTTACCGGTTTATTAAGATATATCTTTGGCAAGGATGATCTGAAGAATATCATTAATTATGCAGTTCTGATAGGTTTCATCTGCTACAGCTCGGCGCTGCTGATTTTGGCAATCGACATCGGACAGCCCTTAAGGGGATGGTTTATTTTCTGGCATGCCAATGTTCACTCCATGCTGACCGAAGTGGCATTCTGCCTTTCCTGCTACTTTGGGGTTCTGACCATCGAATATATTCCGCTTATTCTTGAAAACCGCCAGATTGACAGGGTGCCGTTTTTTCATCATCTCGGCCACAACATGCACGAAACAATGGCGGTATTTGCAGCGACCGGGGCGTTTCTTTCCTTTTTCCACCAGGGATCCCTGGGGGGTGTTGCCGGTGTTTTATACGGGCGCCCGTTTGCCTATCGGGAAGGACTCTTGATCTGGCCCTGGACCTTTTTTCTTTTTACCTGGTCGGCAGCAGCATGTGGCCCGTGTTTTACCATTCTGATTACCAAAATTACCGAAACAGTTACCCGCAAAAAGCTGGTCAAGGATAGCGCCATAGAGCTTCTGGCCAAGATTTCTGGGTGGATGATTCTGACTTACATTATCGCCAAGACCCTGGATACCTACCACTGGGCAACAGTAACAGCGCCTTCCATGGGGCAAACGCTGATGGATTTTTATTCTAATAACCCCTTTTACGGAATCTGGATCTTAATTCTGGAAATCGTAATTTGCGGTTTTATTCCGGCATTTATTTTAATTACCAAAAAAGGGCGTAAAAATTCTGTGGCACTCTGGATTGCTGTCATCCTGGCAGTTACCGGGGTTTGTATCAACCGCTGGGTAATGGTATTGCAGATTATGGCCATACCGGTTCTTACATTTGAAAACTGGGTTATGTATTTCCCGAGCTGGCAGGAAATTGCCACCACAATACTTCCGGTGGCATACGGTATTATCCTCATTGCAATTTCATACCGTTATTTACCGGTATTTCCCAATGAGCCGGAACTGAATCCCATGGAAACGTTGCCGGCCCAAGAAACTGAAAAAGAGGCAGCTGTTGAACCGTCGGTTGATTTGGAAGAGGAATTAAAGCCGGCTGAAGCTTAGGGCTTAAAGAGGTTAGGAGGACTATTTATGTTTCCATTTAGTTTTGAATGGATCTGGGATATGGGCCATGTGGTTTTCATGGGTGGTCTCTGGTACGCTCTCACCATTTTAGGTATTGGTATGACCTACTGTATTATCAAATCTGCCATTGATGCATCCAGAGGGAATGACGAACATCACCATTAAAATACCGAAAATCTTCAAGGTTAAAAGCGCTTGCCTCATCATGAAACCGGGGAAGCGCTTTTTTGTTTGCGTGGGGTTTATATGGATCAAATCGTAATTCAAGGGGGACGTGTTTTAAAAGGAGAGGTCAGGATAAGCGGTGCAAAAAATGCCGCCCTTCCGATTCTTATTTCTTCCCTTCTTGCGGATGGATGGAATACGTATTCCAACGTTCCGGATCTGAAAGATATACAAAGCACAAAACTTTTGCTTTCGAGTCTTGGGGCCAGCATAAAATCAGATGGAGATATTGTTAAAATAAACGGCGGTGGCATGTGTAACCACGAGGCGTCCTATGATCTGGTCAGGAAAATGCGGGCTTCTATTCTGGTCCTGGGTCCGCTTGTGGCAAGGCTTAAAAAGGCCAGGGTATCTCTGCCGGGAGGATGTGCCATCGGCGCACGCCCCATCAATCTGCATTTAAAAGGACTTGCCCGTCTCGGCGCTTCGATTGAATTAAAACACGGTTACGTGGAAGCTTCCGCCGACCATCTGACAGGGAACGAAATTTATCTGGACATACCCACTGTAACCGGCACGGAAAATCTTATGATGGCGGCCGTTCTTGCCAGAGGGATTACAGTGCTGAGGAATGCGGCCCGGGAGCCTGAAGTCGTTGCACTTGCCGACGTTTTGATAAAAATGGGCGCAAAGATAAAGGGGGTCGGCACGTCGGTCATTACCATAGAAGGGGTTTCTTCCCTGAAGCCGGTATCCGTTTCCATAATGCCCGACCGGATAGAAGCAGGCACTTTTATGGCTTCGGCAGCCCTGACCGGAGGTGATGTGACCCTTTTAAACTGTGAACCCGACCATCTTAAAGCAGTTATCCACAAGCTGAGGCTTACCGGTGCCCGTATAACTGTAGAAGACAAGCGCATAAGAATTGTTGGGACAGACGAAATTGCAAGTGTTGATATAAAAACCCAGCCTTATCCGGGATTTCCCACTGATATGCAGGCCCAGTTCATGGTGCTGATGTCGGTTGCAAAGGGGTTTAGTATTATTTCTGAAACCATATTTGAGAACCGTTTTATCCATGTCGGCGAGCTCAAACGGATGGGGGCCGATATTAAAATAACAGGGAATACCGCAATGATCACAGGAAAACCGGCACTCTCCGGTGCTCCAGTGATGGCTACGGATCTAAGGGCCAGCGCTTCACTGATTCTGGCCGGTCTGTCTGCTGTGGGTACAACCGAAATTAATCGAGTGTACCACCTGGATCGAGGATATGAAACCATCGAGAAAAAATTTGCGAAACTTGGAGCCGCCATTAAACGGGTAAAAGCCTGAAGAAAGGAACAGCCATGCGACCTTTATGCCTGATAATTCGTGATGGGTGGGGGTATAGCGAAAACAAAGAAGGCAATGCCGTTATTGCGGCAAAAACCCCGAATATAGACAGATACAAAGACAACTATCCGTGGACACTTCTGGAATGTGCGGGTGAGCCTGTTGGACTTCCGGACGGCTATCAGGGGTCATCCGAAGTGGGCCACCTCAACATGGGAGCCGGACGGATCGTGATCCAGGAACTCAAGCGCATTGATGACGGCTTGCGCACCGGTAAACTCTTTGAAGTAGAAAACTGGAAGAAGCTCATTGCCAATTGGAAGGAGCACAAAAGCCGTCTTCACCTCTTTGGCCTTTTGCAGGACGAAGGGGTGCACGCCCATCAGGAACATCTTTTCAAGATTATGCGCCGAGCCCGGCAAGAATATCCCGGGGGCTCAATCATCATCCACCCTTTTTTAGACGGACGGGACACCCCCCCCCGCAGCTGCATGGAATACCTGGCAAAGCTTAAAACCGTGATGGAGGAAGTTGATGGCTGCACCATTGGCACGGTAATGGGCCGGTACTATAGCATGGACCGTTCCAAGAACTGGGACCTTACCGACATGGCCTATCATTGTATCGTTGGCTGTGAAGGTCGCAAATCCACCGACGCGGAAACTGCGGTCAGAGAGTCGTATAACCGGGACAAAACTCCGGACGGTTTTGAGATGGTCGACGAATATGTCCCTCCCTATGTGATCGAAGACTATGACGGTGTCAGGGACGGTGATTCCATTTTGCACACGAATTACCGCCAGGATCGCGCCATCCAGCTTTCTATGGCATTTGTCGATCCAAATTATCCGGGCAAACTCAAGACAAAGCGAATGGTGACTTACGTGGGGCTAACCCGTTATTGGGACGAGTTTACAGAATATATGCTGGGGGCCATGGGCAAAAGCGGTGGTATGGAAAACCTGTTAGGCGAGGTCATCTCCAATGCCGGCATGCGTCAACTGCGCATCGCCGAGACGCAGAAGTTCCGGCATGTAACCAGTTTTTTTAACGGCAAAGCAACAACACCATACAGGAACGAGGACCAGGTTGAAGTCCCGAGCCGCTTTGATCCGGCCACTTTTGCCAGCCACCCGGAGATGGAGGCATACAATGTGACGGAAGAACTCCTGGGTCGCCTCCGGAACAATCCTTACGGGTTCATTGTGGTAAACTACGCTAATGGTGACATGGTCGGCCATACCGGGGACATGAATGCGGCAATCAAAGCAACCGAAATCGTGGACGAATGCGTGGGTAAGGTTGTCGATTATCTCCTCGAACTTGATGCGCATATCCTCATTACCGCCGACCACGGTAACTCGGAACAGATGGTTGATTATCAGACCGGCATGGTTAAAACCAGCCATACCCTCAATCCTGTGGAGTTGATATATGTGGCCGGCGATTCACCGGGCAAGCAACTTCTCGATCGTGGCAAGCTTTCGGATATAGCACCCACGGTTCTGGCTTTACTGGGGCTGGATATACCGGTGGAAATGACCGCCCAAAACCTGATCATATACGATGATGAAAACTGCTGAAATCGCCTGAGCCAAAATGTTAAATGACAGATAATATTTACTTCCGACCCGTTGTTCCCCTGCTGTTATCGATGATATCGGGTATCGCCGCAGGCTCTTGGTTTCCAGGTCATGATGTCTTGGCTTATATTGTTGTTTCTATATCCATCTGCTTGATCTTCCTTGCCATACGAAAGAACAAAACCGTTATTATATTGCCCATAGTTCTTTTTGTTGTCCTTGGATATCTTTCCATACAATCATGGGTGATGCCAGATTTCCCCCCAAACCATGTAATACATTATTTTGATACTCATCCATGGAAAATTGCCGGTGTTATTGACACACCGGTTGCAACATATTCCCATCGACAAAAATTCATTCTGCGCACCGAGACTCTTGAGTGGAATAAGAAGTCTTTTCCTGTGACCGGAAAGATTCGTGTAACCATCTCGGGGCGTGGTCTTAAACTCTCTATGGGAGACCGGATTGTTTTTTCCGGCAGGATGAAATCGATCAGAAATTTCAATAACCCCGGAGGATTTGATTATAAGAGATATATGGCTTTTA
>Ga0209013_10003088_pt1 | contig 14932 bp, 13 predicted proteins | sample Cruoilmetagenom2_FD_187291 | JGI IMG/M metagenome (GOLD analysis project Ga0209013, IMG submission 187291) | Oil polluted marine microbial communities from Coal Oil Point, Santa Barbara, California, USA - Sample 2 (SPAdes) (version 2) | ecosystem: Environmental > Aquatic > Marine > Oil seeps ... | reverse complement strand
GGCTTTAGCCATGGTCTGGGTGGAACCGCGTGAGAATGACTCTCGCCCCAGTGAGGCGAGAGTTTTGTTATTAAAGGAGTGATGATGTCCGAACAAAAAGTACGTTACGAAGACAGCCAACTTTACAGGGTCCGCCATTCTTCAGCGCATGTTATGGCGCAAGCCGTTCTGGAGATGTTCCCGGATGGCAAATACACCATTGGTCCTCCGATTGAGGACGGCTTCTATTACGATTTCGATCTGCCGCGCTCGCTCACGCCTGAGGATCTGGAGGTGATAGAAAAGCGCATGCGGGAGATCATGGCCGGTGATTTCAACTTTGAAAAACGGGTTCTTTCAGTTGAAGAGGCGCGCGAGATATTCAAAGACCAGTCCTACAAGCTGGAGTTGATCGAAGGGTTGGAGGGTGGCGGGTACGATGAATACGGTGAACCGCTCGAAGAGAAGCCTGAGATATCGATCTACACTCACGACACTTTCATCGACCTGTGCCGGGGACCCCACGTCGAGAACACCGGATTGATTAACCCGGATGCCGTCAAGCTGCTGAACGTGGCTGGCGCCTACTGGCGTGGTGACGAAAGGAATGCCATGCTGCAGCGCATCTACGGCACGGCCTGGGGTTCCGCTTCCGAGCTCGAAGAATATTTGTGGAAACTGGAGGAGGCCAAAAAACGTGATCACCGCCGTCTGGGTCGCGAGCTGGACTTGTTCAGCATCAACGAAGATGTGGGAGCAGGCCTCATCCTATGGCATCCTAAGGGCGGCATGGTGCGTAAAATCGCCGAGGATTACTGCCGGGAGCAGCACGAGAAAGGCGGATACGAGTTCGTTTACTCTCCCCACATCGGAAAAGCGAAACTCTGGCAGACCAGCGGACATTTGGACTGGTACGAAGACAGCATGTACGCGCCTTTGGAAATAGAGGGCCAGCAGTACTACCTAAAACCCATGAACTGCCCGTTCCACGTGCAGATATTTAAGGGTCAGCTTCGCTCATACCGGGATTTACCTCAGCGTTTCGCTGAGTGGGGCACGGTGTACCGCTACGAACGCAGCGGCGTACTGCACGGGCTGCTGCGAGTGCGCGGCTTCACACAGGACGATGCCCACCTGTTCTGCCGGCCCGACCAGATGCCCGAGGAGATCGATCGCGTACTCCAATTCAGCTTGAACCTGCTGCGCGATTTCGGTTTCTTTGACTTCCAGGCATACCTGTCGACCCGAGACCCCGAAAAATTCGCCGGCGAGCCAGAAGAATGGGACGCACCGACGGAAGCCTTGCGCCAGTCGCTTGAAAGAGCCGAAGTTCCCTACCAGGTCGACGAGGGTGAGGCCACCTTCTACGGACCCAAGATCGACCTGAAGGTCAAAGATGCGCTCGGTCGAGAGTGGCAGCTTTCCACGATCCAGTTCGACTTCACCCTGCCCGAACGCTTCGATCTGACCTACGTGGGTGAAGACGGTCAGGAGCATCGCCCGTACATGATCCATCGCGCGCTGTTGGGTTCGATGGAGCGCTTCATGGGCGTGTTGATCGAGCACTACATGGGCGCCTTCCCTGTCTGGCTGGCTCCGGTCCAGGCAGTGCTGATCCCAATTGCGGACCGGCACCTGGAATATGCTCAGCAGGTCGCCGCTCGTTTGAAAGAACATGGCATGCGGGTGGACGTAGATAGTCGCGGGGAGCGCATGAACGCCAAGATACGCGACGCACAGATGGGTAAGATCCCGTATATGCTTATCGTTGGCGACCGCGAGGCCGAGGCTGGTGAAGTTTCCGTGCGCCTGCGTACAGAGGAGAACCTTGGGGCGATGCCGGTCGACCAGTTCCTGGACCGCGCCCTGGAGGAGATCAAGAACCACGCCTAAATAAACCTGCGAGTGTTGACGATTCCGCTTCATTCGTGGTATGATGACCCGCATTAAATCAGGCTAAGAGATGCCTTTTCAAGATCAAAAGGAGAAAAAATATCAGCGCAGCAAAATACCGAGTAAATAACACCGTTCGCGCCCGCGAAGTTCGCTTGATCGGTCCTGATGATGAAAACGTAGGTGTTGTACCGATCGAAGAAGCCCGTCAAATAGCAACCGACGCAGATCTTGACTTAGTTGAAGTAGCCCCAAACGCGGATCCACCAGTTTGTAGGGTAATGGATTTTGGAAAGTTTGTTTATGAAAGGGCTAAGAAAGATAAAGAAGCTCGCAAGACGCAGACCAAAATTGAAGTCAAGGAAATCCGGCTCCGGCCAAAGACTAACGAACATCACCGCGATATAAAGGTCAAAAATGCTCGCCGCTGGTTGGGGAGCGGAAAGAAGGTCAAGGTTCGGGTACGGTTTCGCGGTAGAGAGATCACTTACCCGGAAATTGCCCTCGAAGACCTGAAAGAGATCGCCGAACAACTATCCGATATTGCAGTGGTTGAACAGGCTCCCGGTCTCGAAGGGAGAACGATGTTGATGGTCTTGGCGCCAGCCAAGACAGGCAAGAAGAAATAGTTCATTGCGCTGAAATTGCCCCAAGATCAAGAAGCAAATCCTCTCCGCGGACCAAATCAAGATCCGCGGGATTTTGTACGACAGGAGTAAGATTGTGCCACGGAAGAAAAGAACCACTAAATATAAGTTAAAGACCCATAAGGCTACTTCCAAACGATTTCGCCTCACAGGCACTGGTAAGCTTGTACGGACAAAAATCGGAAAAAGCCACAGGCGACGTGTCACACCAAAGCGCACCAAGCGCCTGTTTAAAGAAATGATCCCCACCAAAGGGCGCGGGATCACAAAAAGGGTGAACCGTTTGGCTCCCTACATGAAAAAGGTTAGATAAATGCCACGTGTAAAAACTGGACCTCATCGCCGTCATCGGCACAAAAAAATCCTAAAAATTACCAAAGGCCAATACGGCACTCGCAGCAAGCTCTATCGGCGGGCCAACGAGGCCATGTTGAAGAGTCTCTGGTACGCCTATCGTGATCGCCGTACGCGCAAACGTGATTTGCGCCGCCTTTGGATCACGCGCATCAACGCTGCCGCCCGGCAGAACGGTACAACTTACAGCCGCTTCATCTATGGCATGAAGCAAAATCAGATTACGATCAACCGCAAGATGCTGGCTGATATGGCGGTGCGCGACCCGGGCGCTTTTACAAGCGTGGTCGCTGAAGCGCAGATAAATTAGACCAACCCTTGATAAACCAGGCTGAATCATTTCAGCGGATGATCTGGATGTAAGATTTCCAGATCATTTTCTTGTTCTACAATGTAAAGAGGCTGTCTAAAAAGTCTGGAAATGTCATTCTAGTTACTGTACATCATTGTCAGTAACTAGACCTGAACAGAGTGAAGAATCTCCGGTTTAGCCTGGGAGACCCTTCGTTTCACTCAGAGTGACAACCTTTTGGGACAGCCCCCACACACTATCACCCACATCTCACGATACATTTGAAATTTGTTATAAATTACTGAGCGATCATCCCGGAGGGAATTTGTAACACCCCCATAGTGTATAATTGTCTATGGGAACTTCCGTAGTTTCAGGCGTGGCGGCGGCCGCCACACCTGAAACTACAGCAAAATCTGAAGATCCAGGATAATTTTGATTATTTATTGAAGATTCTACTGGTAGAGCGCGACGCTGCAGGAGGTATTATGACACAAGAAAACCGCAAAGTCATCCGCGATGAGGGAGGCTTCTTTACTGATATTGGTCAAAGGATCAAGCTCATCTTTCTCCTGCTCGGGGATTCACGCGTTAATTTCTTCCTCAAAGCCCTGCCCATCGCTTCATTCATATACCTGATCATTCCCGCTCCTATCCCACCAGATTTGATCCCATTGCCGATCGACGATGCTCTGTTCATCTGGCTGGCTACCTACCTCTTTGTTGAACTATGCCCGCCCGATGTCGTCCAGGAACACATGAGAAACCTGAACATGGAGATTCCGGGCAAGTGGCGCGACGCCGTCGATGAGAGCGATGATGATAACATCGTCGACGCCGAATTTTGGGAAGAAGCTTAAGCCCCATAATATCCTACGAACCTTTAATTTACGAGTTTAACGCGGATGGGGTAGATTTTTTATCCATTTCCGCTGTTATTATGATGCGCTTGATTTGAACGAATTCTTTCAAAAACAGTAAGTACAGTGGGAACATAATACTTTTCGAACACGTCTTAACCTGATGCGAAATACGCTGCTTATATTCTTGGGCCTCATACTGGTAGCCTGTGGTAGCCAGGAACCCGCACCGTTGCCAACTATCACGACCGAGGGGCATGCGGCCGCCACATCCGATGTACCATCGCAACCATCCGATGTTACATTATTGTCCCCTGCTCCGGCTGGGACAGACGGACTCGACACCCCATCGCCTGCCACCACAACGCAGACGATTGAGGCCGCTCCGACATCGATGGGTCCGCTTGAAGTTGAAGATTTCCCCGACCCCATGGCGTTCACCTGGCGGGCGGTGATTGCTGGGCTAGATTCCCCGATTGGTCTTGCCAACGCCGGTGACGGCACTCAGCGCCTCTTCATCATCGAACAGGATGGGCGTGTGCTTTTGCTGCAAAAAGGCTCACTCCTGCCCGTCCCCTTCCTCGACATCCGCCAGCGCGTCGGAAGCAGGTCCAATGAACAGGGTCTGCTCGGGCTGGCTTTCCACCCCGGTTATTCAGAAAACGGTTATTTCTTCGTCAATTACACCGATCTAAACGGGGACACCGTGATCGCCCGGTTCCGCGTGTCGAACGATAATCCTGACCTGGCAGATGCTGCAAGTGAGACGCAGTTGTTGGGTGTTGCCCAACCATTCGGGAATCACAACGGCGGAAGCCTTGGGTTCGGCCCGGATGGTTACCTTTATGTTGGCCTGGGGGACGGGGGATCCGCCGGAGATCCGATGAACAACGGGCAGTCACTGGACACGCTGCTGGGAAAAATCCTACGAGTCGACGTAGACAGTGGCGAACCCTATACGATTCCCGCGGACAACCCTTTTAAAGGGAGCGGGTACCCTGAGATTTGGGCATACGGTTTACGAAACCCGTGGCGTTTTTCATTTGATCGGCTGAACGGCGACCTGTACATTGGAGACGTCGGTCAAAATCAATGGGAGGAGATTGATTATTTACCCGCTGACACGCCAGGCGGCGTTAATTTTGCCTGGCGTTATTATGAAGCCTCTTTTAACTACCAGGGAAACCCACCAGCGAACGCTGATTTTGTGATGCCCATCGCTGAGTACGGGCACGATCAGGGCTGCAGTGTCACCGGAGGACTCGTTTATCGTGGTATTAAACTGCCCGAATGGTTTGGCATCTACCTGTATGGCGACTTCTGCTCCGGTCGGATATGGGGGCTGCTGCAGGACGCCTCCGGGGGTTGGTTATCCAGGCTGCTGTTCGAAAACGTTGGAAATATCGCAGCTTTTGGAGAGGACGAAGCAGGGGAACTCTATCTGGCCGATCGCAGCGGCACAATTTATGTTTTAGATTCCAGATGATTCACATTGTAGACATGCAGTTTAAGAAAATTCGGGGTTGGGCTCGTGGGATTGCCCTTTTATTGGCGCTCATCCTTTTACTGTGCTTGGGGGCTTGTTCACCAGCGGACCCGGATGGAGCAAACAAACCCGACCTGCTGCTACCCAATCTTGTTGAGACTCAAGGTGCTGATTCAACGGCGCTCACTCCGGTGCACACAGTTAATCCGCCGGACCATTCCCCTGCCCTTCTGCCCGAAGCCCTGTCGGAGGCTCCCGACCTGACACACGCCCCACACTACACACTCAACCTTATCATCGCTGATGATTTACAATCGTTCGATGGCTCCTCGCATTTACTCTATACCAACAACGAAGACACGGCGTTGGATCACTTATATTTCCGCCTGTTACCTAATGCAGGCGGCGCTTATGGGGACGGCTCGTTGACTGTTTCGCAGGTCCTGGTTGACGGAGAAATTGTGGAATACGAATTATCATCGGACGACTCCGTCATGAAAGTCCCTTTTGGGACTCCGCTGGAGCCCGGAGATCGTGTAGAGATTGCGGTTGATTTTTCGGGTCAGGTACCGGAGAATTTCGGCTTCGATCAAAATTCTGCCGGTTACGGCATCTACAATTACAGCGACGGCGTGCTCTCCCTTGCGAGCTGGTATCCCATATTAGCAGTGTACGATGAAGACGGCTGGAATCTGGACCCTGTCTCATCCATCGGGGATTCTGTGTACAGCGACATTGCTAACTACACCGTCGAAGTAACCGTGCCCCGTGATGTCATCCTGGCAGCCACAGGTGTTGAAGTCGATCGCCAGGAGGACGATGGCGGTACGCGCTTTAGCTACGTCAGTGGCCCGGTGCGCGACTTTTACCTGATCATGAGTGAAGATTTTACACTGCAAAGTATGGCGGTAGATGGGACAAAGGTTACTTCATACACTTTGCCAGGCAATAAAGCTGCCGGGAAGCTGGCGCTGTCGATCGCATCCGAATCACTGGGCATATTTAACGAGCAGTTCGGCCCCTATCCTTACACCGAACTGGATGTTGTTGACGCCCCCATGCGCTACGCATCCGGCGTCGAGTTTCCGGGCATCATCTTGATCCGGGACAGCCTGTATGAGGACAGTGATAATCCTATATTCACCGTTGTCCTGGCGCACGAAGTCGCTCACCAATGGTGGTATAACGTAGTTGGTAATGATGTTTTCGACGACCCCTGGTTGGACGAAGCCCTGACCAGCTATTCTTCCAGCCTGTACTACGAATTCTCTCAAGGTAAAAGCGCCCCACAGGGCTTGATCGATTACTGGTACGATCACTACCAGGGAACTGTTGATCGGGGTTACAACGAGCGGGTGACAGACAGCCTGGCTTACTTTGAAGGGCTGCCCGACCCCAAAGTTTACGGCGGGATCGTCTACTCAAAAGGCGCCTTGTTCTTCAAAGCGCTGCGAGATGAAATCGGTGACGAGGCATTTTTCCAGGCTTTGAGAAACTATTACAACCTCTACGGTTTCACGATCGCAGAACCTGGCGACCTGCTGAACGCATTTGAAGTCGCCAGCGGTCGCTCGCTGGATGAACTTTACCAGGAGTGGTTATACTCACCATAAATAACTGATCTGCGACCCGATCTACTCGATTTTCGACAGTTGTACTGTCAAAAGCACCCCCTTTCATGTATCATGGGCACATGAACATAGCAAAAATGAAACTTCTCAAAAACCTCAGACCACCATTTTGCTTAATTGTCCCGCTGACCTTAATCCTCTTTGCGCTGGCTTGCAGGCTTCCTGGCACCAGCTATCCGCAGGACCTGCAGCTAACGGGCACGGTTGAATCAGCGCCAACAACCGCCCAATCTGCCTCACCGGAAGGAACAATCCCACCAGATCCCCCGACCGACATTCCTCCGACTGCAATCATCCTCCCCGATACACCCACCCCTTCCAACATACCCGCTGCCAGCACGCCAACTGAAGAATCGTTCTCGGGTGTGAGGCTGGCAGTGATTGGCGACTACGGACTCGCCGGTCCCGCTGAAGGTGACGTCGCCAACCTGATCAAAAGTTGGGGAGTCGATTACATCCTGACCACGGGTGACAACAACTATCCCACCGGATCATACGAATCGATCGATGCAAACATCGGTCAGTACTTTCATGAGTACATCTCCCCCTATAGCGGCAGTTATGGAGCGGGGGCCGTTGAGAACCGCTTTTTCCCCACCTTGGGTAACCACGACTACGACACAGAGGGCGGTCAGCCGTATTTCGACTATTTCACCCTGCCTGGTAATGAGCGTTATTATGACGTGGTCTTAGGTACAGTGCACCTATTCGCCGTGAACAGCGATTGGCGCGAGCCTGACGGTGTGGGTCGTTCGTCAATTCAGGCAGGGTGGCTGCAAGCAGAATTGGCCTCCTCGACCTCACCCTGGAAGCTGGTCGTGTTCCACGCCGCGCCCTATTCATCCGGTTGGCAGGGTTCAACGGATTGGATGCGCTGGCCTTACAAGGAATGGGGTGCCACAGCGGTCGTAGCCGGTCACGACCACCTGTACGAGCGGCTGGAGATCAACGGCTTTTTTTACTTCACAAACGGCCTGGGAGGGGGAGCGATTTATACGTTCGAGGCTCCCATTACCGGCAGCCAGGTGCGCTACAACGCCGACTACGGCGCCATGCTGATCGTGGCAGATGAGACGCAGATCACCTTCCAGTTCATTAATCGTGCTGGAGATGTGATCGACACCTACCAAATCAATAGATAGTTAAGGAAGACTATTTCCTTGACATTTCGTAACAGATTGTGATAGACTCGTTTGGCTCTAAGAAAGCATTAATCCTATGAAAGGAGTGACGCACTACATGATCGTAGAAAAAGTTCGAATCTACAGGCAGCCTGCCGCCGATATCGGAGGTGGATTATTTGCCTACTTGGAGTGCGCCTGCTGATCGCTAGGACTTTTTATTGATAGTAATCATGGCCACGGGTGCACTCCAACCCCGTGGCCTTTTGTTATATTTTTGCTTGACTGGCATTTACGGCTGCGGGACAAAACCGTGGCCGTTTTTGTTTATAACTGGAGGTTGATATGGCTGAAGCAATTTATATTCACGAAGCATACAAGAAATTCGGTAAACCCGAGAAATCCCTCAGGGAGCGGCTGCCTTGGACAAAAGGCGAGCAGAACGGGGCGACCAATGGACACAAACCCGCCGTCGTGGCTGTGGATCACGTCTCTTTCACAGTGAAAGAAGGTGAAATATTCGGGGTGTTAGGTCCCAACGGCTCCGGAAAGTCGACCTTGATCCGCCTGCTTGCCACGCTGCTTCTACCCGATGGCGGCGACATCAACGTCTTCGGCTATGACGTGGTCAAACAGCCCATGGAGGTGCAGCGTTTGATCAACCGTGTTTCGGTAGAAGCCAGCTTCTTCAAGAAACTTTCGCCGATGGAGAATTTGATATATGGCGCCCGTCTGTACGGGATGGGCGGTTCCGAAACCAGGCGCCGCATCGTGGAAATCCTCTCCCGCTTGGGCCTGGAAGAACGCGCCATCAACAAACCGATGGAAGAGATGTCGCGCGGCATGCAGCAAAAAGTCGCCATCGCCCGCGCCCTGCTGTCCAGGCCGCGCCTGCTCTTGCTGGACGAGCCGACCACCGGTCTCGACCCCCGTTCGAAGCGTGATGTACAGGACGTGGTAAACGAACTGCGCGACGAATCCGGCACGACCATCTTGCTCACCACGCACGACATGGTAGAGGCCGATAAACTGTGCGACCGCATCGCCATCATCGACTCAGGTATTATCGTAGCCCTGGGTACACCGGTCGAGCTGAAAGCCCTCATCACGTCCAACGGGCACGAGCCAACTTTGGAGGACGTGTTCCTGGAGCTGACCGGTAAGGAACTCGTCAAGGAAGAAGACAGGGTCGGCTAATGTTCTGTGAACACCAAGGTTAAGTGTGTCATTCTGAACGAAGTGAAGAATCTCCTCCCCAGTCAAGAAGACTCATCGCTTTCGCTCAGAGGGACAGTCCAAATGATGTTTGCCCGTCTAAAATAGTCATAAATAAGGAACCTCTAATGAGTACATTGGTACACGAAGTAAAAGCAACCTACGCCTTCATGGAACGCAACGCCAACCTGGTGAAGCGCTATTGGACCTGGGAACTGGTGTGGTTGGTCTACTCCATCGCCAACAGTCTCAGCGTCAGTTTCATCGGCTTAGGTATGGAGTATCTCGGCGGCAATCAGAACGTGGACGGTCGCTACCTGGTGCTGTACCTGGTGGCCGGCACCCTTGTGTGGCGATACCTGTCGATGATCTTTTACTGGATCACTGACGTGATCGGTATGGAGCGCTGGGAAGGCACCATCGAATACACGCTGATGGCGCCCATCCACCGCCTGACCCACATGGCCGGACAGACTTTCTTCGCCGTGATTTACAGCCTGCTGTTCACCGCCATCATCCTGCTGGTGACCGTGGTCCTGTTCGACATCGACATGAACAACGCCAACACTTTAGGCGCCATGCTGATGTTGGTCACCGGTAGTCTGTCATTCATCGGCGTGGGCATCGTTGGTTCGGTCCTGCCGCTGCTCTTCCCGGAGCGCGGCTCCCAGATGACGCACGTGCTGATTGCGCTCCTTCTGCTTGTTTCCGGTGTGTACTACCCTGTGGAAGTGCTGCCCAGCTTCTTGCAGAAACTGTCCGTGCTCAGTCCGGCGACATACGTCATCGAAGGAGCCCGGAGAGCCCTGCTCGAGGGACTGCCCACGAATGAACTGTGGCCCTACATCTGGCCCACCCTCATCATGGGTGTCATCGCTATCCCGGCAGGCTTGCGGGTCTTTAATCTGGCTGAAAGGTACGCCAAGCGCACCGGCCGGCTGCATCGCAACGGATGAACCTGCGAGGTTTTCCATCAGTAAAACTGATGGATTGAGCACAAGCGAGTAAAACAATGTCTTCGACCAAAACAGAGACAACGGCGCCAAATAATAAAACCCCGCTGCTCAGCAGTAAGCTGCTGATGTTCATGTTCACCATGGTGTTGGCAAACACTGCCGGTCACATGTACGGTCCCTTGCTGCCGCTCTACCTGAAGGATCTCAATGCCAGCGTGGTGCAGATTGGGCTGTTTTTCACCATCTCATCGATCATACCGCTTGCTCTGCAGATCCTGGGCGGTTGGATCTCCGACACTCTCGGCAGGCTGCGCAGCATCGCCTTTGGGAGTGCAATCGGTGTGCTGGGTTATGTCGGGCTGATCCTGGCGCCGTCCTGGCAGTGGGTGCTCGTGGGTATAGGTCTTGGATCGATCACCCGCGCCCTGGTTGGCCCCAGTTTCAACGCCTTCATCGCCGAGCAGTCCAGCGAGGAGAGCCGGGCGCGAGTGTACGGTATCACCGAGGCCATCTTTATGGTCGTAGCCGTGATCGGTCCGCCGTTGGGCGGTTGGCTGGCAGGTGAATACGGTTTTAAGATCATGCTCGCCTGTTCGGGCGTGCTGTACACGCTGGCCACCATAATCCGGATTTTCATGGCGCGTTCGGCCGCTCGCGGCGAAGAGGCGAACCCCGATAAACTGTCCCTGAAAAATTTGCAAATCAGCCTGCGTGCCATGCTGGGAATGATACTTTCAGGCGGGATCGTGACCTGGATTTTAGTCACCGACGGCGTGCGTGATATCGCATTCAATCTGTCTTTCAACCTGTATCCCGTATACATGGATGAAATCGGTGGGCTCACCCTGATGCAGATCGGCTGGTTGGAATCGTTCTTCGCCATCTTTATGATGCTCACCACATTTCCCGCCGGTTGGCTGGCAGACAGGCGCGGCGAGCGATTGGGCATTGTCCTGGGTTTTGTCCTGCAGTTCGTGGCTTTGATGGCGTTTTTAAATATGAGCGGATTTTGGGGCTACGCGGCTGCCTGGGCGATCTTCGGTGTCGGGGGGGGGTTAATGTCCCCCGCCTACCAGTCCGTTATCAGCAAAGCCATCCCCGAGAAACTGCGCGGCACCGCTTTTGGCCTGTTCAGCTCCAGCCTGGGCGTGATATCCCTGCCCGCTCCCGCAGTAGGGGCGCGTATATGGCAACGCTTTGGTCCCGCAGCTCCATTCAGGATCACAGCCTGGCTTTCATTATTGGCAATCATTCCGGTGTGGCGCAAATTCAAGCTGCCCGAGAATGGAAAGGAGGAAGAGATCAATGCATTACAAGACACAGCAACCGGATGAGGATAACAGAGGATGATTATTATTAGTTTCGAACATCGCTTGAACTGTATTCGTTACAAACATTCAGAATTTGGAGAAAATAATGTCTACCTTAGCAATAGAAAATAGTACGGTGTTTGTGAAAGACGCCCCGACCCTGCCTGGCCTGAATTTTCGCGGTTTCCGCGGTGATTCCGATTTCCCTTTTATGGCCGGCATCATCATGGGCTGCAAAGACGAAGATGAGATAGAACGTGTAGAAACTGCCGAGGACATCCAGCGCGGTTACAGTCACCTGGTGAACTGCGATCCTTACAAGGACATGCTGTTTGCGCAGATCGGTGACCGGGCGATCGGCTACAGCCGTGTGACCTGGGCCAATGAAGGCGGGGAAAAAATGATATACATCCACTTTGGCTTCCTGCTCCCGGAGTGGCGGCGTTTGCGCATTGGTCGGGCAATGCTGCGCTACAACCAGGATCGCTTACGGCAGATTGCAGCCGGACAAGAGAACGATCTGCCGTGCTTCTTCGAGTCTGGTTCAGCCGACACAGAAACCGCCGCCGAAGCGCTGCTGCTCTCGGAGGGTTTCAGTCCGGTTCGCCATTTTTACCGCATGCGGAGGCCCGACCTGGAAAATATCCCCGAAGCGCCCATGCCCGAAGGACTGGAAGTTCGCCCGGTAGAACCTGAACATTATCAGGCCATCTGTGACGCCGAAAATGAAGCCTTCCGCGACCACTGGGGGTTCAGTGACGACTTTAAGATGTCCGTCGAAGAGTTAGTGGATAGACCCAACTTCGATCCCAGCCTGTGGAAAGTAGCCTGGGATGGCGACCAGGTGACCGGCATGGTGCGCAGCTACATCGATGGTAAGGAAAACACAGAGTACAATCGTTTACGCGGTTGGACGGAAGACATCAGCGTGCGTCGACCCTGGCGAAAACGCGGCCTGGCAAGTTCTCTGATCGCTCAAAGTCTGCATACAATCAAGGATCGCGGCATGCAGGAGGCCGCCTTGGGGGTTGACACCCAAAACTTGAGCGGCGCCCTTCGCTTGTACGAACGTATGGGATATTCGCCAGACAAACGCTTCACGAATTATAGGAAGGAATTTTAGATTTCTGATTGCTCATTTTAGTTATGTAATGTAAAATCGCATCTAAAGAACTTCCGTATGTGTTGTAAACAGAATTTTAGTTATTTGGGCGCCGATGGCGCCCAAATATATTACACATAAATATCTTCAATCAACAATCTAAAATCAATAAATAGGAGGACTTATGACAATTCGCGCGGTGATCTGGGATTTGGGCGGCGTACTCTTGCGCACCGAGGACCACATCCCGAGGGAGCGGTTGGCCGGCAGGTTTGGTATGTCCGCAAACGAGCTGGAGAAGCTGTTTTACGGCGGTACATCCGGTGATCGCTGCCAGCTTGGGGAAATTACGATGGAAGAACACGTCGAAAACGTTCGCCTTGACCTCGATTTACCCGCTGGTGAAATGGAGGCGGTAATAGAGCAGTTCTGGGCAGGGGATATTCTCGATCGCCAACTGCTGGATTATATTCAGCATCTCCGCAGCCGGTACAGGACGGGATTGCTCAGCAACGCATTTTCCGATCTCCGTGATTGGCTTTCAGCGCAGGTGGATATCGACGATCTGTTTGACGAGACGGTCATCTCGGCCGAAGTTGGTATGGTCAAACCCGATCCCAGGATATACCACCTGGCGCTGGATCAGCTGAAAGTTGCTCCCGAAGAAGCGGTTTTCATCGATGATTTCGCCCATAACATCGAAGGCGCTCAGGCGGTGGGTATGTACGGCATCCAATTTTTAGACCCGATTCAGACGCGGGGTGAATTAGAAGAACTTCTCGCTTTGTTTGGCAGCCCTCATTCGGGCAGCTAGTAAAGCGATCAGGAGCAAATCCACATGCAGCTTACCGACCTGACATTAAATGAAGCTGTTTCGCTCATCCGGGATGGCGATATTTCTCCGGTGGAGCTGACTCAGGCCCATTTGGAGCGCATAAACGCCGTCAACCCGATAATTAACGCCTTCATCACCATCACATCTGACCTTGCCCTTCGCCAGGCACGTCAGGCCGAAGAGGACCTGAGACGTGGCGAAACGCCAGGTGGCAAACCCCTGGGTCCTTTACACGGTGTCCCCATTGCGCTGAAAGATTTATACGAAACCGAAGGTGTACTCACCACCGCCGGGTCGAAATTCTACGCCGAACACATCCCTCAGCAAGACGCTCTTGTTGTAGAGAAGCTGGGTGACGCTGGGGCGATCACTCTCGGCAAATTGAACATGCACGAGATTGCGCTCGGGGTGACCAACGTCAATCCCCATTACGGCGCCTGTAAAAATCCGTGGAAGCTGGATCTTGTGTCGGGTGGCTCGTCCGGCGGGTCAGGTGCCGCCCTGGCTGCGGAGCTCTGTTTGGGCGCGCTGGGCAGCGACACCGGCGGCTCAATCCGCATTCCGGCCTCGCTGTGCGGTGTTGTCGGTCTCAAACCCACATACGGGCGCGTTAGCCTGCGCGGCGTTTTCCCGTTAAGTTGGAACCTGGATCATGCCGGTCCCATGGCGCGCCGCGTGTTGGATGCTGCGATCCTGCTGGGGGTCATCGCCGGCTACGACGCTTTAGACCCGTACTCAATCGACAAGGCTATTGACGACTACACCTTGGATATCCAGCGCGGCGTTCAAGGCTGGCGGGTAGCATTGGCCGCGGAAGAATATTTCCTCAAAAATACTGAACCGGAGGTGTCCCAGGCCGTAGCAGAGGCTGCCCTCGTTTTCGAGTCCCTCGGGGCGCAGGTGGAGCAAGTAGAATTTCCTGAAGCCAGTTTGGCCGCTTTTGCCAACGGATTGATGACTACCAGCGACGCGGCCGCTTTTCATCAAACACGCATGCAGGAGCAACCCGAAGATTTCGGTCAGGACGTGCTGCAAAGACTGCGTTCGGGCGCCTCCTTCACCTCCACCGAATACATCCAAGCCCGCCGAACGCAAACACTTTCCCGGCGCCAGTATGCGAAGTTCTTCGAAGACTACGACATCCTTCTCACACCGACCACTCCGGTCGCCGCGCCGCCCATCGAAGGGCCTGACTCAGTCGAGCAGGCGCCCCGCTTAACCCGCTTCACCGCCCCTTTCAATCTGACCGGC
>Ga0209013_10003087_pt1 | contig 14936 bp, 12 predicted proteins | sample Cruoilmetagenom2_FD_187291 | JGI IMG/M metagenome (GOLD analysis project Ga0209013, IMG submission 187291) | Oil polluted marine microbial communities from Coal Oil Point, Santa Barbara, California, USA - Sample 2 (SPAdes) (version 2) | ecosystem: Environmental > Aquatic > Marine > Oil seeps ... | reverse complement strand
ATATTTGGCTGCTTTGGAGATTTCACGTTCGCTGAAAACACGAATATTGTTTTCTTGCAGTAGGGCTGTAGTAACCCCTTTGCCCGGCTTTTTGACGCCGGAAAAACTTCCGTCATAAATATATGTGCTTCCGCACGAAGGACTACCATCTTTCAGGATGGCAAGTTTGGTTTTGTGTAAGGAGGCAAGTTCAAGTGCCTTTTGAGCACCGGTCACAAAATATTGAGTAACATCCTTTCCTTTAATGTTCATGATCCTTGTATGTCCATGTAATACCGTACTTCCGTCGTGACATAAGATTTCCGAGCAAGGTCTGGGTACTGGAAGCCCCCCGGCAACTTCGGCACAGAATGGCACCAGACGTCCCTGGAGCTTCCAATCCGCTAACATACTGCTTTCATGGTGTTTAATCCGTCCGTTGTAACGAACATTTTCTCCGATTAAGCAGGCGCTGATAAGCACTTTATTCATTTTCATCCATATTTTTTTACAGTTGAATCATCAGTTTGCACGATAACCTCAGACTTTTTACGACGCCATCAAGAATTTGGCCCGTTGTTTTAGTAAACCCATTGTCGCACCTTAGCAATAAATTTTCAAGAGCAACACTCTTTCTCCTTGAAACGATTCGTGCAGGCAATGCACAAAATTATAGATACCCCCCGTAAAAATTAAGGGGTATCGAGTAAAATTGTTATGCCTGCAAAATTTATTGTTTGACACACCCTGACAATTATTATACTTGAAAGCGTTTTTGACTGATGTTTATAAGATTATCTAACTAATTGGAGAAAGGTATATGGAATTCTGGAGGATTCCACTTGACGCGGACACAATACAAGTCTCTCGGGGCATAGTGCACATCCTGGAAGATAGATGTAAAGGATGTGGATACTGCATCGAGTACTGTCCCAAGCAGGCCTTGGAATTTTCTGCAAATTTCAATCAAAAGGGGTACCATCCCCCCTGTGTTATCAAGCCCGAGGAATGTGTAAACTGTCACTACTGTGAAATCATCTGTCCGGAGTTTGCCATATTTTCAGTAGAGAGTCTACAAACAACTGAACTTGAACAAGCAAGAACTTAAAATTATTGTTAGATTTTAATAAGTTTTTTTAACGTTTACCAAATTATTCTGAAGATTCAAGACTCGGATTTTTGGTTATAAAGAGGGTTAGACAAAAAATATGACGAAACCAGCTGTCCTTACAGGTGAATATTTTATGACAGGTGATGTTGCCTGTGCCGAAGGTGCACTGGCAGCAGGATGCCGTTTTTTCGGAGGATATCCCATAACACCTGCCACAGAGATTGCCGAACGGATGGCTATCCGGCTTCCTCAAGTTGAAGGATGTTTTATTCAGATGGAAGACGAAATCGGTGCCATGGCCGCAATACTTGGTTCATCATGGGCCGGTGTAAAAAGCATGACCGCCACCTCCGGACCCGGTTTCAGTCTTATGATGGAAAATATCGGTCTGGGGATCTGTACCGAAACTCCCTGCGTTGTAGTAAATGTTCAGCGCGGAGGTCCCTCCACGGGTCTTCCTACACAAGGTGCCCAGGGCGATATGATGCAGGCCAGGTGGGGGTCACACGGGCACTATGAAATTATTGCCATAGCGCCGTCCTCACCCCAGGAAATATTTTATTTAACGATCACAGCATTTAATCTGAGTGAAAAATACCGGTTGCCGGTTCTCATCATGACCGACGAAATCATCGGGCATATGAGTGAAAAAGTCATTATTCCAAAAGCAAAATCAATCAAGCTCGCATCGCGTCCAAGACCAAAAGGGAGAAAAGACCGCTTTAAACCCTTTGCACCCGGACCTAATGGTGTTGCACCGATGCCGGCGGCAGGGGAAGGCTACAACCTGCACATTACCGGTCTTACCCACGATGAAAAAGGGTATCCGGTAATGGATGTAGAAACCCAGACGGAGATGATGGCCCGGATTACTGAAAAAATACAAAAAAATTTAGACGACATCATTCTGACAGATAGTTATCTCCTCGATGATGCTGAAATTGCTGTTGTTTCTTATGGAGTTTCGGCCCGAACCAGCATGGCCGCTGTAGCTGAAGCCAGAAAGATGGGGATCAAGGCAGGACTTTTGCGTTTGGTAACGATCTGGCCTTTTCCCGAAGATCAGATTCGCGAGTTAGCAGATAGAGTTAAAGGATTCGTGACGGTAGAAATTAATTTGGGTCAGATCCATCGGGAGATTGAACGATGTGCAGGGGGCAAGGTTCCCATATTTTTAGTGGGGCATTCCGGAGGGACCATTATCCATCCTGACGAGGTTGTTAAAATGTTGAAAGAGGCCTTTTAGACCATGCAAAAAATCCCGATGACACCCAATAAACAACCCGATCATCCCTTGGATGATCTTATCCGAACGGATCGTATTCCCCATATCTGGTGTCCGGGGTGCGGAATAGGAACCGTGTTTTCTTCGTGTCTGGCTGCTTTGAAAGGAAGCGGCATCGATCTTCAAAAAACTGTGATGGTCTCGGGAATCGGTTGTTCGGGACGTGCGGCCGGTTATGTTAAACTGGATTCTTTTCATACAACCCACGGGAGGGCCATACCCTTTGCCACAGGATTAAAACTTGCCAACCCTGAACTGAATATAGTGGTATTCAGTGGTGACGGCGATCTCTTCGCCATCGGCGGAAACCATTTTATCCATGCGGCCAGGCGGAATATGGATATGACGGTTATCTGTGTAAATAATTTAAATTACGGGATGACCGGAGGCCAGGTGGCCGCAACCACACCTCACCTGGCGAAATCGACAACAACACCTGCCGGAAATCCCGAAACCCCTTTTAATCTGCCGCTAATGGCCTATGCGTGCGGCGCCACGTATGTGGCCCGATGGACCATGCTGCACATAAGAGATCTTACGGATTCCATAACAGAAGCGATTTGTAAAAAAGGGTTTTCCTTTATTGAAGCACTTTCACCGTGTCCGGTAAATTACGGCCGACGGAATAAACAAAAGCCCCTTGACATGCTAAAGTTATACCAGGAAAAAGCGATCATAAAAAATGATGCAGATCCTTCTACGCTGGATATAGACTTTGAAAAGGGCATCATTTTGGGCAAATTTATCGATCTGGATCGACCAACGTTTATTGAACATTATGACAAGATCTACCGGCCGAGCCGTCTTCAGGAAAACGTTCCGGGGTTGAACTCATGACCGACTCTCAAAATCATAAGCAGAGAAAAAAGGAAATTATAATCACAGGTTTTGGCGGCCAGGGCATTATCCTTGCGGGTATTATCCTGGGAAAAGCGGCAGCCATTGGTGAACACATGGAAAGCACACTTGTCCAGTCATACGGGCCCGAGTCTCGTGGGGGGTCGTGTAGTGCCCAGGTTGTCATTTCCGATGAAATGATCCATTATCCTTATGTCAATCAGCCGGATATTCTGGTTTGCATGTCTCAGTCAGGCTATGACAAACTTATCAAGCAGATGAAGGAAAAAGGAACATTAATCATTGATCAGGATCTAGTTCACCCTGCCCGTGGATTAAAACGCGACTTTTTTTCTATTCCTGCCACCGGTATGGCCGAAGAGCTTGGACGAGTGATGATCGCCAATATCATTATGATCGGTTTTTTAACAGCCGTCACAAATGTTATTTCCATGGATGCAGCCCAAAAATCCGTCTTGGAATCCGTTCCAAAAGGCACTGAAAAACTTAACACAACGGCCTTCAAAAAAGGTCATGACTATGGCCTGGCCACACTCAAGGGACGACAGAAAAAGGCAGCAGGTCGAGCAGGAGCTATTTCATGAAACGTCCCAAAGAACGGCTCCACCGGGTCACCGTTATCGGTGCTACACCGGCCGGTATAGCCGCAACCAACAAGCTTGGAGAACTGGGCATCCCCCTTACCCTTGTGGATTTTGATTGCGATCTGGATAAAAAACTTTCCCGGGATGAATGGGTTCTGAAATCAGGCATTCCTTTAAACCATGCCCATCGACCCGGGCTTATCAGAATTTTAAGAAACCCCGCCATTCGATGTATCTTTCCTGCAAAAGTCTCCTCCATTAAGCACAATCGCCAAGGATTCCGTGTTCACCTAAACATCCCCCAAACCTTTGTAGATCAAGACAAATGTACGCTTTGCGGTCGTTGTGTTGAAATATGTCCGGTCTTGCTTCCCGGAGGAGAAAAAGCCATCCAAATTAACAGTAGACGAAGCCTTCCCGGTCGGCCGATTATAGACAAACGGCGCCAACCACTCTGCCAGGCAAACTGTCCCCTGGGGGTTAACGCCCAGGGGTATATTGCCCTTGTAAAAGCAGCCAGGTTTGCCGAAGCCCTTGACCTGATCAGGGAAAATAACGTTTTGCCCGGCATCTGCGGACGCATTTGTACCCACCCTTGTGAGACCGTATGCAGAAGGGGTGAACTCGATGAACCCGTCGCCATTATGGATATTAAGCGATTTGTGGCAGACCATGAGCGCTCCAATCCCAAAAACATACAACCCTCTGATGTTCATAAAAAGTCAGAAAAGATAGTCATTATCGGCTCAGGTCCTGGCGGGATTGCCGCTGCTGCGGACCTGGCCCGATTCGGTTATAAGGTAACCGTTTTCGAAAAAGAGAAAGAAGTCGGCGGGTTGCTCCGTTACGGAATTGGATGTCATCGCCTGCCCAGGGATATCATCGATAATGATCTTGAATATATTAAAAAACTGGGCGTACAGTTTATTACCGGCCATCCCATTGATCTGACCCATGATATGGATCGGCTCAAAAAAGACTTTGACGCTGTCATTATCTCCATTGGGACGTGGGCTGACCTAAAATTAGGGGTCCCCGGAGAAATACTGGAAGGTGTTGAAGGTTGCCTATCTTTTTTGGGTCGTTTCTATCGCAACGAAATAAAAAAACTGGATGAAAAAGTAGCGGTGATTGGGGACGGCAACGCCGCATTTGACCTGGCCCGTACGCTTGTGCGTCTGGGCGCCCATGTCACAATTCTATCCTGGTTCCCTGAAGATATTATTCCTGCCAATGCCGAAGAAATTCGGGCCGCTAAAGAAGAAGGAATTCTCATTCGGGACTGTACCAAGACCATTTCGTTTTTAGGTCAAAACGGTAAGCTCCATAGGCTGCGTTGCATGACCACCAAACCCGGAGAACCCGATGCCCAGGGTATCCCCTGGCCGGTCATTATTCCGGATAGTCCGCCATTTGAACTTGAGTTTGACCGGGCTTTTGTTGCCATTGGTCAAAGAGGTGCCCTGCAGGGTCATAACAATTCGTTCAGCTTTAATGTCTCGGAACAAGGTTTGATTGAGGTTGATGAATATTTGCGTACCAATCTACCGGATGTCTACGCTGTGGGAGATTCGGTTTCAGGACCCTCATCCGTTGTTGAGGCCATGGCCGCAGGAAGGAGGGTTGCCCGCATCGTTCATAGCGATATTTGTGAAGAGGAGGTCTTTTATCCTCAGCTCTTAAGACCGGAGGACAAAGATTTTCCGGAAATTTCCGAGGATATACCTTCACAGGTACGAACGATCATGCCGGAAAGGCAACCTGCGGCTCGCAAGGATAGTTTGCTGGAAGTCTCCATGGGCCTGAGTGAACAACAGGTTTTTTTGGAAGCATCCCGTTGTCTTCAATGCGGAGTTTGCAGCGAATGTCTCCAGTGCGTTGATGCCTGCGGTGCAATCCATGCAATAAACCATGCACAATTGCCGGAAAAAACCATTGAACAAACCGGTGTGGTCATCATTGCAGACCCGGAAATAACCCCGAGGGTCAAGGGTGATGATGTCATTCGAGCGTACGGGCCCAAAACGGCGAAACCGGATGTTAACGCCATGTTTATTCGCGGTTTTGCAGCGGCTTCCCGGGCTATGATATTGCTTGGGGAAACCTTCCGGCGGCCAAAAGGTTATGGTTTGTCATTTTCGACCCCTGATCCGGGACTCTCTTCAGAAATCCGTCTGGGAATTTTTGTCTGCAGATGTAACGATACCTTTGGATGGCTTGATGATATGAGTCAATATGTCGCAGAATTACAGTCTCAAGAAGATGTGTTCCATGCACAAGTTGTAAACTCGGCCTGTACTCATGAAGGATCCTCGAATATTATCCGGATGATTCGTGAAAAAGGACTTACCCGAGTGGTACTTGCATCCTGTGTATGCTGCCCGCTCAACTTTATTTGCAGCGCCTGTACGGACCAGCGAAGCCGTCTGAAAAACGCCTTGTTTACCGGAACAGGAATCAGTCGTTCAATGGTGCAAACCTGCAATTTAAGAGGAGAAGTCCTTCGTCTTTTAAAACTGAATCATTCCCTGGCTCTGAAAAAATTTACCGGATTCATCGATCGTTCCATGAATCGGGCAAGAAGATTGAAACCGCTTCCGGATCTTATTAGAAACTATAATTTCACCACGGCGGTAATCGGGACCTCCGAAGTCGCCACAAGCAGTGCGCTGAACCTTGTTCAAGCAGGATTGGATGTCTTTTGGTTCCCAGGGTCGCAAAAACCGCCAATTCAAATTCCTGATCATCCCAATATGCATAGCTTCGGAGGCTTTTCGATTAAAGAATTGAGCGGGACCCTTGGTAATTTTCACATCATTGCAGAATCAGGCGATTCCCGACAGATAATGACTGTGGGGTCGGTTATCCTGGATGAAAAGTCAAGAAAGAAGATTAAGTATATTCACCAGGAAGGTCTGCCAGGCCGAACAGTTGCGTCTTCTATGCAGGAAATGGGCGTTCCTGGAATACCATTCTTTTATCCGGGCTCAACCGCTATTTCCGGACTTTTTTTAGCTGAACCGCCAGGCATCAATGTTTCTAACCGGAAAAAAGGTGCTGCTGCTGCTGTCCAGGCAGCAGCCATTATGCCGCGGGAACCGCGTCATAACAAGGGATATACCGTTGTAGTGGATGAAAACCTGTGCCGGAGTTGTGGACGCTGCATCCGTGTCTGCCCTTATCAGGCGGTGACATTACACAGAAACGCTATGGACGGATGGGCCGCCTGGGTGGACGAGACTCTGTGTAAAGGTTGCGGCAATTGCATTTCCGTATGCCCTTCCAATGCTGCGGACAGTCCGTATCGTAACCAGGAATTTCTCGAACATACACTTGAAAAAATATTACTGACGTAAAAAATGAATGACTTCAAAATAATCTTGTTTTTATGTAACTGGGGTCCGCATACTGCTTTCCAAACACTTCAGGACAATGGAAGTGAAATCCCCACGGAGGTAAGTATGATTCGGATTCCCTGTACTGGAAGAATAAGCAAATCCCTTCTGTTCAAAGCTTTTGAAATGGGAGCGGATGGTGTGGTTCTGGCAGGGTGCAAATCGGGAACCTGCCGATACGGCAGCGGTACAGCTACTGCCCGTGAGAATACCGAAGATACGCGAGATATTCTTGGACTTTTAGGACTGGGAAAAGAACGGTTACAGCATGTTACGTTTCTTCCGGATGAGTCGGATCTATTACTTCAATTCTTGAATGATTTTTGCAACCAAATCCGGTTTCTGGGTCCGAGTCCTGTGACGCCGATCCCAATGTCTGAATCAGAAGTTGTAAGCTATGAATCTGTGGCCGAGGTCGTTTCTTGTCATGATGCCTTTGCATGTCAGGACTGCGGGAAATGCTCTTCTGCCTGTCCACTGGCACTGATCGGCAAACCATTTTCGCCCCGGGCGCTGGTCAGTTCCATCATTGCCGGTGATATTGACTCTCCTGCTGTAGAAAAAGATATTTGGTCTTGCCTGACCTGTGGTGTCTGTTATGACCGTTGCCCATCGGCAGTTAATTTTCCTGAGTTTATTCGCGATATTCGCCACGTTGTTAGAAAAAAAGGAGAAAATGATCATACGGCCCACGGCGGATTTTTTCAGTCTTTGATGCGGGCCATGACATCGTCCGGGCTCAAAACCCATCGATGGAATTGGCTGCCCGAAGATATCGATATTGATTCCGGGAGTAAAATCCTTTTTTTCGGCGGTTGTGCCCCGTACTTTGACATATTTTTCAGAAACCATCTCGGCGTTGAAACCTGTAATATCTTGAAAGACAGTCTTCGCCTTCTCAATTTCTTCGATATTAAACCGGCATTGCTTCAGGATGAGCGATGTTGCGGACATGATCTCCTCTGGTCGGGAGACCAAGAAAACTTTTTAAAATTAGCAGCAATGAATGTGGATTCGATCCATAATCTTGGAATTGAGGAGGTAATTACTGCCTGTCCGGAGTGCTATAGAACACTGGTCTACGATTACGCGAAATGCGGAATAGAATTAAATTTCAAGGTAACTCATATCTATGACCTGCTTGAAAGAGAAATCAGCAAAGGAGCCATAGATTTTAAAAAAATTAATAAAAAGATAACATTCCAGGATTCGTGTCGTTTAAACTGGATCGAAGATCCTGCAGACCTTCCAAGAAAATTAATCCGACGCCTCAAGCCGAGCAGCTTTCGGGAAATGCAGAATAATGGAAGCTCGGCCATATGTTGTGGAAATTGCGCTTGGATTGGATGTGGTGCTTTTAGCAAGGCACTCCAGGTCAAACGCTTGAGACAGGCCCATGCCACAGAAAGTGATCTTCTGGTCACCGCCTGCCCCAAATGTCAGATTCATCTCCGTTGTGCCATGGAAGATCCTTTTCTCGGAAAAGAACTTAATATGGAAATGATAGACTTGACAGGTATTATTGCAAAAACCATTTACTGGGAGTAATCGTTTACATTGGAGATTAACTTTTTGCAGACACTTGGACATTGAGAATTCGATAAAGGAATGAAAATGGAACCTGTTACTTCAATCAATACTAAACCACAGACACGTATCGGTGTCTATGTCTGTCATTGCGGCTCAAATATTGCTCAGACGGTGAACTGCCCAAAAGTTTCTGAAACAGCATCCATGCTTGAGGATGTTGTTATTTCAAAGGATATCGCTTACGCCTGTTCCGAGCCAGGTCAACAGGAAATTCTGGGTGATATTCATGAATACGGGCTGGACCGCATTGTAGTAGCTTCTTGTTCACCGAGACTTCATGAACCGACTTTCCGCCAGATGATGCAATCCGCCGGTCTTAATCCTTATCTTTTGGAGATGGCTAATCTTCGTGAACAATGCAGTTGGGTCCATTTGAATGAACCTGATGATGCAACCCAAAAGGCTGAAGACCTTGTAAAAATGGCCGTTTCCCGAGCACGATTACTCCAGCCACTTGAAGAGGAAAAGCTGCCCCTCACCAAACGAACCCTGGTCATCGGCGGAGGTATTGCCGGCATTCAGGCCTCTCTAGACCTTGCAGACAACGGTTATGAGGTCGTTCTGGTGGAAAAAAATGCTTCCATCGGCGGAACCATGGCCCATCTTGACAAGACCTTCCCTACCATGGACTGTTCCATCTGAATTCTGGGTCCTAAAATGACGGATGTCGGTCGACATCCCCTGATAAAACTTCACACCCTGAGCGAAATAGTAGATGTTAAAGGCTATGTGGGCAACTTTGATATAAAGATATTAAAAAAGGCCCGTTATGTGTCAGAGGAAGATTGCACGGCGTGTGGTGACTGCGCTACGGCTTGCCCCGTAGTTCGTCCCGACGAGTTCAACCTGGGCTTATCATCGCGCAAGGCTATTTTCACCTCTTTTCCCCAGGCTGTGCCCTCGGCTTATGTAATTAATATCAATGAATGCCTGGGACACAACCCGGTTGTTTGTGCAAAATGTCTGGAAGCCTGTGAAAAGGGCTGCATCAATTTTCACATGTCAGATGATGAAATCGAGGAAAGGGTTGGATCAATCGTCGTTGCGACCGGACTGGAGCCTTATGATCCAACCGAACTTGATGAATACGGATATACAAGATTTGAAAATGTTCTTACCAGCCTTGAATTTGAACGCCTTGTCAATGCCGGGGGTCCTACCGAAGGAAAACTGATTCGTCCCACAGACAGAAGACTTCCTAAATCCGTGGGCTTTATTCAGTGTGTGGGTTCACGGTCTGCCAGGAAAGGTAGCAGTTATTGTTCCAACACCTGTTGTATGAACACTATTAAAAGCACACTGGTACTCAAAGAACATTACCCTGATATTGATATAAAAGTTTTTTATATCGATATTCGTGCCTTTGGCAAAGGATTCGAAGATCTCTTTATGCGTAGCCGTCGTCTGGGAGTACATTACTTGAGAGGTTTGCCGGGCAACGTTGAAGAGCTGCCGAATCACAGCATGCGGGTTGCGGTCGAAAATACTGTCACAGGCCGGCTGGAATTTTTTGATCTTGAAATGCTCGTCTTAGCTCTGGGGATGAAGCCGGCCAAAAGTACCCGTCGGCTCCAAGAAATGCTGGGGCTTCAGCTAACTTCCGATGGTTTTTTCCTGGAAGCTCATCCTAAACTTCAACCGGTTGATGCTGCTTCTCGGGGAATTTTTTACGCCGGATGCGCCGAAAGTCCCAAGGATATCAAAGAAAGCGTTACACAGGCTTCAGCGGCCGCAGTCCGCGCCATTCGCCTAATGCATAAAGGGGAAATCTATACAGAACCGATTACTTCCGAAATAGATCCCGAAAAGTGCACGGCGTGCGGCAAATGTTCTGAAGTTTGTCCCTATAATGCAATTACAAAAGGTATCAGAAAAAAGACACCGTCTGTCGTGAATACGGCAGCATGCGCCGGCTGCGGCACTTGTGCCGCTGAATGCCCTTATGACGCCATCGTTATGAACCATTTTACAGACGGACAGATTAACAACCAAATCGATTCCATGCTCGAAAAAAGTTCTCAAGAAAAGATTCTGGTATTTGCCTGCAACTGGTGCTCATATGCCGGGGCTGATTACGCTGGGGTCTCACGTCTTCAATATCCCTCGAATGTGCGCATTATCCGAACCATGTGCTCAGGTCGAGTTGACGAAAAATTTATCTTCAACGGTTTTCTTAACGGTGCGCCGGTTGTTCTGGTAAGCGGGTGTCATATTGGGGACTGTCATTATATTGATGCCAATCGCTGGACCGAAAAAAGAGTTAAAAAAATACGCAAAAAAATGGAAAAATTGGGAATCAGACCCGAACGGCTCCAGCTTGAATGGATCAGTGCGGCAGAAGGTAGTCGATTTGCTGAGATAATGGGTAGGATGGAGAAACTTCGTCAGGGGGTTTCCATGCAGGAGATTTCAGAAACAATTGAGATCCTGAAGAATCGGGGGAAAAAACCCAAAACTGAGTAATAACAAAAATTATCAAAGATCCATACCACCCGCCGGCATCATTTCTTTTCAAATTTCATTGTACGTTATTACTCCAAAAGAGAAAAACCACAGAAATGGCGAGCTATTTCGCGGCCAATTTTATAAGATCGGGTGCGAGTGAGGTATCAGCAAAAGATGGGCTGAAGCTGAGATGTAAAAATGTGAAGTTATTTTTGCATGAGCCCTTGGTATATAGGAGAAACACATAATGGAAGAATGGGTCGAACAACTCCAAAACAGCGTCAACACCCTTGACAGACTGAAGGCAGTTATCAAGGTCTCCCCGGAAGAAGAGAAGGCCATAAATACTCTAAATACTAAATGGGGGACAACTCCTTATTTTGCTTCTTTAATGGATCCGGATACCCCTGATTGTCCCATACGCAAGCAGGTTATTCCTTCTATGAAAGAAACTGAGAATCGATATGGAATTCCCAACTACCTGATCTGGGAAGAAAACCGTGATACCGAGGAGGTTAGACCCGACTGTATTGCCAGGCAGTATCATGACCGCATTGCATTTACAGTAACTGATGTCTGTGCAAGTTACTGCCGTCATTGTTTTCGTAAAGAACTCGTGGTTGACCGAGATCTTAAACTTCGCTTTGATTTGGAAGAGGGTATAGAATGGATCCGTGAACATGAGGAGATTAGGGATGTTCTCATCACAGGGGGTGACCCTTTCATACTTTCAGACCAAAAGATTGAATATCTTATTCGCAGGCTGCGAGAAATACTTCATATCGAGATGATCCGTTTTGGTACGCGTACACCTATTGTTCTGCCCCATCGAATTACCGACGGTCTCAAAAACATTCTGGGCAGGTATCATCGGGTGCCAATCTGGGTGAATACTCAATGTAATCATCCAAAAGAAATTACGGAAAAGACGGCAAGGGCTGTTTTCGATCTCCTATCATGCGGGGTCAACGTGGGCAACCAGGCGGTTTTGTTGAAGGGGATTAATGATGACGTGAAGACTTTCAGGGCCTTGCACCAAAAGCTTTTAGCGATTCGCATCCGGCCTTACTACGTCTTCTACTGCGAGCCGGCGCCAGGAATCGATCATTTTCGGACATCGGTTGAAAAGGGGGCTGAACTTATTCGAGATGCACTGCAGGGTCATACCACAGGTTTGGCCCAGCCCATGTATGTCATTGCCGCCAACATCGGGAAGATTCCTTTAATGCCGGATTATTATATCATCAAAAAGAATGAAAAAGAATATACGCTGAAAAATTATCAGGGAATCTACACAACCTGGCCGAATATGCCGGAATAACCAGAATGTTTCATGATACCTGCAGACTATTGGTTTGGCAAATAGGGCGTCAGATCCCGGATGTATTCTGTTAGTATTTTGAAGCCTCCGTCTGTTAATACAGAAATTGCTTTTTCCTTATCTTCAAAAGCCACCCTCATAATAAGCTGATAAATGCCCGGAGACTTTTTCACCGGCCAGGTAACCAAACTTTGGATACTGATCTGCTGATCCTTGAGAAGTCTCGAAACTTCAGCCACAACTCCGATACGGTCTTTAACCAAAACGATGAAACGTCCACTTCCCTCATCCACGCCGATGGCACGTAACAGAACCTCCATAACATCTGTAGTCGTGATGATTCCTACGAGTTTTTCCTCTTCAATGACCGGCAGAGCGCTGATCCGGTTTTCCTGCATGATTAGGGCGGCAGTTTCAATGGTGGTGCCGGATGATATGGTAATGATCTTTTTTATCATGATCATTTCAACGGTCAACTGAGTTAACAGATAATTCAACTCATGAACGCTGAGAGTTGTGGCCGGAGAGGCCCAGCTCTGCTTAACATCTCTGTCCGAGACCAATCCAAGTAAATTTTCATTTTCATCTACTACCAGAAGGTGGTTTATCTGCTTATTTTCGATAATGTCCTTTGCTTTTAACACAGTTGTGTCAGGGGGTACAGTCACAAGGTATGTATTCATAACACGACCCACGTACATAGAGGCCACCTCCTTTGCGTGATAAAAACACTTTAACAGAAAAATTATACCAGTTTAATTGCAGCAAGAAAGAACAATTATTTATATAGTTCTACGTTGTTTAAGCAAAATCGTCCTTCTTCAGCATAATCTATCGCATGGGAAACATGCTCTTTTTCAAATAAAACCTGGTGATATTGTATAGCCTGCAATATTTCACAATCTTTCGCACATTTTTCTTTAGGTCGATTTTTCTTTTGACAAGTTGCACATGGAGAAGAAATCATAATACCCTCCTCTATTATGCTAATATTATTATGAAAAACCATTCCATTTAAAGCTTGGCCACATATAATTTACCAGCCTGTCTGTAAAACTCATCAAACTTGATATAACGATAACGTGAAAATTATTAAGTCTCTCCATCGGCCTTTTCCTGGTTCTGAAAAACCTCACAGTTCTTACACCAATTGCGCATGTCCCCTTTCCGAAAAATTTCCGTGCAAACTTCACGATAATATTGCATTTCCGGATCTTCAGGGCATTTTATAAATGTTTTATCCATCTATTCTTTCCTTAATCTATATGCTAACAGTATAATATAATTGCATTTATTTAAGCATTTTAAATATCAAAACATTTTTCCCAGTACCTGTATAAAACAAAGCGTCTTGTGTGTCAAGCAAAAAGACACCACAATATATTGAGGTAATTGTTGAAATACTGATTTAACAGCTCAAGGTGATTTGTCCTGCTTATCACGCCGCAGCCAGACATGTTATTTTATATCTGAAGTTTAATATATTATGGTAACAGTCTTTTTTGAAAGGACTACTCTGATACGAACTTTTTATGGATGGAAATTAAAGCTTAAGCAACCTTGCAGCGTTCCGGCCGCAAATAGATTCAATCTGATTTTTTGACAGCCCGGTTTTTTCGAGCTCCTTGAAATATCTCGTGGGCTTCAAAAGCGGAAAGTCACTGCCAAATAAAATTTTGTCAAGGCCGGCAATTTCGTTTGCATACCTGTATATCTGAGTATCATAAAGAAAAGGGGATGCAGCGGTATCAAAATATACATTTTTAAGGCTCTCTTTTACATCCTTTTTTAAAAGATTGAAAAAGAAGATCCCGCCGCCCCAGTGGGCCAGAACTATTTTATTTTCCGGAAATCTTTTGACCAGGTTATAAATCTGTTTCATAGTATTCGGTGTTTTACCAGGATAGATGTGTCCCACTGGCTCATTGGTGTGGATCAAAAAAGGCAACTCCTTGTCATGGCAGATTTCCATTAAAGGGGACAGTCTATCCAGGGAGGCATCATCAATGCCGGATTCATAGAAAGCTATTTCTCCGATTCCTGAAAGCCCCCCTTCCATACAACGCACAGCTTCCGGAACAGCTTCCTTGCTAAACGGATCGAAACAGCACAAACCGATAAGCCGTTCAGGGTATCTCGCCACTACTTCCATGATATAGTCGTTTTGTGCTTGAAATGTTTCCGTTGTTTTCCATGGAAAACCAAACACGACCGATTTGTCGACATCTTGTTCATCCATTGAAGCTATTATCTTTCTTGCACCAACAAGTTTTGATCCTGGTGAGTTGTACAGAAGCTTGAATGCAGATTCATTCGGAAAATATTTTTCCCTGTTTTCACATATGGCTTTGGGGAAAATATGCGTATG
>Ga0209013_10003086_pt1 | contig 14937 bp, 14 predicted proteins | sample Cruoilmetagenom2_FD_187291 | JGI IMG/M metagenome (GOLD analysis project Ga0209013, IMG submission 187291) | Oil polluted marine microbial communities from Coal Oil Point, Santa Barbara, California, USA - Sample 2 (SPAdes) (version 2) | ecosystem: Environmental > Aquatic > Marine > Oil seeps ... | reverse complement strand
CCTGAGACCTGAAGCCTGAGACCTCAAACCCCAAATCCCCTGAGTAGCGCTTCGCCGCCCTCGTCACGAAACCCGGTGAGATATACGGGCTAGGGGGTACAATCTCGTTACGGGAGGTTCCCATGCTGCCGGTACTCGACAACGAGGGAATGCGAGAGGCGGACCGACACACTATCGAGGACCTCGGCGTCCCCGGAATCGTGTTGATGGAGAACGCAGCCACCGGGGTCGTGGACGGTCTCCGCGAGAGATTTCCGGAGGCGCGGAGGATCCTCATCCTCTGCGGGCCCGGCAACAACGGGGGCGACGGCCTTGCCGCTGCCCGCCACCTCGCGAATGGTGGCGGTGATGTGCTCGTGCTCCTATTCGCCGATCCCGGGAAGCTGAACGCTGATCCGGCGACCAATTTACGTCTCGCCCGTGCCTTCGGGGTTCCGATAGAGGTCGTCGACGGCGACGATCTTTCCGCTCTCGATTCAGTCCTGGAGGGGGACCCACCGGAGGTGGTCATTGACGCGCTGCTCGGCACCGGCATCGATCGCCCCCTCGGCGGCCGGCTGGCGGAGGCGGCCGCACGCATCGCCGCGTCCAAACTGCCTGTGGTCGCGGTCGACGTCCCTACCGGGCTGAACGGATCATCGGCAGCGGTCCCCGGTCCGGTCCTGCCGGCCGACCTCACGGTGACCTTCGCTGCCCTCAAGGTCTGCCACGCGCTGCCTCCCGCCTGCCTCCACTGCGGAGAGACGGCGGTGGTGGACATCGGCATTCCGCCCCGTGCCCTGGAGAAAGACTGTCGACTGCGATGGCTCGAGGCCGAAGACATTTCCCTGCTGCTGCCGGAACGCCCGGTCGGCGCCCACAAGGGGCGCTTCGGACACCTGCTTCTGGTGGCCGGTGCCGAAGGACGCGCCGGCGCCGCGGCGATGGCCGCGCAGGCCGCCGTTGTGACCGGGTCCGGGCTGGTGACCATGGCCGTCCCCCGTCCAGCGGTGCCGGTTGTCGATGGGGTGTGTCTCGAGGCCATGACCCACGCCCTTCAGTCCACCCCCGACGGCGCCGTAGCCGGGCCCGACGGGCTCGAGCCGATCCTCGAGCGCATGACCGCTCTTGCTGTCGGTCCGGGAATGGGCACCGGTGACGGCGCCGCAGCGACACTCGACTGGATCCTCGATCACTGGACCGGCCCACTGCTCCTGGACGCGGACGCCGTCAACCTCCTCTCGGCCCGCCCCGAGCGCATGGCCGGGCGTAGCTTGCCGCCGGTGCTCACACCGCACCCGGGTGAGCTCGCGCGACTTCTCGATCGGCCCACCGACGAGGTAGCTGCGGACCGCGTGGCCGCTGCCCGGGAGGCAGCCGCCCGAGCCGAGGCGGTGGTCGTTGCCAAGGGCTTCCGCACAGTGGTGGCTGACCCGGACGGCGAGGTCTGGATCAACCCGACCGGGGACGCCGCGCTGGCCTCGGGAGGCTCTGGGGACGTCCTCACGGGGACCATCGGGGCCTTGCTCGCCCAGAACCTGGATCCGGTACGGGCGGCTCTCGTGGGGTGCTGGCTGCACGGGCGAGCCGGCGAACTCGGCGCCGAAACCTATCCGGCCGCCGTGCCCGCGGCGCGGCTTCCAGGACTCCTGGCTCCGGCCTGGTTGGAGCTGGAGGATCTTTGAGCTCAGCCGAGCACCATCGAAGCGCTTCGGTGAAGACCACCGAGGCCCTCGGCCAGACCCTGGCCGGCCAGCTCCGCGCCGGTGACGTCGTGCTCCTCGAAGGCGATCTCGCTGCGGGGAAGACGACCTTCGTGCGCGGCCTGCTGCGCGGACTCGGGGGTGACTCGGACACGGTGTCGTCTCCGACCTTCGTGATCATCCAGTCGTACGACTGCAGTGCCTGGGGGATCAGAGTCGTCCATCACGTGGATCTCTACCGTCTCGGAGAGGGCCTCGCGGCCCTCCGTGAGGTCGGGCTCGAGGAGGTGCTCTCCGACGACGACGCCGTGGTCGCGGTGGAGTGGCCCAAGGACACCATCGCCAACTGGCTGCCGGCGGACGCGAGAACCTGGAGGGTGAAGTTCACGACTCAGGAGAACGATTCCAGAAGGATCGAGGTTCATCCACCAGGTAACCAGTTTTGAGTTTTTGGTTTTGAGTTTTGAGTTACGGGCAAGGGCGCGCTTCTTCGGAGGTGCCTGGCTCTCGATTCGCAGTAACCCGCCTCACGTAGGCAGCGTGTCTCCGCGAATCGGTGCCTGGCATCCTCTCAGGTCTAGAAAAGAAAACGCTTGACATCGCAGGGGTCCAATCGACGATCTTGGTGCGACCTGCGACCTGCGACCTGCGACCTGCGATGTGCGACCTGAGACCTGAGATCTGAGACCTGCATCCTGCGATGATCTCAGCCGGCGAGGACTCCACCGTCGACGGGGATGATCGCTCCGGTCATCCACGAGGCGTTGTCCGAAAGCAGGTAGAGGATCATCGAGGCGACGTCCGAGGGCTCTCCCACTCGACCCAGCGGGTGGAGGCCTCCCATCTCAGCCACCTGCTCCGGACTCATGCCACGCAGCGCATGAATCGGGGTATCGACCACCGCAGGCATGACCGCATTCACCCGCACCTCGGGCGCCCACTCCAGAGCCAGCGAATGCGTGAGCTGATTGAGGGCGGCCTTGGTTGCGTTGTAGGCGGCCATGCCGGGGATCGCCCTCACCGCCAGGGTCGAGGACACGTTGACGACCACCGGCGAGCGTCCCTTCCGCAGCAACGGCCCGAGCTCACGACACATCAGAAACGGCCCGCGCACGTTGACCGCAAAGGCCTCGTCCCAGGCCTCGATTGTGGTCTCGTCGACCCCGGCCATCGGCGCGATGCCGGCGTTGTTCACGAGACCGTCGAGGCCACCCCACCGCGAACCGAGCTCCGCGGCAAGGTTGCTCACCGCTTCCTCCTCGGCGACGTCGCAAACCCATGACCACGCTGTGGCGCCGAGCTTTTCGGCTGCCTCGGCCAACGGCTCGCTCCGTCTCGCCACCAGACAGACCTCGGCGCCGGCGCTCACCAGCATGCGCGCAGTCTCGAAGCCGATACCGCTGGAGGAACCGGAAATAACAACTCGTTTGCCGCGTACATCCATCATGATCCGGTCTCTCCTCTCGGCCCTTTGCGGGTAGCCTGTGCTCTGGCATCGTTATGATGGGATGGCGCGATGAACGATGAGTCCCGAGACCCCGGCTACCGTCGCCTGGTACAACGTGTGCTGACGGGGAGCATTCCGCACGGAACCGACTTCGATGCATGCCGGGCGGTGCTCCGATCGCAGGGCGACGTCGACGACGCCTTCCAGGCACTGTGCTTGCTCCTTGAAGGTGCCCTCGCCGACCCCGAGCTCGGGATCGACGACACCCAGACGCTGGTGCCCCTTCTCAAAGACCTCGCCCGCGGCACCGTGGCTGTGAGAGAGCTTCTGTGACGCCCGCCTGGGTCCTTGTCTCCGTGGTCCTGCCCCCGCTGTCGGCGGTGCTTGCCACGATCCTCCTCCGGCCTCGCGCCCCCGGGCCGTACCTGGTTACGGGCCTCAACGCCATCCTCCCGGGCAGCGGTCTCGCCGCAGACGGGCGCCCTACCCTCGAGGTGGTGCTCGGGGTCCTCTTCGCGCAGGCGAGCCTGCTCATCACTGGAAGTGTCCAGGATCTCTGGATGTACGTTCCCAGCATGGTGGTGGGAGGGATCTGGGGCCTGCTCCACACCGCCCTCAACCCGCTCACCCGTGCCGCGGAGTGGGAGAAGGAGCGGCTTCGGCGGCAGATCCAGGAGTCCGACTCGCCGGCGTCGACAACCGGATTTCGGCGGACCGCGGCGAGCCGGGAGGCCGAGGCGGAGACCCAGGTGGAAACGAGCTACAGCGTCGAGGCGCGCTGCACCGAGTGCGGTGCGTCGGTCGCGGTGCCGGTGCTCCATCACATGGCCCACTGCTCGTACTGTGACAGCAACCACCTCGTTGTGGGACACGACGAGACCCTCTCAGTCACCCTTCCGGAAAGGGTCGGCGACGAGGCGGTCTTGCGCGAGGCCCTCCTCGATCACTATCGCTACCAACACTACCTCAAGCTCTACCGCCGTGCGGTAGCTCCGCTGGCGCGAAGTGCTACCGAGAGCAGCGCCGACGGCACGCTCGTCGATCGGCCTGAGCTCGACGCGCTGGCCGGCGTTGCGGAGGCGGCGATCTCCAGAAAGGCAGACTCCTACCGCTCCAAGCTCGCCGGCAGTCTTCACGTCGGACAGACCCTGCACTTCCTTGCACCCTATCGCCACGGCATGGGCACCCTCTACCAGGCGGCCTTCGGGCGCTCGCAGCGCGACCAGGAAAAACTCCTACGCTTCGCCATGGGCACCCTGGAGGCGGCCGTGATCGCAACCTCAAAGACCGACCTGCCACCAATGGGCAAGCTCAGCTATCTTCGCGCTCTGCTCCCTGTCGCGACATGCAAAGACGAGGTGCTAGCCCTTCCTCTGGAAGGTGATGACGGAGATCTGGAGCGCGCATTCGGCGATTACGAGAACCGGCGCCTGGTGCGCGAGATCCAGATCATCCGCCTGGGATCGAGATTTGTCCGCGAGGTGACCGCCGTGGTGTGGCGACCTTGGTGGATTGCCGAGGTCCGGGGCCCGGGCCTCGATGAGACCGTCCTTCTGGATGCCGCGTCCGGCTCGGTCGTGGGGCCGGCGCCGGATCTCGACACGGAGACCCTCGGCGAGCTCCCGGAATCCGCCCGAGATCCCGGCACCGGACTCCGCTTTGTCCCCATGGAATGCCCTACCTGCGGCCATGAGTTTCTTTTCGACCCCGACGCCGTGCTCCACTTCTGCCGCAACTGCCATCGCCTCTGCGGGGTCACCGAGGGACGCAAAGGCGAGGTGGAATATGCGTACCTTCCACTCCCTGCAGAGGGTGATTTGGATCTAGTTCCCTTCTGGCAGTTTCCCCTCCGGCTGCGAACCGGTGACGGTGAGCTGATCACCGACCTCACCCGTCTCAGAGACGGCATTGACGGCAACCTCGACCGGGTCGACGAGAGCGTTCCAGCTCGCCAACACGCCCTCTTCGTCCCGGCCATCCGCTGCGTCAACCCGCGGCTCATGGCAACTGCGTTCAATCGCCTCTTCCTGTTCGCCGTCCGCCAGCAGCCACCCAAGGAGGTCGGGCGATTTCCGCTGGAGGACCGCCCCCGACCGTGGGCCGTGAGCCTCTCCGAGGTGGAGGCGCGTGATCTCGCGCCCCTCTACCTCGCCAACGCCTTCAGCCGCCGTGACATCACTCGGGTCAACGTCCACCAGGTCGCGTCGTGGCTCTTCGCGGCGCAACAGGAGGTCTCGGGCCGGATCTGCTACCTACCAGTGCCGCGGGCGGTGACCGAGCCGTTCAGGCGATACGTCGGGCGCTTCCACAGCGGCGCACTCCGCAACGCGACCGGCCGCGGTTGAGTCGGGCGCGGCGCTCCGGTATCCTGAGGCGAACACACCGCCCGGGCGGAACTACGGAGGATTCATGGCCGAAGAGATCTTCACCGAAGAGTGGGCGCAGTCTTGGAACGACCGGATCAACGAGAACGAGAACTACAAGAAGGCCGCCACCAAGTGGGAGGGCGCAATTGGAATGCTCATGACCCCGGATGCGGACATGGGCATACCCGAGGAGCGGGTGGTCATCGCGGACCTCTGGCACGGCGACTGCCGCGGCGCCAAGACAGCCACCGTGGAGGAGATCGACGACGCGCCGTACCTCATCAGGGCCCAGCCTTCCGTCTGGAAGAGCGTCCTCGCCGGCAAGACGGATCCGATCGTCGGGCTCATGAGCGGTAAGCTCAAGCTCGCCAAAGGCAGCATGTTCGCCCTCCTGCCCTACGCCAAAGCTGCCAAGGAGCTCGTGCAGTCGGCGATCAATGTCGATACCAGCTTTCCCGAAGGCTGGGACTGAGCCGCACTTCTCACCGGTCTCCCAACGAGATGTGGCCTCAAGGGGCGATGGCTCAAATTGCCGCTCTGCGGCATCGTTATTCGAACGAAACCGCCTGGGCCAGGCCCTGCCAACTCAAAATTCTCACTCTCTAATAGGCTTTGATTCAAGGAGTTAGAAAATTTTGCCGCAGGGCGGCAAAAAATCCTTGACACTTATGCCGCAGCGCGTTATATTCTTCTCAGGGCGCGATGCCGCAAAGCGGCAAGCAACGACAAAAACCCGGCGCGGCAGCGCCACCAATGCCGGAGAAACCCGGCAGGAAGGACAGAGGATGGTAGCCAAGAAGAAAGCGAAGGAGCTCCAGAACGACATCATGGATTCCGCACACAAGGTGTGGCTGGCCGGTCTCGGCGCCGTGGCGATGGCCGAGGACGAGGGCGCCAAATTTTTCAGCGACCTCGTTGACAAGGGCAAGAACATCGAGAAGCGCAGCAAGAAGCAGACCAAGGAGCGGGTGGAGCAGGCCAAGGGCACCGTTGCCGGCATGAAGACCGTAGCCGAGAGCTACTGGGAGACCTTCGGACGCACCATCGACGACAAGGTGACCACGGTGATCCACCGCATCGGCGTGCCCACCAAGGACGAGATCGAGACCCTCACGAAGAAGGTTGAGGACCTCACCGCGTCGATCGACAAGCTGCGTACCAAGGAGGCCGCCACAGCCCGCGCGCGCGCGACCACGGCCAAGAAGGCGACTGCTGCCAAGAGGGCGACCACGACCAAGAAGGCGGCCACAGCCAAGAAGGCAACTCCGACCAAGAAGTAATATTCCGCCTTTAATTTTCCATTCACTCTTCGGCGCCGCCTCGCGGCGCCAATTTTTTGTTTGACGAGCAAGGCGCAGCCGGTAGGTGCGCCGTTGCTCGCTCCCCGATTGCGCTGAACCCATCGTTGGGCTAGGCTCGATCCATGAGTGAGCGCATTGCGATCGTTGAGGACGAGCAGAACATCCGCGAAAACCTCGCCTTCGCGCTCGATCGCGAGGGCTATCGTGTGGAAACCTACGGAGACGGCCTCGATGCCTGGCAGGCCTTCCAGAACGAGCTGCCCGATCTGTTGATCCTCGACATCATCATGCCGCGAATGGACGGCCTCGAGCTCTGCCGCAAGGTGCGCACCCTGTCCGAGAATGTGCCGATCATCTTTCTCACGTCACGGGACGAGGAGTTTGACCGCGTACTCGGCCTCGAGCTCGGCGCCGACGACTATCTCTGCAAACCGTTCTCCATGCGCGAGCTGCTGGCCCGGGTCAAGGTCCTCTTTCGGCGCATCGCCCTCGGCCGTGAGGCGGCCTCCGCATCCGACGAGGAGCTCCTGCAAGTCGGCGACCTCGAGCTCGACCTCCGCCGCTACACCGCGCGCTGGCGAGAGACCACCGTTGGGTTGACCGTCACCGAGTTCATGATCCTCCATGCCCTGGCTCGCCGCCCCGGGCACGTCAAGACCCGCGAGCAGTTGATGAACGAAGGCTACCCTCATGACACCTTCGTCTCCGATCGTACGATCGACTCGCACATTAAGAGGGTCCGCAAGAAGTTCCTCGCAATCGACGGGGCCTTTGACGGTGTCGAAACCGTGTACGGCCTCGGCTACCGCTACACGGAGGGGTCGTCGTGAGGCCCGACGCGCGGCGATGGTGAATCTCCGCCGCCTATCGCGCATCTCCTTCCGACTCTTCGCTTTCAACGTTCTTCTGGTCTTCCTTCCGGTGGGCGGTGTGCTCATCCTCGACACCTATGAGCGCCACCTCCTCGAGGCCCAGGAACGAACCATGGCCCAGGAGGGCCGTCTCCTCGCGGCCGCCCTCGAAGCCCAAGACCGATTGGACGGCGAGAGCGCCAGACGGATCCTGGTTCAGCTCGGACAAAGGCATCTCGCCCGCCTGCGGGTCGTGGAAAGCAAAGGCAGGGTGGTGGCGGACTCGGCCCTCCTCGGGCCGCGGCGCGAATCTGCCGAGCCCGTTGACACCGCAGCACCCGGCGCAACCGACAAGGGGCTTCTCTACCGCATCGGCTCGCTCCCTTTCCGCCTGCTCCGCGGCGCCTCAGATGTGCCCGAGGCTGCGGTGGATTTGGAGGTAACAGCGGAGGACGGCGAAGACGGAAGAAACCTCGGCGAGCGACCGGAAGTCCGCAGCGCACTTGACGGCCGCTACGGTGCCGCCACCCGAATCAGTCCGGACGCGCGGCGCTCGGTGACCCTGCACATCGCCATTCCGGTGCGCCTTGACGGTGTGGTCGAGGGCGCGGTCCTCGTCTCCCAGTCCACCGGCAGGATCCTGCAGGCCCTCGACGCGGTCCGCCTCGATGTTTTCAAGGTCTTCCTCCTCAGCCTTGGAGCGGCAGTAGTCCTCAGCCTGCTCTCCGCCATGACCATCGCTCGCCCGCTTACCCGCCTCCGGCGGCGCGCCGAAGCCATCCTCGATCGCCGCGGCCGCCTCCGCGGGAGCTTCACACCGAGCGGTCGGCTGGACGAGATCGGCGACCTGGAGAGGGCGCTGGCCGAGCTCACCCGCCAGCTGGAGCTCCACCTCCGTTCGACCGAGGCCTTCGCCGCCGACGTTTCTCACGAGTTCAAGAATCCGCTAGCGTCCATCCGAATCGCCACCGACTTGGCACTCGAGGTCGACGAACCGGGCCAGCGCCGCCGGTTTCTGCGGATGATCGAGAAGGATGTGGCCCGGATGGAGCGCCTGCTCACCGAGGCGCGCGAGATCTCGCGCATCGACGCCGACCTCGACGAGGAGGAGTCGACTCCGGTCATCCTCGACGAGCTCCTCCCCGCCCTGATCGAGGGCTTCCGCCTCCGCCTCGGCCGCACCGGGCCGGAGCTCGTTCTCTCCCTCGCCGACGCAGCCATCGTGGTGTCCGCCTCGGCCGACCGTCTCACCCAGGTCTTCGAGAACCTGATCGACAACGCGGTCAGCTTCTCGCCCCCGGGCGGGAGGGTCACCGTAGGATTGCGGAGAGATGGGCAATCAGCCGAGGTGATGGTGGCCGACGAGGGCCCCGGCGTTCCCGAGGAACATCACGAACGCATTTTCTCCCGCTTCTTCAGCTATCGACCGGACGGGAGTGCCGCGGACAACCACACCGGCCTCGGCCTCGCCCTTGTGCGTGCCATCGTCGAGGCCTACGGAGGGTCCGTCACCGCCGTGCGCCACAGCGGAGCGGGCGCCAGGATGATCGTGAGGTTACCGTTGGCCTGATCTTCAGACGAGTGCGGGCCAGGAGCCCGGCCGCCGCCGCGACCCTCAGTCGTTCTGGGCGCCCGCCTCGATCCAGGCCCTCAGCAGATCAAGCCGATCCTGGCTCAGCGCAGGGCGGCCTCTCGGCATTCTCACGCCGCTTCGGTGACAAAAAATGCGTTACCGTTGCCCTGCGCACTGGCAGCGCCGGGGAAGATACGGATGAAGTCCTGCGCCGTTACGGCGCCGGAGGCCAGAAGCACCATGAGAAACGCGAGAACTGATTTTCTCATTTGAGCCCTCCTGCAGGTCTTCTTGGCCCGCGCCGCTTTCCTCGTTACACATCCCGGCGATTTCTCTTGGAAGAACGATTCTGAATCGCTGCCGAAAGTGGTAGGATCCCAGACCTGTGGTCGTCAGGGACTCCCCTGGCAGTCGCCGTCACCGAAAACAGCAGATAGAGAGGCTCCGGGCCGACGGGCTAGGAAGGAACGGAAACCCATGATCGTCGGAGTGGTAAAGGAGAGCTTTCCGGGTGAGCGCCGGGTCGCCCTCGTGCCTGCGATGCTTCCGCAGCTGGCCAAGGCCGGCATCGAGGTGCTGGTGGAGAGCGGGGCCGGGGAGGCCGCGGGGTTCCAGGATGCGGAGTACAGGGCCAAGGGAGCGACGGTGGCCGCCGGGCGAGGCGAGGTCTTCCAGCGCACAGACCTGATCGCCCAGGTACGCGCGCTCGGCGCAAATCCGGATGCGGGGGGCGCCGATCTCGACCTGATGCGGGAAGGTCAAACGGTGATCGGGGTCTGTGAACCGCTCACTTCCACCGACGCCAATACTGCGATGGCGGAGAAAGGCATAACTCTCTTTTCGATGGAGATGATGCCCCGCATCACCCGCGCCCAGAGCATGGATGTGCTGTCGTCGATGGCAACCATCGCCGGTTACAAGGCGGTGCTGATCGCAGCCGACTCCCTCCCCAAGATGTTCCCGATGATGATGACCGCCGCCGGCACCGTCGCCCCGGCCCGAGTCTTCGTGGTCGGCGCCGGGGTTGCCGGCCTTCAGGCCATCGCCACCGCGCGAAAGCTCGGTGCGGTCGTGCACGCCTATGACGTGCGCCCCGCGGTGAAGGAGCAGGTGGAGAGCCTCGGCGGCAAGTTCGTCGAGTTCGAGCTCGAGGCGGATACGTCGGAGGATGCCGGCGGCTATGCCAAGGAGCTCGGCGAGGACTTCTACCGCAAACAACGCGAAATGATGCTGCAGGTGGTTGCGGACAGCGACGTCGTCATCACGACCGCAGCGATCCCCGGCAAGAAGGCCCCGATCCTCGTCACCGCGGAGATGGTGCGAGGCATGCGGCCCGGTTCGATGATCATCGACCTGGCGGCTGAGCGCGGCGGCAACTGCGAGCTGACCCGTGCAGGGGAGATCGTGGTCGAGGGAGGGGTCTCCATCGTCGGGCCCATCAACCTTCCTGCCAGCATCCCGTATCACGCAAGCCAGATGTATGCGAAAAACATCACCACCTTCCTCCTCCACCTGGTTGACGAGGGCAAGCTGGTGATCGATCGTGAAGACGAGATCACCAACGAAACGCTGATCACCCAGGGCGGCCGGGTGGTGAACGAGAGAATCATCGAGGCGATGGGCGCCCCGAGCGAAGGGAGCGAGTCGTCATGAGTAGTCTCGTTATGTTGATCACCGTATTCGTGTTGGCGATCTTCGTCGGCATCGAGATCATCACCAAAGTGCCACCGACCCTGCACACCCCGCTCATGTCGGGCTCCAACGCCATCTCGGGTATCACCATCATCGGTGCGCTGATCCTCGCCGGTGTTCTGAAAGGGCAACCCGGCTACAGTCAACTGGCGCAAATCATGGCCTTTGTAGCCGTCATCTTCGCCACCATCAACGTCGTCGGCGGATTCCTGGTCACCCACCGCATGCTCAAGATGTTCCAGCGGAAGTAGGCGGTAATACCAATGGACATGCAGAACCTCACAAACATCGCCTACGTGGTCGCGGCGGTCCTCTTCATCCTCGACCTCAAGATGCTCGCCCACCCGCGCACCGCGGTGCGCGGAAACCGACTCGGCTTCATCGGAATGCTCATCGCCATCGTGGCCACCCTGGTGAGCGGGCGCTTCGATTGGACCTACATCATCCTCGGCATCGCCATCGGGTCGGTCATCGGTGCGGTGGCCGCCCTCAAGGTCAAGATGACCTCGATGCCCGAGCTGGTGGGCCTCTTCAACGGCTTCGGCGGCGCAGCCTCGGTGCTGGTCGCGGGCTCGGCTTTGGTGGCCACCTACTCGGCGGTTGCCGCAGGCGCGGTCGCCGGCGATCTGCAGATGAAGGTCGCCACCGTGCTCTCGGGCATCATCGGCTCGGTCACCTTCTTCGGATCCTACGTGGCCTTCGGCAAGCTGGCCGAGTTCCTCTTCGTCAAGTGGAAGCTCCACCCCTGGCAGAGGGTCGTCAAGTACGGGTTCTCCCTGCTGGTTGCAGCCGGTGGCCTCTGGTATGGGCTCAGCCTGGAGCTCAGCCCGCTCTCGCTGGTATTCATGCTCTCCGCGGTCGTCATCGCCGGTCTCCTACTGCTGAAGAACGAGCGATTCCCGGGTTTGAACGCCATCAAGATCCTGAGCGCGGTTGCGGCGGTCACCCTCGGCGTGTTCGTAGTGCTCGACCCGTCCAACACCCTCCTCTACTGGGTGCTGGTGGGCGTCGCGGGTGTTCTCGGTGTGATCCTCACGATGTCCATCGGCGGCGCCGACATGCCGGTGGTGATCGCCCTGCTGAATTCCTACTCCGGTCTTGCCGCCGCCTCAACGGGTTTTGTGATCAACAACACGGTGCTGATCATCGCCGGCGCCCTGGTGGGCGCATCGGGGATCATCCTCACCGGCATCATGTGTAAGGCGATGAACCGTTCGCTGGCCAACGTGCTCTTCGGGACCATGGGTCCGACCGCCGACACGCCCGACGCCGACGAGGTCTACCGCACGGTCAAGTCGGCCTCCGCCGAGGAGGTTGCAATGACCCTCGAGGTCGCGCAACGGGTGGTCATCGTGCCAGGCTACGGCATGGCTGTGGCGCAGGCCCAGCACGCGGTACGCGACGTCGCCAACTTCCTCGAGTCCAAGTCCATCGAGGTCGAGTACGCGATTCACCCGGTGGCCGGCCGCATGCCAGGCCACATGAACGTCCTGCTCGCAGAGGCCGACGTGCCCTACGACAAGCTCAAGGAGATGGATGAGATCAACCCGACCATGTCCCAGGTGGACGTGGCGATCGTGCTCGGCGCAAACGACGTGGTCAACCCGGTGGCGCGCACCGACCCCTCGAGCCCGATCGCTGGCATGCCGATCATCGACGTCGACAAGGCGCGCACTGTGGTGGTGATCAAACGCAGCCTCAGCCCAGGTTTCGCCGGCATCCCCAACCCGCTCTTCGCGTTGGACAACACCCTGATGTTCTTCGGCGACGGCAAGAAGGCGATGCTCGACCTGCTCGCAGCTCTCAAGGAACAGTAGGGCACGGGTTTTCGCACCCAGGTCTCACCTATTCGGGAATAATGGGTTGATGATGGCAGGAAGATGCGCCCTCGTCGTGATGGTCGTCTCGATGCTCAGCGCGGGCATCTCTCACGGCGCTGATCGGGTGGAGATCGTGATCGACAATTCCGCCTCGATGTGGGGCAGGCTCGGTGACGGCCCGCCGCGTCTGGTTGCCATTCGAGAGGCTCTTCAAGGCGTCGCGGTGTCGTTGGACTCCTCTCGAGAAGCCCCCGAACTGGGCTTGCGTGCAATCGGCGGACAGACCGGCCTGGAAGAGGGCGACACCTGCGGGAACACCGCGATCCTGGTAAAGATCGGCGCAATCGAGTTCGATGCATGGCACACGGCCCTCGCCGGTCTCGAACCGAGGGGTGAACGAGGTCTCGTGACGGCGGCGGTCGAGGCGGTCGCCGACCTTGGTCAGGCCGCTGGGCGCCGACGCATCGTGATCATCACCGCTGGTGACGACGAGTGTCACGGAGATTTTCGCGATTTGTCAGCCGCGCTCGGCGAGGGAGAAGGGGCCGTCGAAGTGCGAATCATCGGTCTGGGCCTGCGCGGCACTGCGGCCAACAACTTCACCCTCTTCGCACCCACCCGCAACGTGTCCGACCGGGCGGGGCTGGTCAACGCCCTGCGCTGGGCGGTGCTCCCGTCCGACGCCCGCCCCGCGAGCGACCAGCTCCTCGAGATGCACCTCACACGCGGGGGCAAAGCCGTCGACGGAACCGAGGTCCGCGTCGTCAACCAGGCGAGCGGCGAGACTACGACCGCGGAGCTCCAAGGGGGTGCAATGCGGACTCGCCTGCCACCGGGGCGCTACCGGGCGATGGTGGATGAGTCGGGCGGTCAGACGCTGGAGCTTGCCGGTCTCACTGTTGGCGGCGGGGGAGGGGCTTTCGACATCGACCTTTCCCCCACCCCGCCGGTGACCCTGGACGTCGATCCGGAAAAACCGCAGGCCGGCGGCACCGTCTTCGTACAATTCTGGGGAGCACCGATCGAAAACTCCTGGGTGACCCTGGCACCGGTCGGCGCACCGCTCGGGGAGTACCTTCTCCGCGCCCCGATCTCCGGACCCTCCGGTGAGGTGGCCTTTCGCCTCCCCGGAGAGCTTCTCGAGTTCGAGGCCCGATGCGTTCACGAGCCGAGGAGGGGCGTGTCCCACCTCCTGGGCCGGCTCGCGTTCGAGAGCCGTCTCGGAATCGCCACCCTCGAGATTCCGGAAAAGGCCGAAAACCGAATGTCTCTGAGTATTTCGTGGACAGGTCCCGATCTCCCCGGCGACCACATCACCATCACCCCGGCAGGGGGCGAAAACGACGACCATACGGCCTGCGTCTTCACGCGCATCGGAAGCCCGATCCACCTGGCCGCGCCGGTGATACCGGGGGACTACTGGGTCCGCTACCTTTCCTCCGGCGGTCGCGTCCTCGCCCGAGCAGCACTCGAGGTCTACGAGGTTCTGGCCACTCTCGACGGACCTGGGGAGGTTTCGCCCGGGGAGGAGTTCACGGTGAGCTGGGAGGGACCGGACGCGAGCCAGGACCATCTGACCCTCGCGTCGGCCGACGCTGCCAACGATGAGTACCTGAGTTGGTCGCCGACCGCTGTCGGCCCTTCCCTCCGGCTGCGCGCACCGGCGCAGGTGGGTCATTACGAGCTGCGTTACGTGCGCGCCGCCGACGGGGAGGTCCTCGCGCGGGCGCCGATTGCCGTTGTGGCGACGGCAATCGCTCTTCGCGCCCCTGATGAGGTGGACGCCGGCAGCCGCTTCACGGTCGAGTGGAGCGGCACCGCGGGTGAAGGGGATTTTCTGGCCGTGGCCCCCAGGGGCGCCGGTCCACGCCGTCATCTCGACTGGTCCTACACCGTCGAGGGAAACCAACTCAGCCTCGCCGCTCCCTTCAAGCCGGGCGCCTACGAGGTCCGTTACGTTTCAGGCGCTGATCTGGAAATCCTCGCCAGTGCTCCTCTTCTCGTCCGCTGACTGCGGTAGACAGACCTGAACTCCCCGGCAAGGGTGCGGGCCGATGCGGCGTGGCACTAACCCGCATATCTCACCGGGTGTCTACTGCGGACGGCGAATCGCGTCGTCCCACCGTGCTTGTCGCGAATCGTGCTCCTCGACGTAGCGCAACTACGACTGCGTCGCCCGATTCGCGACAATCCCAGCGGATACTT
>Ga0209013_10003085_pt1 | contig 14938 bp, 16 predicted proteins | sample Cruoilmetagenom2_FD_187291 | JGI IMG/M metagenome (GOLD analysis project Ga0209013, IMG submission 187291) | Oil polluted marine microbial communities from Coal Oil Point, Santa Barbara, California, USA - Sample 2 (SPAdes) (version 2) | ecosystem: Environmental > Aquatic > Marine > Oil seeps ... | reverse complement strand
ATAGAGATCGACTGACGGGAGCAACCCGCGAAGCGGGTGGTCGTCGGTATCCGGTCCAGGATGTAGTGGACCCTTTACCGAGTACCGAGTACCGAGTACCGAGACACGGACCCGATAGGGCCATCATTCCCTCAGGACCACGACTTCCGGCCCTAGCCCCCCGAATCGGAACGGTGTTTGATGTGTCCTGACAAGCATCATCCATGCAACGACAACATCTGCGGTACTGACGGGTTCCATGCTCCTCCGGTGGGACCCGTCGCCGCGTCTGGGCAGCCACATACTCGAGGATTGGGCGTAGGTTGGGGGCCATGAGTGATCAGGAGGCGAAAGGCCAAGCCTCAGGTGGGGCGAAGCCGGGTCTTGCCGCCGCTTTCTCGGCGCTGATACCGGGCACAGGGCAGCTCTATGCAGGTCGACCCGTTCGCGCCGCCATCGTGGCGCTACCTCTGATCCTTCTTCTGACCGCATCGGTGATCGCACTCCAGGGCGGTGCCGTCGGCATCCTCGAGTGGATCGTTCGTCCGACGGTCCTCTGGGTGCTTCTCGCGGTCAATGCTCTGCTTCTCGCGTGGCGGCTCTTCGCTGTACTCGATGCCTACCGCCTTCCAGGGAACAGTCCAGCCGGTCGATGGTCACTCGCACTCCTCGGCGTGGCAGTCGCCATTGTCGTTGTTCCTCACGTCGTCGCAGGAGCGTACGGAATCCGTGGAGCGCTCCTGATCGATCGGGTATTCGTCTCAGCCGACGCGACTGACGTGACACCCATCACACTGGCTCCGCCGTCGCCGGAGGCCGACATCGTTCCCGATCCGGCAACCGTAGAGACGACGACGACCCAGGCTCTGACCACCACGACGACCGAGGCTCTCCCCGCGAGAAACCTCATCTTCCGGGTCGGCCGTGGCGACCCCGATGCCATCGCAGCCCGACCGGATATCGTTTCGGATGGGCCCGTTGCGCCGTTCCTCCCATTCGACGAGCGCGTCGATCCCGGTCGACTGACGTTCCTGCTAGCGGGTGGAGATGCGGGCCCGGGCCGCGGGGGGATGCGAACCGACACGATCATGGTCGCCACCATCGACCTTGACAGCGGAGAGGCTGCTCTCTTTGGGATTCCGAGAAACATGGGTCAGATCCCCATGCCGAAACGTTTCGAGAGCGCATTCGCTGACCTTGAGCGGCGCCTTGCTCCGGAGACCGACCCTGAGACATGGACGGATGTCGACGGAGATGGTGTGCCCGACGAGCCGGCTTTCGTTCCCTGCAACTGTTTCCCGGAACAGATCAACGCCCTCTACCCGTATACGCGGAAGTGGACACGTTCGTTCCCCAACGAGGTCGACCCCGGGATGGCAGCGCTGCGTGAGGTCGTTGAACACATGCTCGGTCTCCACATCGACTACTACGTGCTCGTCGACATGCGGGCGTTCGTCGCCCTCGTCGAGGCTGTCGATGGCGTCGACGTCTACGTTCAGGAAGCCCTCGAGGCTGAAGTGTCCCCGCCATCAGAGGGGGAGCGGTGGGCGACCGTTGACGTGCAGCCGGGCATGAACCACCTTTCCGGAACGGAGGCGCTGGCGTACGCGCGGGCACGCAAGGGTTCGTCGGACTACGTTCGGATGCAGAGACAGCGATGTCTCCTGCGAGCCGTTGCCGGGGAGGCAGATCCATTCACCCTGCTTCGATCGTTCCCAGCGATAGCTGACGCCATCGAGTCGTACGTGGTGACCGACGTACCTGTCGCGTTTCTCCCCGATTTGGTGCGTGCAGCGGCGAAGCTGGAATTCTCGAGCATCGCCACGGTCGGCTTCAACCCGCCCTACTACGCCCCGGGACGGGATTACAGGTTCCATCCAATTCCCGACATCGGCAGGATTCGATGGAAAGTCAGGAAGGTGCTGGAGGAGGGCGTCGACGCCCAGAGTTCATCCGGCGTGAGCGAGTGCGATCCGGTGGAGGAGTAGGTCAGTAGATCGGCAGCGTCATCACCGACTACCGACTCATGCAAAACGCCCCAGCCGGATGGCTGGGGCGAGTTCACATGATTGAACGGTTTGGTTACGGGAGACGGTCGGTGTTCTTCTTAATCGCGAAGATCACCATCACGAGCTCGAACATGATCCGGTAAATGAGGACGAACATCAAGAAGAACAATCCGCCGAAGATGAGTCCACCGAGTCCGGCCCCGAAACTGCTGGCGAACCCGCCGATAATCATCATCAGCCACATCAGTCCACCAAGTACGAGCATGACGATGAATGCGATCTTGACGACGATCGGTGTGACGAACTTCGAGAAACTGAAGTCGAACACGTCTGCCAGAGTGGCCTTTTCTTCCATTGTTCCCTCCTTGGGAGTCGTGGTTGTTGGCGCATCGTAGGAGCCGAACCGGCGGGAGTCGGGTAAATGAGTGGTACCGTCGCTGCTCTCCGTGACCGATCAACCACGTGCCCAAATCTCTGTTGCTGGCCGTCGTCGCTCCGCCGTAGCCGCCGGTGGCGCGATCGGCGTGATTCTGCGCGCTGTGATCGGCGAGATCGTTGTGGCGAGCGGATTCGATCCTCTCTGGGCAACGCTTTTCGTCAACGTGACCGGATCGCTGTTCCTCGGTCTCTTGATCGCATGGCACACCGGACAGTCACGCTCGTCTCCACTCGTCATCCCACTTGTCGGGATCGGGATCCTGGGCGCATTCACCACATTCTCGCTGTTCTCGGTCGAGGTCTTCGAACTATTCCGAACGGGCGATCTCTGGTTGGCCGTCATGTACCCGGTTGCCATGATTGGTCTTGGTTTCGCTGCTGCGCTGACCGGCATCCGCCTGGGAGGCCGGCGATGACCTGGCTGCTGATCGGTGTGATGGGGGCGCTGGGTGCACTTGCCCGATACGGAGTATCCGGAATCGTGCAACGGCGATGGCAGACGACGTTCCCGGTGGGCACTCTCGTGGTGAACCTCACGGGTGCGCTGGGGGCCGGACTGCTCCTCGGGATTGTCACGGGGCATTCTGTGCCCGACCTCGCTCTGATCGCTGCAGGGGTGGGGTTCCTCGGTGGATATTCGACGTTCTCGACCTGGATGGTCGAAGCCGTGCTCGCCGCCGAATCGGGAGGGCGGAGCGGTGTCCGGAGGGCGGCTGAGAACCTTGCTCTTCCGATGGCGGCCGGCGTTGTCGCCGTATGGATCGGGTTCGTTCTTGGAGGGATCGTCTAGACGATTCAGAAAGACGAGGAGGGCAGCGCCGAAGCCTTCGCTGCTTCTGCTTTGGCCCTCTAGGATGAATTCCATGGATAGCGTGGCAGCAGGCCGGTTGCTCCGGGTCTTCATCTGTGAAAGTGACCACAGGGACGGTCTTCCACTGGCCGAAGTGGTCGTCGACGCCCTCAGAACTGCTGATGTTGCAGGCGCGACCGTGCTGAGGGGTGTCGCCGGGTACGGAGGTTCGGCGGTCATCCACACGACCCACGTTCTGCGCCTGTGCGAGGACCTTCCCATGGTGATCGAAGCTGTCGATACTGTTGAGAAGATCGACGCGGTGCTGCCCAAGATCCAGGAACTCGTGGCGGGTGGACTGATCACTACGCAGGAAGTCGACATCCACCTCTAGGCGCTATCGCTCTCGACAGCGATCACGGGTCTTCCATCCGACCGTGTCAGTTGATAGGTTGGCGCCATGGCACCAACAACCCGCTCATTCCGTCCCGCGCTCTTCACCTACTTGAACGACCTCGCCGAGAACAACGATCGACAGTGGTTCGCTGATCACAAGGATCGCTACGAGGAGTACGTCAAGGATGCCGGCCGTCAGTTCATCCGGGACTTCGAACCGTATCTTCATGAGATCAGTCCACACTTCGTTGCCGACGACCGCACCGTCGGCGGTTCCCTCTTCCGCATCTACCGGGACACCCGATTCTCGAAGGACAAGACGCCGTACAAGACGCATCTCGGAATCCAGTTCAGACACGAAGCGGCCAGAGATGTCCACGCTCCCGGGTTCTATCTCCATCTCGATCCGACCGGGAACTTCGCGGGAGTCGGCATCTGGCGTCCCGACGGTCGATCGGCCCTCGCCATTCGAGAAGCGATTGTTGCCCGACCGAAGGATTGGGTGGAATCGCTGAGCGACCCTGATTTCGCCTCGACCTACACCCTTGAAGGGGAGTCGCTGAAGCGCTCGCCACGCGGATTCCCGCCGGACCATGAACTGCTCGAGGATCTCAAGCGCAAGGACTTCATTGCGACCGGCAAGCTCTCAAGGAAGTCCGCCACCGCCCCGGATTTCCTCGACCAGTACGCCAAGATGAGCCGGAACGCGGCCGGGTACATGAAGTTCCTGACAAGATCCCTCGCGTTGCCGTTCTGAGATCTGCCATCTCCAGGCTGCGACCGGGGCATCTAGCAACCGACGAATTACTTCGCTACCTGCTACTTGCTACTGCCTTCTCGATCATCTCCCGCAATCTCGGGAGGTCCGCCGAGCCAGCATCACCGAGACAGATCATGCCGACCGGGCGACCACGGTCGCGAAGTGCAGCCTGATCTCCGAACGACTGAGCGGTGATGAGTTTCCCGAGTGAGTAATCGGTTTCGGGGACGTCGAGATCCTGAGACGGGTGATCAACGATCTGGAGGAACACACCGCTTTCGGGCCCACCTTTGTGGAACTGGCCGGTCGAGTGGAGGAACCGCGGCCCGTATCCGATGGTGACGGCAGCTCCGGTCGCTTCAGCCACGACATCAGCGATCGCGTCGAGGCGTTGTGCGGTGGCTCCCGTCGGATCCAGATACGCCTGTATGGCGACGTAGCCGCCCGGCGCTGCCGAGGAGAGGAGGGAGCGGAGATTGTCGACCGTCGTATCGTCATCCAGTGTCCACTCGGCTACGTCGAAACCACCGAGGCCTTCAGTCATCGCAGTGTGAGCCATGGACTTTGCAAGCTGCACATCAGGCTGATCGAACGGATGGACTTTGAGGATCGCACCGGCCGCTGCGGTGGCCATCTCAAGGATGTACATGGCGCCACCAAGGTCGTAGGCGTCGTCCAGGGTCATCGTGACCGACGGCACTTCCGTTGTCGTGGCCCCACTGAGGCCGATCGCGAACGGCAGCCGATCGGGAGCGACCGGTGCGCTGCCCTCGGCGACGGGGAGGATTCCGATCCCGTCCTTCCCAAGCGATTCAGCGATCAGTTGCTCGGCCCAGACAGGGAAGGAGGCGAAGACGGGCTCCGGATGGAACACGATCTTGTCGCGTCCGGCAAGAGCAAGCTCTCCGAGTGCAGCGCCCAGTTGGAGCGCCGGGTTCTCTCCGACGGCCACTTCCGGTCCACAGGCGAATGCCGCCGCATCCGCTCCGGCGAGGAGACGGCCGAGGTCGACTCCGACAAGGGCGGCGGGGACCAGGCCGAACTCGAACAATGCAGAGAACCGTCCACCGACGTCGGCCGGTGCGAGGAAAACCGCGCGAAAGTCGCGTTCGTCTCCGAGATGTGCCAGTAGTGAGTCCGGGTCCGTGATCGCGACAAATCGACTGCCGGGATTGTCGAGCACCGCGCTCGCTCGATCCCAGAGGATGCGGAAGAACGACATGGTCTCGAGCGTCGTCCCGGATTTGGACGCAACAATGAACAGCGTCGTCGCCGGATCGACAGAGTCGGCCACCCGGGCAACGACGTCGGGGTGGGTCGAGTCGAGGACTGTCAGTTTCGGAGTGTCTGGGGAACGGAAGACCGAAGCGAATACTTCCGGGGCGAGGCTCGAGCCTCCCATGCCGAGCAGCACAACGTCGGTCAGACCATCATCGATGGCGGCGGTGACGAATCCGTTGATGGCGTCGATTCCATCGCCGCTGCCGGGGCAGAGCCATCCGAGACGGTTCTCGATCTCGTCGCGGGGCGGGTCGAACCACAGGGTTGGATCGCGGTCCCATAGGCGGCTCGCGAAATCGGCCTTGCTCCAGGCAGCCAGGCGCGCATCGATGGCCGGTTGGACGTCTCCGGCGTTGACCTCGAGCCCAACGGTCACGAGCGTTCCTGTTGGGCCTTGATCGCGGCGAGAAGGCCATCGAATGCACCTGCGAACGATGCCACACCTTCGACCTGGAGTTGATCGGTAATCGCGTCGACGTCGACACCGAGATCCGCGAGTTTCACGAAGTGCTGTGTAGCTCCATCGACATCGCTCGTCAGTGCTGCTGGATCAACGACGCCGTGGTCCCGGAATGCGTCGATGGTCGCCGGAGGGATCGTGTTGACCGTGTTGGGCCCGATGAGCTCGGCGACGTACAGGACATCCGAGTAGGAGGGATCTTTCGTCGAAGTAGAGGCCCACAATGCGCGCTGTGGTCTGGCTCCGCGGGATCGTGCGAGATCGAATGCCGAACCTTCGAAGATCTCCTGATAGCGCTGGTAGGCGAGTTTGGCATTCGCTACGGCCGCGAGTCCACGAAGTGAGAGGGCCTCGTCTGTGCCGATGTCGGCGAGCGCGGCATCGATCTTGGCGTCGACCCGACTGACGAAGAACGAAGCAACGGAAGCGAGCTTCTCGGGGCTTTCGGCACGCTCAGCCCCGCGTACGTATGCCATGGCGACCGCGTCGTAGTCCGCAAGGCTGAACATCAAGGTGGCGTTGATGTTGACGCCGGCAGCGGTGAGTTCCTCGATAGCGACGATTCCGGCCACCGTTGCCGGGACCTTGACCATGAGGTTCGGGCGATCGACCCATGCCCAGAGTCGGAGAGCGTCGGCGATCGTGCCGTCTGAGTCGTTGGCCAGCGTGGGGGAGACTTCGAGGCTGACGTATCCGTCGACGCCGTCGGTGCCGTCGTACACGCCGCGGAGCGCATCCGCGGCGCCGCGCACGTCCTCGACGGCAAGTGCCTCGAAGACCGAGGCTGCATCTCCGTCAGCGGCAGCGATGGCAGCGTCGTAGAGATTCGAGCCGGCGATCGCGTTCTCGAAGATCGACGGGTTCGACGTCACGCCCGTGACACCCTCGTCGATGAGGGCTGCGAGCTCGCCGTTGGTCACCATGTCGCGACGGATGAAGTCGAGCCATACGCTCTGTCCGGCGGCAGCGAGTTCTGTCAGTTTGGCCATTTGTGTCTCCTGGTGATCGGGGTTCTCTGGATTCTCGCAGGTCTGCGCAGCATCACCGACGAATCTCGCATTCCGCGGGCTGGCAGCGCCAAATAGAACGCCGCGAACCCAGGGTTCGCGACCTCGTATATGCGGCCGTGGGCCCACAGAATGAGAGCTTGGGTTGTGCGCCGCGTTCTGTGGGCTGGCGGCGCCATATAGGACGCCGCGAACCCTGGGTATGCGGCCTTGTTAGGGGAGGAGGCGGCGGAGGGTTGCGGCGACGCCGGTTCCGAGGTCGTCTCGCTCCAGGGCCAGTGCCACATTCGCCTCCAGGAAGCCCACCTTCGTCCCGCAGTCATAGCGGGGACCGTCGTGGACGACGGCGTGGAACGGTGTATCGCCGATGAGGCGGGCCATGGCATCGGTCAGCTGGATCTCTCCGCCTGCGCCCCGGCGGCCGTCTCCGAGCAAGCCCATGACCCCCGGTTCGAGGATGTACCGACCCACGGCGGCGTAGCGAGAAGGAGCATCGGCAGGGTCCGGCTTCTCGACCAGTCCCTTGACCTCGATCGTCCGACCGTCGATCGTTCCAGGGGTGACGATGCCATACGAGCCGGTCTCGTTCTCAGGCACCTCGATCACGGAGATCACGTTGCCACCGACCTCGGTGTGAACGTCGATGAGGTCCGAGAGCGGCGGGCGATCACCTCGCAGCAGTTCGTCGGCGAGGAGCACGGCGAACGGTTCGTCCGCGATCAGGTTTCTGGCACACCACACCGCGTGCCCCAGACCCAGGGCATCCATCTGTCGGACGTAAGAGATCTGGCCCGGGACCGTGCCGGCGATGATCGCGAGTTCGAGGAGGTCGTCCTGCCCTCGTTCGCTCAGTGCCCGTTCGAGCTCAGCGTTCCGGTCGAAGTGGTTCTCGACCGCCACCTTGCCGTGCGCTGTGACGAAGACGAAGTTCTCGATCCCTGCGTCGCGTGCTTCCTCAACCGCGTACTGGATCAGCGGCTTGTCGACGACCGGCAGCATCTCTTTCGGGACGGCCTTGGTCGCCGGGAGGAATCTCGTTCCGAGCCCACCGACCGGGAAGACAGCTGTGCGCACACCCATCAGGCGGTCACCGATCGCTCGATGCGTTCGGCGTGACCGGTGGCCTTGACGTTGTACCAGGCAGCCGTGACCGTTCCGTCCGCATCGATGGCGATCGTGGAGCGGATGAGCCCCTCGTACTCACGGCCGTAGTTCTTCTTCGTCCCCCATGCGCCGAAGGCTTCGGCGATCTCGTGATCAGGATCAGAGACCAGCGAGAAGGGGAGGTTGTATTCGTCACGGAACCGTGAGAGCTCCTTCGGCTCGTCGGGACTGACGCCGATGATGACGTACCCGGCATCGCTGAACGTCTGATAGCGATCCCTGAAGTCGCACGCTTCGGTTGTGCATCCCGGCGTGAAGGCCTTCGGGTAGAAGTAGATCAGGAGATCCCGCCCGGCGAAGTCCATGCTGGACACTTCCACACCGCTGTGATCGACACCGCGAAATGCCGGCGCCGCTTGTCCTGGTTCGAGTCGCATCAATCCCCCAAGTCGTTCGGTTTCCAGGCTACTCGGTGGCGCTGCGCAGTCGGAGTTGGCCGCACGCCGCGTCGATCTCCTGGCCTCTCGTCTCGCGCAGCGTGGCGTTGGCACCGTGTGCGAGGAGGGTCTCGACAAAGTCGTGGATCGTGGTGTTGTCGGAGGGCCGGTCGGCGCTGAGCGGGGTCGGGTTCAGGGCGATGACATTCACGTGCGCCCGAAGCCGCCTGGCGATGGCTGCGAGTTTGCGCGCCTGATCAGCGCTGTCATTGGCGCCATCGATAAGCGTCCACTCGATCGAGAGGCGCCTTCCCTTCGATGCGAAATATGTCTCGGCTGCCTCGATCACGGATTCGAGCGGGTATCGGTCGTTCAGCGGGACGAGTCGGGAGCGGGTCTCATCGTCTGCGCCGTGGAGGCTCACAGCGAGGTAGACGGGCCACGGCTCATCGGCGAGGCGCAGGATTCCGGGGACGACGCCAACCGTCGAGACGGTGACCGACCTGGCGGAGAGTCCTGACACGTCGATCAGTCTTCGGAGGGACTCGCGCACTCGTTCGTAGTTCGCCAGTGGCTCACCCATGCCCATGTAGACGACGTTCGTCACATGATCCGGGGAACCCGCGATCGGGTATTGGTGGAGGAACGCGTTGGCGTAGGCGACCTGGGCAACGATCTCGCCGGCTTCGAGATGTCGATCGAAACCGAACTGTCCGGTGGCACAGAACGTGCAACCCATGGCGCAACCGACCTGCGAAGAGATACAGATCGTCGTGCGTTTCCGGTAGCCCATGAGCACGGCTTCGATCGCGGCACCATCGGCGGCACGGAACAGCCACTTCCTGGTGCGGCCGTTGTCGGCACTCTGATCGACTTCGACTTCGAACGGCCACAGGTTGTCCCCGATGGACTCCCTCAGCGGTGCAGGGAGGTTTGACATGGCGTCGGCCGTGAGCACGGGGGATCGATAGAGCCATTCTCGAAGCTGATCTGCGCGAAAGGAGGGCTCGTCGGGAAACAGTGTCCCGAGGTCTTCAGGCGCGACCAGGTAGGGAGAGGTGTCGGTCACGACAGGCTGGCGGCCTGCTCCATCCATGACGCGGCCGTTGACTCCGAGACTCCCGCAGCGTCGGAGACGGTGGCGGCGTCTGTCGAGACGAGCTCGGCGAACGACGTGATACCGGCTTCGACGAGACGCTCTGCGTAGACCGGACCGATACCCTTCACCGTGGTTAGATCATCACTCGACGGCGTGGAGGTGTCTCCGGTTCGGAAGCGCGGTGGTGGCCCGTCGGGGATTTCCGGTGCTGGGAGCAGTTTGTCGCGCAGCGCCCATACGGCTGCGCCGAGACCAACGATGACGCCTCCGATACGGAGGACCTGCTTGAGCGGTTTGTTCATACCACCCATGATACCGGCTCGAGATCAACTCTGGCAGGCGGACACGCTCGGCCACACCGTCCAGGGCGAGCGCCAATCCTTGCCGATTCGGTCGTAGTAGTTGGCGAGGTAGGCACCGGCAGCAATGTTTGCCTCACCATTGAAGGGGCTTGCCACAAGACCACTGCTGTCGACGAAGCCAGCTCCCTTGGCCCGACTCGGCCAATAGGTGGCCGAATGCTGCAAGAGGCCCAGGTATCGCCCGCTGTTGGAAGCGGTCGGATCACCGCCGGACTCGTAGTAGATCATTCCTAGCACGCAGTCCACTCTGTCCGAAGGCCAGTGGGCCGCAACATCCGAGCGCCATGCTTCGACGTCCCTGCGACCACCGGCATCGGCCGGCCACTGCGACGAGTAGCCACTCGACGGAGCCTTGGTGGTCGTCGTGACCGACGGAGCCTTGGTCGTTGTCGTGACCGATGATGCTTTCGTGGTCGTCGTGACCGACGGAGCCTTGGTCGTCGTAGTGGTGGGCGGATCGTAGGTGACGACGAGCCGGACCGTCGTCTCGTTGCCTGCCGCGTCGCGTGCGGTGAACGAGGCACCGTTGTCGCCCGGTGCGAGCACGAGGTTGAGCGCCCATTCACCGGCGTCATCTGTCTCGGCTTCGTACGGCCCCGAGAAGACCTCGGCACCGCGCTCGGTGACTCCGCTGAACTCAACCACTCGACTCGTGACCGTGGCGCCGTCTTTGGGAGAGAGCACCTGAAGGGCTGGTGGCGTCGTGTCGGTCTTCGGAGCTTGTGTCGTTGTGGCCTTCTCCGTGGAGGTCGTGGCGCCTGCCGTGGTGCTCGAGGCTGGAGCTGCGGTCGTCGTCGGTTCTTCTTGCGCTGCCGGCTGACTGTCGGTCGTGATCGTGGCGGTGTCGGGAGCTGACTCGCTCTCGATGGTGACCTCGGCGACGGCGATCGTGGTGGAGGTCGCGAGGTCTGCGTCACGGATTGGAGAGACGGCGAGGGCGAGCACTGCTGAAGCGATACGGCCCGAGATCGGCAGGTCCATGTCGAGCGTCTCGATCGCAGTGGTCTCCGTGGTGGAATCCGTTGTTCCCGGTGTGAACGCGGCGAGACCGACCGTCGCGATGAGAGCGATGATCAGGAGACCTGCGAAAACGAGTGGGATGCGAGACCGCACGTGGCTGATGCTCTGCTTTCCGGATTGCGTTGGGGGCACTGTCGTCTAGTCGCCGGTCCCCCTGCCGGGACGGGAACAGCGCGCACCCGTCTTGTGTCAGGTCAGGCTATCGGGGCTATCCGGCTACGGCAAGCTCGAAACTGGAAGAAAGTAGCAATCGAAGGTACTGAGTACCGAGTACTTCTCGCCTTGCGTACCCTTCGCATCATGATCGGCCGATCTCTTCTCGTAGGTGTGCTGCTGGTGCTTGGCGTAGCGGTTCCCGCATCCGCTCAGTCGACCGGTGCCTGTGCCGAGCGGTTCCCCGAAGTTGAGTGGGTCCAACTCGATACTTCTGTCGATGTGTATGCGGCCGGGGTTCCCGTCGGGCATGCTGGGCGGTATGCCGGAGAGATCAACGGTGCAGTAGCACAGATCAATGAGCACTTTGGTGCGTTCGAAGCGACGGTGTGCCTGTTCGACCCGGAATCCGGTTTCGACCAATCTCGTTTCGTCTCGGGGAGCAATCGCCTCCACGCAATTCTGTTGCCCAGCGACGGGATTCTTGTCCTATCGACCGAGAACGTGGGCCTGACAGGTTCGGCGACCGCATTCGGTCTCGCTCACCTGGCGATGTGGCAACACAGCGGCGGCGTCGGATTTCCCGAACCGCAGGCGTCGACGATCGCTCAATACTTTCGCTCCGAGGTGCGCGACCGGGCGATCTACGACCATGCCGAAGCCAAGTCGGCGAACTTCTTCGGACCCGACGTGGTCACATCGTGGAGTGCGGCAACCCAGCAAAGTCCGCTCGCATGGGACCCGAGTCGCGGCCGGACCACCGGCTTCGGCGGTGGATACGATCCGGTGGCAACAGCAGCAGCGGCATCGTCGACGCATATGGCCGACCTGATCCGCTTCGGATTTGCCGAGGACGTTGATGGGTTCATCACCAATCCGGATCCTGCGGTGTGGACGAGCCTCGAGGCTCAATGGCGAAAATCTCTGACGATCGAACTGATGGGGACCGATGTGCCGACCACCACGTGGAAGGGTGGTCTCGCTATCGCAATCGGAATTGTGATTGTCGCCATGATCGCGATTGCGCTCGGGCTCATCTCGAAACTGAGAGGTCGTGGCCGTCCGGAAACGGAAGAGCCGATTCCGGGATTCTTCGAGTCGATGACGACGCCGACCGACTGATCAGATCCGCCCGATCGCCGTCGCCGTCGAGACGCGCGGATCGGCTTCTCCTCGAATGTCGTCGTCGATCGTGATCGTCGACACCGGCCCCCACCCTGCCTCCCACGCCTCCGCCGACTCGACCACGTGACCCAACTGCGTGAGTCCCGCAATCGTGGACGCCGCGAACCGTGGCTCGTATCGAATGGTCGGAAGATCGCCGGATTCGGGGGTATCGATCGACCATCGCGGTAGCCGCTGTGCCTCGTTGGGGTCAGCCTCTGCCCACAGCTGATTGGCTGCCACTTGAGCGAGGATCTGCGGTTGCTGATCTCCTCCGCGGGTCCCGAGAACGAGGCGTGCTTGCGCACCTTCTGTCCACAGGGTTGGGGCGAGCGTGTGGAGGGGGCGCCGGCCGGGTGTCAGTTCGTTCGGATGCCCGGGACGAAGACTGAATCCGGCACCACGGTTGTGGAGCCACACACCGGTGGCCCCTGCTGAGATTCCGCTGCCGATACCCCAGAAATTCGACTGGATGAACGACACGACTGTGCCGTCGCTGTCGCGAGTCGTGAGATATGCGGTCCCTCCGGGAGCACCGGTTGGGATCGGCCACCTCCTGGCTCGGGATCGACTGATCGTGGAGGCACGTTCGGCAAGGCGTTCGGAATCGAGGAGTTGATCCGGCGACATGGGCGCCGTATCGGGGTCCGTGGTCGTGTCCGCCCGCTCCCACGCAACAGATCGGTACGACTCGATCAGTGCATGCTGGAATCCGGGATGGCCCGGATCGCGGGGCGGGTCGAGCATCTCGAAGATCCGCAACGTTGCGAGTGTGATCCACCCCTGGCTGTTGGGCGGCACCGTCCACGCAGTGAGTCCGAACAGGTCGGTCGATGCCGGGGTGACCCAATCGACCTGTCGTTGCTCGAGATCATCCGTGGAGATGACGCCATCCGTGGCCTCAACGATTCCCTTGCCCACCGGACCGAGGTAGAAGGCTGAGCGTCCACCGTCTGCGATCGCCTGGAGTGTTGCCGCCAGGGCCGGACGGTGAAGAGGTGTCCCCGTCCGTGGTGCCTCGCCGCCGGGGTAGAGCGCTGCAGCCGACGGCTGCGACCCGATGTGATCCTGCAAGCGTTCGAGGGAACTGGCGAGTTCGAGAGAGGTGGGGAAGCCTTCGTTCGCTCTGCTGATCGCAGGAGCGAGATCGTCGGTGAGCGTGAGGGCTGAGAAGCGTTCGATGAGCGCCTCCCATCCGTCCACACAGCCCGGGACGGTGACGGACCAGTGACTCCGAAGGGGGATTGTGGCCAGGCCCTGGTCGCGCAATCGGGCCGCTGAAGCGCCCGATCCTGCACGCCCGGAAGCGTTGAGAACGATCGGCTCTTCGTCTCCTGGGCGGTGAACGATGGCGAAGAGATCGCCGCCGGGTCCGCACGTGTCGGGTGCCACCACGGCGAGCATGGCATCGGCGGCGATTGCCCCGTCGACGGCTGTTCCGCCCTGTTCCATGATCTGAAGCGCGGCCTCTGACGCCAGGTGGTGTGGAGTCACTGCAACGGCTGCAGCCTTCGGAAGAGGACCCGTTGAGGCCGGTGAAGACGGATCTCGATTCGAGCCGATCACACGCCTATGCGTTCGATCCGCCGGTTCAAGGCGCCGAGAACGGCCTTGACTGTCGCCTCTCCGTCGTCGCCGGTCGAGAGTGCCGAGCCGACGGTGAGTTGCTCGCCGGTGCCTTCGGCACTGATCACGATCGCCACGATGACCCGCCGTGATCCGACGATGCTCACGCTGACGGCATCAAGGGCAATCGGAGGCACACCGTCGTAGGTGCGCTCGACAGCATCGATCGTTGCTTCGCCGATGAGTCGCAGTCGCGTCGACGCAACAGCCGGTCCGATCGCGGCACCCGTGCGGTCCTCGTCATCGAAGCGGAGCGTGACCTTGAGAGTCGTTCGCGTCCCGTTCGGCTCCTCACTCACCCCCACGAGTGCGGGCCTGTTGGACTTACCGCCGTTGAGATCCTCCGGGCTGATCTGGACAATCGATACGACCCGGCGGTCGATCGTGGCGCCGAACCGGGCCATGGCGAGAGACTGTATGTCGCGCACGACTTGTTTCGCCGGCTTGCCCGGTGCGGCGATGACGTGAACTTCCGATACCCGCGGGCCATCGGTGACGACGCGGGCCGCATCTACCGAGTCGAGGTGTGTGATGGACTCTTCGAGTTCTCGATGATTGAACGCCATGGGGGCGAGGGTAGCCCGAAGGCAACGGGGAGTGGTGTCTTCGAGAACGCGAAACGCTTGTCAGATGGCGCCGTAACCTTTAGCGTGGTGCTCCTCGCAGCAGCAATGCGGCGGGTGCCCTTGGGCGGGCCAGTCGATCGTATGTGCCGAGAGGCACTTGTTCTCCGGTGGGGCCGGGCGAGCACCTAGATAGTTCAAGGTTCCGGGCGTCCGAAAAGGCGACCGGGATTGGGTAGGGGAACCCGGGTTCACATCAACCTCAGCGAAGCGGAAATGCAATCCGTGAG
>Ga0209013_10003083_pt1 | contig 14939 bp, 20 predicted proteins | sample Cruoilmetagenom2_FD_187291 | JGI IMG/M metagenome (GOLD analysis project Ga0209013, IMG submission 187291) | Oil polluted marine microbial communities from Coal Oil Point, Santa Barbara, California, USA - Sample 2 (SPAdes) (version 2) | ecosystem: Environmental > Aquatic > Marine > Oil seeps ... | reverse complement strand
AGGTGGTGTTGCACTTGGGCTTACACAACAAGTAGGTGCACCGCTTCGTTTCATCGGTGCGGGTGAAAAGATGCCAGATCTTGAGCAGTTCATTTCAGACAGAATCGTAAGCCGTTTGATGGGTGCAGGTGATGTTGAATCTCTTGCAGAAAAAGCTGCTGCAGCCATTGATCCAAAAGAAGCGAAAAAAATGACCCAAAAGATCAAAAAAGGTCAGTTTAACTTCAATGACTTTTTGGCACAGATGGAACAGATGAAAAAACTTGGAAGTATGAAGTCTATCATGGGTATGATTCCTGGTATGGGTAATATGGCAAAACAGATAGGTGATATGGATTTAGAAAACTCTGATGAAATTAAACAGATCAAAGCTTTGGTTTCTTCTATGACACTTAAAGAGAGAGAAAATCCTGATTTACTGAACAATATGCGTAAAAGACGTCTGGCAGCAGGTGCTGGATTAGACCCTATGCATGTAAACCGTGTACTTAAACAGTTTAAAAATGCTGCAAAGATGGCAAAGAAGATGTCAGGTAAGGGCGGCATGAAACAAATGCAAGACATGATGGCACAGATGCAAGGTGGCGGCGGTTTCCCAGGTATGCCACGCTAAGATCTGATGGGCTTCTGTATGAAGCATATACAACTACTACCCTTATACGTGAGAGAACCATAGAGTTTAATAAAATCTTTATAAATTTTATGGTAAAATCGCGTTCCAAAAGAATTTATGAAGTGTTGATGAGTGTTTTAGTCATTAAAAAACAGTTGTCAGTACTTGTTACGAAAATGCATAGCTTTCCTCAAGATAAGCATTAAAACAAATGAAAAAACAAAAGGATACAATATGACAATGATCAGAATGACAAGAATGGGTAGAAAGAAAAAGCCATTTTATAGAATCGTAGTAACAGACAGCAGAAAAAGAAGAGATGGTGGTTGGATCGAAGCAATTGGTCACTATAACCCAGTAAGCGCAACTAAAGATCTTACTCTTGATGAAGAGAGATTGAACTACTGGTTAAGTGTTGGTGCACAAATGAGCCCAACAGTAAAAAGACTAGCAGGTAAAAAATAGTCTTAATGGTTAAAGAATTCTTGCTCTCATATACCAAGCTTTTGGTAAACAACCCTGAAGATATCTCCATAGAGATCACAGAGGTTGATGAGGGTTTCGATGAGATTACCATCTTCGCAAACAGTGAAGATATAGGTAAACTTATCGGTAAAGAAGGAAGAATGATCAATTCTATCAAAACAGTCATCTCCGGCTGTAAAGCAAAAGGCGGTAAACACTACCGCGTTAATGTAAAAGCTTCAGAGTAACAAATTTATGTCTAATGACGATTCTCTTATCGCTCAAATAGGGCGTACAATTGGACTTTGGGGTGATCTCAAATTTCATCTTCATACAGATTTTCCAGAACAGTTTAAAGTAGGTAATACTTATAAAAGTAACCGTGGCGATCTTACTATCGCAGATATCAATTTTACGCGTGGGACGATTCGTTTTACAGGGTATGAAAGTATTGATTCTGCAAAAAAGTTGACCAATACCAAACTTTTTGCCGATGAAACGCAAACAAGAGAAAATTGTGACTTGAAAGATGGGCAACACTTTTGGTTTGATGTTATCGGATGTACAGTAAAACAAGGTGATGAAATATTGGGGGAAGTAACAGATATCCAACGTATGGCAGATACTGACTATCTCGTGATCAAAACAGATGATGCATTGGTAAACGCCGATCTTTCTAAAGGTTTTTTACTTCCGTATATCAATCGTTATGTACTGACTGTAGATACAAAAGAAAAAATCGTTTACACGAAAGATGCTAAAGACATATTAGAGGCAAGTTAAGTTTATGCGTTTCTCTTTCGTCACACTTTTCCCCAATCTTATCAAAGGGTACTTTTCTGAGAGTATCTTAAAACGTGCCATCGAAGATGAAAAAATCTCTATAGACTTTTATAATCCACGTGATTTCACTACAGATAAACACAACCGTGTCGATGCACCGATGATAGGTGGAGGAGCAGGTATGCTTATGACTCCACAGCCTCTGATGGATACACTTCATAGAGTAAGAGAGACATCTGAAAAAGCGCATGTAGTATTTCTTTCTCCTGTAGCTAAACCATTTACACAAAATGATGCAAAACGTTTAGCCCAAAAAGAGCATATTGTGTTTGTAAGCGGACGTTACGAAGGGATAGATGAGAGGGTCATAGAAGCTCAGGCAGATGAACTTTTTTCTATAGGAGATTTCATTTTAACCGGTGGAGAACTGGCAAGTATGGTGGTTTGTGATGCGATTAGTCGTAATGTTGAAGCGGTATTGGGCAACAGTGATTCTTTAAGTATAGAGAGTTTTGAAGAATCACTTTTAGAAGCCCCTTCTTTTACGAAACCTAAAAATTATGAAAACAATGAAGTAGTTTCAGAATTTCTAAAGGGTAATCATAGTAAAATCACGGACTTAAAAAGAGGGCTGGCTTTGTGTAAAACAAAGTATTTTCGGCCAGACTTATACAAAAAAGGTATAACACATGAGAAATAAATACATTGAAAGCTTCGAGCAATCACAAGTTGAAAACAGAAACGTACCAACATTCAGAGCAGGTGACACAGTAAGAGTAGCCGTAAGAATTAAAGAAGGTGCTAAAACAAGAGTACAAAACTATGAAGGTCTTTGTATCGCGATCAGAGGTCAAGGTACAGGTAGAACATTCATGGTAAGAAAAATGGGTGCTAACTCTGTTGGTGTTGAAAGAATTTTCCCACTTTACTCAGACTCTATCGAAAGTATTGAAGTACTTAGAAAAGGTAGAATTAGAAGAGCTAAATTGTTCTATCTTAGAGAGCTTAAAGGTAAAGCAGCAAGAATCAAAGAACTCCGTAGAAAATAGTTCTTTCGTTCTATTTTACTTCATCTTTGAAGGGGCAGCTCAGTCACTTACTGACGTAAGCTCCTTCACAACCCCTCCAAATCTAAAGCAAACTAAACCAAAATAATCTTTTTTCTTTATCTTAATTATTTTCTAATTAAATCGCTATAATATTTTAAAATTTATTTAGGGATACTCCATAATGTTAACAGTCATAAAACACAGACTACTTTCACTTTTACAACTCCTACTTGTTATCACTTATATTATCTTTGAAGAGTTGATATGGGAGGGGATAGCAAAGCCTATTTATGAAGCCATTCATGCACTTAAAATTCTTCAGAAGGTAGAAGCAAAGTTAGAGAGTGTGAACCCTTCTGTGATTCTTTTTATTTTTGTGGTTTTACTTACTATCGTGGAGGCATTTGGTATTTATGCCGGGATGTTATTTGTCAGTGGACAGGCTCTTTTGGGTTTAGCGCTTTATATCTCTAAAATACCTATAGCAGCATTTACTTTTTGGCTCTTTAGGGTGACAGAAGATAAGCTTATGCAGTTTGGATGGTTTAAATGGCTGTATGACTGGATCATGAAAGCGATTGACTGGCTCAAGGCATGTGAAATGTATAAGAAGACGATGGAACGTTTGGTGCAGATCAAAATGAGTCTAAAAGCTTTAAAAGAAAAATACTTTGCAGGTGAAAGTCCCTTTATAGAAAAAATGAAACAGCTTTACAAGACAGTCAAAGTATCACTTAGAAAATAGATTTACAGATGAAAAAACGACTTCTTTTATGGATAGTACTTCTACTTCTTGTTAGTATTATGATCGTATTCAGCAACGAGGAGAGTCGTGCTTTTGTAGTAGCATTATTTTTTAGAATAGTGTTTTTTATAAAGAAAAATCTTTTTGCACTTTTGGCTGCATTTTTTCTTGTGAAGGGAAAGTTCATTTTGAAACTTTTCCTTAAAAAGCTTCTACTTCTTTCTGCTACAGGTTTGGGAAAACGTTATGTGGTTGAAAAGGTGGTGATGGGAAATGTTAAAACACATTTTTTAGACCATCTCTCAAATGATATAAGAAGAGTGGTACAACATGCAAAAAAGAACTTTAAAAACTTTCCTTTAGTCAAAAAAATCATGACTGTTTTTGCTTTTCTTGGTTCATTGGGGTTCATTGGCAAGTTTATGGGCGGGATGCTTGCGGTAAAAGTTTTTGTTGCAAAAGTATGGAGTTTTTTACTGGCAATCTTTCTCAAAGTTGGTACAGCGGTCATCTATTTCTTTACGGATTATTTATGGGGAAGTTGGCTTGCCCCTATTGTCGAGGTCATTATCTTTACGTGGCTACTAACATGGATGGAAAAGGTGCCATTTTTGGCTAAAGGGTTACGCAAGATATATGCATTTTTTGTATTTCTGTTTGGTTGGATGGAATATTATGTGGAAAAGGTATTTCATATACCGGTGAAAAGCTTTTTACAGTGGCTGGTTAAAAAGATACAAAAGAGTATCTATCACTTCATAGGGTATGAACGGGTCTCATTATGGAAAAGAGTAAAGCAAAACAGAACACTCAACCCAAGCATGCATACGAGACTTATAGATAAGCGTAAAAAGAGAATGCAAGAAAAGAAGGAACGTACTTATTTTTCTCCGCGAGAAATAGTATTGCAAAAGAGAAAGAGCCAAAAGTAGTCATTATTTGTGACCACTGTCTCCAGTTCTTGTTACAAGTTCATTCATTTTCTCTCCACCTATGTGATAGGCTTCACCAAATCCAAAGGTTGCTTCACCGTAAATAGGCTTGAGTGCATAAAGATTAAAGTCTTTCATTCCCATAAGCATCGTAACCATATTGGCGTCAAATTTATCTTGAAAATTTTCCATAACAGTGTTAAATGTCTCATCATCTCTAGAGACAAAAGTCACATCGCATTGCAGTGAGATACGTTTTCTGGCAAAGATGTTTTCACTCTTGCTCTCATCTTCTATAAATAATGCCGAAGCCTGGGGTGTAGTTTGTATGTTTTTTGCATGTGTGGCAATGTTTGAGATGAAGATATACACTTGCTCATCATCATAGTAAAAAGGTGCGTAAGAGGAGAAAGGGTAGCCATTACTGCCTTGTGTTCCTAGAACAACACTCTGATATTCTGCCAATAGTTCACTAAGTTTTTGCATGTGGGTTACTCTCTATTTTTCATCGCTTGTTGGGCTTCACGGTTGAGTGTTTTTGCTTTCAGGTCTGCACGTTTGTCATGGAGTTTTTTACCTTTAGCGATAGCGATGCTTACCTTGGCTAAATTACGTTCATTAAAGTAAATCATAAGAGGTACGATGGTCAGTCCATCTTTGTGGACTTTGACATAAAGTTTTTCCAGCTGTTTCTTATGTAAGAGCAGTTTTCTCGGTGTACGTGTATCTGGACTATAATGTTTGTGAGCAGTTTCCAAGTATGCTATATGTGCATTCATAAGATGTAGTTCACCTTGAATGAAACGGCAAAAAGCATCCGCCAGATTGGCACGTTTGGCACGAAGTGCTTTGACTTCAGCACCAGAAAGTACAATACCCGCTTCAAATTTTTCAAGTATCTCATAATCGTGTCTGGCTTTTTTGTTCTGTGCTACGATATTGATCGCCAAATCGGTCCTTTTATCTATATTTTGTAGAATTATATCATATAATTCACCATGGATAATACGGAAATAAACCCTTTGGAAATACTCTATCAGGATGAGTATCTTGTGGCTATCAATAAACCATCCGGTTTACTTGTACATAAATCACCTATAGACAAACATGAAACGCAGTTCGCATTGCAAATGCTACGTGATCAGATAGGGCAATATGTTTATCCTATACATCGCTTAGACAAACCGACTTCAGGGGTATTGCTTTTTGCATTAAGTGCCGAAATGGCTCAGACGATGTCTCTTCTTTTTCGTTCATCCGAAGTACATAAAGAGTACATTGCTATCGTACGTGGGTTTACCGAAGATGCATCACTGATAGACTACCCGCTCAAACAGATGTTAGATACCAAAAAACAAAAGCAACAAGGTATTACCAAAGAGATACAAGAGGCACAAACAGGGTATGAACGTTTGGCTACAGTGGAATTGCCCTTTCCTGTAAGCCGTTACCCCGTGGCACGCTATTCACTGGTAAAACTTTTCCCAAAGACCGGGAGGAAACATCAGCTCAGACGCCATATGAAACATATATTCCATCCCATCGTAGGCGATACCAAACACGGGAGAGGAGAACACAACAATTTGTTCCGTGAGAAGTTTGAATGCCACAGATTACTGTTACATTCTGACCGTGTAAAGTTTGTACACCCCTTGAGCCATAAAGACGTGGTGATCAATGCACCTATAGATGATATGTTTAAAGGACTCTTTAAAACGTTTAATTGGGATATTGATGGTATGATGTCATATGACAAATGATGAACATAAAAATAACCCTTTACACGGCATTAAACTAAAACAGATACTTGAAGAGTTACAGGAACAGTACGGCTGGGAACTGTTGGGACAGTTTGTAAACATAAGATGTTTTAATTATGATCCCAGCATCAATTCATGTCTAAAATTTTTAAGAAAAACACCCTGGGCAAGAGATAAAGTTGAAGACTTGTATTTGATGATGATTAAAAAGAAAAACGAGGAGAAGTCCTAAGACTTCTTATTTGGAAAATAAGAGAATTTTAATACTCTTTTAACGCGTCATTTATCTGTATATATGCCATAACAGGAGTGGTTTCAAAATACGGTATATTGTACTTCTTTGCAAAATCTTTTGTCATTTTTTGTACTTTAAGAAGATTAAAACGTGGTGCTTTAGGGAAGAGGTGATGCTCTATCTGTGTATTAAGCCCACCATAGAACCAATGTACTAAAAAACCGCCTTTTAAAGAACGGCTTCCTCTCATCTGCAGTTCCATCCAAGAGAAATTCTTGGCTTCCTCTTCATGGAATGTTTCACATCCCAAGTGGTTAGTAATGAAACCAAAAGCAAGCCATGGGGAGAGTACAAAGTTGAGTGTAAGCGCTACGATGAGTGTATCTAGTGCACCTATCTGGTAGATCAGGGTTCCCCAAATGAGTGGCCAGTGAAGTAGCATAAGTGCAAACTCACCCCAAAGTTTTCTTTTAATGACAAATTTGTATGACTGTTTAATGAATGCAGGAAACATAAAGAACATTGCTCCCCAGAAGATGAGGTATTTATGCTTTTTGATGAAAGGTCTGCTGCCTTTTTTTTCTGTAAATGCACCATCGAGTGCACGGATATCTTCATCTTTCTCTACGATATTACAGTAAGTATGGTGATTGACATTGTGTTTGTAGTCCCACCATGAAGAGGAGTTAGAGAGGATAAACGCTGAAAAAGGGTAGCTTAGTTTTTTTGAAAGAGATTTATTTTTAAAATACTGGGTATGTAAAATATCATGTGAAACAAACACGGAACGCGTAAAGAGTAGGGTCATAAATAGCCCTAAAAGTACAGGATTCCACAGAGGAGCAGTAGCAAGTGTAGCTACGATAGAAATAAGTATAGCTATCATCTCAATGGAACCACGAACAGGTACGCGTTCAAGCAGGCCAGCTTTACGTACTTGGGCTTTGAGTTCATCAAAAATATCTGGGTATGGAGTTGTCATCATTGTCTCTTTGTTTTTAAAATGGAAATTATTATAACGGTTAAAGGTTAATATAATCTGTGTTTTATCTTAAAAAACGTACTCCCACTCCCCGAAAAGAACCATCCCTCTTTGCCAACTTCTTTTAGCTCTGGATAGGCGATGAGTGAAGCGTTGTAGAGGTCGTTAAGTATAACAGGGTCTGCAATGAGTTCCAGCAAAGTTTTTGAATCCAGTTTTTCCCATCCTATGAAAGAGCACAGGGTAATGTTGTCTAGAAGATGCTCTTTAAATGTTTTATAGACTACAGCAGTGTCACAGCCTATGTCAGGAGTGTAGAGTTCTAAAGAGAGTGGCTCCTCTTCAAAAGGTTCGACTATCTCACCAAAACCACTTACATTTGCGGAAGGGTAATTGTAGATGAAAAAGGGTAGGTCAGCACCTATAGTGCTGCCTAACTTTGCCAGCTCTTCTGTACTTATCATAAGGTTACAGACTTCTTTTACCAAACGCATAAAAGCAGCAGCATCAGAACTTCCTCCGCCTAAACCTGCCTGACTTGGTATGCGTTTGGTGACAACCACTTTATGTTTGTAGAAGAAGTTGAGTATGTCCAAGTCGCCGGTATAGTCGTTAAGTGCCTTGTAGGCTTTATAGATGGTGTTTGACTCAAGTGGGACATCATCACACCCTTCTATGGTAAAAGTATCACATTCACAGGCTTCAAAGGTGATGGTATCATACAGATCTTCTACTCTCATAAATCTCGAGAGCAGCGTATGATATCCGTCTTGATGACCAGTGATCTTTAAAAAGATATTTACTTTGGCATGGGCTCTGATACTGTACCCTGAATCACTTTTTTCTATATATGATTTTCTTCTATTCGTACTATTGGACTTATTGTCATTTTTAATATCTTCATTTCTTTTATTTATCCATGTAGAAAGACTATCGATATCCCAGTATCCACTTTCATCACCACCTTCAAAACCGCCCATATAACTGAATCCTTTTCATAGAAATTGGATGAGTATTATACTATAAAAAAGGATTGGCAGTAAAACCTAACTATCAAATGTGCATTAAAGGAGCCTGCACACCTTTATTTTCTTTCAATTTATTCATTTTTCTAATCGGTCCTGTATTTCTATAAATAAATAGAACGCCTATAAATGATAAAAAAATCAATCCAAGCCATTCAACTGTGAAAACTGATACATTAGTTTCAGGAGGTTGAACCAATACGTTAGTCACAGCAATAAAAGTTATATTTCCTAAAAAAATGCCTAATATATATCTCATTTTAACCACGTCTTTCTTATTTTAAATCTATGTATCAAGTGATACATAATAAGCGATAAGGTAATGATTTAAAAAAATAGTATACCCATCACACCAAAATGAAAAAATGTATTTATTATGTAAATACATATCAATAATTTAAAAATTTGGAAAAAGATATATCTGGAGATATTTGGTAACTAGGCTGTCTACGAGAGACCCTTGGCTTTCCGTCCTCACCTCACGGTGAGTTTGGCTTTTTCAAACATAAATTATAATTTTATGATATCACTTTTATGCTTATTTTGGAATAATAACTTAAATTACAAAAACAAAAGAGGAAGAGCTAAAAAGAAGAGTTAGTTTCCTCAAACTTTGGAATACGGTTAAATCTATATTTAACTTCTTCTTCCAGTATTTCGATAATAGAAAAAAAGTTTGAAGTCTCTATGAGATAGACACCATCCTCTTTTGTTTCAAAATATTCTACAGAGAGTTTTTTACCCAGTTCCATATACTCTTCTTCACCGGTATACACATTGGAAGGAAGGGCTAAATGGGTAAATGGATCTAGGGCTTTTTCCTCATCGAAGTAGAATTGCCCTTCATGGATTCGGTGTAAGCTTGAGAGTGTACCATCTACTCCCAATTTGTCTGCAACAAGAGCCCCTAGACTTCGTATGTATGTACCTTCACTTACTTTGGCTTCAAAATGTATAAAAGGATGGTTATAGTTCAGTAGTTTGATGTCATAGATAGTGGAGGTGATGGTTTTAAGTTCTACTTCCAAACCTTCTCGTGCGAGTTCGTAAGCTCGTTTACCATTGATCTTTTTAGCACAAAATTTTGGTGGGTAATAGCTGAGTTCCCCCTTGAGAGAGAGTAAAGTTTCCTCTACTTCTTGTTCAGTGAAGGTTGGTACCTCTTTAATGCTGTCTATCTTCTCTATATCAAGGCTTGGAGAGTTTGCCCCTAGCCATAGTGTAGCTTTGTAGCTTTTAGGCGTTTTGTTGAGATATTGGAATAGTTTTGTATATTGTCCTGTAGCAACGATGAGACATCCTGTTGCAAACGGGTCAAGCGTACCGGAAAACCCTACTTTCTTTGTCCCGTATTTACGTTTGACATAACCCATATATCCGTTAGAAGAACGGAAGATAGGTTTATTGACTACAAATAATCTATTCACGGGCTTTCTTTATATCGATTGTACAAATGAACTTAAAATCTCTTTCTTGTTCCCACCAAAGTTAATAAGAAGTTTGTACTCTTTACCAGATTTGTTCGCAGCTTGTACACGTCCGATACCAAAGATCTTATGTTTAACCAGGTCTCCTTTTTTGAAAGCAGAACTTTTAGTGATCTTGAGACTGGTATCCTGGATGAGTCCGGCTTCACCTAAGAAACGGCTCTTGTCTATCATTTTACGGCGCCCTTTGTAAAAACGACTGTCAACATAACAAAGTGTAAGATCTGACTTCGCTCTGGTGATCGCTACATAGCCTAGACGACGCTCTTCTTCCATATTAGAGCCTTCGCCCAGTAGAGGAAAGAACTCTTCTTCAAGTCCTATGACAAAAAGGTGTTCAAACTCCAATCCTTTAGCCGCATGGATACTCATGATGGTGATGGTGTCTTCTTCAACCTGGTCTTGGTCACTTTGCAGTGAGATGTCATTGAGAAACTCATCAAGAGTAAGGTCAGGATTTTTGATCACGGCATCTCTAAAATACCCATAAAACTCATCGATATTCAAGATACGGTCAAAGCCATCAACCATACCGGCATAATGGTCTTTGAGTTTGATACGCTCTTCAAAGAGAGTTATAAAGTTGCCAAGTTCATTTTCTAAGGCTTCTTGTAAAAATTTGATATCTTCGACAAGTTTACCCAAAGCAGTGGCTACTTTTTTACTAATGACAGTAGGGAGTTCACCTTGGACTGATTTATCTATATATTCATAGAGTGATATTTGGGCATCAAAAGCAGCTTTTTGCAGCTTTTCTATGGATGCTTTTCCTATACCTCTTTTAGGTTTATTGATAATACGTATGAGAGAAAAGTCATCATGTGGATTGGAAAGAACCCTTAAGTAAGAGATGAGGTCTTTGATCTCTGCACGTTCATAAAAACGCATACCTCCGATGAGTTTGAAACCTACACCTGCTTTGGTAAAGCCTTCTTCGAGTGAACGTGAAAGTGCATTGATACGGTAAAGTACGGCTATCTCATCTGGGTCCGTGCCCTCATCAAGCAGTTTTTGTACTTCATGTGCGATGGCTTTGGCTTCCATAGATTCATCGAGTGAGTGAAGGAGTTTGACCTCTTGACCCGATCCTTTATGGGAAGTAAGCTTTTTCCCCAGACGTGTTGAATTGTGTTCTATGAGTGTATTGGCAGCTTTGAGTATGGGCTCAGTGGAACGGTAATTTGTTTCAAGCTTCACGGTTTTACATGTTTCAAAGTTGTTTGCAAACTCTAAGATATTACGAATGTTCGCACCTCTCCATCCGTAAATACTCTGATCATCATCACCTACAACACAGAGATTGTTATGTTCAGAGGAAAGCAGTTCAAGAAGTTGGAACTGTAGTTCATTGGTATCTTGGTACTCATCGACCATGATGTATTGGTAACGTTTACTTGTCTCTTCTCTCAGCGCATCATTTTCACTGAGTATTTTGTAGGTGAGCATGAGGAGGTCATCAAAGTCTACCAGATTGTTCTCTTCAATATTCGCCTGGTATTTTACATAAATATTGGCTATTTGTTTGTAGTCAGGTAGCTCAGCTTTTTCTAAAACAAGTTCAGGTGAGAGGAGTGAGTTTTTGTATTTTGAAATCTCAGAAGCGATAAATGAGATATTGAGATCTATTTTTAACTCTTTGGCTATGGAACGTAAAAGTCGTTTTTTATCGTCACTGTCTATGATGACAAAAGCATTACTTCTACCCAGTTTTTCGATATGAAATTTTAAAAAGAGTAAGCCAAATTTGTGAAAGGTACATAAAAGTGGAGGGTAAGAGACTTTTGCAGGCATAAGTTTAAGGGCACGATCCCGCATTTCCGCAGCAGCTTTATTGGTAAAAGTAAGTGTTAAAGTGTTTGCCGGGTCTATACCTACTTCACCTACAAGGTAAGCGAGTCTGGTAGTCAATGTTTTGGTTTTACCACTCCCCGCACCAGCAAGGATAAGCATCGCACCATCAATATGTTCGACGGCTTCCCGCTGTGATGGGTTTAGTGCATTTAAAATTGTTTCCATAACGTAATTGTGCTCCTATATAGTATTAATTATACCTTTTAATTGATTAGAAGTGCCATAAAGGGAAAATTTAGATTTTTTATACAAAATAAAATTATTCTAATAAGAATAACTTATGTTAAATTAAGTATAATCAGATATAATGACTTTATTAACTTATATATTTATATATTTAAGAATTAGTTTAGAATAAGGACATAATTAAATGTTAAAAGATTTTGTAAAATTAGAAACATTTTTAACTGTAGCACGTGAAAGAAGTTTTTCGAAAGCATCTGCAAAGTTAGGAATTTCACAACCGGCTGTAACACAACAGATTAAGTTTATTGAAAAATACCTGGCATGTAAGGTTATTGAGCGTAAAAAGAACGGTATTAAATTAACCAATGAGGGTGAAGAACTCTATAAGATAGCAACAAGACTTGAAAAAGAGATACACTCTTCAGAGCATGATATACTGAAAATCATCAATAAAGAGATCACATTTAGATTAGGTGCGTCATTTACTATAGGTTCGTACATTATCCCTGGTCAATGTCTTAATACGATTGGTGAAGCGATCAACAACAGTGTTAATTTAGATATAGACCTAAGTGACAACATTGTACAAAAACTTAAAGATAGAAAGTTAGATGTTGGTCTTATTGAATCACCTATTATAGACAATGATCTTATCTATAGAGAATGGTTGGAAGATGAGCTTGTAGTTGTGAGTAATGTACCTATAGCTAAAACATTGAAAACAGAAGAGTTATATGATTTTGATTGGATCTGTAGAGATGAAGGTTCTCATACAAGAAGAGTTGTCCAAGAAGTGTTTGATGAACTGGGTGTTTCTTGTAAAAGCTTTAATGTACTTTCTGAAGTAAGTAACACTACTAGCGTACTTCAAACACTTAAGAAGAGTGATAGAAACCCGGATAAACCAGTGGTATCTATCTTGTCAAAATATGCTATTATGGATGAAGTTGCCAATGGTGAGCTTTATGAAGCAAGACTCAGAGGGTATACAATGACACGTAAATTCTTCATTGTGTATTCTAAAGAGAATAAACATAATGCATATGTAGATAATGTGGTAAATTACATCTTAGCGGGTCGCTGCTAAGAGTAGACTCTATTTTTTATTCTTGAGGAGTTTCTTATTCTCAGGATTATTTAAAAGTGCTTCCATAGAAGATTTTTTGGATGCACTTGCTTCTTTTTTCTTTTCACTCTCTATCACCGGATTTGCAAGATTAATGACGATAGGATTATCCCCTACAAAGAGTTGTTTGATAGCAAGCAGTGGTACCGATACCGTTGATCCAAAATTATCACTTCCAAAACCCGCTTCAAAAGAGAAATATTCTTCATTTAACTGAGCACTTTCAAAGGTAAAACCACTCAATATAAAGAGGACTGTATCTTCAAATGAGTCTTTGATATCCGCAGGCAGTTCGGGAGTAAATGTGATATATTTGACCTCACATGCCAGTGCAAATTCTTGATTTTTGTCAAATAAATATTTAATGGTTTCCAAGATATGTGACTGGATGAGTGTACGATATTCAGGCGTTTGTAAAAGGTTAATGGTCATTATGCACCCTTAATGATATTTTGTATGGTATCTATATTTAGAATTTTAAATCCTATCATAGCATTCATTAAAGCTACTTGTGAGTAGTTTTGGATATCTTCTTTTTTGATCTCTTTTGGTTGCAGAAATCCCTCATCGATAAGTTTGGCTCTCATGGTACCTTCAAGCAGAGGTTTTGCAGGTGTCAGCCACTGTTTTCCATCCAAAAAAGCAATATTTGATATGGTAGTATCGGTCAGATAACCATTTTTTTCTATGATCACTTCATCCACATCTTTGTTGGATTCAAGCAAGGCATTTAAAGCATCTCTATTGGCATATTTTAAACTGTATTCAATGTCTGAGGAGACGATTTTCAATCTCTGTATCTCTTTTGGAGTGTAGGGTATATACTCTATAGAGTGTAAGACTTCTCCATAGAGGATACGGCAACGGTATAATCCTGTTTTAGGTGCATCTATAAGGGAGGATAGATCCAGTATATTGCTACTTTGAAAAAGTGCCTGACGGCTTTTGGTACATCGATGCTGATGGTAGCTGAGGTTGTGTATTTCTCCATCTTCTATCTTGATCGTTTCAAGTAGAAGAGGTGCTGATGACTGTTCCTGTGACATTAAGTGTCAAAGAGTTCCGTAGAGAGATAACGTTCAGCCGTATCGCAGAGTATCGTTACGATGGTTTTACCTTTGTTTTCCGGTCTGCTTGCTATGGTATATGCCGCATCCAGGTTTGCACCTGCCGAAATACCAATAAGCAAGCCTTCTTCTCTGGCAATTTTTTGTGCCATGGCAAAAGAGGCTTCATTGCTCACTGCAAGGACTTCATCATAAATTTCTGTGTTGAGTATCTCAGGTACAAATCCTGCACCAATACCCTGGATTTTATGCGGTCCTGCTTTTCCGCCTTCCAAGACAGGAGAATCAGAAGGTTCAACTGCAATGATCAGAAGTGAAGGTATATTTTCTTTCAGTACTTCTCCTGTACCGGTCAGTGTACCACCTGTACCTACTGCAGCTACAAAAATGTCTACATCATCACCTGTCTCTTTCAGTATCTCAGGGGCTGTTGTTTTACGGTGAATGTCTGGGTTGTTCAGATTGTTAAATTGTTGGAGTACTTTTGCATTGTCCAGTTCTTTTTCTAATGCAGATGCTTTGGTGATAGCATCACCCATACCTTCCGATGCAGGAGTAAGGACGAGCTCTGCACCTAAGTGCATAAGAATTTTACGACGTTCTATACTCATAGACTCAGGCATCGTTAAAATA
>Ga0209013_10003082_pt1 | contig 14946 bp, 13 predicted proteins | sample Cruoilmetagenom2_FD_187291 | JGI IMG/M metagenome (GOLD analysis project Ga0209013, IMG submission 187291) | Oil polluted marine microbial communities from Coal Oil Point, Santa Barbara, California, USA - Sample 2 (SPAdes) (version 2) | ecosystem: Environmental > Aquatic > Marine > Oil seeps ... | reverse complement strand
CCGATGTGCGTGTCATCGGTCTCGTGCCGGGCCAGATCGTGACCGAACATCTGATCGAAGATCTCGCTGCGCAGGATGGACAGCTCGTGGCCGATCCGGGGGCCGGTCTCGCCAAGCTGGCGGTGATCGAGAGGCACCTGGGGACGGGCAATGTCGGCCTCGGCTTTCTGCGCGGCCTCGGTCCCTTGAAGGGGGCTCTCGCCTGCACCATTGCTCACGACCACCACAATCTGATTGTGGCCGGCTCCGACGACGCGTCGATGCGGACCGCGATTTCCGAGGTGGTGCGGCTCGGCGGCGGTGCTGTCGTCGCGCGTGCGGGCGAGGTCCTTGCGGGCCTCCCGCTGCCCTACGCGGGCCTGATCTCCGACCGTCCGCTGGCCGAAGTCCGGGGGCAGCTCGACGAGCTGGCTGCGGCCGCGCGCCGCTGCGGGTGTGATCACCCGGACCCGGTGATGGCGCTGTCGTTTGTTGCTCTTGAGGTGATCCCATCGCTCAAGCTCACCGATCTTGGCCTGGTGGACGTTGAGCGCTTCCAGCTGGTGCCGCTCGCGGTATAAGATCGTGGAGAAATATATGCCTCGTCTGACATCGTATGAGGGAATGAACGCCCTGGTGACTGGAGCATCCAGCGGCATTGGCCGTCTGCTCGCCCTGCGCATGGCCGCGGCCGGCGCGCGGGTCGCGTTGGTCGCCCGCCGAAAACGCGAGCTCGAGGAGCTGGCCGACGAGATCCGGGTCAGCGGTGGCGAGGCGACGGCTCTGGTGTGCGACATCGGCGATCGAGAGCAGGCGTTGGGCACCGCGAGGCGGGCCGTCGATTCGCTGGGTTCAATCGACGTGCTGGTCAACAACGCGGGCTATGGCCACCACCGCCGTTTTCTCGATTGGGGCCTCGAGGACATGGAACGGGTGATGCGGGTCAACTTCCTGGGCAGCCTCTACTTCACCAAGGCTCTGCTGCCGGCGATGGTCGAACGTGGCAGCGGATGGCTGGTTTTCATCGCCTCGGCGGCGGGGCGCATCGCGCCCGCAGACGAGACAGCCTATGCCGCCTCCAAACATGCCATGGTTGGGCTCGCGGGGTCGCTGTCGCTGGAGGTGGAGGACGCGGGGGTGCACGTCCTCACCGTCTGCCCGGGCGCCATCCGCACGCCGTTCTTCGACGACGAGGCACTGGCGCGGCTGCCGGCGGTGGCGCGGCGGCAGATGGCCGAGCCCGAGGACCTGGTGGAGGCGATCATCGAAGCGTTGGCTCGAGGCAAGCGCGAGCTGACCTTTCCGCGCTGGATTGCATCGGGCTATGTCGCCCAGGCGCTGGCGCCGTCGTTCTTCCGAGGTCAACTGAAGAAGCACACCGTCAAGGATGATTAGGGGCGCCTCGTTGACTCGAGCCCATCTGTCGCCGCTCCGCGGCTTTGGTTCTTTTTCCCTACCGCGATCTTGGGGTTCACGTCCGAGGCTCAATATCTGCCACGCCTCCGGCGCTCCCGAAGGGGACCCGTTGCTGCTGCGCGAATCCCTCTCGCGCCATTATCCTCAGTTTCGGCACTCAGAGACTCGATCTAACGTTGAGAGCCGCGGAGCGGCGAAAGTTAATAGCCTGGGGCGTGAGCCGCGGCCATTTGCTCGATCCTGGCGGATTCAGGAGGAGTCGGGTGCCGAGCTGTAGACTCGGCCGCGCCAGGCGGATCGTACGCCCCGGTAGTACCGCCATGCGGAGTTCACGGTCATGGCCAGATAGAGGGTGCCGGTGAAGGGCAAGGTGAGGGCCCACAGCGGGGACAGACCGTAAAAACGCAGGGTCGGCAGGTAGGTGGCGATCATGGCGGCGAGGGCCGTCAGCGAGGCGATGCGCGCCACCGAATCGCCCGCCACCAGCCCCAGCACCGGCAGCCAGAAGGCCCACGACAATACGGCCACACAAGCGGCCAGGAGCAGCAGCGAGTAGCGGAGCTGGGTGTAGGCGGTGCGCGCCACCATCTCCCAGATTTTGGCGAGTCCATCGTACCGCCGGTGGCTAATGGCCGAGTGGCTGAGGCCGGTCCAGATGCGGTGGCCAGCCGCCTTCACTTTGGCGGCCAGGGCGCAGTCGTCGATGAGCTCGTCTTTGAGGGAATTGAAGGCGCCGATCTCGCGCAGGATGTTGGTTTCAATCAAAACGCAGCCGCCGGCGCCTGCCGCAACCCACCGAAATGAAGAGTTGGAGAGATGAAAGGGGTAAAGCAGCTTGAAGAAGTAAACAAAGGCTGGCAGCAAGAGCTTCTCCCAGAATCCGCGGGTCTCGAGGGTCGCCATGAGCGACACCAATTGCAGGTCTTTTGTCCTCCTTTGCTCGAGCATCGCGGCGATGACCCCAGGGCCGAGTTCGATGTCGGCATCAAGCAGCAGCGTGAGCGGGGTCGCTACCTCGGCAAGACCCTGGTCGAGGGCCCACAGCTTGCCGGTCCAGCCGTCCACCATCGGTCGCCCGGGGATGACGCGCAGCCTGGAAAGACCCACCGCCAGCGCGACCTCGGCGGTGCCGTCATCCGAGCGGTCATCCACCACCAACACCTGGAGTTCGGGCACCTGCGCTTTCAAGGCCCCCAGCGTTCGGGCAATCTGTCGGGCCTCGTTGCGGGCGGGGATCAGGACGGTGATATCGCGGGATTCAGGTGGTGGTGAGCAACCGTTGCCTTCGAGCCGTTCGCGGGTTGACCATGGCCGCCAGGGGAGGAGCAGGACAATAAGCCAGAGAACGGCTCCCGGAATACACGCCAGCAGTAAGAAAGCACTCATTCAGACTCGATCAACCCGCCTGCTTGACCGGCAGCATGTTCTTTTCCCGGTGATCGTCCAGATATTGGAGAGGCGGGTCCGGGACCATGGGTTTGTCTGTGTCGGGCCCGCGGAGCGCCACTTTGAGTGCCTTGATGGGATGGGCAACTGTGTCGGCCACGGCCGTTCCCTCATACCCGCAGTGGGCCATGCAGTTGTCGCACTTGGGGTTGCGGCCGGCGCCGTAGTGATCCCAGGGGGTCTCGTCCATCAGCTGCTGGAAGGTTTCGGCATAGCCTTCATCCACCAGCAGGTAGCAGGGCTTCTGCCACCCAAAGATGCTGTAGGTCGGGTTCGACCAGGGGGTGCACTGATAGCTCTGATTACCGGCGAGGAAATCGAGGAACAGTGACGATTGATTAAATCGCCACCTTGCCTTCCGCGTCGCGCCGCGCTCGAAAATGTCCCGGAAGAGTTCCTTACTCTCGCGACGGTTCATGAAGACGTCCTGGCGGGGTGTGCGGCTGTAGCTGTATCCGGGTGAGATAGTGATCCCCTCGACTCCCATTTCCATGACATCGTCGAAGAATTCTGCGACCTCGTAGGGGTTTTCGCCGTAAAAGAGCGTGCAATTGATGGTGACCCGAAAACCGCGGTCGAGGGCCAGCTTGATAGCCGATACCGCTCGGTCATAGACGCCCTCCTGGCACACCGAAGCGTCGTGGCGCTCGCGGTTGCCGTCGAGGTGGACGGAGAAGGTGAGATAGGGGGACGGCTCGTAGTCGTCGATTTTGCGCGCCAGCAAGAGGGCGTTGGTGCACAAGTAAACGAACTTCCTGCGCGCAACGATGCCTCTGACGATCTCCGGCATTTCGTTGTGGATGAGGGGCTCGCCACCGGGGATCGAGACTACCGGGGCGCCACATTCGTCGACCGCGCACAACGCGTCGTCGACGCTCACGCGCTTTCTGAGGATCTCGTCCGGGTGATCGATCTTGCCGCAGCCGGCACAGGCCAGATTGCACTGGAAGAGCGGCTCGAGCATCAGCACCAGTGGGTAACGCTCGCGACGCAAGAGGCGCTGCTTGAGCAGGTAGCCGCCGACGCGGAGCTGTTGAATCAGTGGAATGCCCATTATTCTCCCGTTGACAGACCCAGTATCTTTGGAAACGCGGTCCGGACGCGTGGCCATTCCATTGCCAACCAGGGCGTGAAGACCTCGGGCTGTGTCTCGAACTCCCGATCGAGATCGTCGGGCCTGATCCACCTGATATCGGCGATTTCGTGATCGTTGGGTTGCGGCTTTTCGGAGCTGCGGCCAACGTAGACCCAGCACACCTCGTTTTCGGAACCAAGGTCGAGGTAGGGCGCCTGGTACTGAAATGTAAAGAGATGGTGGGCGTCGCTCGTCATTCCCAGCTCCTGGGCGAGGCGCCGCTCGGTCGCCACATCCATGGTTTCGCCGCGTCGCGGGTGGCTGCAGCAGGAGTTCGACCAGAAGAGTGGCCACAAACGTTTTTCTTCACTCCGCTGCTGGAGCAGAAGCTCTCCAGCGGAGTTGAAGACGAAGAGCGAGAACGCGCGGTGAAGCACACCGTCGCCGTCGTGACATTCACCCTTGCTGAGGTGTCCGATCTCGCGGTCGGACCCATCAACCAGAATGAGGGGTTCTTCCTCACTTGAAACAACCTCATGAGTTCGGTGCATAGCCGCCTCAGCCAATGCGGACCTCCGTCGCCTGGTAGCCCGCACTGCGCATCGCCTCGATGACCTGCTCGGCGTTGTCCGGACAGAGGGCGATCATGGATCCACCGCCACCACCGCCGGTGAGCTTGGCTCCCAAAGCGCCGTTCTCACGCGCGACCTGGATCAATTCCTCGAGCTCCCAGCTCGAAACCTGGATTCCGTTGAGAAGACCCTGGCACACGTTCATGAGCTCGCCAAGACGCTCGAGGTCGTTTTTCTTGAGGGCTTCGATGGCCTGAAGGGTGAGGGCGTCGATGCCTTTGAACATGGTGTCGTATACGTCCCGATTGCGCTCCCGGCCCTCTCGAACCCGGGCCACCATTTTGGCGGTCAGGCCCTCGACACCAGTCATGCCGATGACAAAGGTGACGGGCTCCGGCAGCTGAAGGGAGTGAATTTCCGGCGGATCGCCCTTGCGATAGACCAGGGGTTGTCCAAATGTCGCGACGGTGTTGTCGATGCCCGAAGGCGTGCCATGGGCGACGCACTCGCACTGGTAGGCGAGGGCGTTGACCTGATCGTTGGAGAGATCGAGTTTGAAGTGCCGGTCGAGTGCCCGAATGATGGCGACCGCCACCGCGGCCGAACCGCCGAGGCCCATGGCGCGCGGGATCTCCGAATAGACTTCGATCCTCATCGAACGGTCGGCGAGACCGAGTTCACGCAGTATCAGGGCGGCCGGGACTTCGAAGGACATCTGCTTGGCGGGGTCCGAACGTAGCCGCTGCTCCATGCCCCAGCGTGGAATCACAAGCCACACGCCGTCGTTTTCATCGACGACCCTGGCCCGCACCGCGAGCGGCACCGGGGCGGCGATGGCGCGGCTGCCGTAGACCACCGCGTGCTCGCCAAAGAGGATGATCTTGCCGTGACCGGCCGCCATGTCGGCACGCTCATCATGCGACATCGAATGGCCCATCTCGGTTTTGACCTGGGAGATGACCTCCTCGGCCTTCCAGATCTTGATCTCTCCCGACTCGACCAGCTTTTTGACCACCGAATCGAAGATCTCGGGAGTCGCGCCGGCGGCGGTAGCGACACTGCGGGCATGCAGGGTCATGTGACCGTGCTGGATGCCGTCTGTGACGAGTGCACGAAGTGCCGAGAAGTTCTGTGCCAGACCAACCGCCGCCATCACTTCCGCAAGTTCGCGCGATGACTCCACCTTCGACAAACGGAGGTTCATGGCCACCGACGGGTTCGACTGTAACGGTCCGCCGACGATACCGACCCGGATCGGGAGTTCGATCTCGCCGGCCAGCGAGCCGTCTTCGGTCTTGGTCCAGCGGGAGAGCGAGGTGTAATGGGTGCCTCGTGCCGCAAAGGCATGGGCGCCCGCCTCCACCGCTCGCCAGTCGTTGCCGGTGGCGAGCGCCACCGCGTCGATGCCGTTCATGATGCCCTTGTTGTGGGTCGCAGCGCGGTAGGAATCGACGGCCGCGAACTGGCTGGCGATGACGATGCCGTCGCGCACCTGTTCGCCGTCATAGCCGTTGTTGGCTAAATTTTCGACAGAAATCTTCACCGAGGCACGCACCAACGACCGATCGGCCAGGTTCGAGAGGATCCGCAGAAAGACCTTGCCTCCGGTGATGCTCTCGATGAAAGAGGCGACGCCCTCGCACATGGTGTTGACCAGGTTGGCGCCCATGGCGTCGCGGGTGTCGACCAGGAGATGGACCACCATCATCTCGATGGAATCGTTGCCAGCGGGGTGAATCATAACCTCGAGGTCGACTGCGCCGCCGCCGCGCGCCACCATCCGAGGATGGAGGCTGTTGGCGAGGTTGAGGACTTCGTCCTTTCGCTGCTCGAGCAGCTGTCGCCCTTTGCTTGGGTGCGGTACGTCCACCAGCTGGATCTGGCCGATCAGGATCGGTGCGGAGCTCGAGGTGGTGAATCCACCCGTGGTGCGGGCGGTCTTGGCGGCAAAGCTGAGGGCCGCAACAATCGACGGCTCCTCGACCGCCAGGGGCACCACGTAATCCTTGTCGTTGATCAGGAAGTTCAGCCCGAGACCGATCGGGAGGCCCATGACGCCAATGACGTTTTCGATCATGGTATCGGCATTGCTGATATCCAGGATGGTCTCGCCATTGACCAGCGCTTTGTATTCCTGCGATGACAACAGACCCCGGTCTCGCACCGAGCGGACCCGTTCTTGCACCGAGAGCTTGTGGAACGATGGAAAGCAGGAGCTGCTCACTGTGTACTCGATTCCCTTCCGACGATTCTTGAAGACCGGTTGCCATCGTGCAACGGAAGCCCGCGTGCCGCGATACTGAAAAGGCCGGCGAGCCCGGTATTGGAGCGAATAAAGGTGTTCGATAGCCCCACGATTCCCGCCACCATTCGGCGGGACACTTTAACCTCTATACCCGCAGTAAACAACGGATCGGCGTAAATTTTTCGCAGAATCGAGGCTCCGAGCAGCGTGGCTGGATTCTGCGTTCTCGAGGAATGCGGAGTGGCAAGCGTCCTTGATCTCACGCGTCCTCCACCGACGACGTCGCTTCCATCCCTCTCAACAACCCGACCTCGCCGGCGATCCAGATGATGAATCGCCCTACGGGCGTCACTTCAGCGCGCAGGTCCTTGATGCGGTTGGCCAGCTCGGCCCTGTCGGTGATGATGCCGTCCACGCCCCGGCTCATCATGACCCACATCTGGACCGGGTCGTCGATGGTCCACGCATAGATTTTCATACCGCGTTTGTGGCTGCGCCGGATCATCGGCACCGTGGTGGCGTTGGCGGTCAGGGCGAGGAAGTTCACGTCGAGGCGAGTGAGGTCGCCGATGGCGACGGCATTGAGCAGGCCGTAGTTCCAGTCGGGCCGCAGGGCTGCGGTCTTGCGCACGCCGTCGTAGTTGAGGGACATGATGACTATGTGGTCGGTCATTCCGGTCTCCTCGACCAGATCGACGACCTTCTGCTCGAGGCTCACGTCGTGCCCGTAGTACTTGAGCTCGATGAAAACCCCCGACTTGCCCTTGGCAAGCTCGAGGACCTCGCGCAGGGTCGGCACGCGTTGGTCGGAAAACTCGGGTGCGAAGGAGCTACCGATGTCGAGTTCGGCAAGATCCTCCTTGGTGGCCTGCCACACCTCGAGCTTGGCGCCTGCCGCGCGCATGAAATCACGATCGTGTTCGACCACTACCGTACCGTCAGCGTCTTCCTGGACGTCGAGCTCGAGCCAGTCGGCGCCGTCGGCGATGCCGCGTTCGAATGCGGCCATGGTGTTTTCGGGGGCCACCGCTGCACCGCCGCGATGAGCGATGATCTGTGTCGGGTCCTCCCAGCCGGGATCGTCCGCAAGCAGGAAAACGCCGACCACGGCGATCGCAGCGGCGGCAATGCTCGCCGCGAAAACGATCTTGCCGGGTGTCCTGAACGATGACTGGTCACCCAGTGAACCCGGAGCGGCGATCTCGGGTTTCAGTTCACCAGGACCTGCCATGGACCGGTACAGACGAACCACGAGAAGCGGAAAAAGGACAGTAGTGAACACCGAAATGGCTAGATTCGCGAGGCCGGTGAGGATGATCACCGCGCTCAGACCGATCAGCAACACCTTAAGGTCCGAGCCGTCGTGAGAGACCGTCAGACCTCCCAACCAACTTACAGCTGTGGTCACCGCCGCCGACAACAGGGCGTTGGCAGCGAGCCAGCCCAGCAGCCACAGCACGAGTTCTCTGCGGTTCGAACCAGTCGTTTGTGCGCTGGTTTTCAGAGCTTGTGATCCGCCCGTGCCTTCAAAAAGAACCATCGGCAGCGCCAGCAGCCAGGCCGCGATTTTCGAGACGACGATGAGAGCAAAGACCGCCAGGAGCAGTCCGGCGACGATCACGGCGGCGATAAACCCGGGAGGTTTCCGCGTCAGGTAGTAGTTGATATCGTAGGTCCGGACCAGCAGCCAGTAGATTCCACCGCCTGCGGCCAGAAATGGTACCGAGATCAGGAGGAGCCGGACCACCGCGGCGCCCGCGAGGTGGACGAGCGCCGCCGCCCGCCAGTAGGAGTAGAAGAGGGCATCGAGCCAGGTCACGCGCCGGTCCTCGACGGCACCGAATCCGATGACCATGAGCTGCCCGGTCTCGGCAAACAAAACGCCCAGTGATACGGCAGCCATCGCCACCAGCGCCGCCATTCCGAATGGGTGGACCAGAAATGACACGATGGCCTCGTCAGTGACAACCCCCGTCGCGGTGCGCCACAGGAAGAGCTTGCCCAACAAACCGACCGCGGGAGTGATGATGATGACGGCGACGACCCTTGCCATGAGGTCGGTGAGCACCAGCTGCGGCCAGGTGCGGCGAAAATCACAGAATGCTTTGGCCAGGATTAGCCAGGGTGACTTACTCAACAGCCTTCCTCCAAAGTTTGGTGAGACAATCCTAGTCGATCTTCAGGCACAATACGGTATGACAGACAGAAGGAATCCGTGCTTCGCGCATGACTGCCACGCCTGCTGCCTCAACACCCGCATGACCCTGACCGAAGCAGACGTGGCGAGGCTCGAGGCGGTGGGCCACGGCGATTTCTGCTTCGTCAATGACGACCGGGATCTCCAGCTCATCAATGAGGGCGGTCATTGCATTTTCCTCGTTGACGGTCGGTGCTCGGTCCACGATGACCGGCCCGAAGGATGCCGGCTCTACCCGCTGATTTTCGATCTCTCGGTGGATCGGGTGGTTCTCGACGCGTTCTGTCCGTGGGCGAAAGAGTTCACCTTCACGCAGGACGACACTGTGCAATTGCGCCGGTCGGTCACCGATGAAGAGAGCGAGAACCGGATCAGAGCAGGGAGGAGATCATGATGCGAGCCACCAGGTCAGGCGTAATTTTACTCTCGGGTGGCTCGAAAAATACGTCACCCACCCGTGTTAGGCTGACCCCGAACGAAAGGAAATTCCAATCCTCGAGTCCCAACCACTGCAAGGCAAAACGGTACTGGTAACCGGTGGTGCGCGCGGGATCGGCGCTGCAATATGCCGGCGGCTCGCGCGGGCCGGGTGCGGGGTCTGTATCAACTACTACAGCAGCGCCGACGAGGCGGAGGGGCTCCGCCGGGAATTGGAAGAGCTTGGCGTGCGGGCGTTCACCTTTCAGGCCGACGTCACCGATCTGCCGGCTGTCAAGGAGATGTTCGAGGCCATTCGGGAGGAGTTCGGAAAGCTCGACATTCTCGTCAGCAACGCGGCGAGCGGGGTCCTGAGGCCGGCGCTGGAAATGACCACTAAACACTGGCGGTGGTGCTTGGAGACCAACGCCCTGGCGCTGAACCACCTCGTGCAGCAAGCGAAGCCGCTGATGGAAAAAGGATCCAGGGTGCTGGCGCTCTCCAGCCTGGGCGCCCACCGCGCCATCCCCGAATATGCGTTCATCGGCGCTTCGAAGGCTGCGTTGGAATCGCTGGTTCGGTCATTGAGTGTTGAGCTGGCGCCTTCCGGGATATCTGTGAACACGATATCGGCTGGAGTCGTCGACACCGATGCAATCAAGCACTTCCCAAATCGGGAGCAGTTGCTCGAGGAGTTCATGGCAAGGTCCCAGATCGGCAGGGAGCTGAGGGCCTCGGATGTCGCCGATGTCGCCTATCTTCTGTGCCTACCTGAAGCTGAGGCAATTCGGGGGCAGACGATCGTGGTTGACGCGGGCTACTCAATAGTCGGATGAGGTAGATGATTTTCAACGATTCTGGGATCGACGGGAAGACGGCCATCGTCACCGGCGGGAGCCGGGGCATCGGCCGCGAGATCGTCAAGATGCTGGCCGTAGAAGGTGCAGACGTCAACTTCTTTTTTTTGAAGGACCGAGAGGCCGCTGAGCGGCTGCAGACGGAGTGCGAGGGTCTCGATGGCCAGGTGACGGCTTTGCAGGTGGACGTGCGGAACGCCGAGGATTGCCGTCGGGCGGTGGAGTCGGTTCTCGATCGGACGGATTGCATCGATATTCTCGTCAACAACGCCGGAGTGATCCGGGACAACCTGCTGCCGGCATTTACCGAAGAAGAGATCAGCGACGTTCTCGCGACCAACGTGCTCGGTGTCTTTCACATAACGGGCAGGGTGGCACCGGTAATGATGCGGCAGCGCGGGGGTGCGATCATCAATATCAGCTCCGTTTCGGGCGAAAAGGGCGGAAAGGGCCAGACCAATTATGCCGCAAGCAAGGGGGCGATCAACGCCTTCACCAGGGCTCTGGCCGTGGAGCTCGCCCCGCGCAAGATTCGAGTCAACGCGGTGGCGCCGGGTCTCATCGACACCGAGATGAGTCGCGGGGTCCGGGAGCTGGCCGGGGAGCAGGCCCTCGACCGTATCCTACTTGGCCGGTACGGGACCCCGGCTGAGGTGGCGTCCGTGGTATGTTTCCTGGCGTCCCGCTTTGGGGAATATATCAACGGAGAAATCATTCACGTCGATGGTGGCTTCAAGATGGCATGAGTTCTCCGTAAACCGAGGAAAAGATGAATACTGACACCATTTACCCAAAGGTTCGAGAGATCATTGCCGATGTTCTCGCGTTTGACGTTGACGAGATCCAGCGTGACGGTAGCCTGGTCGACGACTACAGCGCGGAGTCGATTGATTTTCTCGACCTGGTCTACCAGCTCGAACGTGAGTTCAAGATCAAGATTCCTCGCGGCATGATCGAGCAGGAAGCGCGCCGCGGCGTCGGCGATGAGGATTTTGAAGAGCACGGCCGACTCACCAAAAAAGGGTTGGAGCATTTGAAAGAGTACCTCTCCGAGGTGCCGAAAGATCGTTTCACTCCGAGAATGCAGGTCTCTCTCATCCCTACTCTGTTCACGCCGGAGACGTTCTGCAAGATCGTTCTCCGCGAGATGGAGGGTGGTGGGCAGGCCGCATCCGATTGACGAGTGGTGTTCCACTTCGTCGATCAGATACTCGAGCTCGATCCGGGACGCCACGCCCTTGGGATCAAACGCGTGACATCTGGCGATACCTTCGTGCGGCCAAACGCCGGCGGCGTGGCGACGCTGCTCTCGTGCATCATCGGCGAGGCGCTGGGCCAGCTCGGTGCCTGGAGCGTCATGGTTGGGAAGGACTTCACCGTGCGCCCGGTGGCTGGGGTGGTTGGTGAGGTCGCGATCACCGGGGAGGCCGCCGTGGGGGACAGCGTCCTGCTCGACACGACGATTGATTCGGTGACCGACGACGCGGTCTTTTATCACGCCACCGCGTCGGTCGACGGAGCGACGGTCCTGAGGCTCGAGAACACACTCGGTCCGCTGCTTCCGATGGAACAGTTCAATGACCCGAATGAGATGCGGGAGCGTCTTGCCAGGATTCAACAATCGGGTGATTCGGCCGGGGATCTTCAGACCGGAGAAGGGACCGCCGCACCCTTCGACCTGTCGTTCGATGAAATCCTTTCATTTGAGAGCTGCAAGGAAGCCGCGGCCGTCCGGACACTTTCCGGGAGCGAGGCGTTCTTGAAGGATCACTTTCCCCGCAAACCGGTCCTTCCCCTGTCCCTACTCCTGGAATCACTGCTCCAACTCGGTCAGAAGCTGCTCGAAGACGATGGCTCTCTCTATGTCCCGACCGGGGCCCAAAAGGTGAAAATGAGTCGCTTCGTCGAGCCGGGAAGCTCCTTGGTGGCGAAGGTCCAGGTAATAGAGCGGAATGCCGAGAACGCGCTTCTGAATTTCCGCTGCGAGGTCGACGGCGGCCGCGTCTGCGTCGGTGAAGCGGAGTACTCGACGGTTGCCTGGGGAAGCTCGTGAGGGCGGCCCCGAGAAGGGTGGCCGTCACCGGAATCGGGATGGTGACGCCGTTGGGGAATGACGTCGCATCGACCTGGGCGGCTCTGCTTGGCGGCGAGTCCGGGGTGCGGGATATCGCCGGCTTTGACGCGTCGGGGTTCCCGACGCGGATCGCGGCTGAGGTCAAGGGCCTGCGGGCGGAAGAGGCTGTTGAGGATCGCAAGTCCCTCAAGTACGCCACTCCCTTTTCTCTCTTTGCCCTCGCTGCGGCGGAGGAGGCGGTGCGCGACGCCGGGGTTCGGCCGACCAAGGCCACAGCAGAACGATGGGGCCTGGTGTCCGGCAGCGGGATGATGACCACGGAGTTCGATTTCCTGCAACGCTTCCAGCGGGAGTTTGCCGCAGACGGGCAGATCGACCTGGCTCGCCTTGGCGCGGAAGGAGCAAGGTTCATCTCCTCTCCTGAGTTCGCACGCCATCGAGCGGTGGCGGGCCAGGCCCTGCTGCACAAGCGCTACGATATCCGCGGTTACTCCGCCAACCTCCACACGGCGTGTGCTTCTGGTGGCCAGGCACTGGGATTGGCGATGCGCGTGATCCGCAGCGGGCAGGCCGACTTCGTGCTCGCGGGCGGCTACGACACCATGATCAACCCGATTGGACTTGCGGGCTTCTGTCTGCTCGGCGCGATCTCGACGGACAACGATCGGCCGAGTTCGGCCAGCCGCCCTTTCGATCTCACCCGCAATGGGTTCGTTATCGGAGAGGGGGCGGGTTTCATGGTATTGGAGGACTGGCAGAGGGCCAGGGACAGGGGCGCGAAAATCTACGCCGAGCTCGCAGGAGAAGGAAACTCCCTGAGCTCATACAGAATCACCGATTCTCCGCCGTCCGGAGATGGGCCGATACAGGCGATCCGCGGCGCTCTGGCAGACGCCGGAGAGACCTTCGACTCGATCGACTACCTCAACGCCCACGGTACCTCCACCACGATGAATGATTTGAGTGAGACCAACGCCATCAAGGCGGTCTTTGGTGACCGCGCGTACGACCTGGCCGTCAGTTCGACCAAGTCTCAGATGGGGCACCTGATAGCTGCGGCTGGCGCCGTTGAGGGCATTATCTGCGCGCTGGCGATACAACACTCCACGGCCCCGATGACCGCAAACCTCAGGACGCCCGACCCGGCATGTGATCTCGACTACGTCTCGGAAGGGTGTCGGTCGATGCAGATCGATGCCGCGCTTTCCAATTCGTTTGGTTTCGGCGGATCGAACAGTTGTTTGGTCTTTCGCAGCCCGCAGCGTGCCGAAGATCGGGGACGGTGAAACGTGCAGAACGGTGTCGTCATCACCGGCTTCGGCTGTCTCACTGCCTCTGGCGCCGATGCTGCGGCGACGTGGGAGGCGGTCCTCTCGGGCGAGAGCGGAATCCGGGAGGCTGTGACCTGGGATAGCTCCGGGTGGCCGTGGCCCCTTGCGGGTGAGATCAAGGACTACAGTCCGCGAGACCTGGTTTTAGATCGCAAGCTCCTCAAGTTCATCACGCGACAGGACGTGATCGGGCTCAACGCCGTGACCCAGGCCGTGACCCACAGCGGGATCATTGAACACCGGGATGAGCTCGCGAATCCGACCTCATTCAACGACCGCACCGGCGTCTTTGTCGGCTCGCCTGCAACCAAGTACCGTTACCAGCACGACTTTCTCTCGCCGCTCGCGGATTCCGCCGGCGACTCCCGGGAGTTCGGCGTTCGCGCGATGGAGGATGTTCACCCGATGTGGCTGCTGCGGACGCTGCCCAACAATGTGCTCGCGTATGTGGGAATTCAGTACGGCTTCATGGGGGCCAATGCCAACATCACCGCCCACGGTGTCAGCGGCTCGCAGGCCATCGCCGAGGCGTGCCGTTACCTGCGGGACGGTGCCATCGATCGGGCCATCGTTGTTGGCTACGACTCTGCGTCGGAGCTCGAGGCGCTGCCCTACTACGGTTCCGTGGGACTCTTGAGCTCCCGGGGCCTGAGGCCGTTCGACCGGAGTCGAGACGGCACCGTGCTGGGGGAAGGTTCGGGTGCCCTCGTTCTGGAAACGCGGGATGCCGCTGAACGCCGCGGCGCGAAGATCTACGGTGAGGTGCTGGGTAGCTCGGTAGTGGCCGAAGCCGAGGGCGTGCTCTCGGTTCGCGAGGACGGCGACGGTGTGAGCCGGGCCATACGCCTGGCCCTCGAGGACAGTGGAAAGCGTCCTGACGAGATCGGGATGATCTCGGCCCACGCCAATGGCACCAGAGTCTCCGATGCAGGTGAGGCGCGAGCCTTCGCCGAGATCTTCGGGGCGTTGTCGATCCCGGTCACGGGCTTCAAATGGTCACTGGCCCACACCATCGCAGCCAGCGGGCCAATCGAGAGCATCCTCACCCTCCTGTGCCTCGCGAACGGCCGGGTCCCAGGGATAGCCAACCTCGAAGAACTCTCACCGGAATGCAGAGGGGTGAGCGTCAGCGCCTCAGAACAGAAAGCGAGGTCGTCATTAGGCATCGTGGTGAGTCGCGCATTCGCCGGGCTCAACTCGTGTATTGTGCTCTCCAGCCATGTCTGAGACACCACCGCCCGACTCCACTGAGGACCTTTTGGGAGGCACCGGAGACTTTCCGCGGATCTCCGATCTCAGACCGTCGCTGCTCGGATCCGCGTTGTACTCCTTGTTTC
>Ga0209013_10003081_pt1 | contig 14952 bp, 12 predicted proteins | sample Cruoilmetagenom2_FD_187291 | JGI IMG/M metagenome (GOLD analysis project Ga0209013, IMG submission 187291) | Oil polluted marine microbial communities from Coal Oil Point, Santa Barbara, California, USA - Sample 2 (SPAdes) (version 2) | ecosystem: Environmental > Aquatic > Marine > Oil seeps ... | reverse complement strand
CCCTTATAGGTATTAAACCTTTCTCCATCAATGGATGCGTAAACTGTTGCCATTTTGGAGACTACTGGACGAGTGATAACCACATCATTAAAAGCAAAAAATGACTCTTTTTGACCATTTTTTCTTTGTATATATCCTTCTATCATCATACGTTCATCAATACGATATTCATTACTGATCAGTTGTTCTAAGAACAACTCTACATCATCTATCGTTACATCAGCCAAAAACCCTAAATTACCAGCATTAATACCCACAACAGGTTTATTATACCCATGAGAACGACGCACCAGTGAGAGCAAAGTACCATCGCCACCTAAAGAGACTAAAAAGTCTGATTTTTCACACATAGCTTCAAACTTTACACCTTCTTCATCTATCATTTTGCCTGAACGTTCTGCGAGAAGTACCGAGATACCTCTGGCTTCAAACTGAGCTTTGATACGTTCATAAAGTGTTTTTATCTCTGGGTCATTTGGTTTTAAAATGAACCCTGCGGTTTTAATCTGTGCTAATTTTTGATTACTCATTTTTTTCCTACTCTATTAAAAACTATAATTGTTAGAGTAGCATAAATGAACTGTTAGTATTTGAAAATATGTCATATTGCCATATTATTGATCATGAATTTAACCCTAAACTACTTTTTGATATAATCGCGTCATTATAAACAGATAGGATTGTTATGAGAACACATTATTGTGCAGAAGTAAATGAAGAACATATCGGACAAGTAGTTACCGTTGCGGGTTGGGTATCTTCCCGTAGAGACCATGGTGGGCTTATATTTATAGACCTTAGAGATAAAGATGAAGTGATACAGCTGGTTTGTGACCCTGCAGATAATGTAGATGCACACAAAATAGCCGAAGATATAAGAGATCAGTTTGTACTTGTTGCTACAGGAACTATGCGTGCTCGTGGTGAAGGTCTTGAAAACCCTAAACTTAAAACCGGTAAAGTTGAAATGGTAGTCGACAAACTTGTAATAGAAAACCGTTCTAAGCCTATGCCTTTTGACCTAAATGATGACAAAGTAAATGAAGAGATCAAGCTTAAGCACCGTTACTTGGAGCTTAGAACGCAAAAGTCTTACGATATTTTCAAACTTCGTTCAAAAGCAACTATCGCTGCGCGTAACTCACTTGATGAACTGGACTTCCTTGAAGTTGAAACACCTATCATTACTAAATCTACACCGGAAGGTGCAAGAGATTATCTTGTACCATCTCGTGTACATGGTGGTGAATTTTATGCACTTCCACAGTCTCCACAGCTTTTCAAACAGCTTTTGATGGTAGGTGGTTTCGACCGTTACTTCCAGATAGCAAAATGTTTTAGAGATGAAGACTTAAGAGCAGACAGACAACCGGAGTTTACGCAAATAGATGTTGAAATGTCTTTCTGTAATCAGGAAGACGTGATAGCAGTCGCTGAAAAACTTATACACAATGTATTTTCTGCTTGTGGTTTTGACATCCCTACTACATTTAAACGTATGCCTCACTCTGAAGCGATGGAAAAATACGGTTCAGACAAGCCAGATATGCGTTATGACTTGGCAATGGTAGATGTGATAGACATTTTTGAGAGATGTGATAACGAGATCTTCTCAAGCATTGCAAAGACACCTAAAAAGAACCGTATCAAAGCACTTAAAGTACCAAAAGGTGATGAGATCTTCTCAAAACGTCAAATGAAAGGTTTTGAAGAGTATGTACGTAAGTTTGGCGCATCTGGTCTGGGTTACTTCCAGATGAAAGAAGATGGTCTTAAAGGTCCACTTGCAAAATTCTTTACAGAAGAAGACATTCAAGCTATCATCGACAGATGTGAACTTGAAGTAGGTGATGCCGTATTCTTTGGTGCAGGTGAGAAAAAACTTGTATGGGACTACATGGGTAGATTCCGTATCTACCTTGCAGAGATGATGGATATCATCCCTAAAGATACTTTCGAATTCTTATGGGTAATGGACTTCCCTATGTTTGAGGTAGAAGAAGGTAAAGTAAAAGCACTTCACCATCCATTTACACAACCAAAATCACTTGACTATGAAGATATCGAAGAGATAGAGTCTATTGCTTATGACATCGTACTTAACGGTACTGAGCTTGGTGGTGGGTCTATCCGTATCCATAAAGAAGATATTCAAGCAGAGATATTTAAACTACTTGGTATTGATGAAGAAGAAGCGCAAGATAAATTTGGTTTCTTACTTGACGCACTCAAATTCGGTGCACCGCCACATGGTGGTTTTGCACTAGGTCTTGACAGGCTCATTATGCTTATGACTGGTTCTTCAAGTATCCGTGAAGTCATCGCATTCCCTAAAACACAAAAAGCACAGTGTCTTCTTACACAAGCACCAAGCGTAGTAGATACAGAACAGCTTAAAGACTTAAGTCTCAGAATCAGACAACAATTACCAACAGCATAAAATAAAGGAAACAATAACTATGAAAAAACTATTTTTAATCATTGGCGCACCAGGTTCAGGAAAAACAACTGACGCAAGTATCATTGCTGAGAAAAACGATAACATCGTACACTACTCAACGGGTGACATGCTTAGAGAAGAAGTAGGAAGTGGTTCGCAACTGGGTCAAACAATAGAAAGCTATATCTCTAAAGGTGCACTAGTACCACTTAATATCATTGTAGATACTATCGTTTCTGCTATCAAAAATGCTCCTGTTGACAACGTACTTATAGATGGTTACCCAAGAAGTACAGAGCAAATGACAGCCTTTGATGAACTTGTATCTAAAGAAGATGACATCGAACTTGCCTCAGTTATCGAAGTGAGAGTAAGTGAGCAAGTAGCAAAAGACAGAATCCTTGGCCGTGCAGCAGATGCTAAACCAGGTGAAGAACGCTCAGATGACAGTGTAGAAGTATTCTTCGACAGAATGAAAATCTATACTGATCCTTTGGCTGAAATCCAAGCATTCTATACTGATAAAAATCTTTTAACTGTGATCAGCGGTGAAAGAACACTTGAAGAAGTGGTTGCTGATATGGAAACATTTGTAAAGAGTAAAATCTAAAAAACCCTCCCCCCCTTACCCACTTCTAGAGTGGGTAATTCTACACCTTTTCAATTCCTCATTTTTCTTTTCTTATTTATATTATAACTTCATTTAATCGATTGTATCGCTTACATATTCATAATAAAAACAAATATTGCTCAATTAATTAAAAATATAGTATAAAATAGTTAGATATGCTTTAATATTAAATATAATTTAGATACCATAGGGATACATTAACTAAAAGGACAAGGAAATGAACGTAAAAACGACAAGAACTTTAGGGAAATTGATCACGCTTTCACTCATCACATCAACGATGATACATGCAACAAACGGAGATAATCTTATCTCTGTCGGTGCAAAAGCTAGAGGTATGGGTGGTACTGGTATCGCTGTAAGTCATGGTGCTGAATCTGGATTGAGTAATGCTGCAATGATAACAAGTGTAGAAGGTACAGAAATTGGATTTGGTGGCACAATTTTTATGCCAGACATAAAAACAACAATCACAGGTTTTGATCCAGGTTTTGGAGTAAACTTTACAGATCCAAAATTTACATCTGATGCAGACTTGAATATGATCCCATCAGTTTCAATTGCTCATAAAATTGATGACAACTGGTACATTGGTGTTGGTATGTGGGGAACAGCTGGAATGGGTACAGATTACAGTAAGGCAACAGGTGGAGGATTAAATAATTTAAATATGGTTACAAACCTACAACTTATGCAGTTTGCTGTACCAATTGCATATAAGACAGGTGGTTTGAGCCTTTCAGTAACACCTGTTGTACAGTATGGTAATTTGGATATTAATTATAATATGGCAGCAATGGTAGGGTCACCTACTCCTGTAAATGTCGGTGCAGGTTTAGCGCAAGATTTTGGTTTTGGATGGAACCTGGGTATCGCTTATGATTTTACAGCAGATGGTGTAGAGGGTCTTACTTTAGGTGCACTGTATAAATCATCTATAGAAATGACTTATGATAATCAACTCTCTAGCGCTACACAACCTTTTGCTAACATGGGTTTATTTGGTGGACAGCCAATGGCTGATGACCTTGAGCAACCTGAAGAATATGGTGTAGGTATTGCTTATGAAATGCAAGGACACACTTTTGCATTTGACTACAAAAAAATTAAATGGTCAGATACAAAAGGATATGGTGATTTTGGTTGGGATGATTCAGACGTTTATGCATTCGGTTATGCATATACAGAAAACGAATGGACTGTAAGACTTGGTTATAATTATGCAAGTTCTGCTGTAGTTGAAATACCTGGAGCAAATATGGATCCTAATGCAGCAGCACTAAATATGTTTAATCTTCTAGGTTTCCCTGCAACACAAGAAAAACACTATACAGTTGGTGCAAGCTATGAAGTTACAAAAGCTTTCTCTGTTGATTTAGCATATGTTTATGCTCCAAAAAATACTGAAACATTTGATTTAAGTGGCTTGTTTGGTCCTGGTGCTAATATCAGTAATAATCACTCAGAAACTGGTATTTCTTTTCAGTTAGCGTATAAGTTTTAATCACTGATCTAACTTTTTAGATAGAGATGCTTTTAGCATCTCTTCTAAACCTCACCTTTATATTTATCCTCATACCTTACTAATACACCCAGTACATACAATATAACTATTAACATATTATTTAAAATACAAAATACGATATATCTAAAATATATTTGAAGAGTCTATTCTATTTTATACTTATGTTTATCTATATCACTGAGCCTTTGTAATATTCATCAATAAAAAATAAACCCATTTAACAGTTATTATTGTACATATTAACACCAATGTAGAAGCACATGTATTTACAAGTTATAATAGAGCCCTAAGGCATCTAAACAAGTGCTTAGTAGCTCATATATGAAATTGACACTAAGCAGTACAGTATCTACTGAGATTCTTTTTAGTCTTATCTGCATAATTATCTATAGGGGTGGAGATATATTTAAGCATCCAGCAGATGCTATCTATTTCCAGAAGAATGGGAATAGACTATATGTGAAGATTTATTAACTAGAAAAATACCTTAAACCAAAGAGTAAGCAAATGCCTACTCCTCTTTATTATCTTTTTTCTTTTTAGACTTTTTCTCTTTTTTAGAATCTACTTTATCTTTATTGTCATCTTTTTTCGTTTTGCCTTGTTTCTCTTTGTCTTGATCTTTTTTATCGTCTTTTTCTTCTTGTTTCTTTTTTTCTTCTTTTTCTTTCTGTACCTTTGCTAATTCAAGCTTGAAACTTGTACCCTTATCTTCTTTTATCTTTAATGCTTCTTCATAAGACTCAATGGCTTTATCTAGGTCTTTTTTCTGAAACTGACTGTTTCCCTTGTTATGTAAATTTATGAAATCACGCTCAGCTTTTGCTTTTTCATATGCGTGATCTATTTCATCTTCTGTCTTTATATTGAAAAATGACTTGACTTTATCGATCATGTTACTCAATACAATCTTATTCTTTTTATAAACCTTTGTTTCTATTTTCAAAGGGGAAAATAATTTAATATTATCAGTTAGTCTAGTACTCCATCTAACTTTATTTTCTTCTTTACGCTCATCTTCTTCATACTGCAGAGCATCTTCTTCCTGTGTCAGCTTCTTCTCATCATTCTTTTTTTCTCTTTTAGTAGGAAAAAATGATTTGACATTATCGATCAGTGTACACCATGTAGTCCTACTGTCTTCTTCACACTCATATCCTTCGTACAGCAAAGTATCTTCATGAAGTGTTTGATTCTTGTCATCACCATTAGCTTCTTTTTTTCCAGGGAAAAGTGACTTAATATTATCTGTCAAGATACACCACGTACCACGCCGCCCTTCATCTTCAAACTCATGATCATCCGGCATCAAAGCCTTCGCATTATCCATCAACACAGGAATGAAGTACAATGAAACCAGTGTAGCCGCTATACTTCCAAAAATGAGTGCTACACCCAATCCACCAAAGATAGGGTCTGTTGCCAGCAATAAACTACCAAGGATGATCGCAATAGCAGTAAGCATGATCGGTTTGGCACGTGTTGCTGTTGCAACGGCTATGGCTCTTTTCTTCTCCATACCTTCATGAGCGATCAAAGATTTCGAAAAGTCTATAAGCAGCAAGGAACTTCTAGCACTGATCCCCATAAGTGAAATAAAACCTATCAGTGATGTTGAAGTAAGATAGAAATTTGCATCGATTGCATAGAGTTGTATCTTATCTGTAATCCAATGCCCTACAAGAACCCCTATAATAGAGAGAAAACTTCCTACAAGAACGATACCGCTCAAAGCAAAAGATTTATAATACACAACCATCAGTAAAAACATCAATACCAATGCAGCGATAAACGCACCACCTAAGTCTCGGAAAGTATCTAATGATACTTTCATCTCACCATCCCAACGTATGAGTATTTCATCCCCAGTCTTTTTATCTACTGCAATAAGATCAAACATGTAGGTGTTGATTCCTGGTACTTTACTCATATTGTAGTCAGTTTTAAGTACTTCTAGCATCTTTTCTCTAGCTTCAAGTAGAGGATAGACTTGACTTACCATATCACATTCTGTAGTGATAGTAACCATATTTTTAAGGTTTTTTCTAAAGATAGTAGGACTGGAATCCGAACTTCTAATCTCAACTACTTCACTTATAGGTACCATCATCCCTTTATCATTCATAAGCTCTAATGAAAAAAGTTTATTGAGCAAAGAAGCTTCCGTATCTTCCTCTACAACACGTGTCTCATCATTGAGTCTCAGAAAAATAGGGATTTGATCTTGCTGATTTTTTGTATTTTTTTCAGCTATTGGCATCCCTTTAAAAGCAAGATAAATGATCTGATTGACCTGTTCAACATTCAGTCCACTTAAGATGATCTTTTCCTTATCCGGTACAAGATTATACTTGGTATAAATATCATCCTGCATCACATCTATATCAACCAGCCCTTCTGTATCTTCAAGTATCTTTGCGACTTTAGCTGACATTTTTCGTAATACATTCGCATCTGGATTATAAAGTTCTACAACGATCGTTGCCAAAGTAGGAGGGCCTGCAGGCATCTCTGTGAACTTTATAGAAGTATGAGGGACTATATTTCCACACTCTTTTTGAATAAGAGGCCGTAAGCGATGTGCCATCATATAAGTAGGTTCATCACGATCATTTTTGTTTGTAAAATTAAGCACTATCTCTGCTTGATTTTTTAACCTTTTAAGCGAACTTCCTTTTACTAAACCTGCATAATCAAGTGGTGCACCCTGTCCCAAGTATACTTCCATATCTGTGATCTCTTTTTCTTGTTTGAGATAGTTCACGATACATGTTGTAACAGATTGTGTTTCCATAACTGATGCATTTGTTGCGGTATCAACATAGATACTCATGGTATTTGCACTTTTCCCCGGAAGCATACGAGCAAGTACCAGTTTCGTAGGTATCATCATGACTGCAGCCCCCATAGAGAAAAGAACAATGAGGGTTACGATCCACTTATTACGCTTAGAGTTAATGATTTTATAGACAATTTTTTCCATTAATTCTCTTCCTTAACGTGTTTTGCTTTACTTTCAAACTTCATAAATTTACGTGCAAAATATGGAGCAAATACATAAGCAACAAACAGTGAAACACCAAGAGCTACTGGTACATTCAGAGGAATCGGTTTCATAAATTGGCCCATCATACCACCCACGAATCCCATAGGTATCATCGTAAGCATAATAGCAATTGTCGCAATGTTTGTTGAAGGACCTATCTCATCTGTTGCTTGGATGATGATCTCATCAAATTCAAGTTCTTCAGACTCTTTAAGATGCAGTCTCCTATGTATATTCTCAATAACAATGATCGCATCATCAACGATCAGACCCAAACTCAAAAGGAATGCAAATAGTGTAATACGATTAATCGTCTGATCAGTCATCAATGCGATGAAAAGTGTGGTCGCAAGGATCATAGGTACAGCAATGGTCACAACAAGTGACTCCCTCCAACCAAGGAAAGGTACCAGAATCAATGCAATAATAAGTATAGTGATCTCCAAATGGTGCACAAGTTCATTTACAGCTTCATTTGCTCTATCTCCATAATTACGTGTTACAATAAACCCAACACCATTTTCCAATAACTTTTCTTTAGATTTTTGAATCTCTTCTATAGCTCTCTGGGCTATGTTTACGGCGTTGGTACCTTTCAGTTTAGCAATGGTCATAGTAATCTGGTCTCCCGCATCACGGAAGAGAATTGGCCCTGCTTCTTCTTTGTCATCAGCAGATACATGTTCTCCTCCTACCAAACTTTCCTGGTAAGTAATGGAAGCTGAATCATAATTTTGAATATCATAGTTATATTCCACGCTGGCAATATTTTTCAAATAAATAGGTGATCCCCTATACTGGGCAATGATCAGTTCATTAAGGTCTTCTACATCATCCAAAGCATTTTGCACACCGAAGACAATAAGTTTACCTTCTGAAGTTCTTGTGTCAATCTCAGGAGCGTTCGTAGAAATAGATTTAACAGCTTGCGTCACCTGACCTAAAGAGATGTTATAAGCAGAGAGTTTATGTAAGTCTATCAGGATATTAAACTGTGGTTTCTTCACACCTTTGAGTGTGGTTTTTGCTACATTATCAAGTGCATTAATATCTTGTTGAAGTTCGCGTATAATCTTGTAAAGTCTGATGGTATCGATATCTGCATTACCTGCTTTATAAAATGCTACTGTAAGTATAGGAATATCTATATCTATATCAAAAGGTTTAACCAGTGGAGGCATAGTACCTTTGGGAAGTTGATCCATATTTTGCATAACTTTATCATAAAGTTTTAGGTTGGATTCCTCCCTGTTTTGACCGATGAAATACTGTACGTTTATCATACCTACATTATTCATAGCCATGCCATAAACATGCTCTATACCTTTGATCTCACGTATACGCCTCTCCAGAGGTTTAACTATAACATTGGTGATCTCACTGGGTGTAGCACCAGGTATGGCAACGATGATAGACCCACCACTCACTTCTATCTGTGGATCTTCTTCTCTAGGCATAATTTCCAACGAGAGAAAACCTAAAAGTAAAATAGCAACAGCTATAACAGGGGTAAGAGGATTACTTAAAAATCCTTTTGCGAGATGTCCGGCAATATTTTTTATTTTATACACTTCCATGCATGAAGTATATCAGCTGTATGCATAAATATAAGTAGTATTTATTAAATAAAATACAATAAATAGCTGTTTAGTCTATAATCATTTCTTTTAGTGTCACCTTGACATTCTCTCCCAAGGCATTTACATCATAACCACCTTCTAAAAAAAAGACAAAAGGCACATCTGCACTATCTAATATGAGTCTGACCATACTTCTTATACCATCAGTAGTGATATTGAGTTGTGCTAAAGGATCACTTTCATGTAAGTCATAACCTGCAGATACTAAGATGATGTCAGGTTTAAATCTATCAATGAAGGGAGGCAGATCATTTTCATAAATATCAAGTAACGCATTGTCTGTACTTTCTGGCATCATGAGAAAGTTTGCAGTGTATCCCTCTCCTATGCCTGCCCCAATATGTGACTCAGCACCTGTACCCGGATAGGTATAAGCCTGATGTGAAGAGAAATAAAATACGGAATCATCTTCATAGAATGTATCTTGTGTACCGTTACCATGATGTACATCAAAATCAACGATCATCACTTTTTCATAACCTATACTTTGTGCATAACGAGCAGCTATGGCAATATTATTGAAAAGACAAAAACCCATGGCTTGTGTAGGTCTGGCATGATGTCCAGGAGGTCTTACCGCACAAAAAGCCCGTTCAAATTCTCCGGATTTTATACCGTCTAACGCAACAATCCCTGCTCCCACAGCCATAACTGCAGCATCAAAGGAGTCAATACTGCAAATAGTATCCGAATCAATACTCCCGCCATATTCACTTACATCTTTTATTGTTTCAATATGTTCTGGGGAATGTACAAGTTCAAGTATCTCTTCAGAGACTTTAATAGGAGATTTACGTATCAATGATCCATGTAATGGCTCAATGGCATTATTAATAGCGCTAAGACGCTGAGGAGACTCAGGATGCATTGTTCCTGTATTATGCTGTAAATAGATATCATCTGTTATATATGCTACTTTCATACCATCATTATACACTCTTTTTCAGCGTAGCTATCTCCTCTTTTAATTTCTCTATCTCTTTTTTAAGTCGTGCATTCTCTTTTCGTAGACTGTAAGGTTCATTACTTTCATTTCGAACGATAGTCTTTTGAACTTCTTTCTCGACATCCTCATCTATCAAAATATAGACTACATCTTTACCATTTTCCACTACTGTTTCCGTAGGAACCTGACCTGATTTAGTCATTTTTACCACATTGAATATACTTAACTTATGTTTGACGGCATAAGACTTAATACTTATTTTTTCCATGATTATCCTACACAATTTATTTACTTTTATAAGGTATAATATTGCAATTTTCATAAGGATTACAACATGTACATTAAAAAACTTAACCCAATGATGCTAATGGTACTCATCTCTCTTGCTTTTACTCAGTTTTCATTAGCCAAACCTGCCAATCAACTCAATGCTGATGTTGATGCATCCATCAAAAAATTTAAAAAAGAAGTTGAAGGTGGAGCGAAATTTCTTTCCCAGGTCAAAGGGTATCTTGTCTTTCCTTCTGTCATCAAAGGTGGATTTATCGTTGGTGGTGAGTATGGAGAAGGTGCTCTACGTGTAAATGGTACTACAAAACACTTTTATAGTATGACATCTGCTTCTATAGGATATCAAGCTGGTGTTCAAGAGCATTCAGTCCTCATCGCCTTTATATCAGAAGCGTCTTTAAACAACTTTGTTAAAAGTAACGGATGGGAAGCCGGTGTTGATGGGGCTATCACTGTAGCAGACTGGGGGAAAAGTAAAGATATTACTTCTATAAGTTATGAAAAACCTATTGTTGCATTTATATATGGTGCAGAAGGTTTAATGTTAGGGGTAAGTATAGAAGGTACAAAATTCCAAAGAATAGTGCCTAATTAAATTTCTATTTCATAGTGTTTGTTGGAGTACTCACTTCATCAAACACATTCAAAGTCTTACTTCATCTTTTCAATTTACTTTTAAAAAGACTTCTAGTGACGTTCTTCATAAATTTTTCTTTTGAATACATTCATCATACTTGATTCAATTCTATTTTGTGTTATAATAAATGAACTTCAATTAAGGACAAGTGATGAAAATACTTAGATTTCTACCTCTGCTATTTGTTATGCTTTTAACATTTAGTACAACCTCCATGGCAACAATAAACTCTGCAAGTGAAATAGACAAGGATGCAAATGATGCACTCAAAACATTTTATAAAGAAGTCAAAGGTTCTAAAAAATATTTGGAACATGCAAAGGCCTATCTTATCATCCCTGACATAAAAGAAGTGGGATTTTTTGTTGGTGGTAAATATGGCGAAGGTGCACTACGTGTAGGTAACTCTACTAAAGCATATTACAGCATTACCTCTGCATCTGTTGGTTTCCAAATGGGAGCACAAGTCTATACTATGATCATAGCCTTTACTTCAGATGCAGCGCTCAATAAATTCCTTCTTCTAGATGATGATGAATGGGAAACAGATGTCGATGGTAAAATAGCCATAGCAGAGTGGAACTCTAAAGAAGAGCTTGACGATGTAGATTTTGATGATGACATGGTTGCTTTTATCTTTGATTCAGCAGGGATGATGGGTAGCTTTACTATGGAAGGTACCAAGTTTGAAAGAATCAAACCCTAATTAAAAACTAAACCTCTCTACACAAAAAACTTTTTGCAAAGCTCTTTTTGAGCTTTGCCCTTTTAAATCTTTCTCATACTATCTTAGTAATGTTTTTATGTTATAATAAATGAAACAAATTAAGGACAAGTAATGAAACTATTGAAAACTATATCCCTATTATTGGCTATGCTCTTGGCATTTAGTACTATATCTTTAGCTGAAGACACAGCAGAAGAAATTGACAATGATTCGAATGAAGCGCTCATGGTGTTTTATAAAGAAGTAAATGGCGGTAAAAAGTTTTTAGACAATGCAAAGGGTTACGTCGTTTTCCCTGATGTAAAAGAAGCAGGATTTTTTATTGGTGGTAAATATGGTGAAGGTGCACTACGTGTAAACGGTGTCACTAAAGGGTATTACAGTATCACATCTGCATCAATGGGGATGCAAATGGGAGCACAACAATATTCTTTGATCATAGCCTTTACAACAGATCACGCACTCAAAACTTTTATGCGTGATGATGATTGGGAGACTGAACTTGATGTAAATATTGCCTTGGCTGAATATAATGCTGAAGAAGAGGCTGATGATGTTGATTTTGGTTCAAATATGGTTGGATTTGTATTTGATTCTGAAGGTATGATGGGTAACTTTTCATTTGAAGGTACAAGATTTGAAAGAATTACACCTGATATAGATTAATCGTTAAAACGATCTTTATAAGAACACTTCTGGCAAAGCTCTTACAGTTTTGACCGTATATAGGGCAAAGCCCTATATACTTACGCTAACACTATGTTTTCTTCAGCAGAAAGCTCACGCAACTAATTGCGTTTTGAATCATTAAACCGATCTTTATAAGAACATTTTTGACAAAGCTCTTCAACGGCTTTGCCCTCTTTAAATCCCTCTAACATATTTACAGCACGTTTTGAAGTTAAAATTTCATCAAGCGTATATTCATGTAAGTCTCCAAGTTCTATGATGCCATCACAATCCAAACAACATGGTACTACCTTTCCACTGGCCAAGATAGCCACATGTGACTGTAACCCCTGGCATGTACCATCTCCATATATCTTATTATTTAAAGAAGGCCATTCAAAGTAATTATCAAAATGTACAAGTACTTTAGAGGCCAAACGTATAGACTTTGGTCTCTCTTTGTAAATGCTGTTTAGACTAAGTTTGGTATTAAAAGTAGAAGATAATTTTTCAAACAATGTTTCATTAAATGCTCGTTCACTCATCATCTCATCTAAATTCCATACACGTAAATTAATAAACAGATCTTCTTTTCTTTCTAATTTTGCTTCACATAATGCAAGTACTGGGTTTATATATTGTTCAAAAGTTAAAGAGGTATCATTTTTATTAAAACTATTGAGTGAGATATTGATTTGTTTTACACAAGGGTGAAAAAGTGTATCATAAGAATGCTTCTTTAAAAAATATCCGCTGGTTGTTAACATCGCTTTCAGTCCATGCTTATGTAGGACATCCAAGTAGGCATGAAGATTTGATTGTGTGAGAGGATCACCTACCACGTGACATGCAATTTCATTGGTATATGCTTTGGCTTGCTTCACGATAGACTCAAAAAAATCTAGATCCATCTCTTTAGAGGGCAACTCTTTTGTAGGACAAAAGCTACAAGAGAGCCCGCATACATTAGTAAGCTCTATATAAATACGATAAAATTTCATAGGTTTTTATTTCATGCAAGCAGAAAGGTCAGTAATATTTTGCGCGCGTTTTACACATGGCATACGAGATTGTAGATCTATAAGTTCATCTTCTATTTTATCGAGCAATATATTTTTTCTTTTTTCATCCCAAAGTATGATATAGTCATCCTGTTCTGTTCCTAATTGTGCTTTCATACGACTAAAGTGCTCAATACACTCATGGGCACTAAAAGGATCTTCTCCTGTCTGTAAACATGCACGGGTTTCACGTAAGGATTGCAATAAATTAGGTAAAAGTTCTTTTTGTCTTTCATAAATATCTTTAGCAATATAATTAATAAATTTTTTTCTCTCTTTATCCGTTATCTTACTTGTACCGTAACTTCTATTATCCTCATTAAGATCAAAATCTGCCTCTTTTAAGATTTTGCAAAAATTTTCAGCTTTATACGTGTTCTTGGTTTTAATATTGTCTTTAAGGAGGGCAAACTCTTGTACAGGATAATCCGGTACGGCACACTCTTCATCAGATGTATTAATATCAAAAACTGCTTTTGTTGCTACTTTCACATATGAAACATCTAAAATATGAGACTCCAACTTAAGTACTATATTTTTATATATACATTTCTTTACGCCTGAACCTTCCCATACATCACAAAGAATACCAGCAATTTTCTCCTGACCTTTTTTTACTAAAGAAGCAGTTTCATCATGACCATTTGAACCTTTTTTACGTTCTAAAAGTTGCTCATTTTCAAAGTCAGCAGTGATCACTGTATCTTTTGTCTGTTTTTCAAATCTTTTTACATGCTGTTTATGTTTAATAGCACCCGTAGTCAGAACCACACCACTCTCTTCTTCTAATTTAACCTCACCCCACTCTTTAAAACGTAATTTTGCATTACCTTTTATACTCAGATTAGTTTCAGGTGTAAGTTGAGCTCCACCACTGATCTCATAAAGTACCATACCTGACTCTACATCAAAAGGATGGCTTACAAGCTCTGCATGTAGAAGAGTCACTCCTGATATACAAACAGATAATAAAAACTTTTTAATGTAACTTCCGATAGACATAGACTTCCTTGGGGTAAATAATAGATACGAATGCGTGTATTGTAACATATTTATAATACCAAGTATAAGTAAACCGATATTTTGAAATTAAAAATTGTAAGAAATATCCGCAAATACCATATCATTGTCTTTATAGAAATCAAAGGCTAAAGACCCACCTATATAATCCACTATACCGATATTTGTATTGATCCCCTCACCCAGTTCATACTTGACCCAGGCTCTTTGAAAACCGCCTTCATCAAACTTCTCTCCATAAAGAGAGATAAGATAGTTTGCAGTCAGTGTGGCATGCATAAAATCAGAACTTACACGGAAAGCATGCTGATAGCTGTGT